>Ga0299907_10000863_pt1 | contig 16096 bp, 21 predicted proteins | sample RVTome_16_FD_198680 | JGI IMG/M metagenome (GOLD analysis project Ga0299907, IMG submission 198680) | Soil microbial communities from uranium-contaminated site in the Upper Colorado River Basin, Wyoming, United States - RVT152D67 (version 2) ...
ACTCGCTGCCGGCGATGTCCGTCATGTCCTTCGCCGTCAGCTCTTCGAGCACGCGGCGGAGATTCGTGGTGGTGCCGTCGTCGAGCGCGTCGAGCGACTCGATCGACCCGAGCCGGCCCACGACGGCGGCATGGTCGAGCACGCGCCGCTCTTCGATGGGCAGCGCGTCGAGTCGGGTGGCGACGAGGCTGCGCAGCGTGCCCGGCAGCTGCGCGTCGCCCGGCGCCTGGTGCACGAGCGCGGTCAGCTCTTCGAGGAAGAACGGGTTGCCGCCGGCACGGTCGAGCACGGCGTCGACGAGGTCTGGTCGCGTCGCGCCGGCGCCGTCGAGCAGCGCTTCGACCAGCTCGGCGGACGAGGCGCGGTCGAGCGGGTCGAGGTGCAGCAGCAGCAGGTTGCGCCCGTTGGGCGACGGCGTCCACCGCTCCTCGAGCTCGGGGCGCGCGGTCGCGACGAGCACGAACGGCAGGCCGCGCAACCGGTCGGACAGCCGGTCGACCATCTCCAGCACGAACGGGTCGGCCCAGTGCAGCTCGGACAGCACGAGCACGAGCGGGTGCATCCGCGCCAGCGCCTGCAGCAACGCCACGAACGCGCGCGTGGCCTCTTCGCGCGCGCGGGTGGGCTCGACGTCCTGAAGCGCGGACGGCAACCCGAGGAGGTACAGCAGACCGTCGGTGACGCGCACTGCCTCGGGATGGTCGGCAGGAAGACCACTGCCTTCGGCCACCATCGAGCGCGTCTTCTCGGTGGCCTCGTCAGCGGTGTCGGTGGCGTCGACGTCGAACGCCTGCCGCACCGCCTCCGCGAACGGCCACCACAGGTTCGCCTCGCCGTAGGGGACGCAGCGCCCGTCGAGCACCTTGGCGTCGTGCTCTGCCATCGCGGTGCGGCGCAGCTCGTACGCGAGGCGGCTCTTGCCGATACCGGCCTCGCCCACCATCACCATCGTGTGCGGGCGCCGGCGGCGGAACGCCATGTCGAGCGACGCGCACAGCATCGCCAGCTCTTGGTCACGGCCCTTGAGCGGGCTGCGTGTCCGCTCGGGTCGGAGGCCGGGAGGGCCGAACGTGGCGGTGGCGACGTACGCCTGCACCGGCTCCTCGCGGCCGCGCACTGGCACCGCGCCGACGTTCTCGTAGGACACGACGCCAGCGGTCTCCGCGTACGTGTTCTCGCCGACGACCACTTGGCCTGGCCGCGCGTACGTCTGCAGGCGGCTGGCCACGTTCACCGCGTCGCCCATCGCCGTGTACTCGCCTGCCGCCTGCAGCGTGCCGACGAGCGCCTCGCCGGTGTTGACGCCCACGCGCATGTCGATCGGTACGCCGACCTCGTCCGAGTAGCACGCGAGCGTGCGCTGCAGCTGGAGGGCGGCCCGCACGGCGCGCTCGGCGTCGTCCTCGTGGGCCACGGGCGCGCCGAAGATGGCCATGATCTGGTCGCCGACGATCTTGTCGACCTTGCCACCGTGGTCGACGATGTCGCCGACGAGCCGCTGGAAGGCGCGGTCGACGAGGTTCTTCACCTGCTCGGGGTCGACGCCCTCCGCCATCGACGTGTAGCCGACGAGATCGGCGAACAGCACGGTGACGATGCGGCGCTCCTCCGACCGGCTGCGCAGCGCGTGCCCGCACTCCGCGCAGTAGCGGCTGCCCTCCGGAATGTCAGCTCGGCACGCTGGGCACTCCACGGGCGCCAGGATAGGTGCGTGGACATCACAACAGCTCTGTCGTTCGCCGCCTCCAACCACCGTGCCGTAATGGCGACGGCGCGATCGGACGGCCGCCCCCAGCTCTCGCCGGTCACCGTTGGCGTCGACGACGACGGTCACATCGTCGTCAGCACGCGGGAGACGGCCGCCAAGGTGAAGAACCTCGAACGCGACCCGTTCGTGTCGCTGTGCATCCTCAACGACGGCTTCTTCGGCGAATGGGTGCAGGTAGAAGGGCGTGCGGAGATCGTCCGGCTGCCCGAGGCGATGGACCTGCTCGTCGACTACTACCGGCGCATCTCGGGTGAGCACCCCGACTGGGACGACTACCGCGCCGCCATGGTGCGCGACCGCCGGGTGGTCGTGCGCGTCACGCCCGAGAGGGCCGGGCCGACCTACTCCGGGTGAGCTGGGTGAACCGGGTGACCAAAGTCACGCTCACTTGAGGGCGAGCGCGTTGGGCGGCGACGCCACGCCGCCGCGGACGTGCAGCGGCGCGGACGTGAGCAGGAACTCGTAGCGCCCGTCCGACGCGCAATCCTCGGCCAGCGCGTCGAGGTCCCACAGCTCGCCGATGGGGATGCCGAGCAGCGGCAAGAGCGTGAGGTGGACAAAGTCCCCGCGCCGGGCCAGCGGCCACACTTCGAGCGCGGGGTTGTCGGCTGCGACCGCGGCAACGTGCCGATCCCACAGCCAGCGCGGCGTGCTCTCGCCCGGCGCGAGCCCCGGCGCGCGCAAGTTGCCGGGCAGCGCGTCGCGCATCGCCCTGTCGGCGGTGCGGTACCACGCGAGCCAACCGGTGCGGACGAGAAGGACGTCGCCCGGCCGCACCTCGACACCTTGCGCGGCGAGCGTGGCGTCGAGATCCTCGGGCGTGATCGCGTCGTCCGCATCCGGTCGCAGAGGACGGCCGTGCGCGGCGCGATGGCGAGCAACGTCGGCGAGCACGCCGCGGCCGGCGATGCCGCGCGCCGCCCAGTGGTGCATGCCGTGGTCGCCGTCGGCCACGCCGTTGTAGAAGCCGTGCGCGGGGTGGGCGATGTGGCGGAAGCCGTCCCACTGCGACGACGCCTGCGTGTTGATCTCGACCACGTCGTCGTGGCCCGTACGCTCGCTACCGAGCACGGTGTGGCGCGGCGGCTGGCGACCGAACAGCGGGGGATCGGGGAGGGCGACGTCGAGGTCGAGCGGGAACACCGCGCCTCTCTGCACCAGGCGCGCGGCCGCGACGACACGTTCGGGCGTGAGCAGGTTGAGGCAGCCGAACACGTCGCCGTCGCCCCACACGCCCCACGACGACGCCGCCGGCGCGTCCGGCCGGATGGGCAGGTCGTCGAAGCCGGGCAGTGCCCCAATCGGCGGGCCGGGAAGTGCTCCCATCAGTGGGACCGTAGCCTTCGTCGCCGTGGAACCCATCGTCGCCCGCAAGACCTGGCGCACGGTCGAGCCCGTGCACGGCATCGTCTACTTCGGGCGCGAGCGCCTCGACGCGTACGCGCGCGTCGGCGTCTCCGCTGAGGCGGGCTACTTCGTCACCCGCGCCGCAGCGATGGGAGCGGTCGACGCGCCGGTCGTGGTCGCGACGTTCTTCAACTTCAATCCCGCGTTCGTGCATCGCTGCATGGATGGCGCGTGGTCGCTGACGACGCCGCTGGATGCAGTCGCCGCAAGGTTGGAGGCGGCGGGTGCGATGCTGCGGCGCCTCCTCGGTGCCGACATCGCGCAGTCCGCCGAGGTCGTGGAAGCTGCGACGTTGGCGCGGCGGGCAGCGGATCGCGCCGCCGAGCTGCAGGAGGGTCGGCCGCTGTTCGCAGGCCACGCGGCGCTGCCGTGGCCGTCCATGGACGACGGCGCGCACCTCGTGCTCTGGCACGCACAGACGTTGCTGCGCGAGTTCCGCGGGGACGGGCACATCGCCGCGCTCACCGCCGAGGGCGTCAGCGGGTGCGAGGCGCTCGCCGTCCACGCGGGGACCGGCGAGCTCGCCGCCGAGGCGTTGCGCTCGTCGCGGCAGTGGTCACGCCAGGAGTGGGCGGAAGCCTGCGAGCGCCTGCGCGCACGCGGTTGGCTCGACGGGCACGACGAGCTGACCGGCGCGGGCCGCGCCCACCGGCAGTGGGTCGAGGACCGCACCGACGTGCTCGCGCTGCCTGCGTACGAGGTGCTGGGCGAGGACGGCTGCGAACGGTTGCGCACGCTTGCCCGCCCGCTGTCGAAGGCGATCGTCGCCGGCGGCGAGCTGACGTTGCTGCGCCCGGCGTAGGCGGCCAGTGTCGTCGACCAAACTGGCTCAGTCGACGTAGTCGACGACCGCGACAGCGTCGGCGTTGTCGCGCAGGTACGCCTGCACCTCCGCATGCCGCGAGTGCACCTGGTAGCGCTGCAGCGCGTGCTCGTCGTCGAACTCGGACACGAGCACGAGGTCGTACGCGCGCGGCGACTCGACGACGTTCACGCCCACGTCGAAGCGCTTGATCTCGGGGATGAGCGGCGGCAGGCCGTCGAGCAGCTGCTTGCAGTGGGCGACGTGGTCGGCGCTGCGATCGCGCAGCTTGAACATGACGACGTGGGTCAGCACGTCTGCAACGATTCCACGGTGAGCAACGCGCCGCCGTCCTTCGACACCTACTCGCTCGTAGTGCTGGTGCGCCCGGCCGAGCCGGCGCCACACGACGGGGCCCGGCTGGAGGAGATCCAGGAGGAGCACCTTGCGTACCTGAAGACATTGCTGGAGTCGGGGGAGATGCTCGTGGCCGGTCCGCTGAGCGAGCAGCCCGACGAGCGGTGGCGGGGTCTCTGCCTCTTCCGCAAGCCTGTGGACGAAGCCACCGCGATCATGCAGAAGGACCCTGCCGTGCGGGCCGGGCGGCTGGCGGTCGAGGTCATGCGCTGGTGGACGCCGGCGGGCGCTGTCGCATTTCCCCTGTCGGGAGTGCCCAGCACTCCGTAGATTGCGCGCCTGTGACCAGGACTGTTGCTCCCTACGGCTCGTGGCGCTCGCCCATCACGGCTGGCGCGCTCGTCGCCGACAGCTTGCGCCTCTCGTCCGTCTCCGTCGACGGCGACGACGTCTACTGGGTGGAGGGCCGCCCATCGGAAGGCGGCCGCCAGGTGCTCGTGCGCTGGCGCGGCGGGACCATCGAGGACATGAGCGCGCTCGGCGACAACGTGCGAACGCTCGCGCACGAGTACGGCGGCCGCTCGTACGCGGTGCGCGACGGGCTCGTGGTGTGGTCGTCGTTCGCCGACCAGCGCTTGCACGTCATCGGCACCGACGAACCGATCACGCCCGAGCCGCCGCTGCCGCGCTCGGTGCGCTTCGCCGACCACGAGCTGTCCGCCGACGGGCGTTGGGTGCTGTGTGTGCGCGAGCGCCACGAGGTACCGGGCGCGACGGAGGCGGTGAACGACCTCGTGGCCATAGCGACCGACGTCACCAGCGGCATCACCTCGATCAACCTGATCGCCGACGGCCACGACTTCTTCTCGTCGCCCCGCCTCAGCCCCGACGGCCGCCGCCTCGCGTGGTTGTCGTGGGACCACCCGAACATGCCATGGGACGCGACCGAGCTGTGGGTCGCGAACGTCGACCTCGATCGCGACGTCATCGACGTCGGCAGGCCGCGGCGCGTCGCCGGAGGGCCGGGCGAGTCCGTGTCCGAGCCGCGCTGGTCGCTCGACGGCGTGCTGCATTGGGTGTCCGATCGCACGGGGTGGTGGAACCTCTACGACGAACACGCCCGTTCTGGTGGTGGCCCGCTGGTCGAGATGGACGCGGACTTCGCGTCGCCCGAATGGGTGTTCGGCAACCGCAGCTACGCGTTCCTTGGCGACGGCACGCTGTTCGCGTCGTGGTGGTCCGAGGGCGTGAAGCGCTTCGGCGCCGTCGCGTCCGACGCGGGCAAGATCGTCGAGCTCGATCTGCCGTTCACGACGGGCGGGTCGATCGTCGGCGCGGGCAACGGTGCGGTCGTTGGCGTGTTCGCGTCGCCGCGGCAGGCGCCGGCAGTGGTGCGGGTCGACGTCACCGACGGTTCGTTCGAGGTGCTGCGTTCGAGCGCGGGTTCGTCCACACTCGACGAGGCGTACGTGAGCGTGCCGCAGAGCATCGAGTTCCCCAGCGAAGGCGGCCGCACCGCGCACGCGCTCTTCTACCCACCAACCAATCCTGAGTTCGAAGGAGCCGAGGGGGTGAGCCCGCCGCTGATCGTGCTGTCGCACGGCGGGCCGACCAGCCAGGCCACGGCCGACCTCGACGCCCGCATCCTCTACTGGACGAGCAGGGGCGTCGCCGTCGTCGACGTCAACTACGGCGGCAGCACCGGCTACGGCCGCGCCTACCGCGAGCGGCTGAAGGGCGCGTGGGGCGTCACCGACGTCGACGACTGTGTCAACGCCGCGAAGTGGCTCGCGGAGCAAGGCCTCGTCGACGGGTCACGGTTGGTCATCAGGGGCGGATCGGCGGGCGGCTACACGACGCTCGCCGCGCTCGCGTTCCGCCCCGGCGTGTTCGCCGCCGGGTCGACCCACTACGGCGTCGCCGACCTCGAAGCGCTGGCGCGCGACATGCACAAGTTCGAGTCGCGCTACACGGACGGGCTGGTCGCGCCGTACCCGTCAGGCGCGGCGGTATACCGCGAGCGGTCGCCCATCCATCACACCGATCGGCTGTCGTGCCCGGTGATCTTGTTCCAAGGGCTCGAAGACATGGTCGTGCCGCCCGACCAAGCGGAGATGATGGTCGCAGCGCTCGACGCCAAGGGCATCCCTCACGCGTACGTGCCGTTCGAGGGCGAGCAGCACGGCTTCCGGCAGGCGTCCACGATCGTGCGCGTGGCCGAGTCCGAGCTCTACTTCCTCGGGCGCGTGCTCCGGTTCACGCCGGCCGACGAGCTGCCGCCCGTGCGCATCGCGCACGAGGACGCGCTCGGCCGGTAGGCGGCGACCGTGAAGTTCGGCGTCGCGATCTTCGGCACGGAGTACTCGATCTCGCCGGTCGAGTTGGCGCAGCTGGTGGAGGAGGCGGGCTTCGAGTCGCTGTGGGTGCCCGAGCACACGCACATCCCCGCCGACGAGGCAACGCGGCCGGACGGTGCGCCGCTGCCCGAGGAGTACAAGCACACGCTCGATCCGTTCGTGACGCTCGCCGCTGCGGCCGCAGTGACGTCGACCTTGAAGCTGGCGACGGGCGTGTGCCTGGTGGTCGAGCGCGATCCGATCGTCACGGCCAAGGAAGTGGCAACGCTCGACGTGCTGTCGGGCGGGCGGTTCCTGTTCGGTGTCGGCGGCGGGTGGAACCGCACCGAGATGGCCCATCACGGCACCGACCCGCGGCACGAGGTTCGCGCTGCTGGAAGAGCGCGTCGCCGCCATGAAGGCGATCTGGGGATCGGGCGACGCGCCCGCGTCGTTCGAGGGCCGCTTCGTGTCGTTCGGGCCGCTGTGGTCGTGGCCGAAGCCCGCGCAGTCCCCGTGGCCGCCGGTGCTCCTCGGCGGCAACGGCCCCCGTACGCTCGAGCGGGTCGCGCGCTTCGCCGACGGGTGGATGCCGAACCCGATGGGCGCTGACGTGTTCGCGGCGCGCATCGACAAACTGCAGCGGCTGGCGGCCGACGCCGAACGGCCACGCATTCCTGTCACCGCGTTCGGCTGCCGCGCGGATGTCGACGGCGTGGCGCGCTACGCCGAGATCGGCGTCGACCGCTGCGTGTTCTGGGTGCCTGCTACGAGCCGTGACGACGCGCTGAGGGCCTTGGACGCCGCTGCTGGCACCTTCTTGCGCGCCTGAGCCGCGGTACTCGCGGCTGGTGTTGCACGGTTGCAGGTTTCGTCCCTCAGCCGGGCCCGGGGTGCCGCTTAGGCTGGCGGCGGGGGTGTAGCTCAGTGGCAGAGCTGGAGGCTTTTAACCTTCGAGTCGCGGGTTCGATCCCCGCCGCCCCCACCCCGGCTGCGCCCACCCGGGGGTTCGGGCGACGCGCCGCCGCAGAAGGGCAGCGTCGTGCCACCCGTCGAGGAGCGCCGCGTCGACGGCCCCGAGGCTGCCGGCCACGAGACCACGGTCGGAGTGGAGAACCGCGAGGGCCCGCAGCCGCTGTGGTGCCATTCGGACAAGCCCGTGCTCGGCGACGGCTGCGTGGGCTCAGCGGTCTACGTCCCGATCTGAACGGGACGTCACCGGCTACAGCGCCACCCGCGTAGCGATGTCCTCCGCCGTGGGTAGCCTCTCGCCATGGATGCCGACCAGGCCCGTGAACGGCTCGGACAGGAGCGGGAGCGGCTGGACGAGCTCCGCCACGAGTACGACGCCCTGCGCGAGGAGTCCGAGGACGACGCCCGCCACGAGCTGTCGCATTACGACCAGCACCAGGCCGACACCGGCACCGAGACGTTCGACCGTGAACGCGACCTGAGCATCCTCGAGCAGATCGAAGGCGAGCTGGCCGACGTCGAGCATGCGCTGCAACGCCTCGACGACGGCACGTACGGCACGTGCGAGGCGTGCGGCAAGCCGATCCCCGACGCCCGCCTCGACACCCTGCCGGCCACGCGGTTCTGCGTCGACGACCAGGCGCTGGCCGAGCAGGAGTCGAAGGCCGGCGTCGCAACCGCCGAAGTCGAATAGCAGCGGGTCGAGGGTCGACAGCGCGGTGCGGGTGCGCTGGAAACGAGCTGCCGCTGCGGGTGCAGCGACGTCAGCGGTCGCCGCGTCCGCAGCCGTTGCCGCCCGCGCGCTTCAGGACGACGACACCCGCCACCGCGTCCAGCGCCGGGCGCGCATCTTCAAGCTGACCGCGAGGCGCGCCGCGCACTTCGCCGTCGTGCGCGTGCGCGGGCGGGGGGCGGACGAGGCGCAGCGCCGCCGCCTCGACGAGCAGTTCGCGATCAAGACGGCGCAGGACGTGGCCGGCGTCCTCGGCGGCATGAAGGGCGCCATCATGAAGGCGGGCCAGATGCTCAGCTTCATCGCCGAGGGCCTTCCTCCGGAAGCGCAGCAGGCGCTCGCCACGCTGCAGCAGGACGTGCCGCCGATGGCGCCGACGCTGGCCGCGCAAGTCGTGCGCGACGAGCTCGGTGACGACCCCGAGCGCATCTTCCTCGAGTGGAACCCGGTGCCGCTCGGTGCCGCGTCGATCGGCCAGGTGCACCGCGCCGTCACGCGCGACGGTCGCATCGTGGCGGTGAAGGTGCAGTACCCCGGCGTCGACAAGGCGATAAAGAGCGACCTCGACAACGCGGAGATGCTCTACGGCTTGTTCGCCAGCTTCGCGTTGCCCAACCTCGACGTGAAGGCGCTCGTCGACGAGCTACGCGCCCGCATGGCCGACGAGCTCGACTACCGGCTCGAGGCCAAGCTGCAGGCGGAGTTCGCCGAGCGCTACGCGGGGCACCCGTTCATCCGCATCCCCGCTGTGGTCCACGAGCTGAGCACGCAGCGCGTCCTGACGAGCGAGTGGGTCGACGGCATGCGCTTCGAGGAGTTCCAAGCCACCGCCGATCGCTCCACGAAGCAGAAGGCGGCCGAGGTGCTGTTCCGCTTCGCGCAGGGCTCGATCCAGCACTTCCACGTCTTCAACGGCGACCCGCACCCCGGCAACTACATCTTCCACCCCGACGGCACCGTCACGTTCCTCGACTTCGGTCTCGTGAAGCGGTGGAACCCGGGCGAGCTCGAATCGCTCGACGGCATCTTCGACCACATCCTCGCAGGCGACGCCGAGGGCGCCGTGGAGGAGAGCGTGCGCGCCGGCTTCCTGCGCGCCGACCACCGCCTCGACCCGAAGCACATCTACGACTACGTGAGCACGCCGTACGAACCGTTCATGGTCGACCACTTCACGTACACGCGCGCGTGGACGTCGAACGCGCTGGCCAAGGTCATCGACCTCAAGGGCGAGTTCGGCGACGTGCTCAAGGTGCTGAACATGCCCGCGCACTACGTCATCCTCGATCGCGTCGTGTGGGGCCTGTCCGCGCTGCTGGGCCGCCTCGGCGCGAGCAACGACTTCCGCAGCCTGCTCGCCGAGTACCGCAAGGGCGCACCGCCCGTCACCGAGCTCGGCCGGCAAGAGGCCGAGTGGCGGCGCCAGCATGCGCTGGCGCCGCCGGAAGCCTCGGTCTAGTAGGGCGATCCACCCTCGCAGACGCCGCTCAGGTTGGTCCCGCTCGACGGGAACCGGCTCGACGTCGACACGCTCTCGAGGAGGTTCGAGGCCGTCGCGTTGGTCGAGATGCTGGTGCGGATCTCGACGCAGTCGGTCGCGAACGCCGTCTCCGCATTCGTGATGCGGGGCCACTGCAGCACCAGCGTGCCGCTGCCCGGTGCCGCCAGCAGGCCCCAACTCCGCGAGCCGCTCGCCGACTTCGAGAACGGGCCGCACGACGTCCACGGCCCCCAGCTGTTGTTGAAGCCGTCGGCGTGCTTGCGGTACTCGCACGTGGCGAAGCCGCTCCAGCTCAGCGAGCCACCCATGCTGACCAAGGGATGGAACGCGGTGCCGGTGGCGGCGAGCACCGGGGTGCACTGCCAGTTCTGCACGCCGAAGATGACGATCTGCGAGCAGACCGAGTTGTCGCTCGATGTCGCAGCAACACCGATGGTGGCCAGAAGGCTGGTACGGGTGGTCGTGGTGCCACCCGGCCGGGCTGACGCTGCATTGCCGGTGAAGACGACGCAGGCCGCGATCACGGCCGCGACGAAGAAGAACTTGCGTTTCATGGTCTCTCTCCTTGTGGGGTGTGAAGTAGGTGCGTTGCAGCGCTAGTACGCGCTGCCGCCTTCGCAGATGCCGCTGAGGTTCGTTCCCGACGAGGGGAAGCGCACCGATGTCGACACGGTCTCGACGAGGCTCGATGCCGTCGCGCTCGTCGAGAGGCTGGTGCGGATCTCGACGCAGTCGGTCGCGAACGCCGTCTCCGCGTTCACGATCTGCGGCCACGTGATCTGCACGAGCCCGCCGGTGGGCGCAGCGAGCAGGCCCCAGCTCCGTGAGCTGCTCGCCGACTTCGAGAACGGACCGCACGAGGTCCACGGTCCCCAGCTGTTGTTGAAGCCGTCGGCGTGCTTGCGGTACTCGCACGTGGCGAAGCCGCTCCACGAGATCGAACCTCCCGTGCTGACGAACTGCTGCGGCGTGCCCGACGCGATGAGGATGGGCGTGCACTGCCAGTGCTGCACGCCGGCGACCGTGAACTGCGAGCAGTTCGACTGGTCGCTCGCACCGGCCACGACGGTGATGGTGGTGAGCAAGCTCGTCGCCGAGCGGCTGGCACTACCCGTCCTCGCCTGTGCTTCTCCCGGGAGAAGCAGCAACGTCATTGCGACGATCGTCGCGATGACGGCGGTTCTACGGAGCATGTGAATCCCTCTCTGATCGTCGCCCGCTTCGATCCCGTCGGACACACCGCGCGGGCGGTTCGTGTGCATCGATCGCTACACGGGAAGGTCGACGCGGTCTTACACGGTCGCGTCAAGAAAGCGTGCAGTTGTCGTCCGCATGGATGACAACGCGGCGCGTGACGTCACCAGAGCGCGGGCTGAGCCTCCAGCGCGACGTCGTTCTTGCGCGTCTGAGGGTCGGTACTCGACCCTGGTGTCGCGGAGAACGCGCCGTCGTCGCTGTCGTGGTCGTCGTCCTCGCCGCCCTTGGCGATGAGGAACCCGCGCACGCGCTCCATCTTCGGGTAGCGGTTGGCGAGCGCCCAGAATGCGGGGCCGTGGCCGGCCTCGACGAGGTGCGCGAGCTCGTGTACGAGCACGCCGTCGACCACCCAGCCCGGAAAGCCGGCAATGCGCGACGACACGCGGATCGAACGGTCGTCCGGCGTGCACGACGCCCACCGCCACAGCTGGTTGTCGACCCACCGCACCGACGACGGCTGCGGCAAGGAGTAGCGCGCTGCCAGCATCTCAGCACGCGCGGCGACGTCGATGGGCTCGGCGGACTGGCGGCGCTCGAAGCGGCCGACCATCTCGCGCACCCAGCGCTCTTCCTCCGCCTTGGAGATGCGGGCTGGCATAGACACCTGCAGCACGCCGCCGACGAGGCGCGCCTGCACGGTCTTGCGGCGCCTCGCGCTGCGCACGACCTCCACTTGCATTGCCATCAGCCGACGACGGTACCCGTCACTCCGTCTGCGGCGCGGTGATGTGCTCGCGCTCGACCGGCACCAGCGCGTCGCCCGCCACGACCGGTCCGCCGTCGCGCGCCTCGAACCAGCGGCCGCCCAAGTTGGGCGTCGACGGCGGTGGCTCGACGCTCAGGTGGCGCTCGAGCGTGCGGATCACCCCGCCGTGGGCGACGACGAGCACGCGCTCACCTGGGCGGGCGCGTGCGATGCGTTGCAAGGCAGGTACGACCCGCGCCAGGAGGACGTCGAAGTCCTCGCCGTCGGGTGGCGCCTGCAGCAGGCGGCCCGCCTCGTCGAACAGGTCTGGCCATCGCTCGAGGATCTCGGTGATGGTGTGGCCTTGGAACACGCCGACGTTGCGCTCGCGCAGGTCGGGGTCGACCTGGACCGGCGGCGCGATGCCGAGCCCGTCCCGCACCAGCTCGGCCGTGCGCCAGGCCCGCTGCAGGTCGGAGGACACGACGGCAGACAAACCCGCGCCGCGCAGGTGGTCGACGGCGTCTCTTGCTTGTTCTTCGCCGAGGGGCGACAGCGGCGGGTCGGCCCAACCCTGCCAGCGGCCCTCGGCGTTCCACGTCGACTGGCCGTGGCGGACGACGAGCAGATCGGCGGTGGCCATGGGCGCAGAGTGTCGCGTAGGTTCGGCGTCGCCTTGGCCGAGCTCCGTCTCTTCGCCGCCGCGCGGGAAGCCGCCGGCACCGACCGCGTCACGATCGCGGGGGACACCGTCGGCGCCGTACTCGACGCGGCGCGCGCCCGGTTCGGGGAGACGTTCGCCGCTGTCCTCGCCAACAGCCGCGTGTGGCGCAACGGCGACCCAGCCAGCGACGGCGACCCCGTCGGCGCGAGCGACGAGGTGGCCGTCCTCCCACCGGTCTCCGGCGGCGCCACCTGACCACCGCGGCTCCCTGGCGGGACTGGCAGACGTGGCGGAAACTGCAACCGGCGATCGACGTGGACGGCCCGCGCGTGCGTATGGGCGCGGTGTGGGCGCTCGTCACCTTTGCGGCCGCGGTCGCGGGACCGCTCGCGGTCGCCGTGGTGTTCGCCGGCGTGGCGCTGGGCGCGGCCGGGCAGTCGTGCATGGCGTGGCGGAAGGCGCGGTGGAAGCGGCGCGCCTTCCCGCCCGTGGCCATTGCCGGCGCGGTGCTGATGGCGCTGGCCGGCAGCTCAGGGCCGGCAGCGGTGGGCGCAGCCGCGGCGCTGGCGGGTGTGGCGTCGCTCGTCGTGAGCCGCACCCGCTTGGGCGGCCGGCGTTACGACGGTGCACTCACCGCGGCCATCGCGCTCGCGGTCGGCATCAGCGCGGCTGCCGTCCCCGTGGTGCGGGCCGAGCTCGGCTTCTCGGCCGCTGTCGTGCTCCTGCTGTCCGTGCACGTGTACGAGGCGAGCGCGTTCGTCGTCGGCGCGGGCGCGCGGTACCGCTGGGAAGGCGCGGCCGCGGGCGCGGCGTCAGTAGCCGCGCTGTCGCTCGCGACGGCCGCGGTGCTCGCCCCGCCGTTCCGGGGAGCAAGCGCGTGGGTCCTCGGCGCGGTCGTCGTCGCGCTCGTGGGCGCAGGCCGGCGCGCGGCCTCCGCGCTGTTGCCGCGGCCCGGCGCGTTCGCACCTGCGCTGCGCCGCCTCGACGGGTTCTTCGTGGCCGGCCCGGTGTGGGCCGTGGTCGCCACGCTCGTGCTCGACGTGCGCTACGGCTGAGAGCTGGACGACGTCGGCGACGTCGGTACGTCCACGACCTCGACCGTGCCCTTCATCGTCGTGGCGTGGACGTCGCAGATGTACTCGTACGTGCCCGCCTTGTCGAACGTGTGAGAGAACTCGCCCGACGACTTCAGCTCGCTCTTGAACTCGTCGCCACCGCGCACGTTGTGCTGCACGCCGCCCGCCCACTTCCACACGACTCGCCTGCCGACTTGCACCTGGAAGTCGGCAGGCTCGAACGTCAACGGCTCGAGCCGCACGACCACCGCAGGCTTCAGACCACCACCGGCATTCGTCCCCGACACGTCATCGCCGATCGACGTGCCCGACGCGCTGAACCTGCTGCCCTTGTCCGGCGCGCACGCGCCGAGCGCGACGGCCGCCAGCAGCACGACAGCGCCGACTGCGTACCGCCGAATCAGAACAGTGCTTCCATCAGCAGCACGAGCACGGCGGAGAGCACGAAGCCGGCGATGATCGTGTTGCGATGCTGGTCGATGTGCCACGCGTGTGGCGCGCCGGCCGCGGGCGAGGCCAGCGCGATGCCTTCGAACACCACGATCAGCACGAGCGCGATCAAGTAGAAGAGCGGCCGCCCGTCGCTCGTGTCGTACAGGGGTGCGAGGTGCGACGTGGCGCCCATGTAGAAGAGCATCGGGATCGAGAACAACGTGTTGGTGCGCGACGCGCAGGCGGCCTTGCGGGCGGCGCCGGCGGCCGCGGGGTTCGCTTCCTGCCCCGCGGCGGTGGCCTCGGCGTTGGCGATGAAGATCTTCTGGCACGGCCAGATCACGAACCAGACGTTGGCGAACATGACGACGGCGAGCAGGATGCCGATCGAGATCGACACGCCACCGCCCGTCTTCCAGAAGTCGCCGTCGGTGAGCCGCTCCTGGAAGGCGAGGATCGAGATGCCGAACAGCAGCGTGAGCAGCGCGCCGTAGCGGAACCACCAGAGCGCACGGGGTACGAGCTTGCGGACGGCCTCGGTGCGCGGCCCAGCCTCGAAAGCCGCGAACGACGGCGTCTGGACGAAGTTGAAGTAGTAGAGGAGCCCGATCCAGGTGATGCCGGCGAGGTAGTGGCCCCAACGGGAGAGCATCTCGCCGCCCGTCTGCGTGAAGATCTCCATCCGTCCTCCCGGGTTCCGTAGAGATTTGCGCGGAACCTAGCGCACGGCGATGCCAGCTCTGCGCCAAGCTCCAGGGCGGGAGGGACGGGAGAGAGTGGCCGATCCCACGCCACTACCATGCCCGTCATGTCCTCTGATCGCCTCGCCGCCGTGCTGGCCGATGGCTATGTCGCCGGCCTCGAGCAGCTGTCGCTGGACGAGGTGCGGTCCCGCCGCCACGAGTGCCAGGAGCTCGAGGTCGCGCTCTCCTACGCCCGCCGCATCGTGCAGGGCCGCCTCGACATCATCCACGCCGAGCTCGAACGTCGGGCGTCCGGCAGTGGCCGCAGCGATGCGAGCGACCTCGTCGACCGCCTCAAGGAAGGCGAGATCCTGGGCGACCACGCCCGCCCGCCGGGCCTCGGCCGCCTGCCGACGCTGATGGAGCCGGGCGACGAGAGCGACGAGTTCCTTGCCGAGGCCAACGAGGTCGCCCACGAGGACGTGCTCGTCTCGCTGCCCGACCGCGGCGACGACGACGTGCGTGCGCTCGGCGACACGCTCGAGAGCATCGAGCGCGGCCTGTCCGACACGCGGCGCAAGGTGTTCGACCGCATCGACATCTTCCAGTTCGAGATCGTGCGGCGCTACAAGACGGGGGCGGCCAACGCCGACTCGCTGCTGTCGAGCTGATGGGGCAGGACGGCAGCGGCGGCGACCGGTTCGTCGACCTCGGGGCGTTCATCCGTGAGCAGCGCAGCAACGCCCGCCTGTCGCTCCGCCGCCTGTCCGACCTGGCAGGCATCTCGAACCCGTACCTGAGCCAGATCGAGCGCGGCCTGCGCAAACCATCGGCCGAGATCCTGCAGTCGATCGCCAAGGCGCTGCGCATCTCGGCCGAGACGCTCTACATCCAGGCCGGCATCCTCGAGGAGCGCAACGACGAGCACGACCTGCCCGGCGACATCCTCCGCGACCCCTTCATCACCGAGGACCAGAAGCAGACGTTGATCCGCATCTACTCGTCGTTCCGCGCCGAGAACGACGCCAAGGGTCACGCCGCTCCGTCCACCACGGAAGATCCGCCCGATGCGGAAGAAGCGGGCCCCGGCGGGGGTTGAGCACCACCGTGCGCGCCCTGGCGATGCTCTCGATGCACACGTCCCCGCTCGCCCAGCCGGGCACGGGCGACGGCGGCGGTATGAACGTCTACGTGCGTGAGCTCGCCTCCGCGCTGGCGAGGGCGGGCGTGCACTGCGACGTGTACACGCGTGCGTCGTCGCCGCAGGCCGCGCCGATCGTGCTCGTCGAGCCCGGCTTGCACGTGCACCACGTGCCAGCCGGCCCGCTCGGCCCCGTGCCCAAGGAGCACCTCCCCGGCCTCGTCGACCAGTTCGCCGAAGCGGTGATGGCGCGCATGACGATGCACGAGGCCGACGCGCTGC
>Ga0299907_10000864_pt1 | contig 16087 bp, 20 predicted proteins | sample RVTome_16_FD_198680 | JGI IMG/M metagenome (GOLD analysis project Ga0299907, IMG submission 198680) | Soil microbial communities from uranium-contaminated site in the Upper Colorado River Basin, Wyoming, United States - RVT152D67 (version 2) ...
CGAGGGTGAGGCGGTGCCGCCAACGGAGGCCCCCGCCCCCGAAGGTGTCGCCGCCCCGGGTGTCGACTCCACGCCGGTTGCGGCCGCATCGGTCGGAGCGGCGGTGTCGGTGGCGGCGCCCGGGGCCAATTCCGTTCCGGCCGGGGCGGCCGGGCCGGTGGCGATCTGGTGGGGCTGGCTGCCACCACAGGCTGCGGCCACCAGCGCCAGGGTGGCCAGGCCGGCCACGAGCGTCAGGCGTCGGGTGGATCCTGGATCTCCCGTCCGCATCAGGAGTGTTCGCATTCGGCTCCCCCTTGGAGGTACGACAGGTGCGCGGGCTTTTCCCCCTCGCAGTCGAGCACGCCGGGGCCCCGGAGGTTAAGGACACCGGGGGCCAACTTTGTCCCTTTCGGGCAAATCGGACAGATATCGGACTTCGACCGGACATCCGAGCCGGTCCGGCGGGTGGGCCTGCAGTTGAGGAAGGCCGGGCCGCGCTGCACACTGGCAGGGAAGCGGCCGGAGGGAGACGGTGCTGGGCACCTTGCGCGATCACGCCGACATCCGGGACAGCCGGGTGGCGGCCGAGCGGTTCGTCTCGTGGATCCGCCTGGCCATCGCCTCCTCGATGGCGGTCATCGTCGCCCTCGCCGGACGGGAGGCGACGCCCTACCCGACGGCGGCCTGGATCATCCTGGCTGCCGCGCTGGCCTACTCCGGTCTCGCCTTCCTGAAGACGACGAGGGACGCCCGGGAGGGTGTCACCAAGCTGTGGACGGCCTGGATCCTCTCGCTGCTCTCCGGGGTCTTCGTGGTCGCCGCCGCCGCCGTGACCGGGGCCTCGGACAGCCCGCTGCTCCCGGTGGCCATCACGGTGGTGATCTCCACGGCCATCCGCTTCGACCTGGTCCGCTCCCTGGCCGTGGCCGCGGGGATGGCCGCCGGCCTGTCGGCGGCCATCCTGTGGATGCCGGAGCCGGCCGTCGACTGGGCCGAACGGCTGCGGGAGGCGGCCTGGTGGTCATGGCTGATGATCGCCGTGGCCCTCCTGGTGGGTGTCCTCTCCCAGGCCGCCGACCTGGCCCGCCAGGCCCGGGCCAAGGCGGAGTCGGCGGTGGCGGCCGAGCACAGCCGCCTGGAACAGGAGCACCGCCTCCGACTCCAGCTCGAGGCCATGGACGAGGCCCGCCGGGATTTCCTGGCCGCCCTGGCCCACGACTTCCGCACGCCCATCGCCTCCATCGCCGCCCTGTCGACCGCGCTGGCCCGGAGGGCGGGCGACCTCGACCCCGGGGAGCGGGCCGAGATGGCCCAGCTCATCGAAGGCCACGCCAAGCACCTCGGGGACATGCTCTCCGAGGTGCGGGAGCTGGCCGTGAGCGAGTCGCTGGCCGGCGACCGGCGCGTCGAGCTGTCCGACATCTACATGCCGGACCTGATCCGGGCCTCGGCGGCGGCTGCCGGCCTGGCCCCCGAGCGGCTCGTCACCGAGATCGAACCGGGGGTGACCCTGCTCCGCACCGACGGCGAGAAGACGCTGCGGATCCTGGCCAACCTGCTCCAGAACGCAGCCAAGCACTCACCCGCCGACCAGCCGGTGGAGGTGCGCCTGGGCCGATCCAACGGTCTGGTGGAGCTGGCCGTCCTGGATCGGGGGCCGGGCATCTCGTCCGAGATCGCCTCCCAGGCCTTCGAGAAGGCGGTCGGCTTCGGGCCCCACCGGTCGACCGGGCTGGGCATGTGGATCGTGGCCCGGTTCGTCGACTCCCTGCAGGGCTCGGTGTGGGTCGAGCCCCGCCCCGGCGGGGGGCTGATCGTCAGGGCCCGGTTCCCGCTGGGGGCGACGCTCTCGCTGCCTTCCAATCCGGCCTGACCGCCAGTTTCTTCCACGTTGCCTCGGGGTCCGGTTGGAAGCTGACTCAGCTCCCCTCCAACGGTACCGGGACAGGGCATGGTGCCCCAACGGGACGTCCCGTAGGATGACCTCGGCATGAGCAGAATCCTCGCTGTTCTGGCCATCCTGGCCATCCTGGCCACAGTGGGTTTCTTCGGCCTGCGCGAGGCCGGCGTGATCAAGGACGAAGACGTCCCCAGCGCCCTGCGCAACCTGGAATCCACCTCGAGCTCGGGCAGGGGCGCGGGCACATCGTCGTCGACCACCACCAGCTCGGGACCCACGACCACGAGCGCGAGCGGTGCTCCGACGTCGTCGACGGTGGCGGCGGCCACCGCCACCACAACGGCCACCGGTCCTGCCACCACTACGACCAACCCGGGGGGCTCGGTCCCGGATTGTGGCCGCGGCGCGGCTCGAGCGACCGCCGGGGTCACGAACGTCGAGGCCGCCTATGAGGTGACCGCCACGGTGAGAAACGACGCCGACCGGGCCATCGAGGTCGACACCCTGGTCGTGCGGGCCACCTACCCCGGAGCGCGGACGGCGAACTACCCCACCGACCCGGCCAAGTTCGCGGGGGCCCGGGTCCAGCCCGGCCAGGAAGTGACCTTCGCCATGCGGGAGAGCCGTGCGACCGAGGCGCCCACCTCGTTCGAGGTGGCGGAATTCTCGTACCACACGGCCGACCTGCCTCAGTGCAAGTCGTCCTGACCGGCGGCCGGGCGAAGGAGCTTCGCCGACTGGCGCCGCGAGGTGCTCAGCCGTTGGGACTCGCCGGAATCGGAATGAGGCTGACCGCCACGGAGACCATGGGAGAGGCGGGTGGGCGGTCGCCCAGGGAGCCGTGGAACGGCCGATCCGAGAAGTTGAAGGCGCCGCCGTCCTCGCCCAGCATGAGGTAGCCGTTGCCGAAGGCGACCATCCCGGCCACTGGTCGGTTGAGCCGGGTGGCTCCCATGGAGCCCCGGAAGGGGGCGTCGAAGGCGAACACGCCGCCGTCGGAGGCGACCAGCCAGTAGCCGGCCCCGTCGGGGTCGGGGACGAGGGACTGCACGGGAGCGTTCAACCTGGTGCCACCCATCGAGCCGTGGAAGCGGGCGTCACCGAAGGCGAACACGCCGCCGTCGGAGGCGACCATGTAGTAGCCCCGGCCGCTGGGCGTGGCCACCGAGTCGAGCACCGGGCCGGTGAGCCGCAGCCCGACCAGATCACCCAGGGACCGGGCGTCGCCGAAGGGCAGAACCCGCCCCCGGTTGGTGAAGATCCAGTAGCCCGTCCCCGCCGGCGTCCGGGACAGGCTGGTGATCGTCTCCCCGGTTCCCAGGGCGGCGGGATCGACGTTGCCGAAATGGGTGGCGTCGCCGGAGGCGTGGACCCGCCCGGCGCTGTCCAGCACCCAGTAGCCACCTGACGTCGGCGTGGCCTCGATGTCGACGGCGGAGGCCGCGCCGAGGCCGGGAGTCGCCCGACCGTGGTCGGCGGCGTCACCGAAGGCGTAGACGGCGCCATCCGAGGCGACCATCCAGTACCCGCCGCGCGGCACTCCGGCCGGCTGGCGGACGGGAGGATGTTCAGGGAGCGGCGCCGGGGCGGTGGGGGTCACGGCCGCCGAGGCGGCCGACTCCACACCCCATCCCGACGCGTTGCCCGCCGTCACCGTGAAGGTGTAGGCCTGCCCGTTGGTCAGGCCGGACAGCACCGCCGTGGTCGTCGACGCGTCCGGAGTCGTCATCGAGACCGCCTCCGTGGTGCCCTGGTAGGCAGCCACCCGGTAGCTCGTGATCGCCGCCCCGTCGCCATCCGCCGGCGGCGACCACGACACGGTGGCACTGGCGTCCCCGGCGATCGCCGTGACCCCCGAGGGCGCACCCGGCTGGACCATCGCCCCGAAGGCGCTCTCACTGGAAATCCGCCACACGGTGGCGTCCTCGCTCACCAGGACGATGTCGCAGGCGTCATGGGGGAAGAAGTCGCCCGCCTCCCGTTGGGTCTCGGGCATGGACATGACGAAGACACGGTCGCTGGAGAAGGCGGTGATGTCGCCCGGGCGGCTGTTCTCGATCACGGTGACTTCATCCTGAGTCGAGACCGCCATCAGCAACTGCTCGTCACCGGAGACCTGGACCGCGGTCACCCAGGAGTCGACGTCCAGGCGACCGGCGTCGGACAACCGGTTGGTGCCGGAGGGGGACAAGGTCGAGGGGAGTGTGTAAAGCCGATTCGGGTCGCTCTTGGTCACCACCGCCAAGCGGCCGCCGACGGCGAACATGGACTCGGTGTTGCGGTTGGCGCCGGGGTACTCGACCCGGTAGGTGGCGGCCACCTGCGCCGTCTGGTCGGTGAAGGGGTTGGGTTCGAGCACCTCGTAGATCTTCTTGGGCCCGGTTTCGATGCCGTTCTCCAGGATCCACACCCGGCCCCGCCCATCGGCTCCGACGGTGTAGGCGATGTCCTCCCAGTCGACGTTGTTGGTGGTACCCGAGACCTTGAACTCCTGCCAGCGAGGCTGGTCCCCCTCGAGCTGGAAGGAATACAGGCTTTCGGGGTTGTCCGAGTCCCGGATCATCCAGGCCACCCCGGGATACCTGGCGCTGGACACGAAGCCGGAGACCTCGAGCAGATTCCCGGGCAGGTTCGCAACCTGGACGGCGGGGCCCCATTGCCGACCGCAGACGCTGCCGGCGGCGCGGGCCACCTCCGGAAGACCGGGTGTCACCCCCGGCACCAGGCCGACGAGGGCCACGGCCACGATGATCGTCCGCGCCCGGAATCGGGCGCGGCGAATGAATGAGGGCGACATCAACACCATCCCCGGAGTCGTGGCCCTGCTACCCGCGAGGGACGGGGGGAGATATGCCCCCGCTGTCACCTCGCTCTGTGGTTACTGCTTCGTCGTATGGCGCGGACCTTCCTCCCCGTCTGCGGCTTTTGTCCGGGGAGGGCGTCTCCGCAGTCAGTAGAGCAAAACCAGCTGGCGGTCGTCCTGGTGGCCGTGGTCGGGGGCATCGCCGTGCAACGCCTCCTCGACCCGACCATCCCCGCCGGCCTGCTCACCGACACCGTCCGGCGCTTGTTCAGGGGGCCCGCACCATGATCCTCTTGATCACGCCGCCATCGGCCGGCTCCCAGAGCCCGGCGACGACCCCGTGCCCAAGCGTCGGCCGTAAACTTCACTCCGTGGAGAGCGTCGCCCTCGGACTGCTGGTTGAACGGCTGGGTCGCCTGAGCGACGAGCGGATGCGCCAGGTCTGCACGGCGCTGGCAGTCGCCGTCGCCTGCGAAGGAGGCCCTTCACCGACCCCCCGACCCTGACGTCATCACCGAGGGAGGAATTCCTGTGGCTATGCCCACCGATCTGGCCGCTGCTGTCGACGAGTCCCATGCCGCCCTCGCCGAGTTCGTCAAAGGGAACCCAGAACCATTGAAGAGGATGTATTCCCAAAGGGACGACGTCAGCCTCGGGAACCCGTTCGGCCCGTTCCAACGCGGCTGGAAGGACTGCACCGAGTGGATGGCGCGCACGGCAACGGTCTACAGCGAAGGCAGGGCCATCGCCTTCGACACGGTGGCCACCCACATGACTTCGGATCTGGCGTGCCTCGTGGAAGTCGAGCGGTACGCGGCCAAGGTTGGCCGGGGAACGGAACCTTCCGCCGTCACGCTGCGGGTCACGACCATCTTTCGGCCCGAAGATGGCACTTGGAAGATCGTCCATCGCCACTCCGACCCCATCGCCCACGCCCAACCGCCGGAGTCGGTGGTCCAGAGATAGTTTTGTCAGTGCGCGCGCTGAGGGGGCCTACGACCTCGATGCCGTACCGCTCGGCGACCGGACCGAGCACCTCAGGGTGAGGAACCGACAGGTCCGCCGGCGGGGTGTCGTCGGCTGCCTCGTCCCCGAGTTCGAGGGCGAAGTGCTCGAACCCGGCGGGCGAAGCGAAGACCAGCACGCGGGTCGGTTCGCGGTCGACGGTGAAGGTATGCGGGATTCCTCGCGGGGCGTACACGAAGCATCCAGACGTCGCCTCCAGCACCTCGTCCCCCACGTAGAACGTCATCTTGCCGTCGATGTGGAGGGGGGGCTCGGTGGACTGGAAGGCGAGGGCTTCGACGAGAGCGAAACGGTCCTCGGCTTCTGCGGCGGTCACATTCGCCGTGAATCGGCCTCCGAGCGACCAGACCGATTCGCCTTCGCCTGCTCTCAAAAGGACGGGCTTGCGCGCGGCTGACTCAGACACTTGTCTCCCTTCGGCGCCAGGTCAGAAGTCTGACACCGATCCCGAGGCCTCTTCGCCATGGCGTGACCACAGTGTCGCCAGCAATCCCGCTCCGAATCTGGAGGAATAATGGTGGGAGGCGCCGGGGTCGGGAGCCACTTGCGTGCCGGCCGTCCCGGCCAAAATCGCTTCGGCGTCGGTGATCGTCCCAATGGCCGCCCGGCGACCCGTCTGCTCCACGAAGCGGCAGGCGGCCATCACCTTTGGTGCCATGGTGGCAGGGTCCAGGTCCAGGGCGCGGAGCTCGGTCGGGGAGGCCTGGCCGATGGAGCGGGCGAAGGCGCTCCCCCGCTCCGCCACCACCGCCGGTACGTCCGTCAGGAGAAGGAGGACGTCGGCGTCGACGAGGGTGGCGAGCAGGGCCGCGGTGAGGTCCTTGTCGATGAGAGCGGCGACGCCCCGAAGGGCGCCATCGGCGTCGAGGGCGACGGGGATGCCGCCCCCACCGGCGCAGACGACCACCACCCCGGCGTCGATGAGGCGCTTGATGGTGGGAAGCTCGACGATGGCCAGGGGCTCAGGGGAGGACACCACCCGGCGGAAGCGGCCTTCCTCGGCGGCTACGAACCATCGCCGGTCCCGGGCCAGGCGAACAGCGTCGACCTCGGCCAGGGAAGGTCCGATCCGCTTGGCCGGGCTGGCGATGGCGCGGTCGGCGGGGTCGACCACCACCTGGGTGAGGAGCGTGACAACCTCCTTCTCCCGCAGCTGATTGGCCAACGCCTGCTGGAGGAGGTAGCCGACGAGGCCCTCCGCTTCGGCTTCGAGGAGATCGAGGGGATACTCATCCACAGACGGATAGGTGGCGCTCTGCACGCCGAGCAGGCCCACCTGCGGGGCGCTCCCGTGGGTCAGCACCACTTCGTGATGGCGGGCGATTCCGGCCACGGCCGCGGCAGCGGCCTTGATGTGGCTGCGCTGCCGGTCGGCGTCGGGGTTCTCCCCGGGGTCGAGCAGAGCGGCTCGCCCGAGGGCGATCACGACAAGCATGGCTACCTCCTGGCATGGACCCCGCGGTGACGGGGCGCCCTACCACCATTTTGCGCCCGTACCCCGGCTGTTCCGGAGGGCCGAAGGTCCCGATGCCAGGCGCCGACCGACCCTCGACGCGTGCCCGGCCGGCTCCCGTCGTGGCTGGGGCCGGCCGGTTACGTCAGGGGGAGAGGGAGGGGGACGGGGCGCGCTATCTGGCGGCCCAGCGGTGGTGCCAGCGGGCATAGCGGGGGAGCTCGCGGACGCCGGTGGCCGCCGCCTTGACGCTCGCCGCCAGGGCGATCATCAGGTTGCCGATGAAGAACATTGCGCACCCCCTCTCGTCGGACTCGGAAGCTGTTGCTCCCATCATCGGAGAGACAGGGCCTGTTGGCCCAGAGCCGTTCGGTCAGTTCCCCGGGGCCGAAGGTCCCGAACGGATAGTTGGCGGGGAGGAGCTAGTCCCGGCCTTCCTGCTTACGCCGCTCCGACAGGCGGGCGGCGTAGGCGGCCGCCTCGGACCGGCGGCTCATACCGAGCTTGGCCAGCAGGTTGGAGACGTAGTTCTTGACCGTCTTCTCGGCCAGGTAGATCTCCTCGGCGATCTGGCGGTTGGTCATGCCGTCGGCGATGAGCTCCAGGATGCGGCGCTCCTGTTCGGTGAGGCCCGCCAATTCATCCTGCTCAGGCTTGGTCCTCAGCCGCTCCAGGACCTTGCCGGTGAGGGTCGGGTCCAGCAGGGACTCGCCCCGGCCCACGCGGCGGACGGCGTCGACGAGGTCGGTGCCCCGGACCTGCTTGAGGACGTAGCCCGACGCTCCCGCCATGATGGCGGCGAAGAGGGCCTCGTCGTCGGCGAACGAGGTGAGCATCAGGCAGCGCACCTCGGGATGACGGGACCGGATCTCGCGGCACACCTCGATGCCGTTCCCGTCGGGCAGACGGACGTCGAGGACGGCAACGTCTGGCCGGGTGGCGGGGATGCGGCCCAGGGCCTGCTCGGCGGTGGAGGCCTCTCCCACCACCTCCAGGTCGTCCTCCGCCTCGAGGAGGTCGCGGAGACCCCGCCGGACGATTTCGTGGTCGTCGAGGAGAAACACCTTTGTTGTCACACCGCCATTGTGGTCTGACGGCGCACTGTGTGCACGGGACTACCCCCCGTTCTTCTCCTAGATTCTGGGTCAGATGCCTGAGTACGCGGGTCCCCGTGCCCTCCGCCGCCTTGTCGACGCCGTGCTCTCGGTCAGCGCGGATCTCGATCTCAGGTCGGTGCTGGAGCGGATCATCAACGCCGCCGTGGAACTGGTCGACGCCCGGTACGGTGCTCTCGGGGTCCTCGACGAGTCCGGCACCCGCCTGGCCAACTTCATCACCGTCGGCCTCGACAGCGAGACCTACGCCGCCATCGGCGATCTGCCCCAGGGCCACGGCATCCTTGGCCTGCTGATCCTCGAGCCCAAGCCGTTGCGGCTTCCCGACCTGTCCGAGCACCCCGACAGTTTCGGGTTTCCCCCCAACCACCCGCCGATGCGCTCCTTCCTGGGTGTCCCCATCCTGGTGCGGAACCAGGTGTTTGGAAATCTCTACCTCACCGACAAGCAGTCGGCCGAGGTGTTCAGCGACGTCGACGAGGAACTGGTCGTCGCCCTGGCCGGGGCGGCTGGTGTGGCCATCGAGAACGCCCGGCTCCACAGCCGCCTGCGGGAACTTGTCCTCCTCGAGGACCGCGAGCGCATCGCCCGGGACCTGCATGACACGGTGATCCAGCGGCTGTTCGCCACCGGTCTGTCGCTCCAGGGGACCGCCCGGCTGGTGGTCCGCCCCGAGGTGGCCGAGCGGATCCAGGCGGCGGTGGAGGACCTCGACGAGACCGTGAAACACATCCGAACCGTCATCTTCGGCCTGGAGCCGGCCCGGATGATGGGTCCGGGCGTGCGTGACGAGGTGCTCGCCCTGGCCCGGGAAGCCGCCGGACCGCTCGGGTTCGCCCCACGGGTAGTCTTCGAGGGCCCCATTGACACCACCCTCGACGGCCAGGCGGCGGTGGAGCTGTTGGCGACGCTCCGGGAGGCGCTTTCCAACGTCGCCCGGCATGCCGCCGCCAGCCGGGTCGACATCGAGGTCTCCGCCGGAGCCGACCTGGTGCTGCTGGTCAGGGACGACGGCCGGGGCTTCGACGCCACATCGGTCGGACCGGGCTACGGCATCCGCAACATGGGCGAACGGGCCCACGCGCTGGGTGGGAACTTCGACGTCCGCCCGGCCCCGGAGGGCGGAACCCTCGTCGAGTGGAAGATCCCGGCCAAGCGCTCCTGACTGAAGGTCTCCCCGCGCTGGCTCTGGGACCTTCGGCCCTGCCGGCGAGGCCCCTCTTCGGTGGACGATGACAGGGAGACCGCCCGAGGGCGGAGTCCGCCGGCACCCGAGGAGGGCGTCCAGTTCGGCCACGACCTGGCGCTCGGGGAGGAGCGGGTGACGCTGGAGCTGGCACGGGCGGTCGAGGAGGAAGGGATGATCTCCATCCCGTTCCGGTGGCGGAGCCGAGGCTCCTCGCCGTTGTTCACCACCCTCGAGGGCCACCTCGAGATATCCCGCTTCGGTGCGTCCGGGACCCACGTGAGTCTGCTCGGCAATTACGAGCCGCCGACCGGGTACTTCGACCGGCGAGCGGTCCGCATGGGGCTCCACCACCAGGCCGAGGCGAGGTTGCGCGCCTTTCTGCGCCGGGTGGCCGACCACCTGGTCGGCCCGGCCGAATCCATCGCCTCGTAACCCCGCCCGGGCGGTAGAAGGGCCGAAGGTCCCGGAGAGTGGTGCCCCATGGCTCTGCACCCGCAGTGCCGCGGGCCACCAACATCGACGTAGGGAACGCCCCACCGAGAGACCAGGAGCCGAGGATGCCTGCGACCAGGACCAAGAGGAGAGCTTCAATCCCGCTGGCGGCCACACGGGTCGCGACCGGGCATGCGCATTACGACGAGGGTATCCCGCTCACTCCCGGGGACCACGTGGGAAGGCTGGTCGCCCGAAGCCCGGTCTACGTGCTGTTGGACTCGACCCTGCCGGAGATCGCGTCGGTGATGGCGGAGGAGTCCATCGGAGTCGTCCTGGTCCGCGCCCCGCACGGTCCGGCCGGGATCGTCTCCGAGCGGGACCTGGCCCTGGCCATCGCCGCCGACGAGGAGCCCCATCTGACGCGGGCCCGGGACGTGATGACTCCCGATCTGGCCTGCATCAGCGCCGAGGAGTCGATCCTCTCGGCCGCCAATCTCATGCTCGCCAACGAGATCCGCCACCTGGTGGTGACGTCGGGTCCTGTCACCTTGGGGTTGGTGTCCATGCGCGACGTGGTCGGCGTCCTCGCCCACCACGCCGCCCAGGACTGAGTCCGGACGTGCGGGCGAGTGCGGCCGCTCGGGGCACCCTGGCCATCGTGGAGCCGGCGGCGACGGTGGCCGACGCGGCGCGGGTCATGCTGGCGGGGGACGCTCGGGCCGTGGTCGTGGCCGAGAAAGGCCGGGTCGTCGGAATCGTGACCGAACGCGACATCATCGCCCGGGTCGTGAGCCGGGACCTGCCGCTTTCAACCCCGGTCCGGAAGGTGATGACTCCCGAACCGGTAACCCTTCCGGCTTCGGCGTCCGTCCGCCAGGCCTACGCCACCCTCCCGGAACACGGACTGCGCCGGGTCCCCTTGGTGGACGGAGGCAACGTCGTCGGCCTCCTCGAACTCGACGACCTGGTGAGCGAACTGACCGGCGACACCTACTCCGCGTATCGGCAGTGCCCACACTGCGGCGGCGAGCAGCTCCGGGTGGTCACGGACGGCGAGTCGAGCAAGCTTCTGTGTCTGCAGTGCCGGAACTGCTGGCAACTCGACCAGGGAGATCTCGTCCGCGTCGATCCCGAAACATGCCCGGGCTGCCCGGACCGGGTCTTCTGCCGGTTTCCGTCGGTGCGTTAGCTGTCCGAGCCCGGGTCGGGCAGGGGGACCACGAGCACCGGCCGATCCGTGCTCATGACGAGATGGAACGACGTGCTGCCGAGCGGGGCGGCGGCGGATGTCCGATGGCCCCGGCTCCCCACCACGATCGTGCAGGCGTCCTCCTCGTCGGCGGCCTTGAGGAGAACATCCACCGGGTTGCCGGGGAGGAGCCGGGTGCGCGAGGGCACGCCGGATGCCCGCAGCGGAGCGCACCAGTCGTTCTCGAAGACATCCTGTAGCTGATCCCGGCACGACGCGCTCGGCACCGCCGGGCCACCCGGCCGCAGATGGGTCAACAGTCCGACGGCGTGAACGGCCACGACTTCGGTGCCGGCACCACGGGCGATCTCGATCGCCGCGGCCAGGGCGGCGGCGGCATTCGCCGAGCCGTCGAGGCCCACTACCACCGGTCCTGCGACCATCCCGTCCAGCTCCCTTCCGCTCGAGGACTCTCCCCTCACAATGGACGCTACGAGGTCATGAGCCAAGAGGCGAAGGTCCCGTTGCGATGCGCCCACCAGTCCGCTTGGCCTGGTACATCGCCTGGTCGGCGGCGTCAACGAGCCCGGTGGACGTGTCGGAAGGGTGGCCGGCGACGGCGATGCCGACGCTGGCAGAGAGGTCAACCGTCTCGGCGTGGAGATCCACCGGGACGCTGATGGCGTCCAGGAGACGCTGGGCGACGTCTGCCGCCTCTTTCTCGCTGGTCAGTCGTTCGCACAGGATCAGGAACTCGTCGCCACCAAACCGGGCCACGGTGTCCCCGGGCCGCACGGTGGCGGCCAGTCGCCGCCCGACGACCTGGAGGACTTCGTCGCCGGTGGCGTGACCCCAGGTGTCGTTCACGTCCTTGAACCCGTCGAGGTCCACGTAGAGGACGGCGACGGGCTGGCCCTCGCGGCCCCGCCGTTCGAGCGCATGATGGAGACGGTCCAGGAAGAGCACCCGGTTCGGCAGCCCGGTCAGGGGGTCGTGGAGCGCCCGTCTGAGCAGCTCGTCCTCACTGCGCCTGCGCTCGGTCTCGTCCCGCAGTGTGGCCACGACGTAGGTGGCGTCGGCGAGCGTGATGGGGGCGAGGCTGACGTCCGCCGGGAAATTCGTGCCGTCGGCCCGCCGGCACTCGATGTCGAGCTCGGTTCCCATCGGCCGGCATTCCCCGCGCCAGCCGGAGCGCCATTGGGCATGGGCGGATCGCCGGTCTTCGGGAACGAGATCCTCCACGTCGCAACGGGTGAGTTCGTCGCGGGTGTACCCGGTGAGGAGGGCGGCCTCCTCGTTGGCGTAGACGATGGCGCCGCGGGAATCGACGATGAGCACGGCAGCGGGTACGACATCGAGCACCCGCTCCCAATCTTCCGTGTGCCGCAGTGGGATCTCGGACGGTATTTCTACGACGCGCATTGATCACCACCCTTCATCCGGACCGTACGGAACCGGGCTCGGCCGGGGCAGAGGCGGAAGTCAGAAATCGACCGGGGACAATGGCTCTCGGTTCGGGAACCGCCCGAGGACTCCCGGGGACGGGACTTTCGACTCTTGGTCCTCGTCGACCATCTCCTTAGCGTCAGAGACGAACTGTGCAGGCGAGCCCGGAGGAGTCCCATGCAAGCCAGAGACGCAACCAGAAAGTCCCCTGTGACCATCTCGCCCGAAGCCACCGTGGCCGAGGCGGCGACAGTGATGGACCGGGAAGTCGTCGGCGCTCTGGTCGTGGTCGATGGTGACCGGCCGGTGGGCATCGTCACCGACCGGGATCTCGTCGTGCGGGGCGTGGCCCGCAGAGTCCCTCCTGACGCCCGGGTGGACAGCCTGATGACCACCGCCCTGGTCACCCTGCCCGCCGATGCCGACATTCGTCGGGCTGTGAACCTGTTCCACAGCCAACCCTTCCGCCGGCTACCGCTGGTCGAGGACGGCCGGGTCGTGGGCATGCTGACCGCCGACGACCTCGTGATCGACATGGTCACCGCCCTGGGGTCGGCGATCCGCCCCATCTTCGGCCAGGTCGTCTTCGGCACTCCCGAGCCCGAGGCACCCGTACCGCTCGGCCGGTAGCTCCGCCCACCCCTTCAGGAGGCGCCATGGTGGAAGTGGTGACCCATCCTGCGGACTGAAACCCTCCGGGCGCCCTCGGCCGGTCTGAGCGCTGCTGAGGCCGCGGCCCGCTTGGCCGAGGAAGGACCGAACGTCCTTCCCGTGGCCCGGCGCGTCCCGCCCTGGATGCGGCTCGCCGCCCAGATGACCCACTTCTTCGCCGCCATGCTGTGGGTCGCCGGCGCCCTCGCCTTCGTGGCCGGGATGCCCCAACTGGGCGTCGCCGTCTTCGTCGTGGTCATCGTCAACGGCGTGTTCGCCTTCATCCAGGAGCACCGGGCGGAGCGGGCCGTCGAACAGCTGAGCCGCCTCCTCCCTTCCCGGGTGATGGTGCGCCGGGATGGCCGGCGTCAAGAGATCGACAGCGCCGAGTTGGTGCGGGGTGACGTGGTGCTCCTCGGCCCCGGGGATCGGATCTCGGCCGACCTGGACCTCGTCGAGGCCCATGCTCTGGCCATCGACACCTCGGCGCTCACTGGTGAGAGCGTGCCCGTCATGGTCGAGGGCGCCGGGGACCGGGCTTTCACCGGAACCTTCGTGGTCACGGGTGAGGGGGAAGGCGTCGTGGTGGCCACCGGGGCGGCGACCCGTCTGGCGGGCATCGCCCAACTGACCGGCGCGGCCCAGCGTCCCGCCAGCCCGCTGCAACAGGAGCTCCACCGTCTGGTGCGCCTCGTGGCGGGAATCGCGGTAGGGGTGGGCGCCGGCTTCATGGTCTTGTTCCTGGCCCTCGGCCAGCCACTCGAGGACGGGTTCCTCTTCGCCATCGGCGTCACCGTGGCTCTCGTCCCCGAGGGCCTCCTGCCCACCGTCACGCTGTCGCTGGCCCTCGGGGCGCAGAACATGGCGGGCCGCAAGGCCCTCGTCCGGCATCCCGAGGCGGTGGAGACCCTTGGGTCCACCACCTTCATCTGCACCGTTGGGGACATGTCCTGGCCGCGCTGGCCGGGGACGTCCTGGCCTACTGCCGGTTTGCGGAAGTCGACCTCCTCACACTCCAGCGGGACGTTCTTGTGCCGCTCGAGCTCCAGGTGATGGACGTCGACCCGTTCAAGGTCCTCCATCCGGAACAGCTGGTCCACCTCGTCCGGGACGCCCTTCGCCAGCAGGCCACCGGCCGCTCCTGACGGCCGGACCGCACCGCCGTCAGTCCGGCCAGGCGCCGATGGTCCCGCCCAACCGACGGGACCAGCCCGGCGGAATGGGTGCGGCTCACCGTGACCGACACCGGCCACGGGATGGCTCCCGATGTCAAGGCCCGGGTGTTCGAGCCCTTCTTCAGCACGAAACCCAAAGGAGAAGGCACCGGCCTCGGGTTGGCCACCGTCCACGCCATCGTGAGCCAGAACGGGGGACGGATCGACCTCTACTCCGAGGAGGGCAAAGGCACGGCGTTTCACATCTCGCTGCCCGGAGTGGCCGGCGAGGCCGGCCCACACCTCGCCCACGACGACGCGCAAGAAGCGCCCCGGGGCGACGGGATCACGGTCCTGGTGGCCGAGGATGAGCCCGGAGTGCGGGAGATGACGTCCCGCATCCTGGGCGCTCATGGCTACCGGGTGGTGCAGGCCACGACCCCCGCGGAGGCCCTGGAGCTGTGCCAATCGGGCGAGGTGCGTCCCGACGTGCTCGTGACCGACGTGGTGATGCCGGGCATGTCCGGCCAGGAACTGGCAGAGTCAGTTGCCGCCCATCTTCCCGGCGTGCCCGTCGTCTACATGTCCGGCTACTCCCACGACGTGATCGCCCACCAGGGCGCACTCGATTCCGGCGTTCTTCTCGTGGAGAAGCCCTTCACCGAAGCAGCCCTACTCCACACCGTCGGGGCCGCGCTGAAACAGCGCGAGGGTTAGCGAACCGCCTTGGGCTAGCCGGCGTAGAGATAGTCGATGAGCTCGGCATATTCCTTTTCCACAATGGCCCGACGGACCTTGAGGGTGGGGGTGAGCTCGCCGGCTTCGATGCTGAGATCCTTGGGCAGGACGGCGAAACGGCGGATCGATTCGGGCCGTGACACCGAGGCGTTGGCCTCGTCGACGGCCTCTTGGAGTGCCGCCTGGACGTCAGGGTCCTGGCGGAGGGCGTCGAGGTGCACGTCACCCCGGCCCCGCTCCTCGGCCCACTCCCGCACGCCGTCCTCGTCCACGGCGATGAGCGCGGCCACGTAGGGACGGGCGTCGCCCACCACCACCGCCTGGCTGACGAGCGCATGACCCCGGAGCCGGTCCTCCAGGGGGGCGGGAGCCACGTTCTTCCCTTGGGCGGTGACGATGAGCTCCTTCTTGCGCCCGGTGATGCGCAGGAAGCCGTCGTCGTCGAGCGCTCCGATATCACCCGTACGCAGCCAACCCTCGGGGGTGAGCGCCTCGGCGGTGGCCTGCTCCGCCCGCCAGTACCCCTGGAAGATCTGGGGCCCGTGGGCCAGGATCTCGCCGTCCTCGGCGATGTGCACGGCGGTGGCGGGCAGGGCCTTCCCGACCGTGCCCGGCTTCCAGGCGCCGAGGAGGTTGAGAGTGAGGACCGGGCTCGACTCGGTGAGGCCGTATCCCTCGTAGATATCGACCCCGACGCCGGCGAAGAAGTGGGTGAGGCGCTCCCCGAGGGGGCCTCCGCCGCTCACGGCCAGGCGGAGGCGGCCGCCGAACGCGTCCCGGATGTGGTGGTACACCAGCCGGTCGAAGAGGGCATGGCCCACCTTGAGAGGGAGTCCTGTCCCACCGCCCACCTGCGCCTGCGACCACCGGGTGGCCACGTCGGCCGCCCGGTCGAAGATCTTGCCCTTCCCCTTGGCGGCGGCTTTGTGGCGTGCCCCGTTGAAGACCTTCTCGAACACCCGGGGGACGGCCACGACCATGGTGGCCGGGCCAGGACGAGCTCCTC
>Ga0299907_10000865_pt1 | contig 16084 bp, 16 predicted proteins | sample RVTome_16_FD_198680 | JGI IMG/M metagenome (GOLD analysis project Ga0299907, IMG submission 198680) | Soil microbial communities from uranium-contaminated site in the Upper Colorado River Basin, Wyoming, United States - RVT152D67 (version 2) ...
CGCAGATCCAGCGCTACAGCACCGACGGCCCCGGGATCTTCGCGTTCTCTCGCGTCGATCGGAACGAGCGGGTCGAGTACGTCCTCGCCCTGAACAACAGCGAGCAGGTGGCGACCGCTCAGGTCCCGACGTACTCGCCCGGAGGCGTCAAGTACCGCCTCCTCTCCAAGTCCGACGCGCCCAACAAGCTCACCACCGGCGCGGGCGGATCGCTGAGCGTCCGGGTGCCGCCGCTCGGGTTCGTGATCTACGTGGCCGGGCAGCACGTGCCGCAGAGCGACGCCGCACCCGGGATCGACATCACGAGCCTGGACCACGGCGACACGGCCGTGCTCGAGACCACGATGATGGACGGCCACGCGGTCCTCGATCGCATCGAGGTGGCGGCCGAGCTCGACGACGATGACTTCGCCGAGGTCACGTTCGCGGTCCGCGTAGGCGACGGCGACTACGTGCCGATCGGCACCGACGACAACGCCCCCTATCGCGTCTTCTACGACGCCGGCGATCTCCGCGGCCAGGAGGACACGACGCTCACGTTCCGGGCGATCGTGAACGACCTGTCCGGACACCTCGCCGCCGACGAGGTCGTGAACGTCGGCGTGGAGTTCCCGGAGCCGACAGGGCCGGCGACGCCGTACGCCCTGATCCACTACCAGCGCCCGGCGGGCGACTACGGCGATCACACCACCGGCAACTCCAGCGACTTCTGGGGACTGCACCTGTGGGGGAACGCGATCGATCCCGCGGAGGCCACCGACTGGACGAGCCCGAAGCCGTTCCTCGGCGAGGACGAGTACGGCCGATTCGCGTTCGTCCGGCTGGCCGACGACACGCAAGCGGTCAACTTCATCGTGCACAAGGGCGATCTCAAAGACCCGGACAACAGCCCCGACCGCAGCTTCGTTCCGGTGACCACGCCCGAGATCTGGCTCCGGCAGGGCGATGTGACCATCTACACGTCACAGGCCGAGGCGCAGGGGTTCGCGACCGTGCACTACGAGTGCGCCGATTGCTCGGGCGTCACGCTCGACGCCACCAGCGGCGGCGCGCCGGTGGAGACGGGCTCGCCGCCCGACGCCACTGACGACTACGGGGCGGTGTGGGAGCTGACGCCGGCCGATCTCTCGGCGCCGGTCACCGTCACGATCAGCGACGGCGGCGTGGTCGACATCGATCAACAGGAGTTCACTCCGACCGAGACCGCGACGGCGTGGTTCCAGACAGGCGAGCAGGTCGTCTACCCGTCGAGAGGCGCCGCGGAGGACTTCGCCACGATCCACTACCGGCGGCCGGCCGGCGACTACGGCGATCCCACCAGCACCGATTTCAACGACTTCTGGGGTCTGCACGTCTGGGACGGCGCGGTCCCACAACCGCCGTGGACCGATCCGATCCGCCCCGTCGGTGAGGACGTGTTCGGGATCGTCTTCCGGATCCCGCTCGTGGACGGGGCCGAGCAGCTCGCGTACATCCTCCATCGAGGCGACACGAAGGACCCGGGGCCCGACCAGTTCCTGGTGTTCGACACCTACGGTCACGAGGCGTGGCAGCTTCAGGGTGCCGACCCCGAGAACCCGTACGTGGCGCCGCTCCGGAACTGACCCGGCCGTGAGGTCAGGGTAGGCACGGACATCCTTCAGGCCCGCGCCGACATCTCCGATCCGACCGAACTACGAAGGCTGCCCCGGCTGGATCGGTCCGATCCGGTACGGCCGCATCATCTCGTTGTCCTCGTGCTCCACGATGTGGCAGTGCCAGACGAACTGGCCGGCGTGGGTGAACCGCATGCGCATCCTGGTCACCTGGCCCGGGTAGGCGATCACGGTGTCCTTCCACCCGTCCTCCCACGGCTCAGGTGGGATCGGCTCCGAGGTGTCGTCCACTCGGACGGTGCCGCTCTCCTCGTCGACGACGACGTCCTGCCGGTCGACGACCTGGAAGAGCACCTCGTGGATGTGCATCGGATGAGCATCGCCGGTGGCGTTGTAGAACTCCCAGACCTCCGTGTCGCCGACCTGTGGGTTCTCGGTCACGGCGTCGTCCCATCCCAGCGCCATCATCGATGCGGTCTCGACGTTCGGGTCACCCTCGATCGTGCCGAGGTGTGCCTCGGTCGGCGCGTCCTCGAAGTCTTCCGGTGGCTCTTCGAACTCCGAGGCCTCCTCCAAGAGCGCCAGGGGCCGGGTCGTGCCTCCCGTGAGGCGGGTGATCGCCGGGAGCACCAGGAACCGCGGCGGCGTCGACGGGTCCGGTGCCACGGCGGGTATCACCCGGAACTGCAGCACCTGGCCCGTGGATGCGGGATCTGCGGGCTCGAAGTCCACGCCGGGGATGCCTCCCCCGAAGGGCTCATCCGGACCGAGGTTCCCAAGGACGTGCTCGCCCACCGGCACGTTCGTGAAGTCGACGACGACGTCCGCCCGCTCCGCCAGACCCATCAACAGCCGGTTGTCGTTGACCTCGGTGAGGTTCACCGGCCTGGCCAGGAACCCACCCTCGTTGCCGATCTGCCACACCTCGACGCCCGGGATCTCGCTGAAGTCGAGGATCAGGAATCTCGACTGGCACCCGTTCAGGAACCGGAAGCGGTACCGCCGTCGCTCCACCGTCTGGACCGGCCAGGTGTTGCCGTTGATCATGATCGTGTTCCCGAAGAACTCCGGGTTCCAGATCGGCGAGACGTCCGTCTCGGGGATGTACGGCCCCGTGATGCCGTCGAAGAAGGCCCGCGTGTCCGGGTAGAAGAGGGAACCGTTCGCGTTGAACGACCGGTCCTGGATCGCGATCGGGATCTCGTAGTAGGTCTTGTTGGACGGGAACGGGTCGTTGGGTTTCGGCGCGGGACCGGGGAGCACGGCCGTCGTACCGGAACGGCCGTCGAGGACGGCCCCATCCCCCTCGGGTCCGCCCCGGATCAGGAAGAAGCCGGCCGGTCCCGCGTACACGTTGAGGCGGGTCATGCCGAGCGCGTGGTCGTGGTACCAGATCGTGGACGCGCGCTGGGAGTTCGGGTACTGGAACGTCGCGAAGCCGGGCCCCCATCCGACGCCGTACCGCGACGCCGCCTTGTTCGCGAAGAAGTCGTACCAGGTGCCCCCCGAGGCGTAGCCCTCGGGGATGTCGTTCGCGGCCGGTAGGTACCACGCCTCGGCGTAGCCGTCGCTCTCGTCGCCGACGCTGGCCGAGCCGTGCACGTGGGTCACGATGGGCACCGGTCCGGTGTAGGGGCCGGGCGTCGTCTCGAACGTGGGCCGCATGTCCCGCCCCTCGATGCCGCCCGGTGGGTTGGCCCAGTGGAGCGTCGGGTCGACGGGGAGCAGGTGCGGCAGGAAGTCGCCGTCCGCGTCGACGAGGTCGTTGATCCACTTGACGCGGACCGGCCGGTTCCATCTGGCTTCGATCGTCAGCGACGGCGCGTTGTGGAGGAGCAGCCCGTGCCTGCTCGCCGAGCGGATGGCCCCATATCCCCAAACCGTCGTCGCTGGCATCGCGGCCGGGAGGATCTGCTGGGAGAACTGCCTCATCGAGATCTCGTAGGAGTCGATGGGCCGGCCTCCGCGCTGCGTGATCACGCCGGCTCGCGGCATCACGGGCGGGATCAGCAGGGGCGTGACGAACCGCGGGATGGCGGCCGGATCCAGGGTGCCGCCGGGGATGGCTGCGACGGCGCGCTGGACCCACCCCGTCTGTGTGGCCACGTACCACGCGACCGTGGAGCCGCCCGTGACTTTCAGGAAGTCGCGTCGCGTGATCATGGCTGCCCTCCCCGTTCGGCGCCGTTCTGAGACGCCTCTGGACGTGGCGCCACGGTACGGTGCCGTCCACCTCGATAACACCTGCCGTTCGCCCCTCTGGGCGCGGGTCATTCGGCCCAGAGGTCGATCCGCGGCAGCCCGGCCGTTCCGATGGACTCGTGCAGGTCGAGCGATGACTCTTGCTTCGTCAGCATGGTGTTCAGTCGGGCATGACGTGCGGGAGCCCGAAGTGCCGGAGCACGCCCGCGTCGAAGCGATCGAGCGCGATGCATCGGTCACCGGCGACCGTGACCACGGTCAGGCTGGACGCAACGTACTCGCCTCCTTCGACGTCCTGCGAGTAGAACGCGAGGGCGGGCTGCCCGTTCGCCCTGGTCCGGACGAGACGGCGCCGCCCCGGTCGTGTGGCCACGACCGAGTAGAAGCGGGTGGCCTCGTCGCGACCGATGTACTCGAGCGGCAGCGGGGGCATCGCCAGGCGCACGTCGTCGGCGAGGAGGGCGACGATGGCGTCGACATCGTTCGCCTCGAAGGCGGCTGCGAGCCGCCCCACGAGCTTGCGCTCGACCGGTGAGTCCGGCGGTGGCGGTGACGATTCGGGGCGTGGTCGGCCGTCGAGCGTCGCTCGGGCGCGTTTGAGCGCGCTCGTTACCGACTCCACGGTCGAGTCCAGCATCCGGGCGACCTCGGCGGCGCGGAAGCCGAGGACGTCGCGCAGGATCAGCACGGCCCGCTGCCGCGCGGGGAGCAGTTGCAGCGCCGTCACGAAGGCCAGCGAGATCGCCTCCTTGGCCTCGTAGCGTGCCTCGGGGCCGGGCGGGCTTCCGAGGACGTCTCCGAGCAGGACGTCGGGGTACGGCTCGAGCCAGAGGGGCTCGGTGGGCCGCGTCGGCTCGGGGAGCGCGACGTTCGGCGGCATCCCCACCTCCGGCCGTCGCTTCGCGGCCCGGAGCATGTTCAGCGCGCGATTGGTGGCGACCGAGTAGAGCCAGGTCCGGACGGACGCTCGCTGCTCGAAACCCGCCAGCCCTCGCCAGGCCGCGAGCAACGTCTCCTGTAGCGCGTCCTCGGCGTCCTGGATCGAGCCGAGGATCCGGTAGCAGTGAAGATGCAGCTCCCGCCGATAGGGCTCGACCAGCTCGCGGAACGCTTCCTGGTCACCGGCCGTGGCCAACTCGAGGAGGTCCGTGCTCACGGCTCCATCCTCCCATCACCTCGGGATCTCGAGGTCCTCGTTCCGAGAGTGCGATCTGTTCGAGCCTCTCGATCCGCCCGATGCGTGAGCGCCGCACAACCGCCCAGTTCCGGGCCGGAGTGGTGTCCACCCACAAGGGGAACCGATGATCCATCGAAACCAAGGCGCCGTCGGGGGAGTGCCACACTGCACGCGGCCGAGTCCGATGCGATCGACGAGGGAGGATCCAGATGACGACCCACGCGGTAGTCAGTCACGAGGCATGGGTGGCGATCCGGAAGAAGCATCGGGCGAAGGAGAAGGAGTTCACTCGCCTTCGCGACCAGCTCAGCGCGGAACGACGCGAACTGCCCTGGGAAGCGGTCGAGAAGGAGTACACGTTCGAAGGGGCGAACGGTCGGCAGACGCTCGGCGAGATCTTCGATGGGCGGAGCCAGCTGGTCATCTACCACGCGATGTTCAGCCCGGAAACGGCGGGACCGCATACATCCTGGACCACTGACGCGGCGTGCCACGCCTGCTCGTTCTGGATGGACAACTTCAACGGCATCACGGTCCACCTGAACCATCGCGACATCACGATGGCCGCGGTGTCGCGGGCACCCTACGTGACGTTGGCCGCATACAGGGAACGGATGGGCTGGACCTTCCCATGGCTGGCCTCGGCGGGCAGCGATTTCAACTTCGACTTCGGGGTCTCGTTCACCCCTGAGCAGCTGGAGGCCGGTGAGGTGGAGTACAACTACCGGCCGACCCAATGGTCGGGGTCGGAGGCACCGGGGATCAGCGTCTTCCTCAAGGAAGGCGAGCAGATCTACCACACGTACTCCACCTACGAGCGGGGCCTGGACATGCTCAACGTCGCCTACCACTACATGGACCTCGTTCCGAAGGGCCGAGACGAGGATGAGTCCGGACTGGACGGCTGGGTCCACCGGCGGGACGAGTATCCGGACTGATGTCGATCAGCTCAGTGCTCTCGGCCGTCGGGCTGATCAGACCGACGAGGCGGCGCGGATCCTGCCCCGCCTGCCGAGGATGGAACTCGGGGACGGCCGATCCGCTTGGCCGTCCCGAGGGCGAGATCTCGCCTCCCGCGGTGACCGCGCTGGTCTTCCTCGCCCTGGCGGCTGTCGCCTGGGCGCTGGCGATCCGGCAGTCGACGTCCACCGGAGGGATGGAAACGGAGATGGGGCTTGGATCGCTCGAGTCGTTCGCCATCAGCTGGACCGTGATGATGGCGGCGATGATGCTGCCCTCAGCCCTGCCGTTCGTGTACGAATTCGCTCGGCGCTCGGAGGGGAGACGGTGCTGGCAGGCGGCGACCGCCGTGCTCGCGGTCACGTATCTGTCCGTCTGGCTCGCGTTCGGCGCCGTCTGCTACGTCGTGCTCAGCGCGTGGCAGGTGCCGCCGTCCGATCAGGGTCCCGTGGGCGGCGTCGCCCTCGGACTGGCCGGCGTCTACGGACTGACGCCGATCAAGGCCGCCAGCGAGGCGAGGTGCAGGGAGCTGTGCTCTCTGCACGGAGCCCTACCGTTCGGCTTGATGCGGAGTGCCCTGATCGCAGGGGGGAGGTACGGCCTCAGCTGCGTCGGGTGCAGCGCCGGGTTGATGGTTGCGATGGCCATCATCGGGATGTCGAACCTCGTCTGGGCCGTGATCCTGGCCGGCGTGATCCTCGTCTACAAGCTCGCGCGGGCCCAAAGCATGCGACGGACGTGGTTGCTTTCGGCGGCTCTCATCGCGATGGCGGTCGTGTACGGGTCGATGGCGTAGGCGGCAGCGCCCACTTTCTCGCCGTCGCGGTGTCAGCAGGCACAGGGAGGAGACCAGAGATGATGCTGAAGGACAAGGTCGCGGTGATCTACGGAGCCGGCGGCGCGATCGGCAGCGCCGTCGCACGCGCATTCGCGTCCGAGGGGGCCAAGCTCTTCCTCACCGGGCGCTCCCTGGCACCCGTCGACGTCGTCGCCAACGACGTCGTTGCCGCCGGCGGATCCGCGGATCCGGCGGAGGTCGACGCTCTCGACGAGCAGGCCGTGGACGAGCATCTCCGGTCCGTGGTCGACACGGCCGGCCGCGTCGACATCTCGTTCAACGCGATCGGCCTTCCGATTCCGAAGATCCGCGTGCCCCTTGCCGAGCTGGATGTCGAGCAGTTCTCCCTGCCGATCGCGACCTACACCAGGTCGTACTTCATGACCGCACGCCTGGCGGCCCGGCGGATGCTCGAGAAAAGATCCGGGGTGATCATGACCGTCACCGCAACGCCTTCGCGGACCGGCGTCCCATTCGTGGGAGGCGGCGGTCCGGCGATGGCCGCCGTGGAGGCACTGACCCGCGGACTCTCGGCCGAGCTCGCACCTCAGGGGATCCGCGTGGTCGGTCTTCGACCACAGGGCATCCCGGAGACCGGCAGGATCAGAGAGAGCTTCGAGGGGTACGCCAAGGCATCGGGGTTGACCTGGGATCAGTTCCAGGAGTCGCTCGCAGGCAGGACACACGCCCGAAGGCTTTCGACGCTCGCGGAGTTGGCGAACGTGGCGGCCTTCATGGCTTCCGACAAGGCGACCGGGATGACGGGAACGACCGTCAACCTGAGCCTGGGGAGCCTGGACGACTAACGGTAACGGCCGAGGGAAGGAGAAGAACGATGCCCGAACACAGGCTCGGAACGCGTGAGGAGTGGCTCGCCGCACGCGAGCAGCTCCTCGCCCGCGAGAAGGAGCACACCAGGCTCGGTGACGAGATCGCGCGGCAACGACGCGAACTGCCGTGGGTGCCCGTGAACGAGGAGTACCGCTTCGACACGGATGACGGCGAGAAGTCGCTCGCCGAGCTCTTCGACGGTCGGTCCCAGCTGCTCGTGTACCACTTCATGTTCGGACCGAGCTACGACGCGGGGTGCCCCACCTGTTCGTCGATGGCCGACTCATTCGACGGTGCCCTCCCACACCTGCACGCTCGTGACGTGACGTTCCTGCTCGTCTCGCAGGCGCCCCTACAGAAGCTGCAGGCCTACAAGCGGCGCATGGGCTGGAGCATCCCCTGGGCCTCGACCGCGCCCACCGACTTCAACTACGCGATCGGTTTCTCGCATACGGAGGAACAGACTCGCGAGGCCGTGCCGCCGGAGGCGGTGTCCGCGCTGCCACCGATCGCCGCGCACAACGCCGGCGCGACGGGCACCGATCTCGTCAGCTACATCAGCGAGGGCTTCGGGTTCAGCACGTTCGTGCGCGAGAACGGCACCGTGTACCACACGTACTCGGCGACGGACCGCGGAGTGGAGTTCCTGATGGGCTACTACGGCATCCTCGACCGCGCACCGAAGGGCCGCGACGAAGGCGAAGAGTGGCAGGTCTGGATCCGCCGGCACGACGAGTACGACAGCGAGTGAGGCGTGCTCAGGACTGCGTTTCATGTCTCAGTCGAAGATGCCCGCGTACGCGTTGAGCGCCGGCTGACCGCCAAGGTGTGCGTAGAGGACCGTGGAGTCCTTCGGGATCTCGCCTGAGCTGACCAGGTCGATCAGCCCGGCCATCGACTTTCCCTCGTAGACGGGGTCGATGATCATGCCCTCGAGCGAGCCGCTCAGCCTGATCGCGTCGATCGTCGACTCGACCGGGATCCCATAGAGGTCCCCTGCCCAACCTTCGAGGAGGGTGAACTCGTCGTCGGTCAGATCCCGGCCGAGCTCGATGAGCTCACTCGTGTTGCGGGCGATCCGAGCAACCTGGTCGCTGGTCTTGTCGATCGTCGCGGACGCGTCGATGCCGAGGACCCTTCGGGGGCGCCCCTGGGTCCTGTCTTGCAGGGCTGCGAAGCCTGCGATCATGCCCGCGTGGGTGGAGCCGGTCACCGTGCACACGATGATCGTGTCGAAGAAGACACCGAGCTGCTGCTCCTGCTCCGCGACCTCGTAGGCCCAGTTTGCGAAGCCGAGTCCTCCGAGCGGGTGCTCGGACGCACCGGCAGGGATGCCGTAGGGAGTGCCACCGGCTTCCTCCACCTCGCGCAACGCTTCTTCCCACGAGCCCCGGATCCCGATGTCGAAGCCGGCCGGGTCCAAGCGCACGTCGGCGCCCATGATGCGTGACAGCAGGATGTTGCCCACCCTGTCGTTGACCGGGTCTTCCCAGTCCACCCATCTCTCCTGGACCAGGCGGCATCTGAGACCGAGCTTGGCCGCGACGGCCGCGACCTGCCGGGTGTGGTTCGACTGGACGCCCCCGATCGACACCAGGGTGTCGGCTCCCTTGGCCAAGGCATCGGGAACGATGTACTCGAGCTTGCGGACCTTGTTCCCTCCGAAAGCGAGCCCGGAGTTGCAGTCCTCGCGCTTGGCCCAGACGGTCGCTCCGCCGAGGTGCTTCGTGAGTCGATCGAGCGGGTGGACGGGGCTCGGCCCGAACGTCAAAGGAAACCGGGGGAAGTCGTGCAGCTTCACGGGTGTTCTCTCACGGCCGGATTGTTCCACGGCTGTGCCGAGCGCGCTGACCTGGGCGACGAGGTCAGCGTCGCTTGAGGATCACGACGGGATCCTCAGCCCCAGAGGTCGATCTGCGGCAGCCCGGCGTTCCCGAGCGCCTCGTTCATCTCGGCCGCATGCCAGACGTCGTGGGTGAAGACCCGCTGGATCACCCAACCGCGTGTGTGGACCCACGAGCCGTCCCACTCGGGGCGGCGCAGCTCCACCTCGAGGTCGTCGATCGTCCATCGGTCGAGGAATCCCTCGATGATGTCGAACGTCGAGTCGAGAGCCTCAGCCAGCGCTTTCGCCGTTGAGGACGTGTTCGAGGTCGTCGTCGCCGGGACAGTCGTACCCGGCGTTCGTGAACGGCGTCGTCTCGGCGCCGGGCTCCCCGGCGAAGTCGCAGAGCCAGAACACCCGTTGACAGGCCATATGGCCGATGCTCGCCCAGAGCGGCCATCGCTCCGGCGTCGGCTGGATCGCCAGCTGCTCCTCGGTCATGCCGGCGACGGTGTCTCGGAGGCGCGAGTTGTACAGCGGCCACGTGCTGTACGCCGGTCGGACCGTGGATCGGCGGATCACTCGTCGTAGACGTAGGTCAAGACGCCGTCCTCGACGCGGGTGGGGAGCATCATCAGCCTCGCGTCGGGCCGCACCGGACCCGAGATCGCTTTGCCCGTTCGCGCCTCGAACGTCGAGCCGTGCCACTCGCAGACGAACATCTCACCCTCGAGGGAGAGCGGACCACCCTGATGCAGGCAGACGTTGGCGTAGGCGCGCGGCTTCCCGTTCAGGAGCATCACCAGCACCTCGCGTCCGTAGAGGTCGACGGTGACGGTTCCCTCTTCCGGGATGTCGCTCATCGGGATCAGAGGCTGTCTCATCGTTCCTCCCCATCCTCTTGGCCGTCCCTCTGACCATCCTCTGGGCTCGTTCGCTCACGGAGCCAGCTCTTCCACGAGGCTATCCAGGTCGAGCGAGAGTGACTCAGGAGACGTCCCCGGGATCGGGGCGACCGAACGGTGAGATCGGGCCGAGGTGCCTCAGCTTGTCGGGGTTGACCACGCTTCGGATCGCCTGGACGCGGCCCTCGACCACGTCCAGCGAGAACACGGTGAGCAGCAGTCCGTTGGCGTCGTAGGCGAGGGCACCCGGGTATCCGTTCACCTGCGTCAACTCCAGCCGGGCGCCGATCCGCGTGCCCTGCTCGAAGAGCCGGACGAGGAACGTTGCCACACGCTGCGCACCGTGGATCGGTGTCCGCGCCGCGTACGCCTTCCCGCCGCCGTCCCCGACGGCGACGGCGTCGGCGGACAGCAGTTCGAGCAGGCCGTCCATGTCGCCCTCGGTGCAGGCGGCGAAGAACCGCCGCGCGAGCTCGTCGCGCTCTCCTGCCGATGCCTCGAACCGGGGCGTCCCCGCCTCGATCCGCTGTCGTGCGCGGGCGAAGAGCTGCCGGCAGTTCGCCTCGGACTTCTCGACCACCTCCGCGATCTCGGGGTAGCCGTACTCGAAGACCTCGCGGAGCAGGAAGACGGCTCGCTCCACCGGCTTCAGGTCCTCGAGCAGCACCAGGAACGCCATCGACAACGAGTCGGCCATCTCCGCCTGCTCCGCCACGTCCTCCTCCGTTCCGGCCACGAGCGGCTCCGGCAGCCACGGGCCGGTGTAGGTCTCGCGCCGGGTCTTCACGCGGCGGAGATGGTCGATCGCGAGGCGCGTCACCGTGGCCGCGAGGTAGCTCTTCGCCGACTCCACCTCGGCGCCCGCCTCGGCGGCGCGGCGCCACCGGAGGAACGCGTCCTCCACCACGTCCTCGGCCTCCGCGACGCTCCCGAGCATCCGGTAGGCGATCGAGAACAGCAGCGGCCGAAGCTCGATGAAGGCCGCGTCGGTCCGGCCCGCGACGGCTCCGTTTCCCCTCATCTCGCTCACGAGACGTGCGATCGGCTCATCCCGTGACACGTCCGGCGACCTGTCACAGACCCGGCACCCGGTGCGTCTCGGGGGATGAGAGCACAGGGAACCATCCGAAACCGAAGGAGGTCGTCATGAAGGTCTTCGTCGCGGGAGCGACCGGCGCGATCGGTCGCCAGCTCGTTCCGATGCTGGTCGAGCGGGGTCACGACGTGGTCGCCACGACGCGCTCGCCCGAGAAGGCGGGCGCGTTGCGTGCGATGGGCTCCGAGCCGGTGATAGCGGACGCGCTCGACCGGGAAGGGATCGTGGACGCGGTCGTCCGGGCGGCGCCCGAGGCGGTCGTCCACCAGGCCACGGCGCTCACCGGCGTGTTCAACCTGAAGCACTTCTCGCGCACGTTCGAGCAGACCAACCGGCTGCGGACGCTCGGGACGGATCACCTGCTGGAGGGCGCCCGGGCCGCCGGGGCCCGGCGGTTCGTGATGCAGGGCTTCGCGGGGTGGCCGTACGCCGGCCGCGGCCAGGCCCTGGCGACAGAGGAGGACCCGTTCGAGTCGTCCCCGCCGGAGGAGATGCGCTCGACGGTCGATGCGCTCCGCTACCTGGAGGCCGCGGTGCTCGACGCCGAGGATCTCGAAGGCGTCGTGCTGCGCTACGGCGGGTTCTACGGACCGGGAACGTCGATGGGAGAGGGCGGCGCCATGGTCGTTGGTGTCCGCAAGCGGCAGATCCCGATCGTCGGCGACGGGGCCGGCGAGACGTCGTTCCTGCACGTCGAGGACGCGGCCGCGGCGACGGTCGCGGCCCTCGAGCGAGGAGCGACCGGTGTCTACAACGTCGTGGACGACGAGCCGGCGACGGCCGCCGAGTGGATCCCGGAACTGGCGAAGGCGACCGGCGCGAAGCCGCCATGGCACGTGCCGGTCTGGCTCGCGAAGCCGCTGATCGGCGAGGCCGGCGTGTGGGTGATGACGAGGGCGCGCGGCGCTACGAACGCGAAGGCGAAAGCCGAACTCGGACTCGCGCTTCGGTACCCCACGTGGCGGATCGGGTTCCGTGACGGCTTGAGCAAGCACCACCGGTCCATCAGCGCCTGATCGCCGTGCTGAGATGGATCGCCCGTGGGGTTCGGTGCGCCATGTCGCTCCTCCTCGGCGATGGAAGGTCCTGATACGACCCTCCGACGGTCAGCCTTCGTTCTGCCCGTCGGATGCCGGCCGATAGGCCAGCCGGACCACGCCGGAGCCGAACGTCGTCGCGCCGATCAGCTCGAGGCGGACCGGCCCGACACCGTCGAAGATCCGCGGCCCGGCCGGCCACAGCGACGGGCTCACCCAGAACCAGAACTCGTCCACGAGACCCAGGGTGATGAGGCTGTTGGCAAGCTCGCCGGCGCCGACGGCGACCAGTGTCCGGCCGTGGCGCTCCTTCAGGGCGGTCACGCTCTCGGCCAGATCGCCTTCGAGGAGCTCCGCGTTCCACTCCAACGGCTCTCGCAGGCTCCGGGACGCCACGTACTTGGGCATGCTGTTCATCTGGTCCGCGAACGTTTCCAACGCCGGGTCGTGCGCCAGTTGCGGCCAGACCGCGGCCAACCCCTCGTAGGTCTTGCGCCCCAGCACCATCGCGTCCGCTGCGAAGAACTGCTCCAGGGAGAACTGGTTGCTGTCGGCGTCAAGCACCAGCCACCCGTCGGGCTCAGGCACCGGTGCCTCGAAGGCGCCGTTGACGCTCATGGAGTTGTTGATGACCAGTCGTCCCATCGGAGACCTCCTCGTCGGCGAGGGGCGTCACCGGCCGACGCCCGTACGAACCAACCGGACGAACCTATCGCGCCCAGAGTTCCCTTCATCGGGTGACGCGGAAGAGGGGGACCGGCTCCGGGATACCCTTGAGGGCCACCTCCCGGATCCGTTCGAACGCGAACGCCCCGTCGCTGACCGCCTCCGCCACGGCTTCGCTCGCGAAGACCTCGCCGGGGCCCGCCGCGTCCGCGATCCGCGACGCCAGATTCACGGTCTGTCCGAAGACGTCGAGGTCGCGCTCGATCACGGGTCCGGCGTGCACGCCGGCGTGTGACGATAGCGCTCCCTCGCCGCTCATCGTCCCGACGAGGTCGAGTGCGGCCTCCACCCCGACCGTGGCGTCGTTCAGGCGCAGCATCGCGCCGTCGCCCAGCAGCTTCACTAGCCGCCCGCCGTGGCGGGTCGCCGTGGCATCGGCGTGGCGCTGGAGCGATGACGCCGCCACCACGGCAGACTCGTCGCCGGCATCGCGGGTGAGGCGTGTGAACCCCGACAGGTCGACGAACACGATCGCGGGCGGCCGCTGCGGGGCAGGCGGTGGCGCGAGTCCTCGGGACGCGAGGAACCGCTCGAACCCCTCGACGATCCCGTTCACGCTCCGATGCTCGAGGTAGCGGGAGCTCAGCCACGTGAACATCTCCGGGACCAGGTTCGTCACCCGCATGAACGAGACGCGGACGTCGTCCGGGAACTCCTCGAGCTCGCCGCGGAACAGCCGCTGTCGCACCGGCTCCGCGATCTGCTCGTCCACGAGGTCCGCCCACCCGAGCATCGCCGCGCGCGCTCCTTGCGCGAGCAATCGTGCGGCCCGGATCGGCGCGTCCTCGTCGGGGGCCTTCCGCCACACCTGAAGGAAGCGCTCGAACAGGGCCTCCTCGTCAACGTGGATCGGCGAGGCCGGGTCGGGCTTCGGTAGCCCCAACACCTCGAAGACCGCGGGCAGGAGCTCGGCGCCCGGGCCTGCGCTCGCCTGGAACTCCGCGAACGTCCGCGTGGACAGTGGTCCGGGCTGGTACGGGAGGTATTCGTCGGTGCGCTGGAACGACAGGAACCCGTCCGCGACAGCCCGTTCGATCGTCTCGGCCGGGAGTCCGCTCTCGAGGAGTGCGGTGACCATCTTCGAGGCGAGCACGTCGCCGAACGAAAACGTGCCCTCGCTGTCCGGCGTCAGCAAGCCGATGTCGCTGAGCCACCGCACCCGGTCCTCCGGGCAGCCGGCTTCGCTGGCGATCTCGGGGGCGGCGTAGCGGCGAGGCACGAGCGGCATCGTAGCCATCGCCGCGGCGTTCAGTCGTCCTCAGTCGTATCGGCCGATCGAGCGGACGGACGTTCATTGCTAGGCTCGATCGATGCTGCGACCAAAGGCGCTTCGGACGGGCGACCTCGTCGCGGTCGTGGCGCCGTCCAGCGGGCTGGAGAAGGACGAGGCCCCGCTGCTCGAACGCGGTGTCGAAACGCTCGAAGGGATGGGGTTCGTCGTCCGCGTGTCGCCGTTGGTCGATCTCGAGCGGAGCTGGTGGTGGGCGGCCGCTCCGCGGGCGGAGGTCGCCGAGGATCTCAACCGCCACTTCCGAGATCCGGAGGTGCGTGCGCTCTTCTCGCTCACGGGTGGCCGGATGGCCCTGAGCTATCTGGATCTGATCGACGTCGAGGCGGTCCGGGCCGATCCCAAACCGGTGCTCGGGATGAGCGACATCTCCGCATTGCACCTGGGGCTCCATGCCCGGACGGGTCTGGTCTCGTTGCACTCCGACCTGGTCACGTTCGGGTTCGGGGAGTGGAACGAGGTCGACGATGCCCGCCGCGACCAGCTCGCGGACCTGTACCGTCGCGTCCTGACCGAAGACACGCCGCTCGGTCCTCTCCCGGCGGGGAGTCGCTGGGAGCGTTGGCGGTCGGGCCGCGCCGAAGGTCCGCTGATCGGCGGGATGCTCAACCGCCTGGTGCGCGTGCAGGCGAGCTCGTTCGCGCTGACCCCCGAGCGATTCGACGGGGCGATCCTGTTCTGGGAGGAGGCCTTCACGTCGACGTCGGTGGTCTGGAACGACCTCCACGTGCTCCGACAGGCGGGGGTGCTGGACCGGATCTCGGGCATGATCGTGGGCAGGCCGTTCGAAGTGGAACCGACACCGCCCGGACCCGACTCGCTCCGCGACGTCGTCCTCGAGGTCGTTGGCGAACGTGACATCCCAGTGCTGGGCGACGTCGACATCGGCCACGCAGGGCCGAACCTGCCGATGCCGCTCGGCATCCGCGCCGAGATGGATGCCGACGCACTGACGCTGTCACTGCTGGAGCCGGTCGTGACGGCTGCCGAGGGGTAAGCGAAACGACCTCGATAGGTCGGCTCAGACGTGAGCGAGCACCGCGTCGAGCGGGCGCGGAGCCTTCGAGAGATCGAGCGCCTCGACCAGCAGGGGCGCGTAGTCGATCTTGCGGCTCGCGTTCCCGAGGAAGCGCCTGAGTTGCTGTTCGGGGGGCCGTCCGCGCCACTCCGGTTGCTTCTGGAGGGTTCGGAACGGCCCGAGCTCACCACGCTCCTCCACGATCTCCATCACTCGGTCGGTGCCGAGGGCGCGGATCAGCTCGTCCTCGAGGTCCTCGATGCACGCGTAGAACCCGAGCCGCTCCAACGCGCGGCCAGAGGTGACGGATCCGAACCCCGCTCGCTCGAGTCCGCGACAGACGGCGGCCTCCTCCGCCGCGTCGTACAACCCCGCCAGGGCGACGTCGGACCCACGCGGGCCGAACCGATCGAGGAACCGCCCGATGTTTCCCGCCCCACTCATGGCGACCACCGTGACGCCGTCGGCGGTCAGGACGCGTCCCCGCCGTGCGGCGAGGGCCTCGAGCGCACGTCGGTCGCTGACCCCCTCGACGAGGATGACGGCGCGCGGGAGCGTCGTCATCGGGTGACGGCGTGGAGGAGGA
>Ga0299907_10000866_pt1 | contig 16082 bp, 15 predicted proteins | sample RVTome_16_FD_198680 | JGI IMG/M metagenome (GOLD analysis project Ga0299907, IMG submission 198680) | Soil microbial communities from uranium-contaminated site in the Upper Colorado River Basin, Wyoming, United States - RVT152D67 (version 2) ...
TGTTGCTGACGCCGACGTTGTTGATCTTCGCGCTCTCGTTCCTGGCGCTTCGTCTGCTGCTGTGGGTGCTCCGCCGTCTGGACCGCCCCATGGCCCGGACCAAGAGCCTGCCCACCTACCTCGCGACGCGCCGGCTCGGCCGATCGCCCGGTACGAGCTTCGCCACGTCGCTCCTGCTCGTACTCGCCGTCGGCCTGCTCATCGTCTCGACCTCCTATCGCGCGATCGTGCTCCGCAACCACGAGGACACGGCGCGCCAACAGGTCGGCGCCGACTGGAACGTGCAGATCGCCGTCCCGCAGGACCAGCTCGTCGCGGCCGCGTCGGTGCCACCGAACACGGTGGCCGTGGTCCGGAGCCAACCGGTGTTCGAGCTACCGGGTCAGTTCACGCTCTCGCCGTCCGTGATCGCGGTCGACCCCGAGCGCTTCGCGACGGGCGGGTGGTGGCGGTCGGACTACTCGAACACGCCGCTCGAGACGTGGCTTGCGGAGATCGACGTGCCGGATCCCGGGATCCCGGTCTCGAGCGAGGCGTTCTCGGTCGCCGTCACCGCCGGGGCGCAGGCCGCCGGGCTCCAGCTGCAGGTGACGTACGAGACCCAGGACGATCACGCGAGGACGGTCTCGGCCGGTGCGATCGAGGAGGGCACCGCGAACTACGAGGCCGCCCTCGAGGGCGCCGAGCGCATCTCGTCGATCACGTTCCTCGAGGAGGGCCTCGAGGCCCCGAGCTCGTTCGACGTGGAGCTACAGGACGCGCTCGCCGGCGAGCCGATCGACCTCGCGAGCTGGACGCCGCTGTCCTGGCGCGGCAGCGGCGGCACCATCCAGCCGGTCGGTTCGGGGGTCTCGGTCACGGTCGATACCGGCGCAGGACACGTCGTGGGGGGCATCGCACCGCCGATGGGTGCCCTGCCGGCGCTCGTGTCCCCCGAGGTCGCCCGCTCGCAGGGTTCGGCCTTCGTAGCGACGATCGGCGGCCAGCGGCTCGACGTACAACAGGTGGCGCTCGCCGAGGCCTTCCCGTCGGTCCTCGGGGACTTCGTCGTCGTCTCGACGCCGGCGCTCCTGCGCGCGGCCGTTCGGATCCCCGAGCCCGGGCTCGCGCTGAACGAGGTGTGGGCGATGGGCGAGGACGATCCGCGACCGGCCCTCGAGGAAGCGGGGTTGATCCCGGGCCCCACCGAGGCCGCCGGGCCGATCATCGGCGCGCTCGCGCAGCTGCCGCAGTCCCTGGCCGTCGGGATGAACTTCGCGACGGCCGTGGGCGGGCTCGGCCTCGTGGTGCTCGGCGTCGCCGTCGGGCTGTACTTCGCGCAGCGCCGCCGGGAGTTCGAGTTCGCGTCGCTGCGGGCGATGGGAACCGAGCCGAAGCAGGTGACGCGGGTGCTGCTGCTCGAGCAGGGGCTGATGATCACGTTCGCGCTGATCGCCGGCGCGGCGATCGGGTTCGGGATCCTGCGGCTGCTGATGCCCTACGTCGGCCGGAGCATCGGGTCGGCGTTCCCGCCGCCGATCCTCGTGTTCGACTGGCCCGCGCTCGCGATCTCGCTGAGCGCGATCGTGGCGGCGACCGCGATCGGCCTGCTCGCGGCGCTCCGGGCGCTCCTGCGATCCTCGGTCACGTCGGTCCTGCGGGGTGAGGCGGAATGACGTCCGCGGGAGGCCCGACCGCCAGGAGGATCGAGACCGAGACGCACCGGGGCGCCGAACCGATCGGCACGTTCCGAGAGGCGCTCGTGCGGTTCCGCCACGTCTTCAAGATCTATCGGGTGGCCGACACCGGCGTCGTCGCGCTCGGCGGCGTGGACTTCGACGTCGGCGAGGGCGAGTTCCTCGCGGTCGTCGGTCCCAGCGGCTCGGGCAAGTCGACGATCCTCAACATGATCGGCGGCCTGGATCGGGCGACCGCCGGGATCGTCGAGGTCGAGGGGCGCGACCTCGGCCGCCTGGACGAGGACGAGCTCACCGAGTACCGCCGCGACCGGGTCGGGTTCGTCTGGCAGGGGACGGCGCGCAACCTGGTCCCCTACCTGAACGTCGTGGAGAACGTGCGGCTCCCGTCGACCGCGAGCGGGGTGAAGATCCCCGCCGCCCGGCGGACGCCGCGCGAGCTGCTCGAGGTGGTCGGGCTCGCCCACCGCGCGAGCCACAAGCCCGGGCAACTCTCGGGCGGCGAGCAGCAGCGCGTCGCCGTCGCCGTCGCCCTCTCGAACCTGCCGAAGATCCTGCTCGCGGACGAGCCGACCGCCGAGCTCGACAGCGAATCGGCGGCGCTCGTGCTCGATGCCTTCCAGAGCGTGAACAAGGAGTTCGGCGTGACGATCGTGTTGGTCACCCACGACCTCCTCGCGGCGAGGAGAGCACATCGTCAGCTCCGCCTCCGCGACGGGCAGCTCCTCGTCGAGGGCAGGCCGATGGAACCCCTGGCGACCGATGGCAGGGCCAAGCTGCCCGACGAGGCGATCGACGCGCTGGCCGGTGTGGACCTCGAGGTCGAGATTCGCGACGGCGAGGTTCGGATCCGGCGCAAGGGCGAAGGGGGGCTGGTCGGTGAGTGACCGCTGGCGGCCACCGGGTGGTGCCGACGGCCGCCGCACGCCGTCGACCGCGCGCGCCCCGGATGCACGCGGGGCGTTGCTGGCCGCCACCGACATCGTCCGGACCTATCGCGGCCCGAACGGTGTGCAGGCCGTGCGCGGCGCGTCCCTCTCGCTCGCTCCGAAGGACTTCGTCGCGCTCATGGGACCCTCGGGCTCGGGGAAGACGACGTTCCTCGGGGTGCTGTCCGGTCTCGACGCGCCGGACGCGGGCGAGGTCCGATGGAAGGACCGACCGATCCTCGAGCTGTCGTTCGACGAGCAGATCGCGCTCCGTCGGGGCGGCATGGGCTTCGTCTTCCAGAGCTTCGGACTGCTGCCCACGCTCTCGGCGATCGAGAACGTCGAGCTGCCGCTCCGCGTCTCGGGTACCGACCTCAAGGAATCCAAGGCTCGCGCGGAGATGTGGCTGGCACGGCTGGGACTGGGCGACCGCATGCACAATCGGACGTTCGAGCTCTCCGCCGGGCAGCAGCAGCGGGTTGCCGTCGCACGAGCGCTGATCGGCGAGCCCGAGGTGGTGCTGGCCGACGAACCGATCGCGGAGGTCGACACCGAGAACGCCGACCTGATCCTCGAGGCGCTGTGGGAGGTCATCCGTCGCGGGGGCGCGGTGCTCGCGGCGACGCACAACCCGGAGGCGTTGCGGTTCGCGAGTCGCGTCGTGCTCTTCCGAGACGGCAAGGTCGAGGCTGAGGGCAGACCCGATGAGATCTCGGCCCGTCTCACGGTGGATTAGTCGTTCGTTTCCGTCCGACCCGTCCTGGGAAGGAACCGGGAACGATGACGGATGCTCGGGGGACGGTCACCGCGCTCGGTGAGTCGACGCTCACCGGCTGGCGCGGCGCCGTCGGGAAGGCCGTCGCCCGCCCGGTCGCCAAACGCACGGGGTTCACCGAGGAGCAGGTGCGCGTCGCGTTGGGCCTCGCGTTGCTGGCGTACGGCTTGTACCGCGTCCTGTGGCCTGCCATCCGCGCTCTCCGTCGAGCGCGCTGACCACGCGGAGGCTATCGATCGAACGATCTGCGGCGCCGGAACGGAGCGTCTAGACCAGGAAGCCGTGGAACGCGTCTTCGGCCTCGCCGGGTCCGAGATCTTCGGCCGAAAGCTCGGTCCGAGGCGTACCGCGCCGGAGGAGCCGGTCGAGCAACGAGCGCTTGCCCATCCGCCACGCGACCGCACGGGCGAGCGAGTCCTTGCGGGCCTCCTGCCGCTTCTGCTGCTGGTTGAGGTCGCACGGTAGGTGCGTGATGTTCGGCTGAAACACGACCATCACTCCTTCGGCGGGTGGAGCTGCCGCAGGTCGAACTCGGGATCGGCGAGCTGCTCGCGGTCCGGGTGCGCCTTCGACGCGATCAGCGGCATCGAACGCCGGACGTCGAACTTCCGGTTCATGCTGAAGGTCGACAGGAGCTGGCGATCCTTCAACAGGAACGCCGAGAAGCTCCGCTCGTCGATGCTGCCACGCACGACCATATCGTCCCACTCGGTCGCGAAACCGGCCATCTGGATGTTCGCGTCGTACTGGTCGGACCAGAACCAATGCGCGTCGTCGAACACCGCCGGCGTGCCCAGCAGGTTCTTCGCGACGTGCTCCCCCATCTTCAGGGCGTTGTCGAAGTGCTCGACCCGGATCGAACCGAACACCGGGTGGTCGTGCCGGGCGACGTCGCCGACCGCCCACACCCCGTCGACGCTGGTCTTCAAGGTGGCGTCGACCGGGATGCCGTTATCGACCGGGATGTCCTCTCCCGCGACGTCGGTTACCGGCTCAACGCCGACGCCCACCACGGCGAGGTCCCCTTCGATCCTGCGTCCCTCCTTCGTGACCAGCGCCTCGAACCGCTCGTTCCCCTCGAACCGCTCGCCGCCGTCGCGGAAGATCATCTCGACCCCGTGGTCGCGGTGGAGCGCCTCGATCGCCCCCCCGAGCGTGGGCCCGAGGACCCGCTCCAGCGGGGTGCCGAAGAACTCGACGACCGTGACGTCCAGGCCGAGCTGGCGCAGCGACGCCGTCACCTCGGCGCCGATGAACCCCATCCCGACCATCACGGCCTTCGAGCCTTCCTTCGCCGCCTGCTTGATCGCATCGGCGTCGGACGCGAAACGGAGGTTGAACACGCCCGGCAGGTCGAGGCCCTCGATCGGTGGCTTGCGGTTCCGGGAGCCGGTGGCGATCACGACCTGGTCGAAGGGGACGCGCTCGCCGCCTTCGAGCTCGACGACGCGTCCGGTCACGTCGACCCGCTCGGCCCGGGAGCCGAAGCGTACGTCGATCGCGTGCTCCGCGTACCATTCGGGCGGACGGACGAAGTGGTGGCCGGACTCGCCGCGCAGGTACTCCTTGGAAAGCGGCGGCCGTTCGTACGGCGCCATCTCCTCGGCACCGATCAGGACGACGTCGCCGTCGAACCCGTCCTCACGAAGCTTCGCGGCGGCCGTGGCGCCCGCGACCCCCGCCCCGATGACGACGAAAGCGGTCACTCCTCGTCGACCAAAACCTTCAGCTCGCCGTCCTCTTCCTTGGTCTCGAACACGCCGACGGGGTCGACCGCAGGGCCGCCGATCGCCTCACCGGTGACGACGTCGAACTGGCTCCCGTGGCAGGGGCACTCGATCGTCGTGCCCTCCAGTTCCCCCTCGGCGAGCGAGCACTGCTGATGGGTGCACGTGTCGTCGAACGCATGCAGGTCGCCCTCGACGTTGGCGACCGCCACTTCCCGTTGGCCCACGCCGAACGCGGTCACCTCGCCCTCGGGCACCGCGGCCGCCGGACCGAGCGTCACCCACTCCGCCATGCTCGCGCTCTCCCCTCATCCGTGATGGCCGATCTCCGTGTCGCACCCACGGATCCGGCTCCGCCGCAGCCTACCCCACCTTTCGTGAAACTCACCGACGCCGACGAGCCAGGACGTCGGGTGTCAGGAAACCGATGATGGCCACCAGGTACAGCGCGGCCAAGATCAGGAAGCCTTCGCGGAAGTCGATCGGAGCGAGTGCCGGGATCAGCGCTCCCCCGACCCAGGCGAGCTGGAACAGCACCTCGTACCGGACGAACACCCTTCCGTACGATCCACCCGGGGCGAGCCGTTGCATCAGGGTCTGGAACGCGAGCCGCCCGAGTTCCGACGACGTCCCCACGACGATGGCGAACAGGATCAGGACCACCAGCGCGAACGCGAAGAACGAGAGCGTCGCACCGACCCCGGCCCCGATGAGGCACCCGATGACGACGGCTTCTTCCCGCAGTTTGGCCGGCAGCCGCGGCGCGATCAGGTCGCCCAGGAACGCGCCGGCCGTCGCCGCGCCGGCGAGCACCGCGAACCACCACGTCGGCTCGCCGCTGCGTCGCAGCGAGAACGCGAGCGCGAACAGCAGGAACCCGCTCGCGGCTCGGAGCCCGGCCGCGCCGATCGCGGGAGCGGTGAGCTGCGGGATCGCGCCGCGTTTGGAGACCTCGGCCTGCCCGCCCTGTACGTGCGGATGCGGCAGTCGAAGGTTCAGCAGCGCGGTGATGCCGTACACGACGGACGCCCCGTACAGGACTGCTTCGGCGCCGCCGAGCTCGAGCAGCGCGAACGCGGGGCCGGCCGCCAGCACCGCCCCGCCCGTTGCGATGCGACCGAGCCGCGCGTTCGCGCGCACGAGCCCCTCGTTCGGTCCCGCGTACGCGACGGCGAGCCCGTTCTTCGTGATCGAGTGAACCCTGGACAGGACCAGCAGCAGGAACGCGGCCGGGAACAGCAGCAGCGTGCCGAATCTGGACGCCGCGTACAGGCAGACCACGGCTCGGCCGATCGCCGCGCCGAACGAGATCGCGCGCCTCGGACCCGCCCGGTCGAGCAGTGGAACGAGGAACGGCCCCGCGACCGCGAGCGGAGCCATCGTGAGCGCGAGGTACCCGGCGACCTTGACCTCGGCCTCGCCTACCGGGATGTCGAAGAACACCGATCCGGCGAGCGCGATCGCCACCATCGCGTCGCCCGCCACGCTTCCGAGGTGCGCGAGCCCGTACGTGTCGAGCGGGTCGTCCGAACGCCACATGCGCCCGAGCGGCCGGAACAGGGCCTCGACCATCGCGACCAGTCCGAGCAGGATGAGCTGCCACCAGGGATAGCGTTTCGGCGCCCTCCGGTCGACCGTCACCGGCTGCCGGATCAGGACCCAGACAAGCGCTGGAGGAGCAGCTCGCGAACGGCCTTCGGGTCGGCCGAACCACCGGACTTCTTCATCACCTGACCGAGGACGGCGTTCAACGCGTTGTCCTTCCCGCCGCGGAACTGCTGCACGGGTCCCGGGTTCTCGGCGATCGCCTCGTCAACCCACGATCCGAGGGCCGCCGAGTCGACCACCTGCCGCAGTCCTCGCCGCTCCACGATCGCCTCGACGGTGTCGCCGGTCTCGAACGCCTCCTCGAGCACCTGCTTCGCTCCGGTCGCCGAGATCGTCCCGTCCGCCACGAGGCGAACGAGATCCGCGATGTGCCGCGGGTTCACCTTGGCGTCCGCGAGGTCGGCCTTCGCGGTGTTGAGCAGCCCGGCCAGGTCCTGCGTGATCCAGTTCGCGGCAGACCGCGGATCCGTTCCAAGGGATACGACCTGATCGAAGAACCACGCCGTCCCCGGCGAACCCGCGATGAGACGCGCCTGCTCCGACGTCAGACCCCTCTGCGAGACGTACGAGCTTCGAAGCTCCGCGGGCAGCATCGGAAGCGAGCCCCGAAGCTCTTCCACCCAGGCACGGTCGGGTGCGAGCGGAGTCAGGTCGGGTTCGGGGAAGTAGCGGTAGTCGAACGCCTCCTCCTTCGAACGCAGCGTGTGCGTCGCACCGGTCTCCTCGTCGAAGTGGCGCGTCTCCTGGACGAGCGACTCGCCGCGTTCGAGCGCCCCCCGCTGGCGCTCCTCTTCGTAGCGAAGGGCGCGTTCGAGCGAGCGGACCGAGTTGAGGTTCTTGATCTCGACCTTGGTCCCGAGCTCGGTCTCGCCGGCGTGCCGGGTGGAGATGTTCGCGTCGCAGCGCAGCGACCCCTCCTCCATCCGAACGTCCGAGACGCCGAGCGCCTCGAGCATCGCTCGGAGCTCGGTGAAGTAAGCGCGCGCCTGTTCCGCCGACCGCATATCGGGCTCGGAGACGCACTCGACGAGCGGCACGCCGGCACGGTTGTAGTCGACGAGGGCGTACTCCGCCCGACCGATCCGTCCGCCGGCACCCACGTGTGTCGTCTTGCCGGTGTCCTCCTCCATGTGCACGCGCGTGATGCCGATCGGCCGGCGGCTGCCGTCGACCTCGATCTCCAGACGCCCGCCGACGCACACCGGCAGGTCGTACTGGCTGATCTGGTAGTCCTTCGGCATGTCCGGATAGAAGTAGTTCTTCCGGTGGAAGAGCGAGTCCGAGGCGATCGTCGAGTCGAGGGCGAGCCCGATCCGAACGATCGACTCGATCGCCTGCTCGTTCGGCACCGGGAGCGATCCCGGCAGCCCGAGGCAGACCGGGCAGACGTTGGAGTTCGGAGGCGCACCGAACGCGTTGCGGCATCCGCAGAACATCTTCGTCTTCGTCGAGAGCTCGACGTGACACTCGAGCCCGATGACGGTTTCGAACGCGGCGGCCATGACGGGCAAAGCCTATCGGAGCCGTCCTACGCGACCGCCACGAACCCCCGAGCGCGAGGGAGGTCCGCGAGACGGAGGACGGAGGACGGAGATCGGTCCGCGTGACGTAACCGACAAACACCCAAACGCTAGTGACACCTGCACGGGTCGCCCCGTATCGTGGTCGGCATGTCCGCTCCGATCGAGCAGCCGACCGCTCGGCGGAGCGGTTCTCCCGCGGCGATCTGGACGGCGCTCTCGCTGGTGTACGTGGCGTGGAGCACGACGTTCGTCGCGATCCGGGTGACGAACGAGACGATCCCTCCGCTGCTCGGTGGCGGGGCGCGGTTCCTGATCGCGGGCGGCGTGCTGCTGCCGATCGCGCTCCGGTTCGGGGACCGGTCGGGCGACCGTCCGCGTGCGACCCACTGGTGGGCCGCCGCCGTCGTCGCGGCGCTGATGATGTTCGGCGGCAACGGTGGCATCGTGTGGGCCGAACGGACGATCCCGTCGGGGATGGCCGGGCTCGCGATCGCCACCGTCCCGCTGTGGATGGCGCTGATCGATCGCGTGGTGCTCGGGCACCGCCAGCCCAGGGTCGTCGTGATCGGGCTCGCGGTGGGGTTCGTCGGGGCGGCGCTGCTCGTGGGCGGGAACGCGCTCGAGGGCGAGATCGACATGGGCGGGCTGATCCTCGCGCTCGCCGCGGCCGCGAGCTGGGCGGCGGGCTCGATCTACCAGCGCCACGCGGTGCTGCCGGACCGGCCGCTGGTGGCCGCCGGCATGGAGATGGTGGTCGCCGCCGGGTTCTTCTTCGCGGTGGGGGGGCTCGCCGGCGAGTTCGGGGACGTCGACACCGGGTCGGTCTCGCGGGCGTCCGTGATCGCGCTCGCGTACCTCGTCGTCGTCGGCTCGTGGATCGGCTTCACGTGCTACCTGTGGCTGCTGCGGAACGCGCGCACGTCCCTCGTGGCGACCTACGCGTACGTGACGCCGATCGGCGCGGTGATCGTGGGCGCGCTGATCCTGGACGAGACATTCACGGTGAGCACCCTGTTCGCCGGCGTCCTCATCGTCGTGGCGGTCGCGCTGATCGTGTCCGCGGGCAGCGCGGCGCGAGAGCCATCAGGCGGCGAGGAGCGCCGGGCGGGCGGCGAACCCGAGCGAAGCCTCGAGGGCGTTCGCGACCTGTAACAGGGTGGGTTCAGCGAGGATGGGGGCGGTCAGTTGCACGCCGACCGGGAGACCGGACCCGTCCAGGCCGCTCGGGATCGAGATCGCGGGCATGCCCGACAGGTTCGCCGGGATCGTGAACACGTCGTTCAGGTACATCGCGAGCGGGTCGTCGACCTTCGCACCGATCGGGAACGCCGTCGTCGGTGACGTCGGCGAGACGAGCACGTCGAACGACCCGAACGCCGCCTCGTAGTCCCGGATGATGAGGGTCCGCACCTTCTGCGCCTGGCCGTAGTACGCCTCGTAGTAGCCGGCCGAGAGCGCGTAGGTGCCGAGCATGATCCGGCGCTTGACCTCCGCTCCGAACCCGGCACCGCGCGTCTTCGTCATCATCTCGACCGAGTCCGAGCCGTCGACGCGCAGGCCGTACCGGACGCCGTCGTAGCGCGCGAGGTTCGACGAGGCCTCCGAGGGCGCGATCAGGTAGTACGCGGAGAGCGCGTAGTCCGCGTGCGGCAGCGACGCCTCGCCGACCTGCGCGCCCAGGTTCGACAGCTCGTCCACCGCGCGCTGCACGCTCGCCCGCACACCCGGCTCGACCCCTTCGCCGAACGCCTCCTTGACCACGCCCACTCGAATGCCCGAGATCGCGTCCTCCAGGCCACGGGTGTAGTCGCGGCGCGGCTCGTCGAGGCTGGTCGCGTCCATCGGATCTTTGCCCGCGATCGTCGACAGCAGCACGGCGGCGTCCCGCACGCTCCGCGTGAACGTCCCCACCGTGTCGAGCGAGGACGCGAACGCGATCAGCCCGTACCGGCTGATCAACCCGTAGGTGGGCTTGAAGCCCACCACGCCGGACAGCGACGCCGGCTGCCGGACCGAGCCGCCGGTGTCGGTCCCGAGCGCCCAGACGGCCTCGCCCGCCGCGACGGCCGCGGCGCTCCCGCCGCTCGAACCGCCCGGCACCCGGTCCAGATCCCACGGGTTGTGGACCGGGCCGAACGCCGAGTTCTCGTTGGACGAGCCCATCGCGAACTCATCGCAGTTCGTCTTGCCGAGCAGGACGCCCCCGTCCGCCTTCAGCCGCTCCCACGGCGTGCAGTCGTACGGCGGGACGTAGGTCTCGAGGATCTTCGAGCCGCACGTGGTGGTCACCCCGCGGGTCGAGAGCACGTCCTTGAGCGCGAGCGGGATGCCCGCGGCGCCCGGCGCGTCGCCGGCGGCGATCCGCGCGTCGGCCGCCTGCGCCTGCTCGCGGGCGAGGTCGTCGGTCCGAGCCAGGAACGCATGGACGCGTTCGTCTACGGCGTCGATGCGCGAGCGGCACGAGTCCCAGATCTCGACGGCCGAGATCTCCTCGGCGCGGAGCCTGGTCCCGAGCTCGCTCGCCGAGAGGTCGCACGGGGCCGTCTGCCCGCTCACTGGACCTCCACGATCCTCGGGACCTTGAACCGGTCGGACTCGACCTCGGGAGCGTTCGCCAGGACCTCCGCGGTCGTGAGCGACGGCGTGACCTCGTCCGGTCGGAGCACGTTGGATCTCGGGATCGCGTACGCGGTGGGCGGCACGTCGTCCGTCGCGACCTCGCCGACCTTCGCGGCGTTCTCGAGGATCACGCCGAGCTGCTCGCGCAGGCGTTCCTTCTCCTGATCGGTGAGCTCCAGACGCGCGAGGCGCGCCACGTGCTCGATGTCGATCTCGAGCGGCATGCGTTGCAGTCTAGCGGCGCAGTTGCGGCCTCGGGGTCGGCGCGAACCGCACGTGTGGCGCATGGGGGTGGGCTACGCTCGCGAACCGAACGGTTCCGACGCTGCACGGCGCCGGGCGGCGGGAGGAGGTCGAGGGACGTGGACGAAGAACGCATCCGGCAGAGCTACGAGCGAGCGCACGACCCTTCGCGGGTCCTGGCTTTGAGCGACGGTGTCTTCGCGATCATCATCACCCTGCTCGTGCTCGAGATCCACGTCCCGGACTTGGCGCAGGGTCAGTCGCTCCGGGAGGCCCTGGAGGAGATCCGGCCGTCGCTCACGGCCTTTCTCATCAGCTTCGTGGTCGTCGCGATCGCCTGGGCGGGCCATCGAGACATCTTTTCGTTGATCCGACGGATCGACCGAGCCCTCGTATGGCTCAACATCATCTACCTGCTCCCGCTGTGCATCCTTCCGTTCGGGGCATCGCTGATCGCGCGATTCGAGAACGAGCCGGTTGCACTGAGGATCTACGGGCTTCTCTTGCTCGCGACCGCGGTGTCGAGGCTGGGTGTCTGGTGGTACGCGAGCGGGCGACCGCATCTCCTGTTCGCCCCGGTCGATCGCCGATCGCGCCGAGCAGGCGCCGCTCTCGCCGCGGTTCCCGGCGTCATCTACGCGATCGCCATCTTCACCTCGAACGATGCCCCGACCGCCAGCCTGATCATCTACGCGGCGGTTCCGGTCCTGTACTTCGTCGGGATCACGTTCACTCGCAGCTCGGCACCCCTCGGGTCGACCGAACAGGAGTTCACGTGAGCGAGCCATGGATGGAGGGCGGCCTCATGCGGTGCCCGGCCCCACTTGAGCGTGGCCCGGTTCAGCGGAAGAGCCCGAAGCGCGGCTCGACCTGGTGCGCGATCGCCGCGGCCATCAGCGCGTTGCCGACGAGCCACACGTCCGTGATCGGTCCGACACCCCCCGGGACCGGCGTGATCGCCTCGGCCTTCGCGGCCACGCTGTCGAAATCGAGGTCGCCCACCATCCTGGTCTTGCCGGTCTGCTCGTCCTTGACGGCGTGGATCCCCACGTCGACCGCGACGACGCCCTCCTTGACCATCGCGCCGTCGACGATCCCGCGGACACCCGCCGCCACGATGAGGATGTCGGCCTGCCGCGTGTAGTCCTCCAGCGGCTTGGTTCGGCTGTGGCAGGCGATCACGGTCGCGTTGCGCTGGAGGCCGAGCATCTGGGCCGGCTTGCCGACGCTGTTCGATCGCCCGACCACCACCAGCGTCCGGCCCGAGTAGAAGCTCTCGTGCCCGCCACCGCTCGCGTCCGCGTAGTGGTCGAGCAGGTAGAAACACGACGCGGGGGTCGACGGGAGGAACCGTGGACGGCCCTGCGCGAGCAACCCGGTGTTCAAGGGATGCACGGCCTCGATGTCCTTGAGCGGATCGACCGCGCTGTTCATCTCCGCCTCCGGGATGTGGAGCGGGAGCGGGTGCAAGACCAAGATGCCGGTGATCCTCGGGTCGGCGTTCAGCTTGCCGAGCGTCGCGATGACGTCGGCCAGCTCGATGTCCTCGGGCAGGCGCTCGCACACGTACCGGTAGTCCAGGCTCTCGGCCAGCCGCTTGACGTGTCGCTCGTACGCCTGCGCGTCGAACGACTCGCCGATCAGCACCGTGGCCAGGCCCGGGCGGACCTCCGACAACCGGAGCACCTGGAGCTCGTCGGCGATGCTCTTCCGCAGCTGCTCGGCGATCGCGTTCCCGTCGATCACGACGGCCGTCACGAAGGCTCCTTCCACTCGGGACGCGGGCAATCGTGCCACAGGTAGCCGGCCGCTCGTCTACGTGAGGCCCAAGCGCTTGCGGAACGCCCGCTCGTCGATCGTCTCGATGCCGAGCTCCTCGGCCCTCGCGGCCTTCGTGCCCGGGTTCTCGCCCACGACGACGAAATCCGTCTTCTTCGACACGTTCGAGGCCACTCGCGCGCCGGCCGCCTTGGCCGCCGCCGCGGCCTCGTCGCGCGACAGGCCCTCGAGGCCCCCCGTGAGGACGATCGTCTTGCCGGCAAGTGGCTGCTTTCCCCTGGGCTTCTCCGGCGCCTCGTCCTTCATCCGGACGCCGGCCGCCCGAAGCTTCTCGATCAGCCTTCGGTTCGCCTTGTCGGCGAACCACGCGTGGACGCTGCGGGCGATCTCGGGGCCGATCTCCTCGACGTCGTCGACGTCCTGCTCGGACGCTTCCAGCAGAGCGTCGATCGACCCGAACGCGTTCGCCAGGACCTGCGCGACGTGGGTGCCGACATGCGGGATGTTCAGCGCCGTGAGGAGCCGCCAGATCGGCCGGTCTTTCCCGGCCTCGATGGACGACAGCAGGTTTGAGATCGACTTGTCGGCGAATCCCGCCAGCTGCGCCAGGTCGTCCGCGGTGAGCGAGAACACGTCGCCGGGGTCGGTCACCAGCCCGAGGTCGATCAGCGCGATCCCCGTCTTGTAGCCGAGGCCCTCGATGTCCAGCCCGCCGCGCGAGGCGAAGCTGAACAGCCACTCGATGTTCTGCGACGGGCACCCGCGCTTGTTCGGGCAACGCCAGTAGGCCTCGCCCTCCTTGCGCACGAGCACGGTCCCGCACGACGGACAGGTCGTCGGGAACGTCCAGCGCCGCGTGCCCTTCTTGCGCTTGGAGAGTACGGGCCCGACGACCTCCGGGATCACGTCCCCCGCGCGCCGAACGATCACCGTGTCCTTCTCGCGCACGTCCTTGCGCCGGACCTCGTCCTCGTTGTGCAGCGTCGCGGTCGAGATCGTCACGCCCGCGACCTGCACGGGCTCCAGGAACGCGAACGGCGTCACGATGCCGGTCCGGCCGGTGTGCACGCCGATCTCGCGCAGCAGCGTCGTGCGCTCCTCGGGCGGGAACTTGTACGCGATGGCCCACCGCGGCGCGTGGCTGGTCGCGCCGAGCTCCTGCTGCAACGCGGTCTGATCGACCTTGACCACCACGCCGTCGATCTCCCACGCCACGCTGTGGCGGTCCTTCTCCCAACGCGCCAGGTACGCCGCGATACCGTCCACGTCCTTGACGACCTCGGACGTATGGGCGACCGGGAGGCGGGCCGCCTTGCACCACGCGAGGAAAGCCGAATGCGACTCGTACCGAACGCCGTCGGCGAACCCGAACGAGTGCACCAGCAGCGCTAGCGGCCGGGTCGCGCTCACCTTCGGGTCCTTCTGGCGAAGCGAGCCGGCGGCCGCGTTGCGTGGGTTCGCGAACGGTCGCTTCTCGGCGTCCAGCAGCTCCTCGTTCAGTCGTTCGAACGCCCGGACCGGCAGGTAGATCTCGCCGCGGACCTCGAGGTAGGCGGGCGGCTTCTTCACGTCCAACCGCTGCGGGACGCTCCGAACGGTCCGGACGTTGGCCGTGATGTCCTCGCCGGTCCGCCCGTCGCCTCGCGTCGCGCCCTTGGTCAGCACGCCGTCCTCGTAGGTGAGGGCGCACGCGACGCCGTCGATCTTCAGCTCGCACGAGTACTCGGCGCCCGAGCCCACGCCGCGTTCGACGCGCGCGGCCCAGGCCTCGAGTTCCTCGCGGCTGAACGCGTTGTCGAGCGAGAGCATCGGCGTCCGGTGTTGAACCGGCGCGAACAGGTCCGCCGGCGTCGCGCCGACCCGCTGCGTCGGCGAGTCCGGCGTCACGAGCTCCGGGAACCGCTCCTCCAGGGCTCGGAGCTCCTTCATCAGGTCGTCGTACTCGGCGTCGGAGACCTCGGGGTCGTCGAGCACGTGGTAGCGGTACGAGTGGAAGTTCGCCTGCTCCCGCAGCTCCTCGACGCGGAGCTTCGCCTTCGCGAGCTCGCGCTCTTCGCCGGTGCTCGTCACGTCCGATCCGACGCGCGACCGATCACGCCGCGAGCTCCAGGCCGCCGGCCATCCCGATCCGCTCGCCGAGGAACACCACACCGCCGATCACGCCGGGCACCTGCTTCAGGTATGCGAGGGCGCCCTGGAGACCGTTCTCCTTCGGCAAGATCGCCCGAACGCCCGCGGCCGCGGCGCCGGCGAGCATGCACGACTCGGCCAGCACGGCCAGCCCGTCGATCTCGCTGCGGCCCCGATCGCTCCCCGACGCCATCGAGATGCCGACCCCTTGCCGGTTGGCCGGCACGACGACGGCCACCGACGAGCCGGGCCGGCGGAGGACCGTGAGCTTCTGCCGGCGGCGCGACTGGATGAAGTAGTCGCCGCCGCAGTTCACGGTCACCTCGTTCACCTCCCTCGCGAGGAACCGGCCGACGTGATCGGTCACGGCTCCCTGGAACGAGAACATGGGTCCCACCCCCGCGCGTCCGGCGGTGGCCGCCATCTCGCGGACGATCTCGGGAGCGTCCGCCGGCACCGTGACGGGCCGCTTCGAGGCACGGAAGTCGGGATTACGGATCGAGTAGGAGTGAAGGACCTCCCAGAACGAGAGCGCGGCGGCTCGAGACTCCTCGTCCACGTCGGTGGCCGCCTGGATGTGCAGCGTCATCTCCTGCACCTGGATCTCGAACGTGCGGGACTTGCGCTTGAGCAACCTCACGCCGGCTGGACCTCCATCGGCCGATGATATCCGGGCTCGCCGAGCTCCCGGGTTGCTTCGCAGGTTCCGGGGAGGCCTCAGCGGAGGACGTCGACGATGCGCCCGCCGCCGAGGAGCTCGTCGCCTCGGTACAGGGCCGCGCTCTGCCCGGGCGCGATCCCGCGCTGCGGCGTCCGGAGCTCCACGCGGACTCGGTCTCCGAGCGGCTCGACCACGGCGGGCACGTCGTCACCCCGGTAGCGGAGCCGGACCTCCGCCTCGAACGGACCGTCCGACGGGGGCGCCCCGGCGATCCAGGTGACGCGATCGGCGAGGAGGCCGGGGCGCGCGAGCAACTCGCCCGGCCCCACGACCACGCGGTTGGCCGCCGCGTCGATCTCGAGCACGTAGGAGGGCTCGGGACCCGCGACGCCGAGCCCGCGCCGCTGCCCGA
>Ga0299907_10000867_pt1 | contig 16082 bp, 14 predicted proteins | sample RVTome_16_FD_198680 | JGI IMG/M metagenome (GOLD analysis project Ga0299907, IMG submission 198680) | Soil microbial communities from uranium-contaminated site in the Upper Colorado River Basin, Wyoming, United States - RVT152D67 (version 2) ...
TCGCTCCGGCCATGCTCGAGCTGCCCGTGGAGCAGGGGGAGAGGCTGGGCGAGGTCGTCGTCCTCGACGGCGAGCACGTCGTCGCCAGGCGGCCGCTCGTCGCCGCGCGCGCGGTTCCCGAGCCGAGGTTCGGCTCGCGGTTCGACTGGTACGCCGACCGGGCGCTCGACGAGGCGGAGGGCATGCTCGGTACCGTGTTCGGAGCTTTCGGATGATCGTCACCGTCACGCTGAACGCAGCGATCGACCGGACGCTCGTCGTCCCCAACTTCCAGCCGAGGCAGCGTCACCGCGCCAGCGCGGGCTTCCAGACCGCCGGGGGGAAGGGGATCAACGTGGCGAGGGCCCTCAAGCGCCTGGGCGCGCCCGTGGTGTGTACGGGCCTCGCGGGCGGGCGCATCGGGACGCTCATCGTCGAGGAGCTGACCAACGAGGGCATCCTCAACGACTTCGTCCGCATCCGGGAAGAGTCGCGCACCTCGATCGCGGTGCTCGATCCGACCTCGAACGCGTACACGGAGATCAACGAGTGGGGCCCCGAGGTGAGCGAGGACGAGCTCGACATGCTGCGCGAGAAGCTCGGTTACCTCGCCCAGCGGGCCGAGTTCGTCGTGCTCGCCGGCTCGCTCCCGCGCGGCGTCGACCGGGGAATCTACGGCGAGCTCGTGCGCGACCTCGCGCGCCGCCAACTGCTCGCCGTCCTCGACTCGGAAGGGGAACCTCTCCGCCTCGGCGTCGAGGCCGAGCCGTACCTCGTCTCGCCGAACCAGCAGGAGGCGGAGGCGCTCGTCGGGCACGAGTTCGTCGACGACGAGGACCTCGCTGCAGGGCTCGACGAGATCGCCGACCTGGGCGCGCGCAACGTCATCGTCACGCACGACACGGGCTGCTACGCCCTCCTTCGGGAGGACCGGAGCCAGATGCGCGTCCGCGCGCGGGCGCCGGAGGTGGAGCCCGTCTCGACCGTGGGCGCCGGCGACACGCTCCTCGCAGGATTCATCGCCGCGCGGGTGAGCGGCCGCTCGTTCGAGGACGCCGTGCGGAGCGCCGTCGCCGCCGGCGCGGCCTCCGTGCTCGAGGCGGGCCCGGGCCGCTTCGACCCGCGCGAGGCGAGCCGCTTGATCCCGCTCGTGACGCTGGAGCGGCTCGAGCCGATCGCGCACGACGCCTGAGGAGGCGCGTCCTCGGCCGCTGCTACGATCGCCTGGGTGAGCGTCGAGCTGGGTCCTGACGAGGTCGAGCGGCTCCTCGGGCTCGAGCGCAAGTTCGCCAGGGAGGGGCTCACGTTCGACGACGTGCTCCTCGTCCCCGCCGAGTCGGCGGTGCTCCCGGCGGAAGTGTCGACCCGCACTCGCCTCACGCGCACGATCGAGCTGGAGATCCCGCTCGTCTCCGCCGCGATGGACACGGTCACCGAGGCGCGCATGGCTATCGCCCTCGCCCGCGACGGCGGCCTCGGGATCGTCCATCGCAACCTGCCCGTGCAGGCGCAGGCCGCCGAGGTGGACAAGGTCAAGCGCTCGGAGGCGGGGATGATCGTGGAGCCGGTGACGCTGCGCCCGGACGCGCGCGTCGCGGACGCGCTCGCGCTGATGGCGAGCTACCGCATCTCCGGCGTCCCGATCATCGACGAGACCGGGCGCCTCGCCGGGATCCTCACGAACCGCGACCTCCGCTTCGAGGACGACGTCTCCCGGCCGGTCACCGACCTGATGACGAGCCGCGACCTCGTCACCGTCCCCGTGGGGACGACGCTCGAGGAGGCGCGAGCCGTCCTCCACAGGCACAAGGTGGAGAAGCTCCCGGTGGTCGACGGGGAAGGACGCCTCAAAGGTCTCATCACCGTCAAGGACATCGAGAAGCGGATCAAGTACCCGCTCGCCACCAAGGACGCCCAGGGTCGCCTACGCGTCGGTGCCGCGGTCGGCACCGGCGCGGAGGGGCTCGAGCGGGCGACGGCGCTCGTGGACGAGGAGGTGGACGTCCTCGTGGTCGACGCGTCCCACGGGCACTCACAGGGCGTGCTCGAGAGCGTGCGCGAGATCAAGTCCCGTTTCGACGTGCCGGTCGTGGCCGGGAACGTGGCGACGGCCGAGGGAACGGAGGCGTTGATCGATGCGGGGGCGGACGCCGTGAAGGCCGGCCTCGGTCCCGGCGGGATCTGCACGACCCGCGTCGTCGCAGGAATCGGCGTGCCCCAGATCACGGCCGTCTGGGACTGCGCGCAGACGGCCGCCCGGCACGACGTTCCTCTGATCTCGGACGGTGGGATCCAGTTCTCGGGCGACATCGCCAAGGCGATCGCAGCCGGTGCCGACGGCGTCATGGTCGGCGGCCTCCTCGCCGGCACGGACGAGAGCCCCGGCGAGGTCGTCTTCCACCAGGGCGAGCAGTTCAAGGAGTACCGGGGCATGGGCTCCATCGGCGCCATGCGCACGCGGTACTCGAGTGACCGGTACTTCCAGGAGGACGTGGAGGAGCTGCGCAAGCTCGTCCCCGAGGGGATCGAGGGCCGCGTCGCATACAAGGGCCCGCTCACGAACGTCGTGCACCAGCTCGTCGGCGGCCTGCGTCAGGCGATGGGTTACTGCGGCGCCGCCACGGTCGAGGAGCTGAAGGAGGCACGGTTCGTGCGCGTCACCGCCGCGGGCGTGCGCGAGAGCCACCCGCACGACGTGGCGATCACGAAGGAAGCGCCCAACTACCGGCCGGGCTCCTAGTGGCCCAGGTCGTCCCGCTTCCGGCTCCCGAGGCGGCCCCGGAGGAGCGCCCGGTCCTCGTCGTCGACCTCGGCGGCCAGTACTCGCAGCTGATCGCGCGGCGCGTGCGCGAGTGCCGCGTCTATTCGGAGCTCGTCGCGCACACGGCGTCGCCGGACGCGGTCGCCGCCCGCCGGCCGCTTGCGCTCGTTCTCTCGGGCGGCCCTGCTTCGGTCTACGCCGAGGGCGCGCCGCAGGTCGATCCCGGCCTCTTCGAGCTCGGCGTCCCCGTGCTCGGCATCTGCTACGGCATGCAGCTCATGGCCAGGGATCTCGGCGGTCGCGTCGAGCGCACAGGCGCATCGGAGTTCGGCCGCACGGAGCTCCGCGCGGAACGCGGAGCCCTGTTCGACAATCTGGCGGAACGGCAGACGGTCTGGATGAGCCATCGCGACTCCGTGACGGCGCCGCCGCTCGGCTCGCGCGTCGTCGCCGGCTCGCCCTCGACGCCCATCGCCGCCTTCGAAGATCCCGAGCGGCGCCTCTACGGCGTCCAGTTCCACCCTGAGGTCGTGCACACGCGGCAGGGAACGGAGATGCTGAAGAACTTCCTCTACCGGGTTGCGGACGCCCCCCCGGTGTGGACCGCGGCAGCCGTGATCGAGGAGGAGACCGCGCGCATTCGCGCCCAGGTCGGCCGGGAGCGCGTGCTCTGCGCGCTGTCTGGCGGGGTCGACTCCGCGGTCGCGGCGCTCCTCGTGCACAAGGCCGTCGGCGACCAGCTCACGTGCGTCTTCGTCGACCACGGGCTTCTCCGCAAGGACGAGGCGGCCCAGGTGGTGGAGACCTTCGGCCGGCACTTCCACGTCCCGCTCGTGCACGTCGACGCGCGCGAGCGCTTTCTCGCGCGGCTCGAGGGCGTCACCGAGCCCGAAGAGAAGAGGCTACGGATCGGCGAGGAGTTCATCCGCGTCTTCGAGGCGGAGGCGACTCGCCTCGGCCGCGTCCGCCACCTCGTCCAGGGGACGCTCTACTCCGACGTGATCGAGTCGGGGGGGACGGACGGGGTCGCGGCGACGATCAAGTCCCACCACAACGTCGGCGGGCTCCCCGAGCGGATGGACCTCGAGCTCGTCGAGCCGCTCCGCATGCTCTTCAAGGACGAGGTGAGGCGAGTAGGGGAGGAGCTCGGGCTGCCGGAGCGGATGGTCTGGCGCCATCCCTTCCCGGGCCCCGGCCTCGCCATCCGCATCATCGGCGAGGTGACGCCGGAGCGGCTCGAGATCCTGCGCGAGGCCGACGCGATCCTCCTGGACGAGGTGCGTCGCGCCGGACTCTACCGCGAGCTCTGGCAGTGCTTCGCGGTGCTGCCGGCGATCCGGTCGGTCGGCGTCCAGGGCGACGAGCGGACGTACGCGTACCCGATCGTCATCCGCGCCGTGACCTCGGAGGATGCGATGACGGCCGACTGGGCGCGCCTGCCCTACGATCTGCTGGAGACGATCTCGAGCCGGATCATCAACGAGATCCCGGGCGTGAACCGGGTCGCGCTCGACCTCTCCTCGAAGCCGCCGGCGACGATCGAGTGGGAATGATCCCGGCGCCGACTGCCTGCCCGGCGCCCCGCGACGAGGAAGACGCGCCGGCCTGCCCGCGCTGCGGCGCGGAGATGCTCTGGACGAAGGCGTCGTTCCACTGCCTTGCCTGCCGCTACAAGGAGGGCTGCTGCGGCTAGCTCGGCCGCGTCCCGGTAAAGGGACCCCGAACCGTTAGCGGGCGGGACGCGTCTCCTCGCGCTTGTCTCGGCGGGACACGTCAGGTGCCTGGCACCGGACACGCCTCTTCCCGCGGGCGAAACTGGGCTGAGCGCGGCTAGGCTCGCGGCCGTGAGCCGCTACCGGTGGACGATTCTCGCGCTGGGGACGGCGGCGCAGGCGAGCTACTCGGCGGTCTTCCTCGGCCTACCGGTGCTCGCGCCCGCGCTCCAGCACGAGTACGACCTCAGCCTCACGCAGGTCGGTCTCGTTCTCGCCTCCGTGAACCTCGGCTCGGTGGGCACGCTCCTGGCCTGGGGGCTCCTCGCCGATCGCATCGGAGAGCGCGCCGTCCTCGCCGCCGGGCTCGGCGCCGCGGCCGCTGCCCTGGCGGGAGCCTCCTTCGCGCCCGGCTTCGTGATTCTCACGCTCGTGCTCACGCTGTCGGGAGCGGCCGGCGCGAGCGTCAATGCGGCGAGCGGCCGCGCGGTCATGAGCTGGTTCGCGCCGTCACAACGGGGATTCGCCCTCGGCATCCGCCAGACTGCGGTCCCGCTCGGCGGCGCGGCCGCGGCGCTCGTGCTCCCGCCGGTCGTCGCGGCGGGCGGCCTACGCGCCGGCATCCTCGTCCTCGCGGCGGGCTGCCTCGCGACCGCGCTGGCCGGAGCTGCCGGTCTCCGTGAGGCGCCTCCCGACGAGGACGATCAGCTGGGCGACGTCTCTCGCCCGCTCCGAGACGGCCGCATCTGGCGTCTGTCCATCGGAAGCTCGCTCCTGATCGGCGCGCAGACGAGCATCCTCGCCTTTGCCGTCCTCTTCCTCCACGGCGAGCGCGGCCTCTCGACCGCGGCTGCCGCAGGCGTGCTTGCCGCGATGCAGGTGGTGGGCGGCGGCCTCCGCATCGCCTCCGGGCGCTGGTCCGACCGCCTCGGTGCTCGCATCGCCCCGCTGGTGCGCCTGAGCTTCGCTCTCACGATCGCCCTGGCCGCCAGCGCGGCGCTCGCTCGCGCGCCTCTCGGCCTGCTCGTCCCGGCGCTCATCGCCGCCGGAGCCCTCTCGCTCTCGTGGAACGGCCTTTCCTTCACTGCCACTGCGGAGCTGGCGGGACGAGCCCGAAGCGGCGCCGCGCTCGGCTTCCAGCAGACCGCGCTCGCAGCCGCCGCCGCCGCCACACCGCCCGCCTTCGCCTCGCTCGTCGGAGCCAGCTCGTGGGCGCTTGCCTTCGGCCTCGCCGCGATCCTCCCGGTCGCCGGAGCGACGGTGCTCCGGCCGCTCCGGGTCTAGCCGACCGAGAAGCCGGAGAGGCCCTCGGACTCCTCGTCGTGAGTCTCTACGCGCTCGACGCTCGCCCCTCGCGGCCCCTCGCGGGCGAAGGCGACGAGTCGCTCCACGTCCTCCTCGGAGCCCTCGAAGACCGCCTCCACCGTGCCGTCCCACCGGTTCGCCGCCCAGCCGGAGACGCCGTGCCGCTCCGCCAGTCGCCGCAGCGTGTCCCGGAAGAAGACTCCCTGGACGTGGCCGTGGATGACGATTCGCCGCCTCATCGCGGATAGCGTGCGAACCAGGGTAGGACGAGGAGCGCGAGCAGGCAGGAGAAGCCGGCGGCGAGCAGGAACGGCGCCCGCGTATCCACGTTGAAGAGCGGCACGTAGATGAGGGGCGCCACGGCCACTCCGGCGAACTTGAACGCGCTGTACGCGGACGTCGCGCCCGCACGGTTCCGCGGGAACGACTCCACGGCGATCGTGTTCAGGCCCGCCCACACGAACGCGGACGCGCAACCGACGGCGAAGTACACGAGCGCGAGGCTCCAGACCGTGGGGGCGAAGAAGAGCCCGGCGACCCCGCCGGCGCAGACGAGCGCCCCGCCGAGCGCCGTCGGCGGGCGTCCCGCCCGGTCGACCACCGAGCCGGCGTAGCGCCCGAGCAGGATCCCGCCCACGCCGTAGCCGGAGACGAGAAGGCCGCGCCCGCTCGAGCCGAGCCCGAACTCCTCCGCGGCGACGAGGACGAGCACGAAGCCGATGGCTGTGAACCCCAAGTACCCGAGCATCGCCTTCGCGGCGAGGAGCGAGATCCACCGGTTGAGGAGGGGGCGCATGCTCGCCCCTCCCGGGTCGCGCTCGAAGGCGCCGAGCGACTGCCGCGGCAGGGCGAGGAGCACGGACACGACGGCGACGAGCACGAACGCGAGTCGCCAGGAGACTTCGCCGAGGGCGCCGCCGAGCACGGGCGCGAGCGTGATCCCCGCCGTCTGCGCGGCCGCGAAGGTTCCGACGCTCCGTCCCAGCACCTCGGGAGCAACGACCTCCGAGAGGGCGGCGAGCAGGATCGGGCTCAGGAAGGCGTTCGCCGCGCCCATCACCGCTCGGGCACCGATGAAGCTCCAGATGTCGGGCGCGAGCGCGCAGGCGAGCCCGGCCGCGCCGAAGACGACGTAGCCCGTGCGGACGACGCGGCGGGCGCCGAGCCGCTCCGCCACTGTCCCCGAGACGAGCTGGAGCGCGGCGAAGGGCACCATGTAGGCGGTGATCGCAGCCGCGACGAGGCCGACGGACGCGTCGAGCCCGCGGGCCACGTTCGGGATGAGCGCGATCAGCATCGCGCCGCCGAAGGGGCCGAGGAAGCCGCCGACGTAGAGCGGAAAGGTCAGACGGCGCACGCGCGGTAGGCTAGTTCCCCTAGTCCCCGATGCCCTACCGAATCGAGATCGACCTCAGAGCCTGTGTCGGTGTCGCCGTGACCGGCAAGCTCGTCTTTGCCGCAGGCTGAGAGCTTCGTCGAGCGCCTCGCCCGGGCGCGCATCGGCACGACGTTCAACTTCTACAGGGAAGGCGCGGGCGCAGCGCTCCGGCGCGAGCGGCTGGCCGCCTACCTCGAGAGCCGCACAGACTCGCGCTACGTTCTCGTCGGCGAGGCGGCCGGGTACCGCGGAGCTCGTGTGAGCGGCGTCCCCTTCACCTCCGAACGGCAGCTGAGCGGCGGCGCGCCGGCTGAGGCGAGCGCGACGATCGTCCACCGCGTTCTCGCCGACCTCGGGCTCGAGGAGGACGTGCTCCTCTGGAACCTCGTGCCGACCCACCCGCACCGTCCCGGCCGGCCCGGCTCGAACCGTCGTCCGACGCTCGGGGAGATCGAGGAGAGCGCACCGTTCCTGGCCGAGCTGGCGCGGGGGAGGAAGCCCATCGCCGTCGGCCGGCTCGCACACTCCCGGCTCGGCGGCCGCTACTTACGGCATCCCTCCCACGGCGGAGGAGCGGCGTTCCACTCCGGGCTCGTGCAGTACGGTCTCCGGTAGATGGAGGGCCTCCCCATCCGCCGCAACACGGTGCTGCTCTCGGCGGCGCTCGCCATGAACTCGGGCATGCTCCAGCTCTCGGCGGCGGTCGCGACGATCACGTTCGTACTCGTCAGCGGCTTCGAGGGGCTCGTCGGGCTTGGGCCCGCCATCGTCCTCGGGAGCGGGGCGCTCGCTGCGCTTCCCGCCGGGCGCCTGATGGATCGCTTCGGCCGTGTGCCCGTCCTCGCAGCCGGCTTCGCCGTCGGCGCCGCCGGCGGGGGGCTCGCCGCCCTCGGAAGCGTCGCGGACTCGACGCCGGCCGTCCTCGTCGGGCTCCTGGGCGTGGGGGTCTCCGGCGGCACGTCCCTGCTCGCCCGGACGGCGGCGGCGGACATGTACCCGCCCGCGCGGCGGGCGCGCGGCATCGCGCTCGTGCTCTTCGGGGCGGTCTTCGGCGCGATCCTCGGCCCGGCGGTCTTCAGCCCGCTCCTCGCCGGCCGCGAGCTCGACGGGAGCGCCCTCGCGCTGCTCTGGCTGGCAGGGTCGGGCTTCACGCTCGCCGGTCTCGCCTTCGTCCTCTTCGTGCGGCCCGATCCGCGCCGCATCGCCGATCTGATCACGCCCCGTGCGGCGGACGCTCCGCCCGTCGCTGCGGCGCCGCTCCGAGAGATCCTCCGCCGGCCGGGCGTCGTGCCCTCCATCCTCGCCGCCCAGGCGAGCTTCGGCGTGATGGTCGGCCTCATGACCCTGACGGGGACCGTCGTGGTCGACCACCACGGGCACGCGGGGCACGTCGTCTTTCCGATCATCGGCGCGCACGTGATCGGCATGTACGCGTTCGTCCTCGTCGTCGGCGACGTCATCGACCGGATCGGCAGACCACCCGCGCTCGTCGGCGGGCTCCTCCTCATGGCCGTGTCCGCTGCGAGCCTCCTCTGGATCGAGAGCGTCCCCGCGACGGCGGTCGCCCTCTTCGGACTGGGTCTCGGCTGGAACTTCTCCTTCGTGGCCGCCACCGCACAGCTCGCCGACTGCACGCACACCTGGGAACGCGGCAAGCTGCTCGGCTTCAACGACCTGCTCTCCGGAGGGACGGGCGCCGGCCTCGCGCTGCTCGGCGGCTTCGCGCTGAGCGCGCTGGGCGTCGCGGCGCTGGCGATCGGCGGCACGGCGCTCGTCCTCGCTCCCGCAGCCTGGATCGCCCGGCAGGCACGCCGCCCGCCGCCGATTCCCGCCGCCGAGTAAGGGGGACTGGTAGAATCCCCGCTCGGCGGACGCCTGGTCCGCCGCTTTTCTGTTCCGATGAAGACCTATTCCGCCAAGCCGAAGGAGATCGAGCAGCGCTGGTACCTCGTGGACGCCGAGGGCCAGACCCTCGGCCGTCTCGCGACACGTATCGCCGATACCCTCCGCGGCAAGCGCAAGCCGCAGTACACGCCGCACGTCGACACCGGCGACTTCGTCGTCGTCGTCAACGCGGAGAAGATCGCCGTTACCGGCAAGAAGCTCGAGCAGAAGCGCTACTACCGCCACTCGGGTTATCCGGGCGGCCTCCGCTCGCGCACGCTCGCGGAGCAGCTCGACCGGCGACCGACCGAAGTGCTACGCAAGGCGGTCAAGGGGATGCTTCCGCGCAACCGCCTCGCCAACCGTCAGATCACGAAGCTGAAGATCTACGCGGGCCCGGAGCACCCGCACGAAGCCCAGAGCCCGCGGCCGCTCCCGCAGGAGGACTGATGTCGCAGCTCGCGCAGTACCAGGGCACCGGCAAGCGCAAGACCTCCGTGGCGCGCGTCATCCTGCGCCCCGGGGACGGCGCCACGTGGATCAACGGCCGGACGCTCGAGGAGTACTTCGGGCGGGAGGTCCTGCGCACGCTGGCCATGAGCCCGCTGCGGGTCGCCGGAGCCGAGGGGACGTTCGACGTGCGTGCGCGCCTCCACGGCGGCGGGCCCACGGGACAGGCCGGGGCGCTCCGCCATGGAATCGCCCGCGCCCTCGTCGAGGCGGATCCCGAGCTGCGCGGCGTCCTCAAGCGCGAGGGCTTCCTCACACGCGACGCGCGGATCGTCGAGCGCAAGAAGGCGGGTCTGCGCAAGGCCCGCAAGCGCCCGCAGTTCTCGAAGCGCTGAGACGCTACTTCGGTACGGACGGCGTCCGCGGGATCGTCGGCGAGGACCTCACCGAGGATCTGGTCGAAAGGCTGGGACGCGCATTCGCCACCTGGAGCGGCGGAAGCTCCCTCCTCGTCGGTCGGGACACCCGTGCCTCCGGTCCGGCCCTCGAGCGGGCGCTCGCGCGGGGCCTCGTCGCCGGGGGCTCCGAGATCGTCCTGGGCGGCGTCCTCCCCACTCCCGCCGTAGCGCTTCTCGCCGAGGAGAGCGGGGCGGTCGTCTCCGCGTCTCACAATCCACCGGAGTACAACGGCATCAAGTTCTTCCGTCACGGCTGGAAGCTCGGGGACGACGAGGAAGCCGCCGTCGAGGCGCTCATGGACGGGGTAGGAGGGACGGCCGTCGCTGCGTCCGAGCCGGCCGGCCTCGCCGACCGTTACGTCGAGCTCGTCTGCGAACGCTTCGGAAGGCGACTCGACGGCTTGCGAGTCGCGCTCGACTGTGCGAACGGGGCGATGTACGAGGTCGCCCCCGCGGCGTTCCAGCGCCTGGGCGCCGATCTCGTCGTCGTCGGCAACGAGCCGGACGGCACGAATATCAACAAGGGATGCGGAGCCACCGACCTCGCTCTGCTCTCACGGGTCGCGCGCGACCAGGAGATAGACCTCGGCGTCGCCTTCGACGGCGACGGCGACCGCATGCTCGCCGTGGACGCAGACGGGAGCGAGCTCGACGGCGACCAGATCCTCGCGGTCCTCTCCCTCCACCTCGACGTCGACCTCGTGGCCGTCACGCAGATGACCAACCTCGGCTTCCACCGGCTGATGGCGGAGCGGGGCATCCGCGTCCTGACGACGGACGTCGGCGACCGCTACGTCCTCGAGGCGCTTCGCCGCGAGGGCGGGATCCTCGGCGGCGAGCAGTCGGGCCACCTCATCTACCTCGAGGGCCACACGACGGGCGACGGTCTCGCCGCCGCATTGCTCCTCGCGGGGGCCGTCGTCGAGCAGGGCCGCTCGTTGGCGGAGATGGCAACGATCATGGCCAAATACCCGCAGGTGAAGGAGAACGTGCCGGTCCGGGAGAAGACTCTCCCACACGCGGTCCTGGGCGAGGTCGAGAGGCTGAACGACGACCTCGGCGGCACGGCCCGTATCCTCGTCCGCCCGTCTGGGACGGAGCCCGTCATCCGCGTGCTCGCCGAGGCGGAAACCCCCCGAATTGCCGGGGATTTGTGTGCTAGGATCGTGGCTCTCGTCAAACGAGAGCTCGGCTGAGCGGCCGGGCTTCTCTTTTTCAAGAGGTCTTCAGGGAGCAAACGAGCGGCACAGGACGTAGGTAGGTCGTCAGGTCGGGTCGGAACCCCGCCACCGGCGGAGAAAAGGGGGTTTTCGGGTGTGCGGAATCATCGGATACGTAGGCTCGAGGACGGCGAAGGATCTCCTGCTCCACGGCCTGGAGCGGCTCGAGTACCGCGGCTATGACTCCGCCGGCCTGTGCCTCGTGGAGGACGCGGGCCTCGACTACGTCCGCGCGGTCGGCAACCTCGACCAGCTGAAAGAGGCGGCCGGGCGCAACGGCTCCGCCTCGACGACCGGCGTCGGCCACACTCGCTGGGCGACCCACGGGAAGGTCTCCTACGAGAACGCGCACCCGCTCACGGGCTGCGGCGAGGACGAGGTGGCCGTCGTCCTGAACGGCATCGTCGAGAACTTCCGCGAGCTGCGCGAGTCGCTCGCCGCCGAGGGCCACGACTTCACCTCGGAGACCGACGCGGAGGTCGTCGCCCACCTGGTCGAGCGCAACTATGCCGGCGACCTCGTGGACGCGGTCAAGAAGACCTACCGGGAGCTCGAGGGCCACTTCGCCTTCGTCGTCGTCCACCGCGACCACCCGGAGCTGCTCGTCGGCGCCCGCCTCCAATGCCCGCTCGTCGTCGGGATCGGCGAAGGCGAGACCTTCTTCGCCTCCTCGATCGCCGCCTTCCTCCGCGAGACGCGCCGCGTCCAGCTGATCGAGGACGGCGAGGTCGTCGCCCTCACGGCAGCCGGCGCCCGCTTCGAGCCGGTCGAGGGCGGCGCGTCGAGCGAGCGCGACGAGATGGAGGTCGACTGGGACGACGAGGCGGCCGAGAAGCAGGGCTACGAGACCTTCATGCTCAAGGAGATCTACGAGCAGCCGCAGGCCGTCGCCGACACGATCGGGGAACGGCTCCGCGGCGGCAAGCTGGTCCTGGAGGAGCTGGGGCTCACGGACGTAGAGATCCAGAACCTCCGTCGCATGGTCGTGCTCGCTTCCGGGACGGCCTACCACGCCGGCGTGGTAGGCCGCTACGTCGTCGAGGAGTGGGCCCGCATCCCGTGCGAGCCCGACATCGCCAGCGAGTGGATCTACCGCAACCCGGTGCTCACGAAGGACACGCTCGTCGTCGGCATCTCCCAGTCCGGCGAGACGCGCGACACGCTCCACGCCGTCCGCCTCGCGCGCGAGATGGGCGCCCGTACGATCGGAATCACGAACCTCATGGGCACGCAGATCACGCGGGACGTCGAGCACGTGCTCTACACGCGCGCGGGCATGGAGATGAGCGTCGCGGCGACGAAGACCTTCACCGCCCAGGTGGTCCTGCTCTACCTGCTGGCGCTGAGGCTCGCCGAGGTGCGGCGCACGCTGCCGGAGGCGGAGATCGCGTCCCTCCTCGCCGAGGTCGAGGCGCTCCCCCACAAGATGGCCGCCTACCTCGACGGCGACCACCCGATCGACGAGATCGCCCAGCGCCACTACCTGAAGCCCTTCTTCCTCTACCTGGGACGCAGCATCGGCCTGCCGATCTGCCTCGAGGGCGCGCTGAAGCTGAAGGAGATCTCGTACATCCCCACCGAGGCCTACTCGGCGGGCGAGATGAAGCACGGCCCGATCGCGCTCCTGGACGAGGACACGCCGGTCGTGTGCGTCGCGACGGACGGCCACGTCTACGACAAGGTCGTCTCCAACATCCAGGAGGTCCGCGCGCGGGGCGCGCAGGTCGTGGCCATCGCCACCGACGGCAACGAGGACATCCAGCACCACGCGGACGACGTGGTCTACGTGCCGCGCACGCATCCGTTCCTCCAGGCGGCGCTGGCGGTGATCCCGCTCCAGCTTCTCGCCTACCGGATCGCGCGCCTCCGCGGGATGAACGTCGACCAGCCGCGCAACCTGGCGAAGACGGTCACGGTCGAGTAGCCGCCGGCACTTGCCGGTTCGGGTGAGTGCCGGCCCCTTCTAGCGCGGGCCGCCGCGCTTGTTGACACGCCTCCCCGCGTGGGTTTGGATGGCCCAGGACGGGCCCCGGGGCGACCCGCGCTTCGCCTCACAGCGTTCTTCAGGAGGTGGCCTCCCTTGGCAGGCAGGCTCAGCACGTGGTTCCTGGTCGTCGTCGGGCTGCTCGCGCTCTCGGCCGCCCCGGCAGCCGCCGAGATCGCACCGCCCTGGTGCGGGACTCCGGAGGTCGACGCGGCCGAGAATCTTCCGGACGGGACGGAGCCCGGCGACCCGCCCGGCAGCTTCCCGCACATTCCCTACTACGCCATCGGCTGCACGCTCGAGTCCATCCGCGCCGAGAGCGACGGGAGGATGACCGTCGAGCTCGCGGGCCGGTCCTCGACGGGCCGCGAGATGTTCCGCGTCGTCATCAACGCGCTCGACACGCCACAGCAGCGGCAGGACTTCCACGCCTGGCAGCAGATCCGCAAGATCGCGCTCTCCGATCCGGCGCGGGCGCAGGCCCTGCTCGAGGGCAGCGGCGCCGGCGTCAAGATCCCCATCTTCGTCCAGGGCGGAATCCACGGGGACGAGTACGAGGGCGTCGACTCGAACATGCGCGTCATCGAGAAGCTCGCCCTGACGCCCTACGGCGCCGACCCGGCGGTGGACGAGGCCCTCGACCACTCGATCCTCGTCTTCAACGTCATCCAGAACCCGGATGGACGCGTCGCCGGAACCCGCGTCAACGGCAACGGCTTCGACCTGAACCGCGACTTCCTGACGCAGTCACAGTCGGAGACGAAGGCGTCGGTCAGCATCATGCAGGAGTGGATTCCGCCCGAGGTGCTCGACCTCCACGGGTACGCGACGCCCACGCTGATCGAGGCGACGACGAAGCCGCACAACCCGAGCATCGAGTACGACCTCTGGCTGAAGTGGAACCAGCTCCGCATCGACGCGAACGAGGCGGCGCTGAACGCGGCAGGCTTCCAGGTGCAGCGGCCGATCAACGACTGGTGCTCGGACGCGGGGCTGCCTCCGTGCCCTCCGGGTGAGACGCCCGGGCCGGCCGTCGCGGAAGGCTGGGACGACTGGGGGCCGTTCTACACGCCCATGTACGCCCAGCACGTCGGCCTGGACGGCTCCACCGTCGAGATGTGCCGAAACGTCAGCCAGTGCGGCGGGCGCGCGGGCGCGGCGGAGATCCAGGAGATCACGACCTGGTCGACCCTCGGCTACGTGGTCGACAACCGCGCGGACATGCTCTTCGACGAGCTCGAGATCTACAGGCGCGCCGTCACCGACGCCCCGCGGCCGGAGTGCTGCCCGCCTCCCTTCGACGTCGACAACAACTGGATGCTCGACTACCCGACGGCGTACGTCATCCCCGTCGGCGAGGGGCAGCGGAGCGACACGGAGGCCAACCGGCTCGTGGAGTGGCTCCTGTTCAACGGGGTCGAGGTGGAGGAGCTGAAGCAGGACTACCAGTTCGGCTTCCACGCCTTCCGCAGGGGGTCGTACGTCGTTTGGCTCGCTCAAGCGAGGCGTGGCCTGCTCGACACCGCGCTCAGCGTAGGCGTGGACGTCTCGGCGCGAATCACCATCCTCTACGCGCCGCCGGCGGCCTGGAGCCACGGTTACCTGTGGGGGGCCGACGTGATCACGATCGAGGACGGCGCTGCCTTCACGCCCCAGACGAACCGCGTGCTCGAGCCCAGCCACCTCCAGGGCGGCGTCGAGCCGGGACAGGCAGCTCGCTACGTCCTCGAGATCGCCTCGCCGACGGCCGTGCGGATGCTCAACCGGCTCCTCGGCGAGGGCGGGAGCGCGGAGCTCGCGCTCGAGCCCTTCTCCGTGCCGGGCGGAGGCACGTATCCGGCAGGAAGCGTGATCTTCCCGGCCGACCCGGCGACGAGGGTGGCGCTGGCCGCGGCCGGGCGGGAGAGCGGCATCTGGTTCCGCCGGCTCGGGGACACCTCCCTGCCGCCGCTCGATCCGATCGAGGGCGTGCCGCGGATCGCCGTCCTTACGGTCGCGGTCAATCAGGACATCTGGTCTCTCCGCGACCTCGGCTTCCCGGCCGACCCGATCTCGACCTCCGGGGGAGGGGCGCTCAACAATCCGGCCGGGCCGAACCCGCTGGAGGGCTACGATGTCGTGTTCAACACGGGCGGCTGGCCGGGCGGGGCGACGGCGCGGGCGCGCCTGACGGCGTTCTTCGACGCCGGCGGCGGGTACATCGGCGCGGGCTCGAACGGAGCGAGCTTCCTGAGCGCCGCGAACTCGGGACAGCTCCCGGGCCTCGTGACTGCGAGTAGCTCCGGAGGCGGCCAGAGCGGCATCTTCAACTGGGAGAACACGGGCGGGGTAGACAGCCTCATCGTCGGCTCGTACCCGGCTCAGGACACGGCGATCATGGATCCGCCCACGTGGTTCGCGTCCGTACCGGCAGGCGCGAGCGTGGACGGCCGCCTGCTCGGCGACACGGCGAGCACGTTCGCCGCCGGGCTCTGGAGGCTCCCGCGGGACCCGTCGGCCGCGGCGGCTCCGATCATCGTCCACGCCCCGAGCTCGGCGGCCGGGAGCGCGGCGCGGATCACGGCCTTCGCCATGAATCCGCTCTACCGGGCCGACCCCGAGCGTGAATGGCCGATGGTGTCCGCAGCGGCGTACTGGTCGGATCAGTAACGCCTACCGAGTGTGCGAGGGGCGGGTTGATCCCCGCCCCTCGCGCTCTTCCTAGGAGGTCGCCCGCGGGCGCCGGAAGGCGCTCAGGCCGAGCGCAGCGAGCCCGGCGGCCAGGCCTGCGATCCCGAGCACGAGCGCGACCACCGCCAGGCCGGAGCCGCCGTCGTCCTCGTCCCCTTCCTCCGCGGCGGGCGGCGGGGGCGCCGCCGTCTGCTCGTCGCTCGGGGCGGCGTCGCCCGCCTGCTCCTCGGCGGCGAGGACGGTGACGCGGGGAGCCGGCGTGTCGGCATCGGGCGGGCCGA
>Ga0299907_10000868_pt1 | contig 16064 bp, 12 predicted proteins | sample RVTome_16_FD_198680 | JGI IMG/M metagenome (GOLD analysis project Ga0299907, IMG submission 198680) | Soil microbial communities from uranium-contaminated site in the Upper Colorado River Basin, Wyoming, United States - RVT152D67 (version 2) ...
CCTGTAGATCCTGCTCATGATGTTGCGCACGATGGGCGCGGCGGTCTCCGCGCCGAACCCCCCCTGCTCCACCGTGGCGACCACGACGTACTCGGGCTGCTCAGACGGCACGATGCCCGCGAACCACGACGTGTCCTGGAACGGCGGTCGCTCGGCGGTCCCGGTCTTCCCGGAGACGTCGAGCTGGCACTGCGAGAAGACCGATGACGCCGTCCCGCCGGATGTGACGCCGCGGAGCGCCTCGCGGATGTACTCGAGCTCGGCTTCGCTGTAGCGGAGGGGCTTGCACCTGCCGCCGATCCGCCTCGCCACGTCGCCGTCGCCGTCCTCGATCGTGGCGACGAGGTGCGGCCGGCAGAGCTTGCCGCTCGCGAGCGCCGCGTACGCCTGCGCCACCTGTAGGGGTGTCGCCTTCATCTCCCCCGCGCCGATCGAGAGCAGGATGTCGATGCCAGGGATCCAGCCGTCCGGATACACGTCGCGATGCTCGGCGACGTACTCGCGATCCGGCACCGTCCCGATCGCCTCCGCGGGGAGGTCGACGGCGGTCGACCGGCCGAACCCCCATTGCCGAACACGCCGCTGCAGCTCCTGCTCGTTCGTCTGCGTATCGAGCGCCCAGAAATCACTCCCCCACTTGTAGTACTGCGTGTCGCACGAGACCTTCAGGCCCTGCGCGATCGAGAAGACGCCTAGGTCCCGCTCGCTCCAGTTGTGGAAGACCGCGCCGGACTCGTCGCCCTCGTGCACGTACTCGGCGGGACAGTCGTAGTAGCCGCCGAGCGACGCGATGCCTTCCTCCACCGCTGCCAGCGCCACGAACGGCTTGAACGTCGAGCCGGGCGCGTACGTGATCTGCGTGGCTCGGCTCAGCGACGGCGCGGCCTCGCTCGCGTTGATGTAGTGGTCCTGCTCAGGAGAGAGCCCCCGCACGTACCAACTGGGCCAGAAGGTGGGCCATGACGCCATCGCCACGATGCCGCCGGTGTTCGGATCGAGCACGACGACGGCCCCGGCGTTGGCGACGAGATTCCGCCCGCTGCTCTCGTCGTAGACGGTGCGTGCATTGTCGATGCCGTCCTTGAGCTCCTGCTCGGCGATGCGCTGCACGTCGAGGTCGAGGGACAGCCGGAGGTCGTGACCGGGCTCCGGCGGCTTCGGATCGAACTCGCGGAGCACATCGGCGTCCGAGTTCACGAGGAAACGCTCTTCCCCGGGGGTCCCCCGCAGCCAGCGCTCGTACGTCGCCTCGAGTCCGGCTTTGCCGACCAGGTCCGACGGCCCGTACCCGGCGAACCGTCGAGTGCGGATCTCTTCCGCGTTGAGCTGACCGACCCACCCGACGACGTGAGCCGCGAGCGGTCCCTGCGGGTAGGTGCGGACACTCTGCTCGACGACCTCGACGCCCCGGAACCGCTCCGGCTCCTCCCGCACCTTGAAGTAGACCTCTTCGGGAACGAACTCCGCGACCGGGACCGGTTGGTAGCTGTAGTAGAGCTTCGATTCCAGCTTCTCGCCGAGCTCCTGCGCGGGGACGCCAAGGATCTCGGAGAGGTGTGCCAGCGTCGCCTCCGCCTCGTCCCCGAGCTCGTCGCGATTGATCCGAACCTCCAGGCTGAGCCGATTGTGAACGAGGCGCCGGCCGTCGCGATCCAAGATGTCGCCGCGCAATGCGTCGGTCGTCACCGTCCGGAGCGAGTTGTCGCGCGCGTCTCGTGCGTGCTGAGGCCCCGCCAGAACCTGGAGGAACCACAGACGCGTCGAGAGCGCGACGAACATGAACGCCACGACGAACGCGAGGATCTTCAGCCTGGATCCCGCTCTCTCCATCTAGAAGTGCACCACCCGTCCGGAGTGTGTCGCCGCGGCCGCCCGCCGCAGTACCGGGAAGAAGATCGGCGTGAGGACCCCGCCGTACACGGCCGTCAGCAAGACGACCTTGGCGACGTAGCTGAACGGGTCCTCCTCCTCCCCGAGGAGGAATGCGACGGCCTGATGGAACGCGACGCCCCCGGCCGTCCCGAGGGCCACGAGGACCGCGGGCAACAGGGGTGACGGCGAGGTGATGTATTGCCGAGCGAGACCCACCGTGTAGCCGAGCATCGTGAGGGTGAGCGCCGTGATCCCCTTCGGCATGTTGAGGAGGAAGTCCTGGGCGAGGCCACCCACGAAGCCCACGACCGCTCCCTCGGCCGGACCACGGAGCGCGGCGAAGACCACGGTCACCAGGTACAGGAGCTCCGGCTTCACACCGAGCAGCGTGAGCTCCGGGAACACCGTCGTCTGCAACAGCAGCGCGGTCACGATGACGGCGACGAGGACCGCAGTCCTCCTCACGGCGACTCGTCCCCGGCGCGCCCCCGCACCATCACGAGAACGTACTGCAGCGTCGAGAAGTCGACGGCGGGTCGGATCGTGACGAACGAATCCACGGAGCCGGGCTCGCTGAATGCCCGGGAGACGGTCCCGATCAGGATGCCGGGCGGATACAGCCCGGGCTCCCCGTTCACCTCGAACCCCAGCGTGAAGACCGACTCCGGCTCGGTCTCGCTCACCTCGACGCCGGGACCGACCAATTCCATCCGTAGCTCGTCCTCCCCTCGTCCTTCCACGATCCCAGCCTCGTTCGATGTGGAGAGGGTCCCGGACACCCCGAACTTCCGGTCGATCAGGAGCTGCACGACGGAGGAGATGGGGGTGACCTGGATCACCCGGCCGACGAGCCGCGGTCCGTCCGACGCTCCCGTGACGACCGGCATGTTCACCGCGACACCGTCGTCGGACCCGACCCCGATCGTGAGCGTCCATTCGAAGTTCGACACGCCGCTCCCGATCACCCGCGCGGGGATCGTTCGCGACAGGATCGCCTGCAGGCCGAGGATCTGCTCCAGATCCTCGATCCGACCGACGAGCTCGTGATTGAGCTGTTGCGCGGCCCTAAGATCCTCGACCTGCGCCTCGAGCGCATCGTTCCGCTCCGCGAGAGAGGGCAGCTCCGCGAGGCTGCTGAAGAAGTCGCTCACCGGCTGCACGACGCTGGAAACCGCCTTCTGCATCGGCGCGAGCGCGCTGCTGACGGCTCTGCCCGCCTCCTCGAGTGGCCCTCCCTCCCCAGCTCGGTAGTCGACGGTGATGATCGCGAGGGAGACGGCCACCAGGGTGACGACGAGGAGCCGGGCGGAGCGTGGCCGTTGCCGGATAGCCACGACGGCGGGCTACCGCCGGCTGGTCGACGTCACCAGGACCCGCTGCAGGACCTCGAACTCCTCGAGGCACTTCCCCGAGCCGAGCACGACCGCCTGGAGCGGGGTGTCGGCGATGTGCACGGGCATCCCCGTCTCGTGGCGGAGGCGCTTGTCCAGCCCACGGAGCAGGGCACCACCGCCCGTCAGCACCATGCCACGGTCCATGATGTCCGCGGCGAGCTCAGGGGGGGTCCGGTCGAGGGTGGTCTTGATGGCGTCGATGATGGCGTTCACCGGCTCCTCGATCGCCCGGCGGATCTCCTCCGCCGCGATCGTGATGGTCTTCGGCAGGCCGGAGATCAGGTCCCGGCCCTTGATCTCGGCGACGAGCTCCTCGGGCATCGGATAGACCGACGCGATCGCGAGCTTGATCGCCTCCGACGTCCGTTCGCCGAGGAGGAGCGAGTACTCCTTCTTCACGTGTTGGATGATCGCTTCGTCGAGCTCGTCGCCGCCGATGCGGATCGATGTCGACGTGACCACGCCGCCGAGCGAGATCACCGCGACCTCGGTCGTGCCGCCGCCGATGTCGACGACCATGTTGCCGGTCGGCTCGTGGATCGGGAGGCCGGCGCCGATCGCAGCCGCCATCGGCTCCTCGATGATGTACGCCCGGCGCGCGCCGGCGGCGATCGTCGCTTCCTCGACGGCGCGCTGCTCGACGCCCGTGATGCCGGACGGGACACAGACGACCACGCGGGGCTTCGCGAGGAGCCGGCGCTTGTGCACACGTTGGATGAAGTACCGCAGCATCTTCTCGGTCACGTCGAAGTCGGCGATCACGCCGTCCTTCAACGGCCGAACGGCCTGGATGTGCGAGGGAGTCCGGCCGATCATCCGCTTCGCCTCGGCTCCCACGGCAAGGATGGCTCCAGTGAGGGTGTTGATCGCAACGACGGACGGCTCGTTCAGGACGACTCCGCGGCCACGCACGTAGACGAGCGTGTTCGCCGTCCCGAGGTCGACAGCCATGTCGCGACCAAGGAACCCCAATACCCCCTCCGTCCCCTGTGGTCGGGGCGTGGGGGAAGAAGATCTCTGAACCCTCTCGGCCATGCGGTTCGGCCCTGATTGAACAGGGTTCGCTGCACGCTGGCAACTCGGCGAGCGTCCCGAGAGACCGCGGACGGCGGTGAAAGGACCCCTACGGCGCGATGTTCTGGTTCTGGTGGAACAGGTTGCCCGGGTCGTAGATGCGCTTGACCTCGACGAGCCGGTCGTAGTTCCCCCGGTAATTGGCCCGGATGCGGTCCTGGTCATCCCCGGCCATGAAGTTGACGTACCCGCCCTCCTCCGAGAGCGGAGCCGTCGCGTCGTAGTAGTCGCGGACCCACGCGGTGTTCTTCTCGTTGTCCGCCGGATCCGGCCACATCCCCGCGATCACTGTCGCGAACGCCGCGTCGCGGTAGGCGAAGGCGGTCTCGTCGGACGCCACGCGATGGCACGCGCCGTTGATGGGGTAGATGTGGACCGTCGAGTTCACCACCGGCACGTTCGGGCCGTGTTCCATGTGCGCCGCGATCGCGTCGTCGGTGAGCTCCTTCACGAAGTTGGCCTTCCAGTAGTGCTGCAGTCCTGGCGGCACGAGGCCGTCGAACGCGCTGTTGAGCGCCGGGTACGGCATCGGGCCGACATGCTCGGCGACCACGGGAGCGACGTCGTGCAGCGGCTTCAACATCTGCTCACCCTCATCGATCGGCCCGGCCCAACACGCGACGAACGCGAGGAACGTGTCGCCGTGTCGCTCCTCGGGGACGAACGGCAGCGGCGGCGCGATCTGCCACGCGGGGAAACCGCCGAACTCCTCCGGCGCGTCGGCGATGAACTCGCGGAACCAACGCAGGATGTCGGGAGCGTTCGCGACCTCGAAGAACATCGGACCGCCGTAGATCTCGGCGACGGGGTGGAGCCGGAACTCGAGCGACGTCGCAACGCCGAAGTTCCCCCCACCGCCGCGCAGCGCCCAGTACAGATCCTCGTGCTCGGTCGCGTTCGCCGTCACCGTCTGGCCGTCGGCCGTCACCACCTCGGCAGAGAGCAGGTTGTCGCACGACAGGCCCACGCCACGGTCGAGATAGCCGATCCCCCCGCCAAGGGAGAGACCGGCGACACCGGTCGTGGAGATGACGCCTCCGGTCGTCGCGAGCCCGTGGGCGTTCGTCGCGTCGTTGAAGTCGCCCCACGTGGCACCGCCCTGCGCCCGGGCCGTCTTGGACCCCGGGTCCACGGTGACCGCCCGCATCCCGGAGAGATCGATCACGACGCCGTCGTCCACGGTGCCGAAGCCTGGGACGCTGTGGCCCCCTCCGCGGACCGCCAGATCGAGCCCGTTCTCCCGGGCGTGGTTCACCGCCGCGACCACGTCGGCGACCTCCGTCGCCCGGACCACCACGGACGGACGCTTGTCGATCATCGCGTTGTAGACGGCGCGTGCCTCGTCGTAGCCGGGGTCGTCCTGGGTGATCACCTGGCCGGTGGTCCGGCCGCGCAGCTCCTCGACGGTCGATGCCATCGTTCCCCCTTCCGTTCGCGAACCCACGCTCGTCCAGTGCGGTGGGGGTGGGGCCGCGTCAGGCTGTTCGCGCGAGTCGATCGGTTCCCGCAGGAGCGTACGCCCGAGGCGATGACCACGCAAACCGACGGGTGAGGCGGACGGCCGAGGCGCGCGAACAGATAGGCTCGCCGCCCGTGGCGCACCCACCGACGGTCGCGGTCCTGTTCCCCGGCCAGGGCTCGCAGCATCCGAGGATGGCCGATCCGTGGACCGATCACGCGGAGGGTTCGTCGATCCTGGACGAGGCTTCTGCCGCGATGGGCCGCGACGTCGTGGCCGGCTGCCACGACGCCGAGGCCCTCGCCACCACCGGGTTCGTTCAGCCGGCGCTCCTCGCGTGCGATGTGGCCGCGTTCCGCGTCCTCGATGCGGAGGGCGTCTCCGTCGTCGGCGTCGCGGGCCACTCACTCGGCCAGTTCGCGGCGCTGGTCGCGGCGGGTGTCCTCTCCCTCGCCGACGCGCTCGACCTGGTGATCGTGCGCGGCGCGGCGATGCAGCGAGCCGGGGAGGAGCGACCCGGGGCGATGACGGCGTTGCTCGGCATCGGTGCGGACGACGCCGCACCACTCTGCGACGAGGTCCGTGAGGACGACGTGCTCGTCGTGGCGAACGAGAACTCACCCATCCAGGTGGTGATCTCCGGTTCGGTCCCCGCGGTCGAACGCGCCGAGACCCTGGCGAAGGAACGGCGGGTGCGGGCGATCCGCTTGCCGGTCGCAGGCGCGTTCCACTCTCCACTGATGGAGCCCGCGCGGGTCGCGATCGACGAACGGATCGACGCCATCGCGTTCTCCGCGCCGCGGTTCCCCGTGGCGGAGAACGTGACGGGCACGATGGTGTCAGACGCCGAGGAGCTCCGGTCCCTCTCGAAGCGACACGTCGTGTCGCCGGTCCGGTGGGACTCGTCGGTGCGAGCGCTCGCCGAGGCGGGCGCCGGCTCCTTCCTCGAAACAGGCCCCGGCGACGTGCTGACCAAGCTGATGAAGCGGATCGTGCCCGGCGCGGCGGCCCGGGCGATCGGCTCTCCGGACGACGCGCTGGCCGCCGTGCCGGGTACCCCCACCGCCCGGTGACAGCGGCTATGCTCCCGCCGTGACCAGGAGCGCCACCATCACCGGCGTCGGGTCCTCTCTCCCTCCCCGGCTCGTTCCCAATACGTGGTTCGAGGACAAGATCGAGACCAACGACGAGTGGATCCGAGAGCGGACCGGCATCGAGGCCCGCCACTTCGTCGAGGAGGGCGTCGACACCTCCGATCTGGTGGTGGAGTCCGCGCGAGCCGCGATGGAGACCGCCGCGATCACGCCGGACCAGCTCGACATGATCATCGTCGCGAGCGTCACCGGCGACACGCCTTTCCCCGCCACGGCCGTGTGGGCACAGGAGAAGCTCGGGATCCGGGCTCCCGCCTTCGACGTGAACGCGGCGTGCGCCGGCTTCAGCTACGGGCTGGCGAGCGCCACGGCATTCGTCCAGGCGGGGATGGCGGACACCATCTTGTTGGCGGGCGCGGAGATCTTCAGCCGGATCCTCGACTTCACCGACCGGACCACCTCGATCCTGTTCGGCGACGGAGCCGGCGCCGTCATCGTCCAGGCATCGGACCGTCCCGGGATCGAGGGAACCGTCCTGGGCGCGGACGGGACGGCGGCGGCGATCCTGCAGATGCCGGCCGGTGGTACCCGGATGCCCGCGTCCCACGCCACGGTCGACGCGCGGGATCACGCGATCCGCATGCCGAAGGGTCGCGAGGTGTTCAAGCGCGCCGTGACCGAGATGGCCGCCGCCTGCCGGGAGCTCCTCGAGAAGTCGGAGCACACGCCCGCGGACGTCGACCTCCTGATCCCCCACCAGGCCAACGCCCGCATCATGGTCGCCGTCGCGGAACGCCTCGGGATCCCGGCGGAGCGCTCGGTGCTCGACGTCGCCGAGGTCGGCAACACCAGCGCGGCCTCGATCCCGATCGCGCTCGCTCGCGCGTGGAACTCCGGCCGCATCCAGGAAGGCGACCTGGTGCTGTTCACCTCCTTCGGCGCCGGCCTGACGTGGGGCGCCACCCTGGTCCGCTGGACGATGCAGGGGCCCGCGTGACCTCCAAGGTCGCCGTGGTGTCGGGCGGGTCCCGCGGCATCGGCCGCGCGTGCGCGGAGTCGCTCGCGGCATCCGGCTGGACCGTCGCCATCGGGTACCGGACACGCGAAGCGGACGCCAAGGAGGCGCTCGACGCCCTCCAGGCCGCCGGCACCCCCGGCATCGCCGTGTTCATGGACGTGACCGACGAGACCAGCGTGCAGGAGGCCTTCCGCCGCGTCGCCGATGAGGCCGGCCCGGTCACCGGGCTCGTGAACAACGCCGGGTATTCGCGCGACGGGCTCCTCCTGAAGTACTCGCTGGAGGAATACGACCGGACGATGCACACGAACCTCCGGGGCTCGTTCCTCTGCTCGCGAGCCGCGCTTCGCGGCATGCTGCGGGAGAAGTGGGGCCGGATCGTGAACATGTCGAGCGCGGTCGCGATCCACGGCAACGCCGGCCAGACGGTGTACGCGGCGACGAAGGCCGGGTTGCTCGGTCTGACGAAGTCTCTCGCGCGCGAGGTCGCAACCAAGGGGATCACGGTGAACGCCCTCTGCCCTGGCCTGCTGGAAACGGAGATGACCGCGCACCTCACCGACGAGGCGCGTGCGTTCTACATCGATCAGACGCCGATGCGACGCCCCGCCTCCCTCCGGGAGGTCGCGGCGGTCGTCCGGTTCCTGATGTCGGAGGAGGCGTCGTACATGAACGGCACGGTGATCCCCGTCGACGGGGGACTCACCGCCTAGTCGAGATCCCGGTTCCGCCGATAGGCTCGCCCGAGACGAGAGCAGAAGACGAGAGCAGAAGACGGGCACCGAGACGAGGAACAACCAACGAGACACCCGAACGAGACAGAAGGAGAGAGGAAGCATGGATCGTACGGAGATCGAGACCAGGGTGAAGAATGTGCTCGCCGAGCAACTCGCGGTCGACGAGCAGCAGGTCGTCCCGGATGCCCGGTTCGCGGAGGACCTGAACGCCGACTCGCTCGACCTGGTCGAAGCGGTGCTCGCCCTCGAGGAGGAGTGGAGCATCGAGATCCCCGAGGACGAGATGGAGTCCGTGAAGACGGTCGGCCAGGCCGTGGACCTCGTGGCGACCAAACTGGGGATGTCGTAGGGCGTGACGGCCATGGTTCAGCAACGGGGCCATCAGGACCGCGAACACCGCAGGAAGGTCGTCGTCACGGGGATCGGCCCGGTCACGCCGATCGGCACGGGGGTGGAGGCCTTCTGGACGGGCCTCACGACCGGCCGGAACGGGGTTCGTGAGATCGCCCGATTCCCGACGGACGACCTGCCGGTCAAGGTCGCGGGCGACGTGCACGACTTCGAGCCTTCGCGCTGGCTCGACCCCAAGGAGATCCGACGCATGGATCGGTTCTCTCACTACGCGGTCGCGGCCGGGAAGAGCGCCTGGGAGGACGCGGGCAACCCGGAGGTGCCGTCGGAGCGAGGCGGCATCGTCTTCGGGACCGGGATCGGTGGGATCGAGACCCTCCTCGTCCAGCACAGCGTGCTGCTCGAGAAGGGTCCGGGCCGCGTGTCGCCCTTCATGGTGCCGGCACTGATGGCCAACGCCGCAGCGGGCCACCTCGCGATGAAGTTCCGCCTCACCGGCCCGAACTACTGCACGGTCTCGGCGTGCGCCTCCTCGAACCACGCGATCGGTGAGGGGATGCGCCTGATCCGCGACGGCTACCTGGACGTGTGCATCTCGGGCGGGTCGGAAGCGGCGACGCTCCCGCTCACGGTGGCCGCCTTCGCGCAGATGACCGCGCTCACGAAGAACGCCGATCCGGAGAGCGCCTCCCGCCCGTTCGACGCGAACCGGAACGGGTTCGTGCTGTCGGAGGGCGCGGCCGCGCTGATCCTCGAATCCGAGGAGCACGCGCGGGCGCGCGGCGCGCGGATCTATTGCGAAGTCGCGGGCTACGGGATGTCCGACGACGCGCATCACATCACCGCGCCCGACCCGAAAGGCTCCGGCGCCGCGCTCGCGATGCGCTGGGCGCTCGCGGACGCCGGCGAGGAACCGGCGTCGGTCTCCTACGTGAACGCCCACGGCACCTCCACCCCGCTGAACGACGCCAGCGAGACGGTCGCGATCAAGGCGGTGCTCGGTGACGAGATCGCGCACGAGGTGGCGATCTCCTCGACGAAGTCGATGACCGGGCACATGCTCGGGGCCGCCGGTGCCGTCGAAGGAGCCGTGTGCGCGCTTGCCATCGAACGGGGCGTCGTGCCGCCCACGATCCACTACGAGACGCCCGATCCGGACTGCGACCTCGACTACGTGCCGAACGAGGCGCGTGAGCTCGACGTGACGCTGGCGCTGTCGAACTCCTTCGGGTTCGGCGGGCAGAACGCGTGCGTCGCGTTCCGCCGCGTCGCCTGAACTCGACCGCCTGTCTATGGTTCGAACGAGCGGAACCAGCGTCCGCCGTTGACCACGGTCACCGCGGTCATCCCGCGGATGTCCCCCTCGAACCGGACGCGCCGCGGGAGCGCCGGGTCGCCGATCGCGAAGGATCCGTCCTCGAGCGGGACGAGCTCCCCACCGTCCTCGTCCGCCACGTCCGTCGGGAACTGGATCGCGAGCCGTCCCTTGCGCACCACGATGCGGAGGACGGGTCCCCAGGGGTCATCGTTGCGGTACAGCCCGGGGTGCCGGTGCCAGTCGGCCGGCGGTTCCTCGGGATCGGGCCCATCGTACGAGCCCCCGCGGAACCAGGTACTGCCGTGGAACGCTTCAACGACCGTGCCCCCCGAGTCGGACCGGAACTCGAGCGGATACCGCTCCAGCGCGGGGTGGGCGACCAGGAACCTCGGCTCGACCGCGGTGGACAGCGGGTCCCGCTCCAGCCGAGCGGACACCGGGCCGATCGAGACCGAGAGACCGTCCTCGACCGCCTCGACGACGAGTGTGCGTCCATCGTCGCCTTCGAACGTGCCCACGTAGCGAGTCACGTCAGGGATCGAGGTGGCCGCCGGTGGCGCCCACGGCGCCGGCACGGGATGGCCGGACAGACCCGCCCGCACGGCTGCCAGCGCCGCGGCGACCACGAGCTGACGGCCTCCCCCACCGTTCTGGAGCAACACGCACCCGAGGCCGTCGTCCTCGATCACGATCGTTGTCGCCGTGTATCCGACCATCCCGCCGGTGTGACCGAACCACGTATGCCCGTCGACCTCTTCCTCCCAAAGGCCGTAGCCGTATCGGCCATGATCGCCGTCGTCGACGGCACCGGCCATCAGGCGCGCGAACCCCTCCTCCGAGAGGATCCGTCCGCCACGCCCGTCGGGAACATCCCCTCGGGCGAGGAGGAACCTCGCGTATGCGCTCATGTCCACGACCGTGGAGACGATCGAGCCGTCAGCCGTGTTCGACACGATCCGCGGTGCCGCCGCGAGCGGATGGCGCAGCTGTGCGGGCCGGTCGGTGAGCATCGGCTCGTATCCCGTCGCGTGGTCAGTCCAGATCTCGTCGGTGATCGCGGCAACCGATGACGTCATGCCGAGCGGGCCGAGCAGTCGCTCCGCGAGCAGATCATGCATCGGGAGACCGCTGATCTCCTCGAGTACGGCGCCGACGATCTTGTAGCCGTCGTTCGAGTAGTGGAACCGCTCTCCCGGCGGCGACGTTGCCGGATATCCGCGGAGCAGGTGAAGCGCGCCGGAGAAACCGGGCGCGTCCTCGGAGCCGGTGTGGAGGCCGGCGGTGTGCGTGAGGAGGTGATGCGTCGTGATCGGACCGAACGGCTCGGGGAGCCCCAGCCACGGCAGGAGCTCGTTCACGGAGACGTGCAGATCCAGCCTTCCGGCCTCCACCTCCTGCATCGCGACCATCGCCGCGAACGACTTCGAGATCGACCCGATCTGGAAGCGCGTCTCCGGCCGGACGGGGGTGGCCGAGCCCACGTCGGCCATCCCGCGAACGGCGACACCGAGGATCTCCTCCCGATCGGTGATCGCGAGCGCCGCGCCTGCGGCGTGGGATGCCATCAGATGGTGCTCGAGGCCGGCGCCGATGCGGTCGAAGGACTCCTGGAGCCCGGCCATGCCGGCTACTCGCCGAAGAAGAGCTTGAGCTCGCGGGCAGCCGACTCCGGAGAATCGCTGCCGTGGACGACGTTCTCGGTGATGATCGTCGCCAGATCGCCGCGGATCGTTCCGGGCGGCGCGTCCGCGGGGTCGGTGGGACCCATCAGATCCCGCCAGAGCGCGATCGCGTTGTCTCCCGCGACCTTGGCCACGACCACCGGACCGCCGGTGATGAAGTCGACGAGCTCACCGTAGAACGGCTTGTCGCGGTGCTCGCCGTAATGCTCCTCGGCGACCTCCCGCGGGATCGTCTCCATCCGCAGGTCCTCGATCGTCAGCCCGGCTTCCTCGACCCGGCGGAGCACCTCGCCGATCAGGCGGCGGCGGACGCCGTCCGGCTTGACGATCAGCAACGTGGTTTCGACAGCCAAGGTCAGGCGGATCCTCCCAGCGCCCGGCGGGCGTCCGCGACAGTGTAGAGGGACCCCGTCACGAGGATGAGGTCCTCGGGGGCGGCCGCGTCGCGCGCCGCCGCCAGCGCCTCCGGGACCGTTCCCAGGTCCGCCACGCGGCCGCCCGACGCGGCGATGCGTTGTGCGACGTGCTCGGCCGGGAAGCTCCGAACGGTGTCGTTCGCGGCCGCGTACCAGACGTCGACGATCGGCCCGAGCGCCGACACGATGCCGTCGATGTCCTTGTTCGACGAGACCGCCAGGACCACGTGCATCCGGTCCCAGGTGAAGGCTTCCGCGAGCGTCCGCGCGAGCGCCTCGGCGCCCGCCGGGTTGTGCGCCCCGTCGACGACGAGCAACGGCGACCGGGACACCACCTCGAGCCGACCGGGGATCCGGAGCGCCTGGATCGCGGCGCGCGTGGCGTCCCCGTCGAGCGCATGCCCCAGCACCGACTCGACCGCGACCATCGCCGCGACGACGTTCAGCACCGCGTGCTCCCCGAACATCGGGACGAACAGGTCGTCGTAGGCACCATGGATGCCCTCGACGCGGAACTGCTGGCCACCGACCGCGGGGAAACGAGCGGCGAGCTCCCAATCACGCCTCTCGAGGAGGAGGGTCGCGCCCATCTCACCCGCGCGCGCTTCGATCACCTCGAGGGCGTCGTCCGGCTGCTCCCGGACGATCACGGTCTTCTCCGGCTTGATGATCCCCGCTTTCTCCGTCGCGACCTCCCGGATCGTCGACCCCAGCTCCGGGTGGTCGAGCCCGACCTCGCCGATCACGGCGACGTCGCCGGTGACGAGGTTCGTCGCGTCCCACGACCCGCCCATGCCGACCTCCACGACCGCCAAGCCCACGGGCTTGTCCGCGAACCAGAGGAACGCGAGCGCCGTGACGGCCTCGAAGTACGTGGCCGCCCCGTTGCCCTGCGCGTCGACCACGTCGAGGAACGGCTGAAGGTGGAGCCACTCCTCCGCGAACTCCTCTTCGGAGATCTCCACGCCACACAACGACAGGCGCTCGCGCACCGTGTGCAGGTGGGGCGACGTGAACAGGCCGGTGGTGAGGCCGTGCCCACACGCGATCGCCGCCGCCGCCCGCGCGATCGTCGTCTTCCCGTTCGTCCCCGTCACATGGATCGTCGGATACGTGAGCTGTGGGTCGTCGAGCAGCTCCGACACCGCCCGGATCCGGTCGAGGCTCGGTTCCGGCATGTGCTCCGGTTGCCGCCGGTCGAGCCGTGCGACCGCCTCGTCGAAGCGCATCACCCGAGCTCTGCGAGCTGTTCCTGGAGCGCGGCGGACTCCCGCTCGGCGCGCTCCACCTTCTGTTTCTCGGCGAGGACGACGTCCTCCGGGGCCTGGTCACGGAATCCGGGATTCGCCAGCTTCTTCTCCGCCCGCTCGCGCTCGATCTCGGCCTCGGCCAAGCGCTTGTGGAGACGCGCGCGTTCCGCGACGAGATCGATCAGGTCGCCGACGGGCAGGAGGACCGTCTCGCCCTGGACCACGAGCCGGGCGGAGCCGGGCGCGTCGGCCGAGCTCACGAGCTCGATGCCCGAAGCCCCCGCGAGCCTCAGGATCTCCTGCTCGAAACCGGCGAACCGGCCGCGTCCCGTGTCGCCCTGGACGAGCCGGATCTCGATCCGCGTCTTCGAGGGGACCTGGTGCTCGCTTCGGAAGCGACGCACCGCGGTCACGAGCTCTTCGACGAACGGCCACACGGCCTCCGTCTCGGCGCCGAGCGCTTCGTGGCCGGCGAAGGAGTCCGCCTCCGGCCACGGCGCGCGCATGATCGTGTCCCCGACCTCGAAGCGCTGCCAGATCTCTTCCGTGACGAACGGCATCACGGGGTGCAACAGCCGCAACGTTCGCTCGAGGATCCACGCGAGCGTGCCGGCCGTCGCCGCACGCACGGCCTCCTCGGGAGATCGCAGCCGATCCTTCTCCATCTCGAGGCCCCAGTCGCAGAACTCCGACCAGAAGAACCGGTAGATGGCCTGCGCCGCCGACGCGAACTCGAACCGGTCGAGCGCGCCGTTCACCTCCGCGACGCAGCGCTGATGCCGCGCGAGCAGCCAGCGCTGTGGCGCCGTGAGCCGGTCCTCCGGCGGGAGCTGCGGCTCACCGCCGGGGAACTCCTGCAGGACGAGACGGGCGGCGTTCCAGATCTTGTTCGCGAAGTTCCGGCCTCCCTGGATCGAGTCCACGGACAACGGGATGTCCTGCTGTCCCCCGGTGGCCAGGCGAGCGAGCGAGAACCGCAGAGCGTCGGCCCCGTGGAGGTCGATCATCTCGATCGGATCGATGACGTTGCCGAGCGACTTCGACATCTTCCGCCCGTGGCCGTCGCGGACGAGACCGTGGATCACGACGTCGTGGAACGGGATGTCGCCGGCGAGCGACATACCGGACATGATCATCCTCGCGACCCAGAGGTAGAGGATCTCGTAGCCGGTGACGAGGACGGCGTTCGGATAGAACGCACGGAGCTCGGGTGTCTCGTCGGGCCAGCCGAGCGTCGAGAACGGCCAGAGCTGCGAGGAGAACCACGTGTCGAGGACGTCCGGGTCCTGCTCGAGCTCCCCCGAGCCGCACGTCGCGCACGCGTCGGGATCCTCGAGGGCCACCGTGACGTGGCCGTCCGGGCAGTACCACGCCGGGATGCGGTGCCCCCACCAGAGCTGTCGCGAGATGTTCCAGTCGCGCAGGCCCTCCATCCAGCTCACGTAGGCCTTCCGCCACCGCTCGGGCCAGAACGTGATCCGCCCGTCGCGCGCCGCCTCGATCGCGGGCCGCTTCAGGTCCTCCACGGCGACGAACCACTGCAGCCCCGACATCCACGGCTCGATCTCGCTGTGGCAGCGGTAGCAGTGACCGACGGAGTGCCGGTAGGGATGCTCGACGCGGACGAACAGACCGAGCTTCTCGAGCTCCTCGCGGATCGCCTGTCGCGCGTCGTAGCGACCGAGCCCGTAGAACTCCTCCGCGGCGTGCTCGTTGATCCGCGCCTCCGCGTCGAGGATGTTCAGCAAGGGCAGCCCCGTGCGCTGGGCGATCTCGAAGTCGGTGAGATCGTGGGCCGGCGTCACCTTCACCGCTCCCGTGCCGAACGCGGGGTCGACCGCCGAGTCGGCCACGATCGGCAGGTCGCGCCCGTCGAATGGGTGCCGCACGGTCTTCCCGATCAGGTCCCGGTACCGGGGGTCGTCGGGGTGCACGGCGATCCCCGTATCGCCGAGCATCGTCTCGACCCGCGTCGTCGCGACCTCGACGTCACCGGTGCCGTCGGAGAGCGGATAGCGGAAGGTGAGGAGCTCGCCGTCGACCTCCTCGTGCTCCACCTCGGAGTCGGACAACCCGGTCTGGTCCGTGGGGCACCAGTTGACGAGTCGCTCGCCCCGGTAGATGAGCCCTCGCTCGTACCACCGGACGAACGCGACACGGACGGCGCGCACCAGGCCCTCGTCCATCGTGAAGCGCTCCCGCTCCCAATCCAGGGACGCGCCCATCCGCTTGATCTGGCCGACGATCTCTCCGCCGTAGCGCTCCTTCCATCCCCAGACACGATCGACGAAGGCCTCCCGGCCGAGCTCACGCCGCTCGATCCCTTCCTTGCGGAGCTCACGTTCCACCACGACCTGCGTGGCGATGCCCGCGTGGTCCATCCCCGGCAGCCAGAGCGC
>Ga0299907_10000869_pt1 | contig 16062 bp, 17 predicted proteins | sample RVTome_16_FD_198680 | JGI IMG/M metagenome (GOLD analysis project Ga0299907, IMG submission 198680) | Soil microbial communities from uranium-contaminated site in the Upper Colorado River Basin, Wyoming, United States - RVT152D67 (version 2) ...
ATCCACGACGGTGCGTACTTCGGTGTGTCCTTCTGGAAGTACCGCTGGCCGTCCACGCCGTCCGGCGCCCGGATCACCGTGAGCGGACGATCGCGCAGCCAGGGGAGCATGCGGTCGGCGACCGAGCCGAGGTAGTCGACGAACGCCCGTTTCGTGATACCGGGCTCGGGCCAGAGGAGCTTGTCGGGACGGGTGACCTCGACTTGCCTGGGTGCCATCATGTTCCCGACGCCCGCTCGCGGACGACCTGCTTCGGCCGCTTGTCGTCGCGGAGACCGAGGTAGCGGGGATGTCGCAGCTTGCCGTCGGGGGTCCATTCGCCGAAGCCGACCTGTGCGACCAGCTCGGGGCGCACCCAGTGCACGCCCTTCATCGACAACCCCTTCGCATCGGCGACCGGTGGATCCGCCCGTTCGAGGGGGGTGAGACGGCCCGTTAGCATGGCGAGCTCGCGCTCACCGAATCCGGTGCCTACCTTGCCGCCGAACCGCAGCTCGCCGTCGTCGTAGTAGCCGACCAGCAGCGCTCCGAGCCCCGAGCGCGCCCCGTGGGGATCGGTCCATCCCAGCACGACGAACTCCTGTTCGTTCACGCACTTGAATTTCAGCCAGTCCTTCGAGCGCCCGTGCGTGTAGGGAGCCGACGCACGTTTGGCGATCAGGCCCTCCCAACCCTTCTCGCAGGCGGCGCGGAACGCGACCTCTCCCTCCTCGTCGAGGTGCTCGGAGAAACGGATCGTGTCCCCGAGGACGATCGCGCGGCGCAGGACCGACTTCCGCGCGAGCAGCGGCAACGCCGAAAGGTCGTAGCCATCGAACCACATCAGGTCGAACAGGTAGAAGACCACCGGCACGGCCGCGACCTGCCGTGCGGTGGGCCTCGAGTTCTGCATCCGCTCCTGCAGGCGCGAGAACGAGGTGACGTCGCCGTGGAAAGCGACGATCTCGCCGTCGGCGACCATCGGCGCGGCCTCGTGTCCGAGGATCGCTTCGACGAGATCGGGATAGTGGGACGTGCGGTCCTTCTCGTTCCTCGTGATCAGCCGCACGGTCGAGCGCCGCCTCCACAGCAGCGAGCGCTGGCCGTCGAGCTTGGCCTCGAACACCCACGCTGGGTCCGAGAAGGCGCTCTTGGCCAAGGTGGCCAGCATCAACGGCACGAAGGTCGGCATCGCGCGACGCCGAAGGAGGCGCCGGTCGGATGCATCGAGGTCCTCGAGGATCGGGTTCATGTGGTTGAGGGCGGACGTCGCTCCGCATCGTACGTCTCAGGGAGATCCGGATCCCTCAAGCACGGCTTTCAGGCTGGTCAACGCGGTCTTCCAGCTCGCTTCGGACACGGCCTTCGTCTCCTCCGAGGGCAGGTTGCGTTCGGTGATCGTCAGTTCGGTCGAGCCGTCGCGCTCCGAGAGCGCCCAGGTGACCTCCTGGTAGTTCTCCGGTGCGTCCGTCGAGCCCGAGACATCGCTCCAGTGCGTGTGGACGAGCAGCGTGGGCGATTCGATCCGCAGGATCTCTCCCTTGTCCACGTACGGCTTCCCCTGCCACTCGCCTCGATGGATCAGCGGGCTGCCGGGCTCCCAGTCGCTCTCCGTGTCGACCCCGAAGAACCACTGCTTGATCAGCTCGGGGGTCGTGATCGCCTTCCAGACCTCGTCGACGGGTGCATCGATCGTGATCGAGCTGGTGGCGCCGAGCTCGTTCATGGCGCTGACCTCCTTCGGTCCCGCTGACGGGGTACCCACCATGGTCGCGGCGAACCCGAGCACGTGTCCGCGCGGGATGCGAACATACGTTCGTGTCGGACGAGGCCACCATCCTGCACGCCGATGTCGACTCCTTCTATGCGTCGGTCGAGCAGCGAGATGACCCGGCCCTTCGCGGCCGCCCGGTCATCGTCGGGGCCGGCGTCGTGCTGGCAGCCAGCTACGAGGCGAAGGCCTTCGGGATCAGCACCCCGATGGGCGGTTCGCAGGCTCGTCGGCTGTGCCCGCAGGCGGTCGTCGTTCGCCCGCGGATGGACGCCTACAGCGAGGCGAGCAAGGCACTGTTCGAGGTCTTCAACCGGACGACGCCGTTCGTCGAGGGGCTGTCGATCGACGAAGCCTTCCTCGACGTCGGCGGACTGTGGAGGATCTCGGGCACGCCCACCGAGATCGCCGTTCGGCTTCGCGCGGACGTGCTCGAAAGCGTCGGCCTTCCCGTGACGGTGGGGGTCGCAAGGACCAAGTTCCTCGCCAAGGTGGCCAGCGGCGTCGCCAAACCCGACGGCCTGCTGGTGGTACCGACTGACGGTGAGCTGGATTTCCTGCACCCGCTGCCGGTCGAGCGGCTGTGGGGCGTCGGGCCGGCCACGGCGGCGAAGCTCCACGAAGGGTCCATCACGACCGTGGCGCAGGTCGCACGACTCGGTGAGGCGACGCTGGTTCGGATGCTCGGCCGGGCGGCCGGCCGTCACCTGCACGCCCTCGCCCACAACCGGGATCCCCGGCGGGTCCAGGTGGGGCGGCGTCGTCGCTCGATCGGGACGCAGCGCGCGCTCGGCCGCAGACCGAGATCAGCCGAAGATCTCGACGCCGACCTCGTCGCGCTGGTCGACCGCCTCGCCCGCAGGCTGCGTACGGCTCACCGGGTGTGCCGCACCGTTGTGCTCCGGCTGCGGTTCGACGACTTCTCGCGCGCGACGCGATCGCACACGCTGTCGGAGGCGACCGCGCACACCCAGACGATCCTCATCGTTGCGAGGGGGCTGCTCGCGACGGCCATGCCGATGATCCGGAGTCAGGGGATCACCCTCATCGGTGTGACCCTCAGCAACCTCGATGACGACTCCGCCATCCAGCTCGCGTTGCCGTTCGGGCGTCCGCTGGCTCATACCTTGGACGCCACTCTGGACAGCGTGCGCGACCGGTTCGGGAGGGCAGCCATCACGCCGGCCGTGCTCCTCGGCCGTGACCACGGCCAATCGGTGCCGCTGCTCCCCGATTGAGTGGCCGCTCGAGGAAGGCAACATACTGACGAGCACACGATGGGAGGCAGGACATGCAGACCGGCCAACGAACGATGCGAGCGGTCCGATCGCGAACGCCGCAGGGGCCGAAGGGACTCACGCTCGAGCGGATCGACGTCCCCGATCCTGCGCCTGGCGAAGCGCTCATCCGCGTCCACGCCGCGGCGATCACTCGCGACGAACTCGACTGGCCCGCAGACCGACTGCCCGCGACACCTTCATACGAGCTCTCCGGCGTCGTGACCGCGGTGGCGCCCGACGTCGATCGGGTGCGGGTCGGCGATGCGGTCTTCGCGCTCACCCCGTTCGACCGCGACGGGGTTGCCGCCGAGTTCGCGGCGGTACCGGAGGCGGTCCTCGCGCCGAAGCCTCACGCAGTCGACCACGTGCAAGCTGCCGCCGTGCCGATGCCATCCCTCACCGCCTGGCAGGGGCTGTTCGTGCACGGCAGGCTCGAGTCGGGCCAACGTGTGATCGTGCACGGGGCGGCCGGCGGGGTAGGTCACCTTGCGGTCCAGCTCGCGGCGCGGCGGGCCGCGTACGTCATCGGAACCACGTCGTCGTCGGCCGGCGCCGATATGGTTCGGAGCATGGAGGCGAACCAGGTCATCGACAGCGCATCGATCTTCGAACGAGGCATCGATCCGGTGGACCTGGTCTTCGACACGGTGGGCGGCGACGTGCTCGCGCGGTCCTCGCAGCTGTTGCGTCAGGGTGGCAGGTTGGTGACGATCGCCGACGAGCCACCCGAGGGCGTCGAAGCCACCTACTTCGTCGTCGAACCGGACGGCGAGCAGCTCGCCAAGGTGGGCGACCTGGTCGACGAGGGAGACCTTCACCCAGCGATCGACTCGGTCTTCGCCCTCGAGGAGTTCCGCGCGGCCTTCGAGAGGACCATGGCATCGGGTAAGCGAGGCAAGGTCGTCCTGCGGGTCATCGGATGACGAGCCAGACGGCCAAGGCCGAGCGCTTCCGCGATCTGCACCTCGGAGACCCGTTCGTGATGCCCAACCCATGGGATGCGGGATCGGCCCGCGTGCTGGCGGCGCTCGGCTTCCCGGCGCTCGCAACGACCAGCTCGGGCTTCGCGTTCACCCTCGGCCGGGTGGACGGCACGGTGACGCTCGAGGAGATGGCGGAGCACGCGCGTGCTGTGGACCGAGCCACGGAGCTTCCGGTCTCGGTCGACCTCGAGAACGGCTACGGCTCCGACTCCGCGAGTGCACCACGGGCCATCGAGCGTGTCGCCGAGGCGGGTGCCGTGGGTGGCTCGATCGAGGACTACGATCGCGAGGATCGTCGTCTCTATGAGATCGACCACGCCGCCGAACGGATCGCCGCGGCTTCCGAGGTGGCGCATGCGCTGCCGTTCCCCTTCATGCTGACGGCTCGAGCCGAGAACCACATCCGCGGCAACCCCCACCTGGACGACACGATCACGCGGCTCAGGGCGTACGAAGCCGCCGGCGCCGATGTGCTGTATGCGCCGGGCCTGCGAACCGCTGCCGAGGTCCGAGCCGTGTGCGAGGCCGTCTCGGGACCGGTGAACGTTCTCGCGACATCGGGCTTGACGTTCGCCGAGATCGTACGGGCCGGTGGGCAGCGGGTGAGCGTGGGCGGTGGGCTGGCCTGGGTCGCCGTCGCGGCCATGATGGACGCGGCCAAGCGGCTCGCCGAGGGCGACATGTCGGTGCTGTCCGCCGACACTCCACCCAGTGCGTGGTTCCTCGACGAACAGGGATCGTGACTACCCTTCCCCGAGGTCGGCAACTACGGGTGCTCGGCGACGAAGCGCGTCCACTCGTCGTCCGTCATCCATGGTGGCCGCACCCGGTGCCCGACGGTGCTGATGTGATTCTCCTCGACTTCCTCCATGTGCTCCCAAGCCTCCTCTCGCCGGATCGCGAGGATCGCGTTGATCTCGCCGGCGTGGTACAGCCAGTGCGCAGCGACGAGGGTCACGATCTCTGGAAGGGGTGCCGTGTCCCCCCAGTGGAGCGGCCGGGCGGTATCGAGATCGTCGACGGTGTTGAGTGCCCCGAGCCACCGCTCGTAGATGGACTCGAACCAGTCGACGAGCTCGTGCAGGTACTCGCTCGTCGGTTCGATCCGATCGCGAAGCCCCCGCGGCCAGTCGGTCTGCGTCCAGTGCCGCGGTTCCGGATCGAACGCGAACGAGTAGTACACGGCGTTCCAGCCGGCGACGTGCTTGAGGATGCCGAGGATCGAGCGGAACCCGCCGGCGGCCTCGAGCGCCTCGTCGATGGAGATGCCGTCGATGTTCGCGACCAGCATCCGGTGCCCCTCCTCGAGCACCACTCCCGCGAACGCGCGCTGCGAGTCCATGCCGCGTCACCTTCCGAAGAACCGTTCGAGTACCGGAGCGACCAGTTTTGCATCGACCGTGTGTCCCGCGATGACCTGACGTTCCGCCTGCGGGATGCTCGCAGCGATCGCGTCCGCGGCGCGATCCATGAAGCCTGATGGCAGCCCTCCCGCATGAGCATCGGGGGTCCCGCCACGGGTGGCCACGAGGGTGGGCTGCGTGATCCTCGCGAGGCGGGCGGTGGGTGGGGGACCCTCTCCCATGCAGGCCGCGTCGTAGGCGAGCGTGTGCGCGAGAGCCTCCAGAGCGAGCCAGAAGGGCGAGCCCCTCGCTCCCGCGATGTCTTCCTCGGACGATCCGACCGTGCGTAGGAAGAGCTCGACCACGTCTCCGCGGCGGCCGTCGGCGAGCAGTTCCTCGACCTCGGGGACGTCTCGCTGGTTCCACTGCGGCCCGTCCTCGGCCATGGCGTACGGCACCTCGTACACCGCGAGCCTGTCGATCGCGACCCCCGCCGCCGCCGCCTCCAGCGCGAGACCACCACCGGATGATGCGCCGAACACGTGAGCCGACCCACCGTGTTCAGGTATGAGCGCCTGCAGGTCCTCGATCTCGCGCTCCACGGTGTACGGCGGAGTGTCGCCGCTTTCGCCCCGGCCACGTCGAGCGTAGTTGTAGACCGTGAAGTTCTCGGCCAGCTGCGGGATGAGCGGCGCATTCTCCGAGCCGTCGTCGATCGCTCCGCCCACCAGGATCACGGCTGGTCCCCGTCCGTCGTGCTCGTACGCGATCGACGTGCCGTCCTTCGACGTCACGCGGTCCATGCCGTGCCTCCTCTGTGTCGAGAGGGTGATCACCATCGATCGGACGATCGGGAGGGTAGTGCTAGCCCGGCGCTCGTGGGTCGAGGTACGCCTCGAGGCGATCGGCCAGCTCTGAGGGGCGGCTGAGGGCGACGCAGTGCCCGCCGTCGATCTCGTCCGGGGTGATGCCCAGGCGGTCCCGTGCGATGCGGCGGAGGAAGCCGGGCGGGAAGAAGCGGTCGTCGCGACAGAGCAGGAACCGGGTGGGGACATCGGGCCATGCCTCGAGGGGCCACGGCTCTCGCATCGCTCTGGCGGAAGGGTGAGCCCGCTCCCTCCTCTGCGCTTCGGACGCGAGCTCCGGTGGAACGTCGTGATAGAAGGTCGCGATGACGTCGTCGTCCTGCTCGCGACCCTCTCGCTCGTAACCCGTGTTTCCCCACCAGTCATCGGGCGGCTCCCCGGGGGACGGGATCATGCCTGCAACGAGCACGAGCAGTTCGGTCGCGACCCGGTCGGACACGAGTGGTGCCGTGAAGCCACCGAACGACTGCGCGACCATGACGAGCTCCGTGCGATCGCCGATCGCGTCCAGCACGACATCCGCGTACGCCGGGAGTCCCGACGCCTCGTCATCGGCCGGCAGGTCCGGCGCCACGACGTCGTGGCCTCGTTCACGCAGTTCTGCATCCACAAGGTGCCAGTACCAGCCGCCGTCGCCGGCGCCGTGGATCAAGACGTACGTGGCCATCGGTCGGCTCCCTTCGTGCAGTCACGGGTCACTCGTCAGACGCGTCCGTGCGCGGCGTGGAGCCGGAGGGCTCCGCGATGCCTTTCAGCTCGACCGGCCCGAACTCCGTGAATACCACGTCTGCAGGATCCGAGGGTTCCCACGACATCTTGACTGACCAGCACCTCTCCGGGCCTCGCGTACTCCCCGATCTTCGCTGCGATATTCACCAACGCCTTTCGGCCAACGATCTCCACTCGTACGCTCGGGTGCTCGACCTCGATCTCGACCTGTTCGGCAAGGGGCTCGCCGAGCACGTCCACGCCGATCTGGTCCACGAGGACTTCCTGAGCGGCGTTCGAAGCGGCGTGAACGGGACGCCGACGTCCTTCATCAACGGGCTGCATCATGACGACTCCTACGAATCCGAGACTTTGCTCATGGCCCGCCAGCGTGCGGCGGAGTTGGGTGAGGAGGACTGACCCGCCCCTTATCCGAACGTGAAGGCATAGACCTCGACACCAGGATCGACGAACGCGATCTCGAACGTGCGCTCCCTCACGTGACCCCGTTGCCGGATGAGCTGGTAGAGGCGCGGTTCGATGACAGTGCCGTCGCCCTGCTCGTCGACGTCGATCCCGTGATCGGGGCCGGCGGGCTGCCCGTCGATCAGCACTCGGAACCGGACGGATGCCACTCCCGCGGCCGGCGCCATGACCAGATGCAGGTCGCGCGCGTGGAAGCGAAAGGCGATCCGTCCATCGGCCGCGTTCAGCACGGCAGCGTGCCTGTCGACGGTCCAGTCACCCGACAGCGCCCACTCGTTGAGCTCGACACGCGATGGGGCGGTGTAGACGTTGCGTGTGTCACGCAGACCGCCGGGCGAGGCGAAGTTCGAGGTGCGCGCATACCCGACGTACGTCTCGGGGGACCGCAAGCTCTCCCAATCGGCGCCGGCTTCGATGCCGACTCCATCGACCGAAACCAGCTCGTCGCCGACGTCGCCGATCCCGGTCTCCGTCGAGAGCCTTTGGAGCGTCCTTTCCGATCGTTCGAAGTCTCCTTCACCGAAGTGATGCCCTCGCAGGTGCCCGTTCGCGCCGATGAAGTAGAGGGCCGGCCAGTAATGGTTCTCAAAGGCAGTCCAGATCGTATAGTCGCTATCGATCGCGATCGGATACTCGACGCTGAGATCCCTCGCAGCTCGTCGAACGTTGTCGACATCGCGCTCGAAATCGAACTCCGGTGTGTGCACGCCGACGACCGTTAGGCCATGGTCGGTGTACCTCTGGTGCCACGCGCGTACGTAGGGAAGCGTCCGTAGCCAGTTGATGCAGGTGTAGGTCCAGAACTGAATCAGGACGATCCGCCCCCGCAGGGCGGAGGCCGTCAACGGCACCGAATTGAGCCACTCGGTTGCGCTGCCGAGGGAGGGCAACACGCCTTCGCTGGATGATGGATCCGCTCTTGGCGTTGTCGGGGGCGCCGCACCATCGTCGGTTGCGTGCCTTCCGAATGGGGCGTTGGTCATCGGTCAGTATCCAGCCACGTCCATGACGGTCTGGGCGAAGGCGTCCGGGCTTCTTGCGGCAGGTTAAGTCCAGTCCCTTCTTGACGTCGCCGTGAGGATACGCCACTCCAAGCTGGAGGTGTATAGCACCTTGGTGTATAGCTGGGGCAAGAGCAAGGTCGATCCGATCGGGCGCCAGGCGACGATCTGCGTTAGGTCGGCGACCCCGAGCGCCGAGGGGGCTCTCCTGGCGACCGCCGTGCTTCGAACGCGTGCAACTGCTTCGTCAACTCGAGGATCTGTCGCGAGAGGTCGAGCAGTTCTTGGTTCTGCTTGTCTTCGTCCTGCACGGTTGCCCACTGCTGAGCGGCGACGACCTGTCGTTTCGCGTCCGCGCGGTTCTGGCTGATCATCACAAAGGTCGATAGGAAGATCGCCTCGAGCGAAACGATCATCGTCAAGAGGCCGTACGGGTAGTGCTCGACTCCGAACCCTATCCAGCACCCGAACCAGATGATGTGGATGTAGACGAAGGTCATCGAGCCGGCGAATACGGTGATCTTGTCCGCGACCCGGTTCTGGGCGCTCTCGGCACGCACGCGGGCGTGTTCTGTCAACGCCGGGTTCGGCAGCAGGCTCAACCAGTTGCGCTGAGCCGTTGGCCCTCCATCCGCGACGGCCGTGCTACGAGATCCGGAACTCCCTGTCTCTGTCATCGGTCCTCCCCTCGATCCGGGAGCCCGATGTGTACACGATGTCCGTCAGTTCCAGACACCCTTTTGTGGGCCCCCGGGGATTCGAACCCCGAACCTGCGGATTAAGAGTCTGCTCGAAACTTGCAGGTCAAAGGGCTGGATCGCCTTTGAGCTGCGAGTTTGCGTCTCATCACATCCCATCGTTCCCCATCGTTTCCCGTTCCTTCACGGGGATGAGACGGGGACGAGACTGCGCCCGGCGTTGTCATTTCGATCGCTCACGGCCTGGCCGCCTACCGTGCTCGGGGCTCGGACTCTGGGGCCGCCCCCCCAGTGGACTCGAACAGTTCCGGATCGTAAACGGCCGCTCGTGAACGACCCTCGCGCACTCGCGCGCGAGCACGCGACCAGGACCAGTCTTCCTCGAGCGTCGACTCGCAACCTGGGTGAGACGGGAGTGCGACGATGTTCACGTGCTTGCGCTCACCATGCTCGGGTTCCTCGGTTGGCTTGGGATGCTGCTGCTCGCCATCGCGCTAGTAGTCGGCCTTGTCGTTCTCGTCGCGCATGCCGGTGGGGACATCGACATCGACCCATAGCTCACGATCCGATGGGTGCCATCTCTCATGCCCCTTTGACGTTATGTGGGCGCCTCATATAGAAGTCGGGCCGTGTGACCAGGAATTGAGTGCCGAATGACACACTGCCCCCCGACCCCACATTCTCGTGGCTAACGAGGGGAGAGGGGGCGCGAAAGACACGACCTGCGTGGCAGGCACGAAGGGGGGAGCCATGGTCCGGAAGAGTTCTGGTGAAAGCGCGACCCCTGAGGCGGACGGACGCCGACTCGGCGGAGGAGCGATCGCCTCGCTCATCGGGGTAGGGCTGCTGCTCATCTTCATGATCCAGAACACCGAGAGCGTGCAGCTCGACTTCCTCGTCTGGAGCTTCACTTGGCCGCTTTGGCTCCTCACCATGGCCTCCGCGGTTCTCGGGGCGTTGGTGTGGTTCGGACTGGGCGTGATGCGCCGTCACCGTCGTCGCAAGGAGCGCCGCCAAGACCGTCGGGACTGAATCGTCCGAAGACCCAGCCATCGTGGAACATTCCCGAACCCTCACTCAGCTCAAGATCCTTCCTCGAACCGTGACGACGCTTCGCGGCGCGCGCTCCTCGCTCGCGATCCCCCTGTTGCTCCTGCTCGCGGCCTGCACTGGCCGAGTCGGGGAGGAGGCACTCGCGCCGGCGCCCACCCCTCGCGGGCTCCGTTGGGAGGCCCTCGCTCCGCTGCCGACGCCTCGCTCGGAGGTGGCGGCCGCGTCCGACGGAGATGGCATCGTGGTGGTCGGCGGCTTCGACGGGTCGGGCGCGTCGGTCGCGACGGTCGAGATATTCGACCTCGAGACGGCGACCTGGAGCGCCGGCCCCGACCTGCCGATCGCCGTGAACCACCCGATGGCCGCCGGGTTCGATGGTGAGGTCGTGGTCGCAGGCGGCTACGTCGGCCCGGGCCTCGCCAACCCGACCGATCGAGCATTCGCGCTGCGGGACGGCGTGTGGGAGGAGCTGCCGCCGATGCCGGCGCCTCGAGCGGCCGGAGGCGCGGCCGTGGTCGATCGACGCCTCTACGTCGCCGGCGGCGTCGGCCCCGCCGGGCCGGCCGCCGAGGCGTTGTTCTTCGATCCCGCCAATGGCCGCTGGTCGACGATCGAGGGCCCGCCGACCGAGCGGGAGCACCTCGGGGTGGCAGGGCTCGACGGAGAGTTGTTCGTGGTCGGCGGGCGGACCGGGGGGATCGGCTCGAACCTGGACGCGGCCGAGGCCCTCGACGTCGCCCAGGGATCGTGGCGCGAGCTGCCGCCGATGCCGACGGCCCGCGGCGGGAGCGCGGCGGCCGCCACTTCTAACGGCTTCGTAGTCTCCGCCGGCGGCGAGGCCGATGCGACCTTCGACGAGGTCGAGGCGTACGACGTGTCGGCCGATCGCTGGTTCAGTTTGCCGCCGATGCCCACGCCGCGGCACGGCCTCGCCGTCGTAGTCGTCGGCACGGTCGTGTACACGATCGCCGGCGGCACGGTGCCGGGTCTCTCGGTCTCGGGCGCCGTCGAGGTGATCGACCTGTCCCCGCTCCGACCTTAAGCCCGAATGGCTGTGAGCTGCGGGACCTCCCCAGAGGATGCAGGATGGACCCTGCGGACGCGCCCCGAACGTGGGTGCGCTCTCAGGAGCCAGGTCGAGCGTCATCGAGCCGGCGTAGATCGTGGCAGGCGAGGGTCTGGTGCTCGCCAGGTGCCCACGTTGGGAAGAGGTGCTGAGCCGAGCCACTCGACGGGTCTTCCGTGGTAGCCGCTGCGAGCTAAGAGCTCATCGTAGCCTCCGGGCCAGAGGGTGAGCCTCAGCGCTGCACGTCCAGGGTGCTCATCATCCGGTTCGAGACGCAGCCACGCGAGAGCCGTATCTCGACGAGCATGCAGCCCGGCTGCGTCGAGTTTCTGGCGAACGGCCTGCCGCTCCTTGCGACGGCGGTACTGGCAGACGATGGAATGGAAGACCACGACCACCGCATGCCGAACCCTTCTTCCGCTCGGACCCCGCCCGCAAGGGCCCCGGCGCGGGCCTTGGCCTCGCCCTCGCGAAACGTATCGTCGAAGCGCTCGGCGGCACGATCCGCGCCGAGAGCACACCGGCCCTCGGATAACGATTCTCGATCCGTCTGCCGCCAGTGCGATGCACCCCTCCCCGCCGCCCTCGACCCAAGCCGATGCCGGCTCGCGCGGAGCGGACGAGGAAGTCGCGGTGTGAGGACCATGTCGGGCAGCCACACCACCGCGGCACCGCACTCGGGTCGGCCCTTCCGGATGACGACTTCGATCTCCCGCCCGCACCCGAAGCACGGCCCGCATGGAAGCGGGCCGGGGGGCGGGAGTTTCACTCCCGCCCCCGACGCTACGGGTGCAGGACCTCGTCGATGATGTAGACGGTGGCGTTGTCCGTGTGGACGTCACCGCATACGACCATCGCGGTGCCGTTCACGGTGAACTCCTCGCCACTGCCCTCCACCGTGAGCGTGCCTCCCTGCAGCGACTCGTGCTCACCCGCGAGGTCCGCGGGCGCGATCTGCCCATCGACCACGTGGTAGGCGAGCAGGTCGGCGAAGTCACCGGTGGGATCGGCCATCATGGCCTCCATCCCCTCCGGATCGGCAGCAGCCGCCGCCTCGAACGCGGCGTTGGACGGCGCGAACACCGTGAGGTTCTCCGCCGTGTTCAGCGAGTCGGTCAGGCCGGCCAGCTCGAGGTCGGTCACGAGCGCCGTGAGCAGCGGGTTCTCGGCCGCCGCCGTCACCACCGGCTGGGTCATCATGCCCTCGAAGCTTCCGTCGCCTTCTGCAGGAACGTCCGAACACGCGGCGCCGAACGGCGCGGCCGGGGCCGCCCCCATCCCACCCCCGTCCGCCGGCTCGTCCTCGCTGCACGCTGCGGCGACCAGCATGACGCCGATCAGCGCAGGCGCGATCGCCCAACGCTTCGTCACATACCTCATGCGTTCCTCCTTCCCATGTTGCCTCCCTCTTCCCGCGCCCGCGCTCATCCGACGCGAACGACGATCTCGTGATGTCCGGTCGCGCCGTCCGGGAACGGCTCGGCGCGGTCGGCGGTCTGCGTGGCGTCGGTGCGGTCGGTCGCCCGGACCCGTATCCGGTGGTCACCGGCGGTCGAGTTCCACCGGTAGACCCACTGCCGCCAGGTATCGACCGTGTCCTCGCCCGCGAGTTCGGCCGTCACCCACGGCGCGCCGTCGATACTCACCTCAACGCGATCGATGCCGACGTGCTGCGCCCACGCGACGCCCGCGATCGGGATCTCGCCGGGAACGAGGTTCAGGAACGGGGAGGGCGTGTCGATCCGCGACATCGTCTTGATCGGCGCCCGCTCGGCCCAGCCGCGCTGGACCCAGTACGGGTCGTAGGCGTCGAACATCGTGAGCTCGATGTCGACCAGCCATTTGGTCGCAGAGACGTACCCGTACAGACCCGGCACGATCATGCGGACCGGGAAGCCGTGGGCGAGCGGCAACGGCTCACCGTTCATCGCCACTGCAAGCATCGCGTCGCGGCCGTCCGTCGCGATCGCGGTGGGCGTCCCGAGGGTGAAGCCATCGACCGAACGGCTCACGATCTGGTCGGCTCCCGGAAGCGGGCCGGCCTCCTCGAGCAGGTCCTTCATCGGCGCGCCGACCCATCGAGCGTTCCCCGCGTAGCGGCCGCCGACCGGGTTCGAGACGCACGTGAGCGTGATGTCGCGCTCGATCAGCGGCCGAGCGAGGAGCTGCTCGTAGTCGAGAGTGAGCTCCCGCTCCACCATCCCGCGCACCCGGAGCTGCCAGTCTTCCGCCATGACCGCGGGAACGAGCAGGGCGGTGTCGACCCGGTAGAAGCGGTCGTTCGGCGTGATGAAGGGCCCGAGCCCCGGCACCGACAGCTCCGAGCCGGAGGCGGCTGCGGCGGGACTCGACGGCCTCGGGATCGTCACGGCGGCGCGCGACTCATCGGCGCGGAAGCGGCGGGCGAACAGGTTCCCCGTGCCCCCGGCCGCGAACGCGGCCACCACGCCCGCGGCGCCCGTGAGCAGCAAACGGCGTCGGTCGATCGCCCACGTGCCGGTCGCCTTCCCGTCGCTGCCGCTGGTGGACGACCGCGGCTCCAACGGAACGACCGCGCCCCGGAGCAGGAGGAGCGCGATCACACCCGCCACGGTGGCCGCGATCGACGGCAGCGCGTCTGACGATCGAGAGATGGGCCGGGTCAGCGCTGATGCCACACCGACCGCCCCGAAGGCCAGAAGTCCGGCGACGCCCACCCAGAGACGCCGCACGGAGGCAACCCCGAGCGCCACGGCAGCGAGCAGCAGCGTGGCCCCGATCCCACCCAGCAGAACGGTCTTGTCGTTCTCGCCGAACGTCCGGATCGCGAGGCTCTTCAGCCACTCCGGAGTGGCGTCGATCGCGCTCTGGCCGACCGTGAGGATCGGTGAGGCTGCAGGGTTCACGATGCCGGCGACGAGTTCGGCCGTTCCGATGGCCACGCCGGCGGCGACGAGACCGATCAATGCGCCGACGCCGAGCGTTCGCCAGCGTTCACGCAATGGGGAAGGCGGGGCAGGAGGCGACGATCCCGAGCGCGCCCGCGCCACCTCGGTGGGCGCGCCGGATCGGAGATCCTTCTGGGTCACCCTTGCACGATGCGTGACGAACCCTTACGGCATCCTTATGCGCCCGTATCGATAAGCTCAATTCTGAAGCTGGCCCATGGCGGCGGCGCAGGGTGAACGCGGGCTACGTGGGAGCGTGACCGCGAAGCGAGCGCCTTGGGAAGGCTCGCTCTCGGCGGAGATCTCACCTCCAAGCGCCTCGACGATGCGCTTGGCAAGCGCGAGCCCGAGGCCGGCACCCGCGCCCTGACGCGCGGGATCGGCGCGGAAGAAGGGGTCGAAGATCCGCGCGAGATCCTGAGGCGCGATGCCCTCGCCCGTGTCGGCCACGGCGACCTCGAGGGCATCGGCGGCGAGCCGGGCTTCGATCCGGACGCTGCCGTCGGCCGGCGTATGTCGCACCGCGTTGACGAGCAGGTTCTGGATCACCCTGGCCAATCGCGGCGAACAGAGCGCGTCGTCGGCGCCATTCAGCTCGGCCACCAGCGAAAGGCCCTTCTCCTCTGCTTGGATCCCGACCGTCGCGACGGCCGAACTCACGACCTCGCCAAGCCGCGCCCGGCGTGTCTCGGTCTCGATAGCGCCGGCATCGAGCTGTGCGAGCTCGAACAGGTCGTCGATCATCGCTCCGAGCTGGCGGACCGAGCGTCGCATCTGTTGGGCGTACCGGCGCATGCTCTCCGGATCGTCAACCACGCGTTCGTCGATCGCTTCGACCATCGCGCGTAGGCTCGCGAGGGGCGTTCGGAGGTCGTGCGAGACGGCGGTCACCAGGTCGCGTCGTGTCGCCTCGATCTGACGCTCACGCTCCTGCGCTCCTTGCAGGCGAGCGGCCATGTCGTCGAGCGTCGCGGCGAGCACATCGAACTCGGGGCCGCCCTCGATCTGCCCCGCACGCGCGTCGAGGTCACCTTCGCCGAGCGCGCTGGCCGTCGCCGTCAGACTTCGAACCGCCCTCGCCGACGAACGCGCTGTCACGACCGCTGCGCCGACCCCGGCTCCCACCGAGTACAGGAGCAGGACGCCGAGCAATGTCGCGTCGTGCTCGCTGACGAACATCTGTCGCGAGAGCACCCAGAGGTTGGCGAGGGCGACCGCAGCGCCGAGCGCGCCGACGACGACGAACCGCTGCGCGAGCGATGCGCGCGTCAGCAGGCGCCCCGTTACCCACATCGCCGCGACCGTGACGAGGAGGGCCGGAACGACGTACGCCGCGAGGTGGCGGAGCTCGCTGCTCCCCATCCCCGTCGCGGCTCCCACGACGAACGTCCCCGTGGCGCCGACCGCCGCGACGGCCGCGAGCAGGACGGGCGCGCGCCAGTTCTTCATGGATCGAACCGGTATCCGACGCCCCATACCGTCATCAGGTGAACGGGGTTCGAGGGGTCCTCTTCGATCTTCTCGCGGAGCCGTCGCACGTGCACGGTCACCGTCGCCGTGTCGCCGTCCCACGCGAAGTCCCACACGTCCTCGAGGAGCTCTGAGCGGGTGAACGCCCGGCCGGGGGTCGATGCCAAGAGATAGAGGAGGTCGAACTCCTTCCGGGTGAGCCGCACCGGCACGTCGCCACGCCGGAGCTCGCGTTTCGACCCGTCGATCTCCAGATCGCCGGCAACGACGACCCTCGGCGGCTCGCTCGTCGCCGTCGAGGAGCGCCGCAGCACGGCGCGAACGCGCGCGACGACCTCACGGGGCGAGAACGGTTTCGTAACGTAGTCGTCGGCCCCGAGCTCGAGGCCGACCACGCGGTCGGTCTCCTCGCCTCGTGCCGTAAGCATGAT
>Ga0299907_10000870_pt1 | contig 16061 bp, 15 predicted proteins | sample RVTome_16_FD_198680 | JGI IMG/M metagenome (GOLD analysis project Ga0299907, IMG submission 198680) | Soil microbial communities from uranium-contaminated site in the Upper Colorado River Basin, Wyoming, United States - RVT152D67 (version 2) ...
GCTTCTCCTCCTGTTTCCGCCGCGAGGCGGGCACCTACGGCAAGGACACGCGGGGCATCTTCCGCGTCCACCAGTTCGACAAGGTCGAGATGTTCAGCTACGCCCATCCGGAGACGAGCTGGGGCGAACACGAGGCCATGCTGGCCATCGAGGAGTCCATCGTCGGCGGGCTGGGACTGCCCTACCGGGTCATCGCCGTCGCCGCCGGCGATCTCGGAGCACCGGCGGCCAAGAAGTACGACATCGAGGTGTGGCTGCCCTCGGAGGGCCGTTACCGGGAGCTGACCTCCTGCTCCAACTACACCGACTACTCCGCCCGCCGGCTCGGCGCCCGCCTGAAGGGTGAGGGCGGGACCTCGTTGGTCCACACGCTGAACGGCACCGCCTGCGCCGTTGGCCGCACGCTGCTGTTCCTCTTCGAGCACTGCCAGGACGAAGGCGGCGCCCTCGCCGTCCCCGACGTCCTGCGCCCCTTCACCCGCTTCGAGCGCGTGGAGCCTCGAATTACCTAGCCGGGATTCCTTTTCGCGCCCGTGGTGGGAGCGAATCCGTTTCGAAAAGGAATCCCGGTAAAGGTTCGTCCCCTTCGTGCCGATGTGTTCCAAGAACGTTGTCGGCTGCGAACCGGGAGGACCTCGAATGCTCGCCACCCCGCTGCTCCTGGCTTTCGCCCTCGGCCTGCTCATCCCGGTCGGCAGCCGCATCGGCGGACGGGGTGAAGGCGGCACCCTCCTGGCCGTCACCCTCACGGTGCTGGCCGTGATCGCCTCCCTCGCCATCGTCGGCTGAGCGCGGCGGGGCCGTCCGCTTGGCCGGGTAGCCTGCTTCCCCGGAGGGATGCCGGAGCGGCCGAACGGGTCGGTCTTGAAAACCGTTGGGCGAAAGCCCCGTGGGTTCGAATCCCACTCCCTCCGCTCACCGCGGCATCAATCCGCTTCCGGACTCTGAGGTCTTCTCTTCTCAGGGAACTCCAAGATTTATCGGAGGGGTGTCTGAGCGACGGGCCCGATCCTTTCGGTACACACCCCGTCCCACCGAAAGGACCCTGAGACCAATGAAACCCCGCCGTCTGGCCGTCTTCGGACTCACCGCCGGGCTGCTGGGCGGAGGCGGCGCCGGACTGCTGATGACCGGCACCACCCTCGCCAGTGCCCAGACGGACGTCACCGGTACGGTGACCGATCCGGCCGCCTCCGACCCGAGCACCACGACCACCCCGCCGGCGGCGCCCGCCCCGGCCACCAGTGGCTCGGCGCCGGCCCCCAAGGCCGACTGGGCCAAGGCCGCCCTCGACCAGCTGGTCGCCAAGGGCACAATCACCCAGGCCCAGGCGGACGAGATCCTGGCCGCCCTCCAGGCCGCCCGGCCGGCGCACGGTCCCGGGGGCAAGGGTGGCCGCGGCCACGGCTTCGGCAAGCTCGCCGCCGCCGCCTCGGCCCTCAATATGACGGTCGACGAGCTCCGCCCCGCCCTGCAGGGCGGCAAGAGCCTGGCCGACATCGCCAAGGAGAAGGGCATCGACGTGGCCAAGGTCGTCGACGCTTTCGTCGCTCAGCTGAACGCGCACCTCGACGAGCACGTGGCCTCCGGCAAGAACACCCAGGCCGAGGCCGACCAGATGCTGGCCGACGCCCGGAGCCGGATCGAGGCCTTCGTCAACGGCACCGCCCCGGCGGGTGGGCCGGGCTTCGGTTTCGGCGGCCCCGGCGGTCGTGGCCACCGTGGCCCCGGCTTCGGCGGTTCCGGCGCCCCGGCCCCGTCCTCGAGTGGTTCCACCTCCGGCACCACCACGTCCTAGCGAATCGGGTCAGCGCCCCCTCCTCCAGGCGCCCAACCGCACAGAAGAGCGGGCCGTCCCCATCACAGGGGCGGCCCGCTTCTCGCGCTCCCGGTCGGGGCGCATCTGGGGCCCCGAGGTTCGCCATAAGTTCCCGGCGGGTAGGGTCCTAAATGTCGTAAGTGTCCGCTTACGCGAAATGGCTCGAACTGATTCGAGGGGGCCAACAATGAAGCGTGTCCTCGTCGCCGCGGCCCTGGGTGGACTCCTGATGGTGGGAACTCCGACCCTGGCGCTGTCGGCGCAACGCAACGACACCCGCGCCGAAAAGGGAGCCGACAAGGGCGGCGACAAGGGCAAGGGTGACAGGGCCGGCAAGAGTCACCGAGGCGACAAGGGTCACCATGCCGATAAGGGTCACAGAGGAGACCGGGGCGACCGCAACCGCCACGGCAACCGCCATCGCCACGGCGACCGCGACTACTACTACGGCGGCTACCCGTACTACGGGGGCTACTACGGCCACCCGTCCTACGGCGGCTACCACGGCGATCCGTACTACGGCGGCGGCGGCTACAGCTCCGGCCCCCGGGAGGGCCAGGTAATCGTTGGCGGGATGGCGTTCAACCCGCCCGAGGTCCACTCACGGCCGGGTGCCCCGGTGCTGTGGATCTTCCAGGACGGCGACGTTCCGCACACGGTGACGGCCGACAACGGCTCGTTCGACTCCGGCCACAAGGTCAACGACGAGTACCGGCTGCGGTTCGACCAGCCGGGGACGTACAGCTACCACTGCGCGATCCATCCCGAGATGAAGGGCAAGGTCCTCATTCACTGATCGTTGACGAGCGGGCGGCTACCGTCGGGCGCCGATGCGCATCGTGGTAGCCGCCTGCACCGTCGACTACGCCGGCCGCCTCTCGGCCAGTCTGCCGGAGGCGCGCCGGCTTCTTGTCGTCAAGGCGGATGGGTCGGTGCTCGTCCATGCCGACTCGGGCGGCTACAAACCTCTCAACTGGATGTCCGGGCCGTGCGTGCTGGTCGACGGCGGCGACGTCTGGGAGGTCACCAACGTCAAAGGTGAGCGGCTGACGATCACGTTCACCGGCGAGGTCGTCTTCGACTCCGCCGTGGAGCTCGGCGCCGAGCCCGGACTGGCCAAAGACGGCGTCGAGGCCCACCTGCAGGAACTCCTGGCCGCCCACCCCCACGAGGTCGAGGCCGGCCTGGTGCTGGTGCGCCGGGAACACGCCACCGCCGTGGGGCCGGTCGACCTCCTCTGCCGCGACGCCGCCGGCTGCTGGGTGGCGGTGGAGATCAAACGCCGGGGCGAGATCGCCGGCGTCGAGCAGCTGGCCCGCTACGTGGAGATGCTCGAGCGTGACGGGCACACCCCGGTGCGGGGCGTCCTCGCCGCCCAGCGGGTGGTCCCCCAGGCCCGCACGCTGGCCGAGGTGCGCGGCTTCGGCTGGACGGAGATCGACTACGACCGCCTCCGCGGCCTAGGCGCCGGAACCCCGACGCTGTTCTGATCGCCCTCCGATACTTCCCGGCCGCCGCTGGCTCGACGTTCCTGACCACGACCGGTCGTGCTGGAGGGCCATATAGGCCCCTGGCCACGACCGGTCGTGGTGAGGCAAGGGGCGGGCGAAAATCGGGGGCGCGAGCGCTGGAGATTCCGAATACTGGGCGGGTGACTGGCGCCCACGACGTTGACGACGACGGGTTCCTGACGATCGCGGAATCGCAAGCGGGCGCCGTGGCGAACCGCCAGCTCCGCTCCAGTGGGCTGACCGCGGAGCAGGTCAAGGTCCTGCTCCGGAGGCGGGTGCTGCGACGGACGCCGGCCCGGGGCGTCTATCGGATCGCCGGCGCCGAACGCACCCCCAGGCAGGACCTGTGGGTCGCGCTCCTGGCGGGGCCCGAGGGCGCGCTGGCCTCGCATCTCAGCGCCGCGGCACTTCGGGGTCTACTCGCGGCGCCGGCCGTCCCGCACGTCACCGTCCCTCGGTGGGCCAATGGGAAGTTCGGCGGCGCCATCGTCCACCACGCCCAGGTCAATGGGGTCGACCGCGGGACGTACGAAGGAATCGACGTGACAGCACTCGGCCGGACGATCGTCGACTGCGCGGCGATCCTTGGCCCGAAGGCGCTGAATTCGCTGGTCGACGCGGCGTTCGGCAAGGGCCTCTGTTCCTACGGGAAGGTCATGGACGCTTGGGAGCGGGCCGGGCGGGTCAGGGGTGGCGCGCTGCTCGAGGCGGCGCTGGCGCCGTACTCCGCCGGCGCCGAACCGGGCAGCGTCAAGGCGGCTCACGTCCTGCGCCGGATCTGGGACTGGGGGCTCCCGATGCCGCTCTGCGAGAAGGAAATCCGCGACGCTCACGGCGGGTTCATCGCCAAGGTCGACTTCATCTGGGAGCCGTGGTGGCTGATCCTGGAGTACGACGGCGACGAGTTCCATGGCCCCCGCCGCTGGGGAATCGACGACCGCACGCAAGCCGCGATTGAAGAGGTCGGGTATCGGCTGGAGCGGGCCGACCGGTTCGACCTGCGTCCTTCCTCCACGCGCCTTTACGACCGGCTGAGCAGCGTCCTGCTCGATCCGCCAACCGGCCCGTGGCCAGTTCGGCGGCCGCCGGAGGCCACCAGCGCCGCCTGACCACCGGCGCAACCGGCGACGTCGGCTGTGCCCCACCACCACCGGTCGTGGGAACGGGCCATATAGACCCCTCCGCACCACCGGTCGTGCTGAGGGCCGGAGGCGGGGCCGCCGTGGCGGCCGGAGGCGGGGCGGCCGGGGCGGGGGGGGTGCGGGACGTGGCCGCTTCCCGGTCGCAGGCGGCCTATCGTCCTACCGATGCATGCTGACGAGGTGACGACGGCCAGTCCTGGGCCGCCGCCGGCCACGGGGGCCTGGCGGCCGGGGGACCCGGCGGGGCACCGGCAGTTCGTCGCGTTCTTCGAGGACGAGCCGCTCCGGCTGGAGATGGGGGGGACCCTTTCGCCGGTGGTGGTGGCCTACGAGACCTGGGGGGAGCTCGACCGCTCCCGGTCCAACGCCGTGCTCATCGCGCACGCTCTGACCGGTGACAGCCATGCTGCCGGGCCGGCCGGGCCCGGCCACCGCTTCGCCGGCTGGTGGGACCACTCGATCGGCCCGGGCAAGGACATCGACACCAACCGGTGGTTCGTCGTCTGCCCCAACGTCCTCGGCGGCTGCCAGGGCACCACCGGCCCGTCCTCCATCGCTCCCGATGGGCGGCCCTACGGCAGCCGGTTCCCCACCATCACGATCCGGGACCAGGTGGTGGTGGAGGCGGCCCTCGCCGATGCCCTCGGCATCGAGCGGTGGGCGGCCGTGATCGGCGGGTCGATGGGCGGGATGCGGGCTCTGGAGTGGGCCGCGGGCTACCCCGACCGGCTGGAGCGGGCGGTCGTCGTGGCCTGCGGGGCGGCGGCGAGCGCCGAGCAGATCGGGCTGTGCGCCGTGCAGAACGAGGCCATCCGGGCCGATCCGGCCTGGCGGGGCGGCGACTACCACGACGCCGGGCCCGGCGAGGGGCCCCACCGGGGGATGGGCATCGCCCGGCGCATCGGCCACATCAGCTACCGCAGTGAACTCGAGCTGGACACCCGCTTCGGGCGGGCGCCCCAGCCCGGCGAGGACGCCTACGGCGCCGGCCGGTACGCCGTCGAGTCGTACCTCGACCACCACGCCGACAAGCTGGCCCGCCGGTTCGACGCCGGCAGCTACGTCGTGCTGTCGGAGGCGATGAACCACCACGACGTCGGCCGGGGCCGGGGCGGCCTGGCCGCCGCCCTCGCCCGGGTGCGGTGCAAGGTGGCGGTGGCCGGGATCGACAGCGACCGGCTCTACCCGCTCCGGCTCCAGCAGGAGCTGTGCGAGCTGCTCCCGTGCCGGCCGGAGCTGAAGGTGATCTCGTCGCTCTACGGCCACGACTCCTTCCTCATCGAGTCGGAGGCGGTCGGGGCATTCATCCGGGCAGCGCTGGAAGACGACGAAGGCGGCGCCGCCGCCGAGGAACGGGTTGGCTGATGTCATTACCCGGCGAGGAGGGAGCGGGTATGCGGGTCCTCGTGGTGGTGGGAGAAGGCGAGCCGCCGGAACGGCTCGTCGTGCGGGCCGACCGGGTGCTGCACACCGCCGGTCCGGAGCTGGAACCGCAGCTGCTGGCCGACGTGCGGGCCCACATACCCGAGGACGTAGCCGTGGTCGGCGCCGCCGGCCGATCGGAGGCCGCGGCCGCCGCCGTCGCGCTGCGGGCCCACGGCTTCCCCGTCACCCTCTACACGGACTCGGCAGCTTTACCTGGCCCCCCCATACCGGACGGGCTGCGCGTCCGCCCGCTGACCGACGCCGGCCCGGCCATGGAGGTGGCCGACTCGCTCCTCGACCTCGTCGGCAACACACCGCTGGTCCGCCTCGATCGGGTCGGCAAGAGGCTCGACTGCCACCTGCTGGCCAAGTGCGAGTTCCTCAACGCCGGCGGGAGCGTGAAGGACCGCCCGGCGGTGGCCATGGTCGACGCCGCCGAGCGGGCCGGGCTCCTCCAGCCGGGAGGGACGATCGTCGAACCGACCTCGGGCAACACCGGCGTGGGCCTGGCCATCGTCGCCGCCCGACGCCGCTACCGCTGCGTCTTCGTCATGCCCGACAAGATGGCCCAGGAGAAGATCAAGCTGCTGCGGGCCTACGGCGCCGAGGTGGTCGTCTGCCCGACGGCCGTGGCGCCGTCCGACCCGGAGTCCTACTACTCGGTGGCCAACCGGCTGACCGAGGAGATCCCCGGCGCCTACCAGCCCAACCAGTACCGCAACATGGAGAACCCGGCGTCGCACGTCCGCAGCACCGGGCCCGAGATCTGGCGCCAGACGGCCGGGCGGATCACCCACTTCGTGGCCGGCATCGGCACCGGCGGCACGATCACCGGCGTGGGCCAGTACCTGAAGTCTCAGAACCCGGCCATCCAGGTGATCGGTGCCGACCCCGACGGCTCCGTGTACTCCGGCGGCGACGGGCGGCCGTACCTGGTGGAGGGCATCGGCGAGGACTTCTGGCCCGAGACCTACGACCGCAGCGTGGTCGACCGGGTGGTGGCGGTGACCGACCGGGACTCGTTCCTCACCGCCCGGCGGGTCACCCGGGAGGAGGGCGTCCTCATCGGCGGGTCCGGCGGCACGGCGGTCTGGGCGGCGCTCGAGGTCGGCAAGGAACTGGGCCCCGACCACGTCATGGTGCTGATCATCCCGGACTCCGGGCGGGGCTACCTGTCGAAGGTCTACGACGACGAGTGGATGGCCGACTACGGCTTTCTCTCGGCGCTGGGCAACACCGTCGGCGACATCCTCCACCGCAAGTCGGCCGACCTGCCCGCCCTTGTGCACGTCCACCTCGACGAGACCGTGCGGGACGTGATCTCCACCATGCGGGAGTTCCAGGTCTCGCAGGTGCCGGTGGTGCGGGCCGAGCCGCCGCTGCGGACGTCGTCGGAGGTGGCAGGGAGCGTGGCCGAACGGGAGCTGATGAGCCGGGCCTTCTCCGATCCGTCGGTCCTCGACCGCCACGTCGCCGAGGTCATGTCGCCGCCGCTGCCCAGCGTCGGCCTCGGCGAGCCCGTCGACGTGGTGGTGGGCGCCCTCGACTCGGCGGCCGCGGTGCTGGTGCTCGACGCCGGCCACCCCGTCGGGATCCTGACCCGCTCCGACCTGCTGGCCTTCCTCACCGGCCGTTGACGTCCTCCCACGGCTGAGGCTGTGGGATTTCAACTACGCGGCCGTAGGAGGTGCGTGTTGAGGTTCGCAGTTCATCGAGGCCACAACGACAGCCTCTCCGTGCGCGGTCACCGCCCGTCCGGCGGCCAGGATGTTCAGCGCGGCGTTGACGTCAGCGTGGGCGACATGCCCGCAGGCGACGCAGCCGAAGACCGCTTGGCTCTTGCGGTTCTCGGCAGCGACGTGACCGCAGGCGTGGCGGCCCTTCTGACGCCACGTCGGCCTGCCGTGGGTACCCGCCCACCAGTTCTTCATGGCCTGAGCGAAGTCCCGGAGCGCCTGCTGCTGGACGGTGAACGACCCCGCCGCCAGCCACCCGCTGGCCGCCCTCGGTTCGGTCAGCTGGGCGCTCTGCGCGACATACCCCGGAGTCGGCCCCCACTCAGGCCGGTACCAGTTGGCCTGCTCCAACGCCAGGTTCCACACGAACCGCGCCTGGGCGCAATGCCCCCGCAGACAGTCCTCCTGGGCAGGTGTTGGATAGAGCCGAAACCTCACCCGCTAATCCTACGAACAGGCTGTGACACAAACGGCGAGGCGCGACCCGCGCCTCCGATTCCTCCGGCGACTGAAGGCGCCGGTCACCTCGGAGGTGTCCGATGAACGGGTTCGAGACCCGGGCTATCCACGCCGGCCAGCCTCCCGACCCCCAGACCGGGGCGGTGATGGTTCCCATCTATCAGACGTCGACCTTCGCCCAGGAGGGGGTCGGGCACCACAAGGGCTACGAGTACGCCCGCACAGGAAACCCGACCCGCACGGCGCTGGAGGCATGCCTGGCGTCGCTGGAGACCGCGGCGTTCGGCTTCTGCTTCGCCAGCGGGATGGCCGCCGAGGACGCTATCCTTCGCCTCCTCGCCCCAGGCGACCACCTCGTCATCCCGACCGACGCCTACGGCGGTACATGGCGGCTGGTCGACAAGGTGCACGCCCCCGCCGGACTCGCCTACACCGCTGCCGACCTGACGTCGCTCGACAATCTGGCGTCCGCCTGGCGGCCGGAGACGAAGATGGTGTGGATCGAGACGCCCTCGAATCCCCTGTTGTCGATCGTCGACATCGCCGCCGTGGCCTTCTATGCCGCCGAGCGGGGCGCTCGCACGGTCGTCGACAACACGTTCGCCACGCCGTACCTGCAACAACCTCTCGTCCTCGGCGCGGACATCGTTGTGCACTCGACGACGAAGTACCTCGGGGGCCACTCCGACGTCGTCGGAGGATTCGTCGGCGTGAGGAATGACGCCGTGGCGGAGCGCCTCGGATTCCTGCAGAACGCGGCTGGTGCGGTGCCTGGGCCGATGGACTGCTTCCTGGCCCTGCGGGGCCTCAAGACGTTGCCGGTACGCATGGACCGCCACTGTGTCAACGCCGCCGCCGTCGTCGAAGTCCTCACTGGGCACCCGGCGGTGGGCTCGGTTCTGTGGCCGGGCCTGCCCGACCACCCCGGCCACGGCATCGCCCGGAAGCAGATGCGGGACTTCGGGGGCATGGTCAGCTTCACGCTCCACGGCGGCGCCGAGGCCGCGGCCGCCCTCGTGGCGAAGACGGAGATCATCACCCTCGCCGAGTCGCTCGGCGGGGTGGAGTCGCTCATCGAGGTGCCGGCGCTCATGACCCACCTGTCGGTGGCCGGTTCCACCAACGAGGTCGACCCGGGGCTCGTCCGCCTGTCTGTGGGGATCGAGACCGCCGACGACATCATCGACGATCTCCGGCAAGCGCTCGACACGACGGCTCATTAGCCTGCTCGCCATGAGCAGCGACCGCAACTGGGGTTTCCGGACAAGGTCCGTCCATGCCGGCGGTCGGCCCGATCCGACCACCGGGGCCCGGCAGGTGCCGATCTACCAGACGACGAGCTTCGTCTTCGAGGACACCGCCGACGCCGCCGACCTCTTCGCCCTCCAGAAGTACGGCAACATCTACACCCGCATCGCCAACCCCACCGTGGCCTCCTTCGAGGAGCGCCTCGCCAGCCTGGAAGGGGCGATCGGGGCGGTGGCGGCCAGCTCCGGTATGGCCGCCGAACTGATGACGGTGGCCTGCCTGGCCCAGGTCGGCGAGCACGTCGTGTCGAGCTCCGCCCTCTACGGCGGCACCCACACACTCTTCGACGTGACGCTGCGCCGCCTCGGCATCGAGACGACCTTCGTCGATCCGGCCGACCCGAAGGCCTTCGCCGCCGCCATCCGGCCCGAGACCAAGCTCCTCTACACCGAGATCGTGGCGAACCCCTCCGGCACGGTGGCCGACATCGCCGCTCTGGCCGACGTCGCCCACGCCGAGAACCTGCCGCTGGTCATCGACTCCACCCTCGCGACGCCGTACCTCTGCAGACCGATCGAGCACGGCGCTGACATCGTCATCCACTCGGCCACGAAGTTCATCGGCGGGCACGGCACGACCATCGCCGGCGTGGTGGCCGAGGCCGGCACCTTCAACTGGGGCAACGGCCGGTTCCCCCGCTTCACCGAACAGGTCGCGTCGTACGGCGGGCTCAAGTTCTGGGAGAACTTCGGGGAGTACGCCTTCTGCACCAAGCTGCGGGTCGAGCAGCTCCGCGACATGGGCGCGGCGATGTCGCCGTTCTCCGCCTTCCTGCTGCTGATCGGGCTCGAGACCCTCGCCCTGCGGATGGAGGCCCACGTGGCCAACGCCGCCCGGGTGGCGGCCTGGCTGGAGGAGCATCCGGCGGTGTCGTGGGTGCGCTACGCCGGTCTGCCGTCGTCGCCGTCCCACGAGCTGGCGCAGCGGTACATGCCCAAGGGGCCGGGAGCGGTGTTCAGCTTCGGCGTCAACGGCGGGCGGGACGCCGGGCGGGTCTTCATCGAGTCGCTGGAGGTGGCCAGCCACCTGGCCAACATCGGCGACACCCGCACGCTGGTCATCCACCCGGCGTCGACCACCCACCAGCAGCTGTCCGACGAGGCGCTGGTGGCCTGTGGCGTTCCACCGGATCTGATTCGGATCTCGGTTGGGATCGAAGATGTGGACGACATCCTCTATGACCTCGATCAAGCCCTGCACAAGGCGGTGCCATCAAAGGGGGTGACAGTGTGAGCAGCTGGACCCCTCCCTCCGCCCGGGAGCGCTGGGAGATCATCCGGAACACGAAGTCGGTGGCCATGATGGGGGCATCGCCCAACCCGGCCCGGCCGAGCTACTTCGTCGCCACCTACCTGCTCAGCTCCAGCTGCTCGTTCGACGACATCTGGTTCATCCACCCGACCGCCGACGAGATCCTCGGCCGGCCGGTCTACAGGAGCCTGGCCGACCTGCCCGGCCCGCCCGATCTCGTCGACGTGTTCCGCAAGCCCTCCGACCTGCCCGAGGTGGCCGACGAGGCCATTGCCGCCGGCGCCAAGACGCTCTGGCTCCAGCTCGGCCTGTGGGACGAGGCGGTGGCCCAGCACGCCCACGACGCCGGCCTCGAGGTGGTCATGAACCGCTGCCTCAAGATCGAGCATGCCCGCTGGGCCGGGGGCCTCCACCTGGCCGGCTTCGACACCGGCGTCATCAGCTCGAGACGCGCCGTCTGACGGCGCCTCGCCGGCCGGCTACTAGCTCCGCAGGGCGACGGAGACCACCGGCGCCGCCGGCGGGTTGCCGCCCAGGGAGCCGAAGAAGTCGACGTCGCCGAACGAGAACGCTCCGCCGTCCTCGCCGACCATCAGGTAGCCGGCCGCGCCGGGAACGACGGCCGACACCGGCCGGTTGAGCCGCACCGCGCCCATCGAGCCGTAGAAGCCCGCCGCGCCGAAGGCGAACAGGCCGCCGTCGGAGCCGACCAGCCAGTAGCCGCCCCGCTCCGGCGACACGGCCATTGCCACCACCGGCCGGTTGAGCCGCAAGGCGCCCGTCGAGCCGAAGAAGGCGGCGTCGCCGAAGGTGAAGATGCCGCCGTCGGAGGCGAAGAGGTAGTAGCCGAGCCCGCTGGGGGTGGCCACCGACCCGATGACGGGCCGGTTCAGGGGGATGGCCGACACGTCGCCGAAGAACCCGGCGTCGCCGAAGGGCAGGACCCGGCCCCGGGTGGTGAAGACCCAGTAGCCCTCGCCGGACGGTGTGGCCGACAGGCTGACGGCCCGCTCGCTCCGTTCGAGCCGACCGGCCGCGACGCTGCCGAAGGGCTGGGCTTGCGCCGAGGGAGGCAGGTGAGGCTCCCAAGTGTCGCCGTAGGCCCGTACCTGCCCGGTCTCGTCGACGACCCAGTACCCGCCGCCCGACGGGCTCGGCTCGAGGTCGGCCGCCCGGACGCCGGCCGGCAGCGGGTACGGCTGGCCGAGGAAGGCGGCATCACCGAAGGGGTGGACGTGGCCGTCGGCGGTGAGCATCCAGTAGCCCGAGGCGCGGCGGCCCCGCGGTGGGGTCGGCGTGGCCGGCGAAGGCGGGCGGGTGGTCGTGGTGGTCGACGTCGTGGTGGTCGATGTCGACTGCGTTCCGGTCGACGTGCCTCCGCCGGAACCGGTCGGTGGCGGCACGACGGCCAGGTTCGGCAGGGGTCCCTTGAGGATCCAGCTGCTGTTGAAGGTGTTCCAGTGGGTTGCCAGCCAGTTCGAAGCGGGCGGGACACCGGCGTAGAAGTAGTCGTCGTGGTTGCAGTCGAAGAGGGCGCTGTTGCGGCCCGTGCAGACGGTCTGCATCGTGGCCGGGCCGTTCCCGTCGTCGTCGTAACACATGTCGTCCGGCTCGTCGTAGCAGTGCCCGTTGGCGGTGGCGTGCGGCGCGCCTCGCTGCACGGAACCGAGGGTGTGCATGAGCTCGTGGCCTTCGGCGTAACCCCAGCAGGCGGCGTCGACCCGGGCGAACATCGCCGCGTACCCGTTGTTGATGTTGTTGAGCCCCGGCCGGGTATCGGAGTAGACGCTGCCCACGCCGCAGAGGACGTTGGCGTCGGTCCACACCAGGTACTTGCGGTCGGCCCGGTTGTAGCCCCGGGCCTTCAGCTCGGCGACGGTGTTGGAGAACGAGTCGTCTCCGGCGGCGGTGAGGTGCACGACGGGGACCGACAGCTGGCAGTCGTCGCCGCCGCCCGGTTCGGTCACGAATCGAACGTGCGCTTCGCCACCGGTCTCCGCCGCCGACTGGTTGATCTGCCAGTCGACCCGCGGCGCGTAGGTCGCCCGGATGGTGGGGACCACCGAGGCCGACCGGTCGGTCCGGTCGGCGGCCACGGCGTAGATGGCCTGCACCCGGGCGCCCAAGAGGCCGTCGGCGATGCAGCCGATGGCGCCGAGAAGGGCGGAGGCGCTGCCGGCGTCGCCGTCGGTCGCGGCCTCGCCCGCTTCCGCCAACCCGGCTTCGAGGTCAGCGGCCAGTTCGTGATCGGCCAGCCCTCGGCGGACGTCGATACCGGGGGGAGCGGGGTCGGGGCCGTGGGAACATCCGAGCGAGGCACCCGTCCGGCTCTTGGCTTCGAAGACACCGTCGCAGGCCGAGCCCCGCTTGCCCAGGCTGAGGCCGGTGTAGACCATCCCGCGGAACGGTGACGGCGAGGCCATCTCGGCCAGGCGGGGGTCCGCGGCGGATGCCGCCGGCGTGCCGCCCGGAATCAGAGGAACCGCACCGGTGACCATGGTGGCTACGATGGCGGCGGCCGTGGCCAATACCCGGCGGCGCGGGGAAAGATTGAGGCGCCAGAGCGCGCTCATGGAATGTCTCCTTGTCGTTCGGTAGCCCGGCTGACCTCGTGGGTCCCGTGGCTTTGCGTCCCCGCCTCGCGACGGGTTTGCCTTTAATCGCTGACAACTGGGCTATCGGTACCTGAAGTGGCGCTCTGTAGCCATAGCCATCGAATCCGTCCGACGTTGTGTGTCCCGGCCGCGCCTTGCCCGGGTTCAGGACTAAGGACCCTGGACGCGCCGAAGAGCCCGGTCCGTCAGCGAGTGGTCGTCGTCGTCGGATCTAGGACGTGGTCTCGCCACACGATCGGTGCGGGAATGCCGTCGCTGGAGGCACCCTCGACCGCAAGACCGGCCAGACCGGCGGCCACGGCGACCGCGGCGATAGCGCCCAGTCGGCGGGGGCGCGACAGCCCCAACCATCTACCGCGCCGGCGGCCGATCCGTCCCATACGGGACCTATCGACGGCCGTCCGCCAGGGCTTGAGTGCTGGAGTCACTGGGGGTGCGTCCGGACCGTCCGCTTTTTACCCTAGGGCGCGGTAACCTGGAGTCATGACAGCCTCCCCCGCACCAAAGCTGCACGACACGAGAAATCCTCTCACCTGTTGTCCGCGCTGCCACAAGGCCGAGCTGCTGGGGCGGGCGCGGCGGCTCCCCGTCTTCCGCTACGACAAGGGCGACGGTGACGGACCGTCGACGTATGAGATGTACCACGGCACCGAGCTCGTGGCTACGCTCCGACGGCAGGGCGCCGGGGCGTCTCCGACATACGAGATCCGTGTGATGTCGCACGCCGGTGATCAGGACCTCTTGGCCAGGACGCTTCGCGATGCTCGGACGCTGGCCGAGGAGACGTACACGGCCTCCTGGAGGGAGGGCGGTCATACTGCACGGGGACCCGTGCGGGAGATCTGAGAAGTCAGGTGTTACGGGACGATCCCTTGGCCCGTGCCCGCACGGCGACGGTTGACATGGAGTACCACCTGTCGGAGATCGCCCGGCTGGCAGACGAGCGGGCACTCGCGATCCAGGAACTCCTGGACCGGGGCCTGACCCGGTCCGAGGTGGCTCGCCGTCTTGGAGTCACTCCGGCCGTCATTACGAAGATCCTCAAGCGGCCGGTGGTGGGCGCGTCTAGATCGTGAACGAGCCCTGGTGGAAAACGGGCGTGATCTACCAGATCTATCCGCGCTCCTATCGCGACTCCGACGGCGACGGCATCGGCGACCTGGCCGGGATCACCCAACGGCTCGACCACCTCGTCTGGCTCGGAGTCGACGCCATCTGGGTCACGCCTATCACCGTCTCGCCCGATACCGACTGGGGCTACGACGTCGCCGACTACACGGCGGTGCAGCCCGTCCTCGGCGATCTCGGCGACTTCGACCGACTGGTGGCCGAGGCCGGGGCCCGGCACATCAGGGTGATACTCGATCTCGTGCCCAACCACAGCAGTGAGCAGCATCCGTGGTTCGTGGAGGCCCGGGAGGCGCCCGACTCTCCTCGCCGCGACTATTACGTGTGGGCCGATGCCAGACCCGACGGGTCGCCGCCCAACAACTGGCGCTCCAGCTTCGGCGGGCCCGCCTGGACCCGCGATCCCGGCAGTGGCCAGTACTACCTCCACAATTTCCTGTCGACCCAGCCCGACCTGAACTGGTGGAGCGAAGACGTCCGGGGGGAGTTCGACCGGATCCTGCGGTTCTGGTTCGACCGGGGCGTGGCCGGGTTCCGCATCGACGTCTGCCACGCCATCGTGAAAGACCGGGAGCTGCGCGACAACCCGGCGGCCGAACCCGGCGACCACCCCTACGTGTTCCGGTTCGGGCAACGCAAGGTCTACAACGCCGAGCGGCCCGAGGCGCACGACGTGTTCCGCCGGTGGCGGGCCATCGCCGAAGAGTACGACCCCGCTCGCCTGCTGCTCGGAGAGACGTACGTCCTCGACGTCGAGCGGCTCCGGCCGTTCTACGGCGACGGCGACGAGTTGCAGCTGGCCTTCAACTTCGTGTTCCTCCACTCGCCCTTCACCGCTCTTGGGTTGCAGTCCATCGTCGACGCCACCGAGCGCGCCCTTCCGGAGGCGGCCTGGCCGGTGTGGGCGATCTCCACGCACGACCTGCCGCGCTTCGTGGATCGGTGGTGCGCCGGGTCGCTCGAACGTGCCCGCTGCGCACTGTTCATGCTGCTGACGCTACGCGGCACGCCCGTCCTCTACTACGGCGACGAGCTCGGCATGCGCGACGTACCGGTGCCGCCCGAGCAGCGGCGCGATCCCGTCGGGACGGGCTCCTACGACGCCGGTGACGGGCGGGATCCGTGCCGCACGCCCCTGCCGTGGTCGGCCGGCCCGGGCGGCGGCTTCACGACCCCCGACGCGGAGCCCTGGCTGCCGCTCTCGACCGAGCCGGGTGTCACCGTGGAGGAGCAGCGGAACGACCCGGACTCCATGCTGATGCTGTGCCGGGACCTCATCGCCCTCCGCCGGTCGGAACCCGATCTGACTTCCGGTGCCTACAAAGCGCTTCCCGGGCCGGACGGGCTGTGGGCCTTCCGGCGGGGTGAACGGTTCGTGGTGGTGCTGAACATGTCCGACGGAGACGGCGACGGCGCCGTCGACATCGGCCCGTCCGGCCGGATCCGCCTGTCCACCCGACGGAAGCGGGACGGCGAAGACGTGGCCGGCTCCGTGGCGGTCGGCCCGTGGGAAGCCGTGGTGGTGGAGGCGGGCTAGGAAACCCTAGACGTCGGGCGGGAGGGCGCGGGCGGCGATCCCGGAGCAGGTTTCCTGGCCGTAGGCCATGCCGAGGTTGGCGGGGTAGCGCGTCGTCACGACGACGACCCAGCGGCTCGGTCGACGGGCG
>Ga0299907_10000871_pt1 | contig 16060 bp, 17 predicted proteins | sample RVTome_16_FD_198680 | JGI IMG/M metagenome (GOLD analysis project Ga0299907, IMG submission 198680) | Soil microbial communities from uranium-contaminated site in the Upper Colorado River Basin, Wyoming, United States - RVT152D67 (version 2) ...
GTCGGCGAGTTTGCCGCGCACCTCGGCACGATCTGCTTTCAGCCCCTCGAAAACGGACGTCTGCGCTTGCTCGGACGCGCTCAGCATGTTGAGGCGGGATTCCATCTCCACCAGGCTGTCCGAGGACAGCACCGCGTCGAGGGTTCCGGCCGAACCGGTCTTGTAGAGGGTGACCGCTATCTCGACTGCCGCCGACTCCTTCGCGGCCATACGTTTCGAGAGCTCATCGACTTCCAGCTGTGTGCGACCAATCGTCGCTTGGAGAGCTGTGAGCCGCTCGGTGACGGCGTTGTACTGCTCGGCCACCAACTCGAAGTCTCGCTCGAGCTCCATCAGGCGGCTCCGGGCCTCTTCGAGCCGTGATTGCTGGGGGGCCGCGTGCGAAACCGTCAATCCGGCGGCCGCCAGACATACCGATAGTGCGATGGCGGCCGAAAGCCGCAGTCGTCCCGATGTCAGCTTCAAGGATGCAAACACAGCCTGTCTATTCAACCCTTTCCGCGTTCCTTTTGGCCAGCCACCAAGCGAATGCCGCCACAAACGCGACTGCGCCGGCAGCGGCAAGCCCGTTTGTCACAGTCACGTCGGGACGGCGTAGCTGAGGCAGCCTCTCGCGCAAGGGGACGGGGTGGCGGAACACCTCGACGGGCCACCCCCGTTCGGCCGCTATCTTGCGCAGCTCGCGGTCCGGGTTTATGGCGATGGGGTGACCGACGCATTCCAACATGGGGAGATCGGTTATCGAGTCGGAGTATGCAAATGATCGATCCAGGTCGATGTCAAGTTCGTTCGCGAGTTCCTCAATGGCCTGCACCTTGTAAGGGCCATACGCGTAGAAATCGAGGTCGCCTGTGTAGATTCCGTCGACCACCTTTGGTTGCGTGGCGATCCACCGGTCCACTCGCAACATGTGCGCGAGGGGTTCGACGATCTCTTCCGGTGACGACGACACGATGCAGACGAGCCGTCCCGCGTGGCGGTGATCGTGAATCAACTCCAGGGCCTCGGCGTAGATCAATGGAGAGATAACTTCCTCCAGCACCTCGGCAACGACCGAGCGGACCTTTGCCGCCTCCCACCCTGCTGTGAGTTTTGCTGCCTCGGCACGAAGTCGCTCCATCTTCTTGTCGTCTGCCCCCATGAGCTGGAAGACCAGCTGGGCGTACATCGACTTAAGTAGCGTTGACCGGGCGATCAACCCCTCACGCAGGAAGGACCTGCTCAGCGCGATCGGTCCCGAGCGAGCAATGATGGTTTTGTCCAGATCGAAGAAAGCTGATTCCATTCGTGGCCCATATTGTCACGCGCATTTGTGAGGCGCGCCACAGCGCGCTTCCGACAGAAGAGTTTTTCTGTCCTGACAATGAACGAGGAACGAACCCTTCACGTCGCCGTCGTGGGCCGGGACCCCGTGCTCCGGATGGAGGCGGCCCGTGCATTCGACGCGGCACCTGCGTCCTGGCACGTCACGATGCACGACAAAGCACCGCCCGGCGCCGACGTGACGGTGGTAACGCCGGACGTGGAGTGCCCCGGAGCCCTCACGTTCGACCCGGCTCGGCCGGAGGATGTCCTGACCACCATTGCCGCACGTACGAGCATCGACGGCCGCCTGATCGTCGTCACGTCACCTTCGCGCGGCAGCGGCATAACTTCGATCGCATTGCACCTTGCCGCTCTGGCGGCGCGCCGATCGTCGACGTGTTTCGTGGATCTCGATACGACTTGGACGGCATGCGATCGATTGGGCCTTCCCGATGATGCTCGCACGTGGGCCGGTGCGGGCGACTCGCGGGAGACCCTAGAACAGAGTGCATTGCCAATAGCACCCGGATTGCGGGTCCTTCTTGCCCCGCGCGGGAACGCCGCGGCGGATCGTCACTGTGTGGCGCAGCGGGCTGCCGAGAGCTTTGAGCGCGTAGTCGTCGATGCTCCGCCGGGCGACTACCTGCGTCCGATCCTGGAGGAGGCGTACTGCTGCGTCCTGGTTGTTCCCCCGACCATTCCTTCGGCGCGCCGCGCACACGAGTACCTCGATGCCCATCGCGATCTCAAGTGGGCAGTTGTCGTCAATCGAATGGGGCCGGGGGGCGAAGTGACCCGGTCCGGCCTTCAGCGACTGATCGGTTGTCGCATCGCGGTTGAACTTCCCTGCTGTCCATCGCTGCGGGATCGAGAAGACCAAGGTGCACTCCTTACCGGCTCGTGGCCGCGGTGGACCCGCGGTCTGCGCCGCCTATATCAAGCACTGGAGGAGGCGTGAGGGGAGATCTGCTCGATTTCGTCCGGCAGTTCGATGAGATCGCCGACCTCGACCCGGCCGAACGCCGACTGGCACTCAGGTCGATAGTTGTGCGGCGCGCCACCCACCAGAATGCGGGTCCACTGATCACCGAACTCGCAAATTCAATCGACGGATTCGGGCCGTTGACCGATGTGATGGCTGATGAATCGGTCACCGACGTGCTCATAAACGGGTCGCGCGAGGTGTGGGTGGAGCGTAACGGTCGTCTCGAAAGAGCGACCATCTCGTGGCCCGACTCAGTTTCGCTGCGGGAGTTCGTGGAGCGCTTGCTCGGTCTTGCAGGCGCGCGCATCGATGCCTCACAGCCGACTGCCGACGCCAGGCTGCCGGACGGCTCGAGGGTGCACGCGGTGTTGCCGCCTGTCGCTCCGCATGGGCCGCTCGTATCGATACGTAAGTGGCCCACGGAACGCTTCACGCTCACCGAGCTGATGAGGCGATCGATGTTCGACGACGAAACGAAGAACTTGTTGGTCGACGCCGTCGTTCACCGGCGGTCGGTTGTCGTTGGAGGCGCGACCGCCACGGGGAAAACCACGCTCGTCAATGCACTTCTCGGAGAAGTGCATCGGCACGAGCGGGTCGTCCTGGTCGAAGAGACGCCCGAACTGTTTCCAGTGTGCGCGCATTTTGTGTCGCTGGTAGCTCGACCACCCAACATCGAGGGTCGAGGGGAAGTCGACACGCTTGCACTCGTTCGAACTGCGCTGCGTATGCGTCCGGATCGAATCGTCGTCGGCGAAGTGCGCGGTGGTGAAGCCATGGCAGCACTGGGGGCGATGTCGACAGGACATGCCGGATCGATGCTCACCGTGCACGCGTCGTCGGCAGCTGATGTGATCGATCGCCTCGTAACGCTCGCCCTGCAGGCGCGGTCCGGCGACACGGAAGCCGGTATTCGCCGGATGATCGAACGCGCGGTTGATGTCATAGTGCACCTCGAGCGTCGCGGCGAGCACCGCAGAATCGCTGAGGTTGTCGTGATGCGATGAGCACCCTCGAGGAGCGCGCCGAGATCTTGCGCGCCCTCGCGGCACTCCTGCGGGCGGGACTCGGGCCCCACGCAGCACTTCGGGAGTGGTACAGGGATGCATCGCCGGGCTCTCGCCCGGCCTTGCTGCGGATGGCGCGCCGGATCGCGCTCGGCCAACCGCCGGCGGCTGCTCTTGCCGAGCTCGAAGAGGTGCTGGGTGACGATGCCCCGGGCGTGTCGGCAGCCCTCGCGGCTCATATCCGGCTGGGCGGAGACGCTGCCCGCATCCTGGACCGGCTCGCCGCCTCGATCGCCCGGCGCGCCGCGTCGGTTCACGCGGGGCGGGCGGCGTCGGCCGGCGCCTTGCTTTCGGGGCGCTTGGTTGCGGGACTTCCCCTTCTGTTGATCCCGCTGGCCCCCCTCGCAGATGCCCCTCTGCTGGATTCACTCGGAGCCACGATGATGATCACCGGCGGGGGGCTGGCGCTGCTCGGGATGTGGTGGATCGGCCGTCTGGTCCCGCGGCCGCCGTCCTCCGACGATCCCGCCGCCATACTGGCCGACTCGATTGCGGCGGCGGCACGCGCCGGTGTGCCGCTGTCCGCCGCGCTCGACGTGACGGCCCGGGGGCCGCTGTCGCCTCTGGTGCCCGGCCTGTCCCGGGCCCGCCGCCTCGTGGTCCTGGGCGCGCCGTGGCAGGAGGCGCTGCTGGCGGCCGGCGACGAGTCCCTGGCCGGCATCGCCGGGACCATCGGACGAGCAGATCGGCTGGGGACGCCTGTAGCCGACGCCCTGGAGGCCCATGCCGAGCGCTGCCGGGAGATCACGATCTACCGCTTTGAGGAGTGCCTACGGCGTGCACCCGTTGTGATGGTTCTTCCACTTTCGTTCTGCGTGTTGCCCGCGTACGCGGTCCTCGGGCTGGGCCCCTATCTCCGTACGATGGCGACCGGTGTTTAATCGCATCAACTTGGATGCCGGTAGATGGGAAGCTGTGAGGATGAAAAACCGAATCTTCGCCGTTGCGCTCGTCATGTCCGTCGCGCTGCTCGCCTGCGGTGATGACGACACTCCCGAGGCCGCAGCCGGCGATGAACCACCATCTCCGAGCCCGTCGTCTTCGTTCGCACCCGGGAGGGTTCTTCTCGACACCGCCGAAGGATCGCAGCTCATCGACGTAGAGATTGCGGATACCCCGGAACTGCGTCAGCTCGGGCTCATGCATCGCGAGTCGCTGGACGACGATGCCGGGATGATCTTCATGTTCTTCGAGGAACAGCAAGGCGGCTTCTGGATGAAGAACACGCTCATTCCCCTGTCGATCGCGTTCTTCGATGCCAACGGCGACATTCTGAAGATCATGGACATGCGCCCGTGCGAGGCCGATCCGTGCCCGGTCTACGACCCCGGAGTGACGTACATGGGTGCGCTCGAAGTGAACCAGGGCGCGTTCGACCGTTGGGGGGTCAAAGAGGGCGACACCATCGTGCTGAACCAGTAGCCCGGCCCGCCGGGGCGCAGTGCCGGCGCGCAGCTTCGCAACGTCGAGCCGGTAGGAGCAGCTCAAAATTGCCCACCTCCTAAACGCCGGTGTGATCGAGGTCACAGCGCGCCCGCCTGAGACCGTTTGAAATCAGGGCACCTACCGGCACACGGCCGGTCCGATTCGAGCAGGTGAGGTGCCCATGCATCGTTTCAGGCGAACCGTTCAGATCGCGTCGGGGCAGGGCGGTCAGACGACAACCGAGTACGCGACCACGCTGCTGGTGGTGTTGCTCGTGACCGGCGCTCTGGCGGCCTTCGTCAAGGGAGGCGGACTCGACGGACTCTTCGAGAACGTCGTCCAGAGCCTTATCGAAAAGGTCAAGGCATAACGACCGCGATGCGGCGGGACGAACGCGGACAGGCGACGGTGGAACTCGCTCTGTGTCTTCCCATTGTGCTGTTCGTACTGGGTGCGCTGGTCGAGGTGGGGTTGATCGCAGCCGATCAAGTTCGCCTCTGGCACGCTGCGCGGGAAGCTGCCCGCATCGCGGTGGTCGACTCCGATCCGACCGCCGCGCGCCGCGCGGCGGAGGGCGCAGGTTTCAAATCGCTCCGTCTAGCAGTCCAACCGGAGCCCGCTCTTCGTCGCGCCGGCGATCCGCTCTCTGTGACGGTCGAATATGACAGGCCGGCGACAATGCCGGTGATCGGCGCGCTCTTCGAGCGAGTCGACCTCGAGGCACGCGCAACGATGAGGATCGAAGAGCCGTGACGATTCTCATCGTTGCATTCTCGTTGCTGGTGTCTTTGGCACTGGCCACTTTCTCGACGGCCTTGGCCGATGGCGCCGCTCTCAAGGCACGTGCGCAAGCAGCGGCCGATTCTGCTGCGCTGGCGGCAGTGGCCGAATCGGGACCTTACGGAAGCAATGTACAGAGGATCGTGGCGCGCGAGTACGCCGATGCCAACGGAGCGACGCTGGTCGAGTGCAAGTGTGAATCGTGGGCGACGGCCGTGCAGGTGACCGTCGAGCTCGACGGAGCGATTGCCAGAGCGCGCGCCGTGATCGATCCCGAGGCGATCGCACCTGCGCGCGTGTGGGCAGGGGCGGGAGGACTTCATCCCGCCCTGGGCCACGCCGTCGAGGATCTGATCAAAGCCTCCGCCGGACGTGTTCGGCTCGTGTCGGGGTATCGCTCTACGGAGCGCCAGTCCGAGCTGTGGGCCGACGCGGTGGCCAAATATGGAGATCCCGAGGTCGCCGACAACTGGGTCGCGCCGCCGGGGCGTTCGATGCACGAGCGCGGGCTGGCAGTGGATCTCGGAGGCGACCTCGAACTCGCCGTCCACGTGATCGACGAACTGGGACTGCCCCTGTGGCGGCCGCTTGCCAATGAGCCGTGGCATTTCGAACTCCAAGGGTCACGCGACTAACCTTCGGCGGGGCGGCCATTAGGATGCGGCTCCACAACGGACGAACAAAGGATGAAGGGGGCCATGCCCGGCGACGCTCCGCACCGATTGGTCGACACGCTCAGTGAGCGGATCGAAAGGCTTGAGATCGAGTTCCATCGCGCTTACTGGGATGCGCAGATCAAGGCGACTCCCGAGAACGATCGGCGGCGCGCCGAGCTGGAGCTCGAACTGAGGCGCGTGAAGGGTGACTCGGAAGCCTGGCGGGGTGTCCAAGCGGCGCTGGAATCTGATCTGCACGACCCGGTGTTGCGCCGCAGACTGGAACTCTTGCGTCTGTCACTTCTAGGAAACCAGATGGACGAGTCGCTCCGATCGGAGATCGTCCAGCTATCGACGGGAGTCGAGAGCGACTTTGCGAACCATCGCGCCGACGTGCGGGGAAAACGCCTGACCGACAACGAGATCGAGACCATCCTCAGGACGTCCGATGACGAGGGACTTCGGAAGGCAGCGTGGGAGGGATCGAAGGAGATCGGCGCGATGGTCGCGCCGCGAGTGCGGGAGCTTGCTCGACTCCGCAATTCCGCTGCACTGCAACTCGGCTATTCCGACTTCTACAGCATGGCCCTCGAGTTGCAGGAGATGACCGAAGGATGGCTGTTCGGGATTCTGGATGAGGTCGAACACCTGACCGAGCAACCCTTCACCAATTGGAAGGGCGATGTCGATCAGCGCCTGATGGAGCGTTTCGACACCTCAGAGCTCATGCCCTGGCACTATGCCGATCCTTTCTTTCAGATGTTGCCCCCGGATGGCCGCGTATCGGTCGAACATCTTCTCGAAGATCGGGCGGCCTCCGATGTGGCCGGAAGAACATTCTCCGGCTGGGGCATCGACATTTCCGGCGTGCTTGAAGCGAGCGACCTCTATCCACGCGAGGGGAAGTCGCAGCACGCTTTTTGTTTGGACGTCGACCGCTCCGGCAAGGACGTGCGGATCCTCGCCAACGTAGTCCCGGGAGAGCGGTGGATCGAAATCATGCTTCACGAGTCTGGGCACGCGGCCTACGACATCTCGATCGATCCGACATTGCCCTACACATTGAGGCGTCCCTCGCACACCTTCACGACTGAGGCCATGGCGATCCTGTCGGGGAGGCTGGTGCACGATCCGAAATGGCTCGTCGATGTCGCGCATGCCTCCGCTTCTGATGCCGATGCGGTGGCCGAGCCTTTGCGCCGCGCAACGGCAACTCAGAGTCTGCTCTTCGTTCGTTGGGCTCTGGTCGTCACACACTTTGAACGCGATCTCTACCTCGATCCCGAAGCCGATCTCGACGCACGCTGGTGGGAGCTCGTTCAACGGTTCCAGATGGTGACGCCTCCGGCCGACCGCAATGCGCCCGACTGGGCGGCGAAGATCCACGTTGCCGCGGCCCCGGCGTACTACCACAACTACCTCTTAGGTGAGCTGCTTGCCTCGCAGCTTGTTGCGACGTGCGAACAAGAATGTGGGGGTCTGGTGGGCAATGTGAGCGCAGGGGAGTTGCTCGTAGACAGGTTGTTTCGGCCCGGCTCTTTGCTACGCTGGGATGCGATTGTTGAAGGAGCGACCGGGAGGTCTCTGTCGGCGGCCGACTTCGCTGCCGGAGTCGGCGCCTGAACCCCTTGTTACAGGCTTCCCTTCTTTTTGAAGCGAGCGTAGATCGAGTGTGCTTCCGGCTGGATGAAAACGACACTCGCGGCGCCCACCGAACCGATGCTGACCGGCACCGTGACGTTCGCAACATCCGACGGTTTCACCTGTGAAGTCAGGATGCCCAGCCTGAAGATCTCGCCGGCTGAGATATTCAATCGCGCGTAACGGCGAGTCGCCGCGACCCAGTTCAGCAGCACCGCCGGATTGTGTTCTACATCGGTCCGAAGTTCACGAAGCATGGCCAGTAGGAAGCGGGCCTGATTCGTGGTGCGGGTGATATCCCCGCCCGCAAAGGCCTTGCGCGTTCTCACGAAGGCCAGCGAGTCGACGAGCCCCAGTTTCCTCTTGCCCGCCGGGATGCTCGCGCCGGAGCCACCTGGGTCATCAAGACGGTTTGCAAAGTGCATCTGGATGGGCCCGATATCCCTGATGATCTCCTGGAATCCTTCGAAACCGACCATCACCCAGTAATCGATCCTTATGCCGGTCTCGGCTTCAAGCGTTTGAGCCAGCAGGGTAGGTCCGCCCGCGTAAAGCGCCTCGTTCATCTTTGCCGATCCCCTGCCCGGGATGTTGACCCAGGAATCACGCGGGAAGTTCAAGATGGCTCCGCGCATGGTTTTTGTGTTTATCCCCGCGATGTGGATGGCGTCCGCCCTCAGGTTCGGGTTACCGCTTCGCGCATCACTGCCGATCACAAGCACGAAGATCTTGCCCTTGCGTGGCTGGAATCGTTGGTGGACGCGTCCGGCTGCAATCGGGGCGTTCTCGTTGGAGCTGCGGGCCGGACCCAGGAGTGGTACGAGGGCCGAGACCAACACGACAAAGGCAACGAGAACCGACGCTCTCCTGATCACCCGGCGCGCTCCTGCTCGACCTCGAAGCCTATGACCCGCCACTCACCATCGATGCGCTGCATCCACATGGTGGCTCGATGGCGCAGCCTTACTACCGCGTCGGAGCCCTGTGCTCGCGCTCTCACGAAGACCTTCGCTGCTGCCGCGGATGCCGTGTGGGCTTGGAGCCCGATGTTCGCGCGCCGCTGGAGAGTTTTGACCTTCTCGGCCCCCGGGCGAAATCCTGGTCCTGCGCGCAGCAAGGCGCGACCGGCGCGCCGGCTGAACCGCTCCGAAATGACTTGCCGGATCGACTCCGGGTCGAGAAACAAGGCTTGGTACACCTCCCTGACGACGCTCTTCACCCGCGCACGCTGAACCTTGTGACGACCCCTCTGCTTCTTCGTCAACTTCCCGACTTTGCCGACGGGTGTGGCTTTCATCTTCCATTTGGCCTGAGCGATCTGCGGAACCGATGGGGTTTCGGAAGGCATCGGGTCGGGGGAAGTAGACGGGGGTTGAGAGTCTTCCTGGCATCCCGCAACGGCAACGGCGGATGCGAGAACCAGGGCCGCCACGGCGCGCCGCCTCCTCTGGCCTGTTTTGGTGCCAATCAATCGGATTCTGTTTCCTCCCCACGTCTTTGTCGCACGCACACGACAACGAGACGTTAGCGAACGGATGACCCAGAATCGAGGATTCTCGCCCGCTTCCGGCCGGAGGGGCACGATTCTGGCGTCGCGAGACGTTACAGCAGATCCGAGTCACCCGCGCCCCTTGAGCAGCCGAAAATCGCCCTTGTTGCCGGTCGGCGAGGAGAATCCCAGCGGGTTTGAGCGATTTGAGCAGAGGGTAGTTAGCGCCCGATCCACGCAGTGAGCCGGCGGCCCGACCGGGGCCGTCTGAGCACGAGTCGGGGTGACCGGTAGCCGTGGGCTTAGGATTGCTGGCCTACCGAATCAAACAGGCAACATCCGCCGTACGAAAGTACCGATTGTACGGGCCGGAAGATGAGGAGGTCGGCGTATGGAGTTGGGCCTAGACGTTCGTAAAGTCGACTCCTATTCAGTGGTCGATGTGAAGGGGGAGATCGACGTCTACACCGCTCCCAAACTGCGCGAGAAGCTGATCGAGCTAGTCTCTGAAGGTTCACATGACGTCGTGGTCAACCTCGAAGGAGTCGACTTCCTCGATTCGACCGGGCTGGGAGTTCTTGTCGGCGCCTTGAAACGCGTAAAGGCGCACGACGGCAGCCTGTCGCTTGTCTGCACGCAGGACAAGATCCTGAAAATCTTCAAGATCACGGGGCTCACGAAGGTGTTTCCGATCCACGATTCGGTGGACGAAGCGACCGGCAACGACCGGTGACAATGATCGAACTGGAGATTCCCCCGCGAACCGCGTACGTGGGGGTTGTACGGCTGGCCCTAGCCTCGCTCGGCCGGGGCCTAGACCTCGACGACGAGGCGGTGGACGATTTAAAGATAGCCGTGTCCGAGGCCTGCACCAATGCCGTCCTCTCGAACGAGGAGGCCGGAGGCGATCATCCGGTAAGCATAAAGTGGACTCAGGAAGCAGAGCGCATCGTCGTCGAGGTTGCCGATCGGGGAACGATCTACGATCGAAGGGGAGACGACGATTCACTCAGCAGTGGGGGCATCAGCGCGCGAGTAACAATGTCGGTCGCGATGCTAAGCAGTCTTGTCGATGACTTCGAGATTTCACCCCGTCACGGTGGAGGGAGTTCCGCGCGGCTCGTTTTTCCCCTCTCGTAAGCTGTCAACACTGCAACGTCATCGGTGCCGTTCCAGGAGCCGCGCTGCGTCGGGACCCGCAACCGACTCAACGATCTCTATGAAGTCGTTGATCGACGCGGACTCGAGTTGGTAGCGCTCGTAGTACGAGCGCACAATCTCCAGGAACGTGCGAGGTCCCACCTGCTCTCGAAGTTCCATCAACAAGGCGGCCCCGGAGAGATATATGACATCCGAATACCGGCGGTTCGACCTGAATCCAGAAACATCGAGGGAGATGATTGCCTCATCCGCCGATGCGTCGTTCACCATGTTGGTCATGCGCCAGGCTCGGTCGTCACCATCGGTCGATAGTAGCCATAGCATGGTCGACATCTCGGCCATGGCTTCGTCGAGCCATGGCTCACGCACCTGGTCGCTCCCTACGGACGCGTACCACCACTGATGTGCCAGCTCATGAGCAAGCACGTAGCGACGCGTCTCGTCCTCGAAGCCCGCATATCGCAATAAGTCCGGTAACAGGGGCAAGTCCTTAAGAGCGTTCGCAGCGTCCGACACGAAGACGACACCCGGGTATTCCATGCCTCCCAGCAGGCCGTGGGTCGCAACAACCTCGACTTCGTCGAACGGTAGGTCACCAAAAGCATCCGAGTAAAAGCTCACTGCCGACTCCGCGCTGCGGAGGTTGGAGGCTCCCCGCAACCGGTCTTCTGCGAGGTACCACGAGCGAACCGTCACCCCGTTCACGTCCGTCCCCAGGACGCGGAGTAACGGGGAGATCGCGAAGGCGACATCCCGCGCCCGGAGCGCCGAGAAGTGCCAGCGCCACCGCCCGGGGAAGCTTGCCTCGATCTGCGTCACCAACCCGCTCCCGGCGATCATGTTGTTGTCGTTGACTTCGATGGCTACCTCGTAGTCGGCGACCTCAGAAACGAAAGGGTCACCGATCTGTCCGTAGTCGTCGAAGCGCCAGTCACCGTCTTCTCGGAGAGCCACCACAGGGATCCAGTTGCCCAGAAGAGTTATGCGGTCCCACACACCAAACCGCTCGGGATACTCCGGCAGCGTGGCGTTGAGAGCGATCGACACCTCCAGCTCCTCACCCTGGAACAGCTCACGGGGGAGTTCAAGCGTCAGCGCCGTGTCCTGCAACTCGAAATCGGCAGTGTTGCCCCCCACCGTGACTTCGTCGACGTCGAGCCTCCCTGGCCTCGCTCGGGACCTGAACGATCCGGTGAGGTCGGTGGCGATGAGGTCGCGGGCGAGCGGAATATCCTCGAGCTCCCGCTCGAAGGCCGCTGCATACAGATTGAGCCCCAGTGAGTCGAGCGTCTGACCTGATGTGTTTCGGTACCTGATCCGTGTAGTCCACTCAAGTGATCGCCCTTCGAGCGACGCCGAGACGTGGTAACCGGTGTTCGCAGCCCCTCCGCCTGCAGGAGCAGGCCGGAGCAGATCATCGGGGGAGAGTTCGAGTTCCTCGACGGAAGAGATCCTCATTTCTTGGGCATCGGCGAACGACTCGTCGACCAACGTCGGGATCCCGTTTGCGACGATGACGAGCACAACCAGCAGCGCAAGAGCTCGCACGACCCAAGGGTCCGCCGGTGCCCACCATCGCCGACGTTCTCCCTCGCGGCGGTCTGGTCGCGGCCGGTTCTCGATGCCGATGTAAACCGCAGTCCAAACCCCGATAGAGAGCGCTATGAGGAAGGCGTGCAGCGGAACCGACAGCAGCAGTTGGGCCGCCTCCCGCGCGAGCGTGTACGAGCTTCGCGCGGGATATGAGAGGGACGTCTCCTGAAGGACGGGAGAGATGAGCCGGCCTCCGATCCAGATTGCTACTCCGGCTGCAAGCAGCGACACCCACGCGGCAAGGGCATCAGACCGGCGCGCCCGAAGAAGTTCGATCGCCCGGCGCCATGCCGCGGTACCGCGCAGATTCTCCAGGACTGCGGCTCGGATGGCGAGCGTAAGTACCACGCGAACAATGGTTCGTGCCACGAGCAGAAGAGAGCCTGCGATGAAGACGTCGCCGACGGAGAGGGACGGACCGCCGGAGAACAAGATGATCCCGCCCATCCCAAGGATCGCTACACCGAACACGCCGTAGCCATGGAGATAGAGCAGGAGCACCCTTCTCCACGTCTCCCGCGAGCCCTCCCACGCCGCACTCACGCGCGGATCGTGCTCTGCCTGGGATGCCCACACTGCCGCCGAATACAAGCGCGCGTAAAGAGCGACAAGGAGGAAAACACCGATAAGGATTCCGGTCCACAAGAGAATCGAACCCGATCCTTTCAGCGGATCGGGCAGAAGGCTAAGCGTAAGGGCAGGGTTTCCGGTCACCGCCAGAGCAACGGCCGGCACGGCCAGGAAGATCGCAACAACAAACCCCGGCACCGCCAGGATCAAAGAACAGCCTAGGGTCGGCAGCCACAGCGACGATCGCTCAATCAGGCACTTCCAGGCATACGGCAGCACCTGGAGATGATCTCGCGCTGCCGGCCCAAGTGCGCGCAGCTTGTGGTCGGATTAGGGCGCGCCGACCAGCAGGTCGTCCGACGAGATGTGCCCGAGCCGACTGGACAGAACCTGAGGGTTCCAGTAGTCGCGAAGCGAAGCGACGCGCCCGTTTCTGACTCGATAGATGTGAACGAACGCCAGCTGGAACGTCTCCCCGGTCGGGGCCACCTCCCCGTAGAGGTCGAACTCCGCAACGATCACTTCCGGGTTCAGCGTTTCGTGAACGACGATGGGGCTGTAGCCGGTGGATCGCCACCCCGCCTCCCACGCCCGCTCCCATAGCGGCAACAGGGCGGCTCCGATCTGATCGCGCCCCTTCATCCGGACGGGCACTCCCGGCGGAGCGAATGGGAATTCCAGCGTGCCGTCGGGGGCGAAGAGGTCGAGGTAGCCGTTCAGGTCGTAATCGAGCACGCGGTGCAGCGCGTCTTCAACTACGCGGCGAGGGCTCGCTGGGCTCGTGGGTTGTGGCACCGGGCCTCTCCTTCACATAGAATCGGAACGGCGGTTCCGGTTAGAATACGGAACGCTCGTTCCGGTTGTCAACCAAAGCTCGTCCGTCTATTGATAAGACCGATTTGAAAGGCTCTTTGTGACATCCGCCCCGGCGCCGGAGGATGGTGCTGCACCGAAAACGGACGGCGTTTCATCCCCCCTAGACGACGCCGAACGACCCCAGCGCGCCGACGCCCGGCGCAACCGTGCGCGCCTCCTGGAGGTCGCTCACGAGGTGTTTGCGGCCGAGGGCCTTTCGGTTCCCATCGATGAGATCGCGCGCCGCGCAGGCGTTGGGCCCGGGACGATCTACAGGCACTTCGCCACTAAGGAGGGGCTGTTCCAGGCCGTGATGCGGAGCCGGGTATCAGCACTCGCCGCGACCGCCCGCAGCCTGCGCGACGCCGATGACGCCGGCGCTGCGTTCTTCGACTTCTTCACTGCCATGATCCGGGAGGCCACAGGGAACAGGGCCCTCGCCGAATGTGTCGCTACCGAGGGTCTCGAGTTCGAAATGGGCGACGACTCGGGCCCTCATGAGCTCGAGCGAGCTCTAGACGAGCTCCTACGGCGAGCGCAGCGATCCGGTGCCGTCCGTGCCGACGTGGGTCCCCGCGACATCAAGGCGCTGCTGATCGGCTGTATGGCCACCGAGGCGTTTGGGGTGGGGGACTCGAGTCCCGGGATGGTTGCCGTCGTCCGCGACGGCCTTCGGGCCTAGGAACTCCGCCGAACGAGATCCTGGGTGCCATGGACTTTGGGCTGTCAAAGTTCATGTATCCTCTCGCCAAAATTATGACTGAAGCACTTTCAAGACCAGACCGTGAGTTGATGAAATCCGTGTACCGGTTGGCTCGGGAGGGCGGGGCCGCGCGTACCGGAGACCTTGCCGAGAGACTCGGCGTGACGCCCGGGACCATCACTCCCGCGATCAAGCGGCTCGCCGAGCGCGGGCTCTTGGACTACCGGGCGCGCAAGGGCGCGGAACTCACCGAACGCGGCCGAACGGTGGCGGTTGCGGCCATCCGGCGCCACCGAATAGTCGAACGGTTCCTGTCCGACATGCTGGGTTATCCATGGAACGAGGCCGATCGCCTCGCGGGTTCGTTCGAACACGAGCTTCCCCAGGAGGTGGAGGAACGCCTCTACATCGCGCTCCATCGCCCGAGTACGTGTCCGCACGGGTTCCCGATCCCAGAGGCAACCGCGGATGACGTTCCAGAGTTGCCGGCGCTGTACGCACTGGAACCCGGGGATGTTGCGGTTGTGGCCGTACCCGGATCGGTCGATCCCGCAGTTGTTGCCTTCCTGGACACCCTGGGCCTGAGGCCCGGAGTCCAGGTGGAGGTTCGGGAGAAACATCCGTTCGACGGACCTCTCGTTTTGAGAGTGGGCGGCAAGGACCGCACGATCGGAGAAAAAGTCGCCAATCAGATCTTCGTCAGGCAATCGGTTCGGAGCACCGACGGCTCAAAATCTCTCCCCGAGAGCGGGGGCAGTAGCAAAAAGCAGCGGCGTCACGACGGAACGGTGAAAGCGGGATAAGGAGAGACTTCATGCACGAGTTGTGGCTTGCTCAAGGTGAGGCAACCAGCCTCCAGCTGCCGGATTTGACGGCGTTCGAGAACACTGCGCTCTGGGTGATCTTCGCCGTCGCGCTGCTGGCTTTGGTCTATGCGTACAGGCTCGTCAAGGGTGTGATCGCCAAGGACGAAGGCACGGAGCAGATGCAGCAGATCTCCCTTGCGGTGCGGGAGGGCGCCAACGCCTATCTGACGCGGCAGTTCAGGACGCTTGCAGTCTTTATGGTGCTCCTAACGTTTGCGCTCCTTCCTCTCGAGGTCGGCGAGCCGATCAACTTCTCGGCGTTGACGATCCGCATCTCGCGTTCGCTTGCGTTCTTGCTTGGGGCCGGGTTCTCTGCCGCCGTCGGCTTCGTGGGGATGGGACTGGCTGTGCGCGCCAACGTCCGGGTTGCCAGTGCGGCACGCCGCGGACTGCGCGAATCGATGGCGATCGCGTTCAGGGCCGGCGGAGTCGCAGGCATGTTCACGGTTGGGCTGGGGCTTCTCGGGGCCGTCCTGATCTTCATCGTCTTTAAGGGCGACGCTCCACTGGTCCTGTTCGGATTCGGCTTCGGGGGAGCTCTCCTGGCAATGTTCATGCGGGTGGGTGGAGGCATCTTCACCAAGGCCGCAGATGTCGGTGCCGATCTCGTCGGCAAGGTCGAGAAGAACATTCCGGAGGACGACCCTCGCAACGCCGCAACCATTGCCGACAACGTCGGCGACAACGTCGGCGACTGTGCCGGGATGGCGGCCGACCTCTTTGAGTCCTACGAGGTCACTCTGGTGGCGTCCCTGATCCTCGGTTTCGTCGCATATCAGGGGACGGACAGCGTTGTGGCAGCGGTGATCTTCCCGCTCTTCGTCCGTGGCATCGGGGTCATCACTTCGGTCATCGGCATCGAGGCCGTCAAGCCACGGAGCGAGAACGAGCACGGCATGAAAGCAATCAATCGAGGTTTCGTTCTCTCCGGCGTGGCTTCTGCTATAGCGGTTTACTTCGTCTC
>Ga0299907_10000872_pt1 | contig 16054 bp, 15 predicted proteins | sample RVTome_16_FD_198680 | JGI IMG/M metagenome (GOLD analysis project Ga0299907, IMG submission 198680) | Soil microbial communities from uranium-contaminated site in the Upper Colorado River Basin, Wyoming, United States - RVT152D67 (version 2) ...
TCACCCGACGAGGTGACCGAGATGGCATCGCTCTTCGCAGCAGGTCTCCGTACTCTGTGAAAGAGACCCCCTTCTGGGTGGAGGACCACCCCCGCCCCCAGGGCCTGACCTCCGAGATGCCCGCTGCGACCGACTACCTCGTGATCGGGTCGGGGCTGACCGGGCTCTCCGCCGCCCAACGGCTGGCGGCCGACGACCGGACGGTCACGGTGATCGACCAAGGGGAGATCGCAGGCGGTGCCTCGTCGATGAATGCCGGCATGGTGTCACCCGACGTGAAGGCGGGCGTCGACACCGTCTATGAGAGGTACGGCCCCGAAATCGGGACTGAGATGTGGGCCTCGACGGTGCGCTCGGTCGAGCTGGTCCGTGACCTGGCCAAACGCCCGGGGATCGATGCCCTGACCCACGAGGGTGGGATGGCGGCACTGGGAAAGGGCCCGAGGCGGGCCGCCTCGTTCGAGCGTGACCTCCGCTGGTACCGGGAGCACTTTGGGGTCGACTGGGAACTGCTGCGGGGCGATGAGGTCGCCCGGGTGGTGGGAGGCGGTAGCTTCGACATCGCACTGTACGAGCCGGAGGGATTCGGCGTTCACCCGGCCCGGCTGGTGTTCGGCCTCGCAGGGCTGGTGGAGCAGGCCGGCGCCGTCCTCGTCGGAGACTGCCGGGCAATCTCCCTGACCAGGGATCGGGCTGGCACGACCGTCGAGACGTCGCAGGGCTCGATCAACGCAGGGAACGTGATCATCGCCACCAACGGCTACACCACCCGTGAGCCGAGCAGGGCCCTGGCCCGTCTGATCGTCCCCATCGGCTCCTACATCATCGTGACCGAGCCACTCGGCTCAGAGCAGGCCGACCGGATCTTCCCCGGAGGATCGATGACCTACACCCGCAAGCGCCTTCTCCACTACATGCGTCGCACCCACGACGACCGCATCCTGCTCGGCGGGCGGCGCAGCCTCCACACCGACCTCGACTTGCGAGATTCGGCCGCCGACCTCCGTGCCGCCCTGATCGGGTACTGGCCTGAGTTGGAGGACGTCGCCATCACCAATGTCTGGGGTGGGAAGCTGGGGATCCCCTTCGACCTGACGCCTCACATCGGCCGGGTCGACGACGCCTGGTACGCCGTGGGCTATGCGGGCCACGGGGTCGCGCTGTCCTGTCAGCTCGGGCAGGAGCTCGCCGGCATGCTGATCGGGGAGGAGCCGCCGAGCGTCTACAGCCGCATCCCCCACGAGGGCCGCTTCTACTACGACGGCCGTCACCCGTGGTTCCTCACCCCCGCCTCGTACCTCTACCGGGCCCTCGACCGGCTCGGGGCGTGACAAATCGCCGATTTCCTTCGTTCTGTGTCGAAAAAGGGCGCTCTGAGCGGACTTTTCCGACACAGAACCGTCATCCAGACCCAACAGCGAACTGAATAGGCTGACGAGATGACCGCCACCTGGCGTGACCGCCTGATCCTCGGGGCTCCGATGCTCGGCGTGATGGTGCTGGCGTTGCTCACCCCTTCGGAGGAAGGGCCGACGTGGTGCCCGTTTGCGTTGGGCACCGGGATGGCCTGCCCCGGTTGTGGGATGACGCGGGCTGCCGCCACACTGATCCGGGGGGATGTCGGGGGGGCCGCCACCTTCCACCCACTGGTGTTCCTGATCGGTTTGCAGCTGATTGCAGGATGGATCTGGTACGTCCTGCGCAGAGCCGGGCGGGTCCGGCCAATGCGTCAGAGGACGCTCAATCTGATCTTGATAGCGACAGCTCTCGCTCTGGTTGCAGTGTGGCTGGCTCGTCTGCTGACGGGGGCACTCCCGCCCGTCTGATGATCCGGCGCACCGCATAGATCAGCCCGGCGACCACCCCGGCGGCCACCGCCATCTGAAACGGCAGCATCCACTTGGAGCGAGCGATCAGTGACAAGGTGTCCGGCACCGGGGCCCGGCCGCCGCCGGGGTCGAGCACCCACGATCCGACACGGAGCAGGATGGCGAAGCCGACGCCACCAACGGCGACCCTGGTGAGGAGGGTGCGAACTGCCGTGACCCGGTCCTCCGAGAGGGAGACGATCAGATAGCCGAAGAGGCCCATGGCGAGCACGGCCAGGACCGAAGCCGTTCCCAGCCTGGTGGCAGTCGCCGACTCCGGCCCGACGATGGCCGCGGAGCCGGGCTCCCTGATGCCCATCGGATCCAGGTCATCCACGATCGCCTGGAGCTCGGCTTCCGCTATGGGGACACCCAGACCCGCCAGACCGGCGGTCACCTCGGGAACGGCCGGGGTGAGCAGCCGTTGCATGTTCACGGTGGCCCCATCGAGGGAGGGCGTCCCGGCGGCATCGACGACTTCGGCGATGAGTAGCTCCAGAGTGCTGGTCACCCGTGACGACTCGACGAAATGGTCGATGGTCGGCTCGATGAGGGCCGGGTCCACGCCTTCCTCGACCATCTGATCCGCCATCCACTCGGCGAACGAGTCGATCACGGCCTGGGATGTCGCCAGAGGGCTTAGTGACTCCCCGAGGGCCTCGGTGTCGGCGACGACGGCGCGGCCCCAAAGTGCGATGAAGAGGATGGTGACGGCCATGCCAAAAGCCCATCCGGCGACCGACAGGATCGGTTTCCTCACTTGATGACCAAAGCGGGGTTGGTCCTGATTCTCGGGCGCTTCTCGATGATGGCCTCGGCCAAGTCGTCGAACGCGTCGGCCGCCTCCGAGCCGGGAGCGGCCACGGCGACCGGGTGGCCGCGATCGGCGCCACGGCCCATCGCCGGCAGGAGGGGTATCCGACCCATCAGATCGACGCCGAGCTCATCCGCCAGGGCCTTCCCCCCGCCCGAGCCGAAGAGCTCGTACCTATTCCCGTCGTCGCCGGTGAACCAGGACATGTTCTCGACCACGCCGATCACCTCCTGGTCCACCTCCTTGGCCATCAACGCCGCTCTGCGGGCGACCCGCTGGGCCGTGGGCTGCGGCGTGGTCACCAGGAGAACCTGCGCCCTGGGGAGGAACTGGGACATCGAGATTGCGATGTCTCCGGTGCCGGGTGGCATGTCGACGATCAGGAAGTCGAGATCGTCCCAGAAGACGTCCTTGAGGAACTGCTCGATGGCTTTGTGGAGCATCGGGCCACGCCAGATGACTGCCTTGTCGTCGCCGACGAAGTAGTCCATCGACATCACCTTCACCCGGTGGGCCACCGGGGGCACGATCATCTCGGCCAACATGATTGGCGGCGTCTCGATGCCGAGCATCGAAGGGATGGAGAACCCCCAGATGTCACCGTCGACGATGCCCACCTTCAGGTCGGCGAGAGCCAGGGCGACGGCCAAGTTGGCCGACACCGAAGACTTCCCGACCCCCCCCTTGCCCGAGGAGACTGCAACCACCCGGGTCGCCGACCCCGGCTCGCCGACGGCAGGGCCGGCCCGGTCCTTGAGGTCTTCCATCCAGACCGCCACCTGCTCCTCGCTCATCACATCGATGTTGACGTCGACACTCTTGGTGAAAGGGGACAGACTCTCACGAAGACGGCTGTCCAGCGCCGGCGGCGGGGTGCCGGTCGGCAACAGCAGGTCGACCTCGACCTTGCCGCTCATCTTCTTGCGGACGTCGCGCACCAGGCCCAACTCACCGAGGGTGTGACCGACCAGCAGCGGAGACTCGATGGACGCGACTGCATCATGGATCGGTGTTGGGTCGGCCATCTATTTCCCCTACGGCGGCAGTGCTTAGAAGACCCCCGAAACTATAGTTTTCAGCGGTTGTTACCCCTCATGGACCGAGAAACCCTCGACCGCAACATCTCAGATCTGACCTCGTCGCTGGGAGATCCCACGCGAAGGGCCATCTACATCGCGGTCAGGGAGTCGGCCGAGCCGATGACCACCTCCAAGGTGGCCGAACTGTTCGACATCCACCCCAACGTGGCCCGTCACCACCTCGACCGTCTCGCCGACGACGGGTACCTCAAGGTCAGCCATCTGCGGAAGGCAGGAGGCCCCGGAGCCGGCCGTCCCGCCAAGACCTACGAATCGACCAACAAAGAGGTGAGCGTCCACTTCGCCCCGCGACGCTTCGAGATGCTCATCGAGATGCTGTTCCAGGTATTGGAGGAGGTGTCCCCACCTGATGTCTCGGCGGTGGCGGAGAAGGTCGGGCGCTCCTATGGCGAGCAGCTTGCAGCCGAGATCGGCGCACCCGAGGACCCTGGCTATGACGAAGCGGTTCAGGCGGTCGCCTCGGCAATGACCGGTCTCGGGTTCTCGGTCGATCCTGATATCGAAGGTCAGCGTCTCCTCACCTCACACTGCCCGTTCGGAGAGACGGCCACCAATCACCCCGAGGTCATCTGCTCATTGGACCGGGGCATCGTCGCCGGGCTCTTCGGAGCCCTATCCGTGCCCTGCAACCCGGTCGTGATACCTCACCGGGACCTGGATGACTACTGTGTCACGAAGGTGCCCGTGACCATCGGCTGAGCCGGCGGCGGGTAGGGGTAGATCCCGATGGTGGGCCGTTCGACGGTGACCGATCCTGTGCCAACACAGCAAAGGACGGTCCATGCCTGCATACATCACGGCGGTCGGCTCGTATCTGCCCGGTGAGCCGATCGGCAACGACGACCTGGAGTCGTATCTAGGGTCGACCGGCGCCTCCACCCGTCTACGCAGGCGGATACTCGAGGCCAACGGGATCGAGAAGCGCCACTATGCCATCGATCGTGACGGCGAGACCACGATGCTCAACGAGGAGCTCGCCGAGCGGGCGATCCGCAACGCCCTGATCGATCGGGGAATCACTGCAAACGACATCGGGATGCTCGCCACGGGCACGACTCAGGGGGACCTTCCCGTTCCGGGCTTCGCCTCGATGGTGCACGCCCGGATCGGCGGCGGCCCGATGGAGATCCTCTCTGCCGGGGGCGTCTGCTGCTCCGGGATCGCCGCGCTGCGGGCCGCCGAAGCCGCCGTGTCCCTCGGCCGTCATCGGACCGCCGTAGCCGTGGGATCCGAGCTGGTCAGCCGAGCAATCCGCGCCAGCCGATTCGACCAGTCGGTCTCCCCCGGATTCGATGCCGAGTTCCTGCGATGGATGCTCTCCGACGGAGCGGGTGCTGTCGTCATCGATGACCGGCCGCGCGCGGGTGGGCTCTCGCTCCGCATCGACTGGTCCCACCTGGTGTCACATGCCGACCGCTTCCCGGTGTGCATGTACGCCGGAGTGGCCGCTCCCGACCACGTGGAGGCAGGTTCCACCTGGCAGGATCGAGCCACCCCCGCCCAGGCCCACGCCGCGGGAATGCTCAACCTGAGACAGGACACCGCCATCCTCAACAACATCGTGGCCCTCGGGGTGTCCGAGTACGTGGGCCTGGTCCGAGAGGGGAAGATCGTCCCCGACGAGGTCGACCACCTCCTCGTCCATTACAGCTCGGAGTACTTCCGCTCCGACATCGTCCGTCTCATGTCGGAGGCCGGTCTCATGATCCCCGAGGAGCGGTGGTTCACCAATCTGGCGACCAAGGGGAACACCGGTGCCGCCAGCATCTACATCATGCTCGAGGAGGCGTTCAACGGCGGTCGGATCGAGGCCGGGGACCGGGTCCTGCTGATGGTGCCCGAGTCCGGACGCTTCTCGGTGTCCTTCGTTCATCTCACCTGCGTCGACTGGGCTGCGGGCGTGCCAGCAACCGAGATCTCCTCGACCCACCCCGACGTCACGGTGACCCGGTCCGACGAAGACGTCTCGGATTGGCTGCTCTCAGAGCTGGCCCTGGTGTGGTCGGGATTCGAGATGCAGCTGTCCCGGGTTCCCCTGATCCAACGCATCGAATCCCACCGGGCGACGATCGAGGACTACCGAAACCTCCTCTACAACCTGAGACAGCAGGTGAAGGAGGGAGCGCGCTGGATCACCAGGGCCGCATCCAACATCACGGCCGAGTATGCAGATCTGCGCGCCGAGTTCATCGAGCATGCCGCCGAGGAACAACTGGACTTCAGGATGCTCGACGAGGATTACGTTGCCGTCGGCGGAGACCGCCGCCACATCGAGACCGGTAGGAAGAACCCGGGGTCGGAGGCCCTCTCCGCATACATGTTCGGTCAAGCCGGGCAGGAGAACCCCTTCGACCTGCTCGGGGCCATGTACATGATCGAGGGTCTGGGGGCGAACAAAGCCGCTCGCTGGGTGGAGCTGCTCCACGACCAACTCGACCTTCGTGAGGATCAGGTCCGCTTCATCAGCTATCACGGCGGAGCGGACGAAGAGCACACGGAGAAGATGTTCGAGATCCTCCGCTCCAGCCTGATAACGAGGGAGATCGCCGAGTCGATCGTGCATACCGCCCGCGTGGTGGGCCGGCTCTACGCCCTGCAGCTGGAGGAGGTCGACGGTGCGTGACCCGCGTCCCAGCCAGCTACTCGAGACTGCGGGGCCCAGGATCTGGGACGCCCTCGCCGGAGACCCGACGTTTCACTTCGATCGTCGGGCCCTCCGCCTCCTCGAGGCCGACCAGTCGAGGTGGTCCCATCGGTTCGTCAGGCCACCGGCACGGGTGTTGAGCCGCGTTGTCGTGGGCCTGATCGTCGTGTTGAAGCGGATCCTCCCGTTCGAGTTCTCCTCCCACCGGTTGTTGGACGTGCTGGGTATCTGGTTCATGTCGCGTTTCGTCTCGGAGGAAGGAGGTGAGCTGTTGCTGCGTCACTTCGTGATCGAGACCAACGTGCTCGCCTTCATCGCCCGGAATGGTGATACCGGCCGCATCGGCGGGGTCGCCGAGCCGGTGCTCAGACCGGTGACCCTCGGCGAGCTGGACGACAACGCGGTGATCGTGCACGACCTCAACCTCTACGAGGTCCTGGCCGGTCTCGGCGGGCACCGCCTCCCCCGCCTGGAGGAACGGCCCCGACCGCTCGACTTCTCGATGCTGGAGGTCGGGGTGATCGAGCCGTCGCCGAAGAGACGCATGTTGCGTCTCGACCTCGAGACGGGGATGTGCTTCATGAACATCATGTTCTCCCTGCTCACGACATCGAACGAGTACCGGAGGGCCGTTCACTCGCTGCAGCTGGATGAGTCCGTCCTGGCCTGTCTCGCCGAGCTGACCGGTGACGACCTCTTTCGCAGCTGGAAGCCGGCCGGCTACATACCGATAATCAGGACCAACCGGGACGTGCCCCGCGATCTGTTCGCCCACGCGGTCATCCATGAGTACATCCACGCCCGCCTCCTCCATCATGCCGCCAAGGCGAGCCCATGCGGCAACGCAGGCGATTGCCCCACACTGGAGTGGGCCCTGGCATCCGTCTAGTGACGGGCGACTCGGACCATTGCCCGGTGCCAAGATGAGTCAGCCGATACCCTTCGGCCGTGGCTCATGCCCCAGAGGGCGACGCGGCGCTCCCACCGGTGAACCAGACCCTCATCCGGGTGGTCCTGCTCATGCGGCTGCTGGGCTGGGTCTGGCTGGTCATCCTCGGCCTGGTCGCGCTGACCACCGGGGAGGGGATCGACGTCGGTGTGGTGGTCGGGACCATGGTCGTGGCCACCGCAGGGACGGCGGTCACCTGGCTCGCCGTTCGCCGGGGCTTCCTCGGCCAGCCGTGGTACTTGATCTTCGACGGGGCGGTGACCTTGCTCCTAGCGACGTCGGGATGGCTGTCGGGTTACGGAGAGTTCATCACCGGCGGTTATCCCGCCTCGTGGCTCTTCATCGTGGCCTATGCGACCAATCTCCCGAGGACCACGCTGGCCGGGCTGGCCGCTAGCGCCGTGTTTGGATTGCTCCACGCCGAGATGGGTCTCGACGCCACTCGTGCCTTCAGCAGCCTCCAGTTCATCGTCTTCGCCGTCGTGGTCGGCTGGGGCTTCGACGCCCTCCGGCAGCGCGAGCGTCTCCGTATCGCCGCCGAGCAGGAGCGGGCCGAGGCCGAGAGCGAGCTGGCCAGCGAGCAGGAGAGGTCGGCACGGCTCCGGGAGCGCTCCGTGATCGCCCGTCAGTTGCACGACTCGGTCTTGCAGACCTTGAAGCTGATCAGCGCTTCGGCTGGCGACGCAACCGAGGTCCGTTACCTGGCGCGAGTTCAGGAGCGCGATCTGCGGAGGACGATCAACGAGTACCAATCGCCGTTCGACGACAGCTTCCGGGCCCGGCTTCTCGACGCGAGGGCCGGGGTCGAGGACCGTTACCGGGTCGAGATCGAGCAGGTGATCAAGGACGACGCCGAGATGGACGACCGGCTGCGGGCCGTGGTCGATGCCGTGACCGAGGCGATGAGCAACGCGGCCCGGCACTCCGGGGCCCAGAAGATCGACCTATTTGCCCAGATCCAGGGAGACGCCCTCGAGGTCAGCGTGCGTGACCGGGGAAAGGGATTCGATCCCGAGCTGGCAGGCACCGGCATCTCGTTCTCCATCGTCGACAGGGTGGGCACGGTGGGGGGCACCGCGGAGATCAAGAGCACACCGGGCCGGGGCACCGAGGTGCTGATCAGCCTCCCCCTGACATGACCGACTCGAGACCGACGGTGTTGCTGGTCGAGGACCACCCGTTGACCCTCTTCGGGCTCCAGAAGTACCTGGGCGATCGTTTCGACCTGGTGGGCTCGGCCTCCGACGCCGCGGCCGCCATCGACCTGATCCTGGAGCGCAAGCCGGACCTTGTCCTCCTCGACGTCCAGTTCCCGGGAGGTGGGGGAGCCGCCGTGATCGAGGCGGTCAAGCCCAGGGAGCCCGATGTCAAGTTCCTCGCGTTCACCGTCTCCACCTCGGCCGAAGACGTGATCCGCCTCTTCCGGGCCGGGGTCGATGGGTATGTCGTCAAGACCACCGAGGGCTTCGAGCTGGAGGAGCAGATCGAGGAGGCGCTCGCCGGGGGGAGACCGGTCTCACGCTACGTGGCCGGCCATCTCCTCAAGATCGACGAGGTCGCCTCCACACAGTCCGAGATCGAGAGTCTCACCCCGCGCGAGCGCGAGGTGGTGACCCTCATCGCCCGCGGGTTCAAGTATCGCGAGGCCGCCGAGGAGCTGGGCATGAGCCAGAAGACACTGGAGACGCACATGAAGCACGTCTTCGACAAGCTCGGAGTGGCCAGCCGCAGTGAGATCACTCATCTCGCTTTCGAGACCGGCTTCCTCCAGCCCGGCGATTTCTTCTGAGCATCGGGGAAGACCCCGATATCCCGTGGGGGCCCTGGTGCGGATCATGGGGCAGACAAGGAGGAAGAAATGGCTCGCTCCAGGAGAATCCCACATTGGTTGAAGGTCATCCTCTGGATTGTGGTGGCACTGGTCACGGTCTTCTATGCCGCCGGAGGGGTGGTGTTCGCCAACATGATCTACACCGATGCTCTGGTCCCACAGGGCCCCACCCCCGACAACGGGGTCTATGTCACCGCGATCGAGGACACCTCGATCACACTCAGCTCCGAGGAGGAGAGGGAGGACACCAAGCGCCCCGGCTTCGCCGGTCTCGCCTGGGACGGGGGCTACGGCCTGCTCGAGGAGATCGTCGCGGTGGACGGTCTAAGCGTGACACGGGGGTTCATCCTCGTGTCCGGGACGCCGCCCGAGCCGTGTGACGTCGAGCTCGCCGACTGTGACGAGGTCGACATCGAGAGCTGGACGTTCCAGACCGATCCTTCCGATCTCGGTCTCTCCTTCGAGGAGGTGAGCTTCGACTCCCCGCTGGGCAGCATGGGGGCCTGGATGGTCGAGTCCGGTGACGGCTCGATCTGGGCAATCCATGCTCATGGATGGAGGGCGTCTCGTCGCGAGGCCCTGCGGATGCTGCCTACTTACTACGAGTCGGGGATCACCTCCCTGGTCATCGATTACCGCAACGACGAGGCGAACCCGGACGACCCCAGCGGGCTGTACCGCTTCGGTCGCACCGAGTGGGAGGACGTTGAGGCTGCCGTCGAGTTCGCCCTGGACCAGGGTGCTCGGCAAGTCGTCCTGGCCGGTTACAGCACCGGCAGTGCCCTGCACCTGGCATTCCTCGAGAACTCCGAGCTGGCCGACGTGGTCGTCGCGGCCGTGCACGACGCACCGAACATCGACATGGCCGAGACAGTCCGGTTCGAGGCGTCGAAGCGGACCATCCCCGGCACCCCATTCCCCGTCCCCGGATCGCTCACTACGGTGGCGATGGCGGTCGCCGACCTCCGTTGGGACGTGGACTGGTGGGGAATCGACTATGTCGACCGGGCCGACGAGATCGTCAAGGTCCCCACACTCGTCTTCCACGGGACCGAGGACGACCGGGTCCCGATCGAGGGGTCCCGGCGTTTCCGTGACAAGGCACCGGACCGGATCCAACTGGTCGAAGTCGAATCGGGCGGGCACGTCACCAGCTGGAACATCGACCCGGGGTCCTACGACCAGACGCTCGGCGCGTTCCTGGCCCAGATAGGAGAATGATCGCTTCTGTGTCGGAAAAAGGCGATGTGAGCGCCCTTTTTCGACACAGAACGATGTGGAAGGTGGCGAAATGGCAAGACCTGGAGGTTTTGCCTCGGCCACCCGAACGGCCAATGACCCTGCTCAGTTAGGCTCAGAGGGCCAGGTTTTCCCCAACCGGAAGGCTGAGATGTCCAACGATCCATTCGGGGCTCGCGGCACCCTGGAGACAGCGCTCGGGACTCGTCACATAACCCGGCTCGACGCGCTCGAGGGCGTGGAGAACCTTCCGTACTCGATCAAGGTCCTGCTCGAGTCAGCCCTGCGCAACCTCGACGAGAAGGCGATAACCGCAGCGGACGTCCGTCAGATAGCCGGATACGACGCCAAGGCCGTCGGAGAGGCCGAGATCCCGTTCATCCCCGGCCGGGTGGTGCTTCAGGACTTCACCGGTGTCCCGGCCGTGGTCGACCTGGCCGCGATGAGGGCGGCCATCGTTCGCCTGACGGGCGACCCGGGCTCGGCACAGCGGGTTAACCCGCTGATCCCCGCCGATTTGGTGATCGACCACTCGGTGCAAGTCGACGCCTTCGCCCGCCCGGACGCCTTGATCATCAACTCGAACAAGGAGTTCGAGCGCAATCAGGAGCGCTACGAGTTCCTGAAGTGGGGCCAGTCGGCCTTCGCCAACTTCCGGGTGGTTCCCCCGGCTACGGGCATCGTCCACCAGGTCAATCTCGAGTACCTGGCCAAGGTGGTCTGGGACGACGGTGAGCACCTCTACCCCGACAGCCTCGTCGGCACCGATTCCCACACCACGATGATCAATGGCCTCGGCGTCGTCGGCTGGGGTGTGGGGGGCATCGAGGCCGAGGCGGCCATGGTGGGTCAGCCGATCTACATGCTCCTCCCCGAGGTCGTCGGGTTCGAGCTCACCGGGAAGCTTCCCGAGGGAGCCACCGCCACCGATTTGGTCCTCCGGGTGACCGAGATGCTGAGGGAGCACGGGGTGGTGGACAAGTTCGTCGAGTTCCACGGGCTCGGCCTCGACGACATGCCTATCGCCAACCGGGCCACCATCGCCAACATGGCCCCCGAGTACGGGGCCACTGTCGGCTTCTTCCCCGTCGACGATCAGACCCTCCGCTATCTCCGGCTCACCGGTCGAGAGGACAAGCTGATCGACACCATCGAGGCCTACTGCAAGACGCAGGGGATGTGGCGGGAGGACGGCCGGGTCATCCAATACAGCTCGACGCTTGAGCTCGACATGAGCACCATCGAGCCCTCACTCGCCGGCCCGAGGCGGCCCCAGGACAGGGTGGCGCTCGCGGCGATGAAGGACCAGTGGCACGCCGATCTCACCAATGTCTTCGGCAAGAACGGAGGCGCCAGGACCTCCACGGTCGTCAGCTGGGAGGATGAGGGGGGAGCGGCGAACGAGGCCCTCCAGGCCCAGTCGGCTGCCCTCGTCGAGTACGAGGGAGAGACCTTCACCTTGAGCGATGGCGACGTCGTGATCGCCGCGATCACCTCATGCACCAACACCTCCAACCCCGATGTGATGATCGGTGCCGGCTTGGTGGCCCGCAAGGCGCGCGCCCTCGGCCTGCAGAGAAAGCCTTGGGTCAAGAGCTCGATGGCGCCCGGATCCAAAGTCGTGACCGAGTATCTGACCGAATCCGGTCTGATCGAGGATCTCGAGCACCTCGGCTTTGGGGTCGTCGGCTACGGGTGCACGACCTGTATCGGCAACTCCGGCCCCCTGCCCGATCCGATCTCGGCGGCGATCCACGCCCACGACCTGGTGTCGGCCTCGGTCCTGTCCGGCAACCGCAACTTCGAAGGCCGGATCTCCCCGGACGTGCGGGCCAACTACCTGGCATCCCCACCGCTGGTAGTCGCCTATGCGCTCGCCGGCACGGTCGATTGGGACCCGGCCAGTGAGCCGATCGCCCAGACTGCGGACGGCAACGACGTGTTCCTCGAGGACATCTGGCCCACACAACATGAGATCGCCACGATCGTCGGTGAGAGCGTCCACCAGCGCCAGTTCCTCGACAAGTACAGCGACGTGTTCACCGGATCCGAGGAGTGGAGGGAGATATCGACCCCCGCCTCCGACCTCTACGCGTGGAACGAGACGTCGACGTACGTTCAGGAGCCCCCCTTCTTCACCGAGCTCACCAGCGAGGTAGTCCCGATCCAGGCCGTCATCGGCGCCCGTGTCCTCGTCAAGCTCGGTGACTCGGTGACCACGGATCACATCAGCCCGGCCGGAGCGATCGCGGTCGAGTCACCGGCGGGTGGCTACCTGATCGAGCACGGAGTGCAGCCCCCGATGTTCAACAGCTACGGATCGAGACGCGGCAACGACCGGGTCATGACCCGGGGAACCTTCGCCAACATCAGGGTGCGCAACCAGCTCGCCCCTAACACCGAGGGAGGCTGGACGACCGACTTCACTGACGGGAAGGTGAAGTCCATCTACGAGGCAGCCCTCTCCTATCGAGACGCAGGAATCCCCCTGATAGTGCTGGCAGGCGAGGACTACGGGATGGGCTCCTCGCGTGACTGGGCGGCCAAAGGCACATTCCTGCTCGGCGTCAAGGCGGTGATCACCAAGTCGTTCGAGCGGATTCATCGCTCCAATCTGGTGATGATGGGAGTGCTACCCCTCAACTTCACCGCCGGCAACGACGCGAGCACGCTGGGTCTCGACGGGACCGAGACTTACGACATAGCGGTGGACGACGACCTGAGGCCGCGACAGACGATCAGGGTCACCGCCAACAAACCGGACGGGACGGTGGTCGAGTTCGACACCGTCGCCAGGGTCGACACGCCGATCGAGGTCGAGTACCTGCGCAACGGTGGGATCCTTCATTACGTGTTGAGGAGAATGGCCCCTGACTGAAGGTGAGCCCGGGCCACGGCCCCGGGCCAGTCTGCAACTAACTGGTGTCTTCCTGTTGGTGGTGGGCGTCGGGCTCACCATCGCCTGGATCGTCGGATCGGGCCCGGACCAGGTGGCGACGGTGGGTGACCCGGCTCCCGATTTCACCGTCGAGGTCATCGAGGGCGGCGAGTTCACGTTGTCTGATTCCGACGGGCCGGTTGTGATCAATTTCTGGGCGTCGTGGTGTCTTCCCTGTCGGGAAGAGATCCCTGAGATCTCGGCATTCGCCACGGCGAACCCGGGAGTTCAGGTGATCGGTGTGGCGATTCGTGACGTCGAGACTTCGGCCCGGCAGTTCGCAGATGAGATCGGCGCTTCCTACCCACTGGCCCTCGGCAATGCCGACATCGAGGAGGCCTACCCGGTGCTGGGGCTGCCAGCGACCTATGTGATCGATGCCGAGGGCAACGTCTCCGAGCTCTACAACGGGATCGTCGACCAGGAGATCCTCTCCGGACTGGTCCCGTAGGCGGACTCGCCGAACCTCGCCTTGTGCAGGCTGACGTACTCGAAGTTCGGCCCTTCGACCATCTCGGCGAAGACCACCAGCCGCTCCCGGGCCGAGAACTTTGGGTTGCAAGTGGTGAGAGTGAGCCAGCCACCCGGTCGGTCCCCGGTGACCCAGACGTCCGTCGGGGCAACCACTTGGATCTCCCGAACTTCGTAGACATGTGACCCGGTAGCGGTCTCCACCTCCACCGTGTCACCCGGCTCGAGCAGGTCGAAGTCGAAGAAGGGGCTCCCGTAGGTGGTGCGATGCCCCGAGATGACTGCATTGCCCGGCTGCCCGGGCAATGCGGTGGACCCCATGTGGCCGGGGCCTTTCCTCAGTGTCTCCCTATCGACCCCCTCATAGACCACCAGACCCTCCATCCCGATCTTGGGGATCGACATGAACGCAAACGACTCGCCCACCGCGACCGGCTCTTCGGAGGTGAAATCGACGACCTGGGGGATCTGGGGCGGAACGATCACCCCGGCACCGAGGTACTCCGCGCTGTCCACGGACTCCGGTACCGGGTCGGACTCCTCGAGGACGACCTCGAGCTCTTCAGACGCCTCCGCCTGAACACCGGCATTGATGACGTCGGTGCCAAAGAGCTGCCATCCGAGATACCCGAAGATGAACAGGCCGCTCCAAATCAGGGCCCACCCCACTACCTGGACCTTGTACCGCATTGGTGTAGAGGCTAAATCGCCCCGCCCTCTAGCAAACAGGAAATCCTCAGCGACCCGACCAATCGGGTGCCCGCTTCTCGATGAACGCGGCCACCCCCTCGGCGGCGTCGTCGGTCGAGGCGATCTCGGTGAGACCACCCTGGAGGCGGTCGAGGGCGGTGTCGAGCGCGGAATCGGCCATCCCATGGAAGGAGTCCTTGCCCAACATCAACGTAGACGGGCTCAGCTCCATCAGCGAGGACACCACCTCGTCCACCGTCTGGTCCAGCTCTCGACGGGGGACGACCCGGCTGACCAGACCGAGCCGCAATGCCTCCTCCGGGTCGATCAGCCGCCCGGTGAGCATCATCTCCAGGGCAGCCTTGCGTGGCATCGCCCGCACCAGCATCGCCGAGATCATCATCGGCCAGAGCCCTACCTTGACCTCGCTGGTGCCCAGCTTGGCGTCATCGACGCAAATGGTGATGTCGCAGGCCACCGCCAGCCCCAACCCGCCGGCGATGGCGTGGCCGTTGACCCTGGCGATGGTCGGCTTCCCACCCCCCATCATGGAGCGGAACAGATGGGCTATGTCCCCACGCCCGTGGTGGAGGCCGATGGGGTCGTCGACAAAGGACCCGGAGAGGTCACCGCCGGCGCAGAAGGCTTCCTCTCCGGCCCCGGTGTAGACGATCACCCGCACGTGTGGGTCGGCCAACGCCTCCTGGGTCCTGGCGAGGAGCCCGGCCATGGTCGTGACGGACATCGGGTTGCGACGCTCGGGGTCATCGATCGTGACCGTGGCACGGCCCTCCGAAACCTCGTATTTCACCGTCATTTTTCCCCCTCTCGGATTGAGGGCCGACCTCGATTACCGTCGGTCATCATGCTATGGCTCGCCATCGTCGTCTTCATCGCCCTCTCGGTGGCGGTGCTGCGGGGGGGACGACTGGTGAACCTCGGGGACATCGAGATGCGCTCGTGGTGGCTCTTGTTCCTGTCACTCGGCCTCCAGTTGGGGACCCGGTTCCTCCCTGACGAATCATGGTCAGAGTGGGTGGGCGTGGTGATGGTCCTTGTCTCATTCGTGCTGCTGATGCTGCTAGTCGTGCTCAATCGGTCGAAGCCGGGCATGTGGATCGCCGGCCTCGGCGTGTTGATGAACTTCACGGTGATCGCCGTCAACGGTGGCATGCCAGTGCTGGCCGAGGCCGCCGAGGTGGCCAGCGGGTTCTCGATAAGCGAGCCCGACCTCTCCACCACCTTCAAACACGTCCTACTTGACGAGAGCTCGAGACTCACTTTCTTCGCCGACGTTATCCCGTTGCGGATCGCCGGGTTCGGCGAGGTGATCAGCATCGGGGACATCTTCCTGGCCCTCGGCCTGGGTGTCTTCCTCGAGCACGAGCTGCGCAGGCCGCGTCGTTACTTCAAGCACGGGGCCCAGGCTCAACCGGGCTCAGCGGTCCGGCACTGACCCGAGCTGTCCTGAGAAGGCCCCGTCCCTCGAGCAGGCGCCGCAAGGACGCAA
>Ga0299907_10000873_pt1 | contig 16048 bp, 15 predicted proteins | sample RVTome_16_FD_198680 | JGI IMG/M metagenome (GOLD analysis project Ga0299907, IMG submission 198680) | Soil microbial communities from uranium-contaminated site in the Upper Colorado River Basin, Wyoming, United States - RVT152D67 (version 2) ...
CGAGCGCTGGATCTCGCCCAAGCCGCCCCGAAGCTCTTCGAGAGTGAGATGCCTGGCCATCGACGAGCGAACCTCCTCAGCGAACCAGGAGGCCACGCGGCGCCGAGGTCAGGACCTCCGGGCCATCCTCGGTGAGCAGCACCGTGTCCGAGATGAAGTAGTCGCCGGCACCGGTATCCATCAGCCACGACAGGACGTGGAAGGTCATGCCCGGCCGGATCTCGAGGTCGCTGTCGTGGCGCAGGCCGGTGACCCGGTTGCCGCCGGTCCAGCTCGGCGGGAAGCCGATGCCGACCAGATAGCCGCAGTGATGCCGGCGATAGTGGGCGAGGCCTGCCCGGCCGACGACCTGCTGCCAGGTCGCGTAGACGTCGCGCGCCAGGGCGCCCGGACGCAGCGCCTCGAGCACGGCGTCGAAGGCCGAAAGGCACACCCGCTCCATTGCGCGCGCCTCGTCCGGCGCGCGGCCGAGGAACACCAGCCGGCCCATGGGCGCGTGATAGCGCTTGACGCAGCCGGACAGCTCCAGGAGCACCGCGTCGCCCTCGATGTATCTGCCGTCGGCCCAGGTGGTGTGCTCCTCGGCGAGCCGCGAGGTCGGGCGGATGAACGGGCCGAAGCCCGGGAAGGAGCCGCCGGCCGCGATCATCGTGCGGTGGCATTCGGCGGCGACCTCTCGCTCGCTGGTACCCACCTTGAGTGTCTCGACCGCCGCGGCCATCGCGGCATCGGACACCTTTGCCGCGGCGCGCATGCAGCGCTGCTCGGCCGGGCTCTTGATCATCCGGAACTGGTCGACCAGCCCGGTGACGTCCAGCCAGTCGGCGTCCGGCAGCTGGCTCATCAGGCTCTCGGCGAGGCCGAACGGCAGGCCCGACGACCACTTCTCGATGCCGACCCGGGCATCCGCCTGGTCGCGCTCCTCGAGCAGCTCGGCCACCACGTCGGCCGCCCTCGCGAGCCTCGCCTTGGCCAAGCCGCGATCGCGCAGTAGCCGCAGCGCGACGTCCGCCGCCGTCTCGTGGTCCTCGTGACCGCGAAACAGCGCGTTTCGCACCTGGTGCCCGATCGTCACCTTCTCCATGGCGCGGGTGACCAGCACCATCTCGCCGGCCGCCGGAACCAGCAGGACATGGGGCGCGAAATACCCCCAGTGATCGAGCCCGGTCAGATAGAATATGTTCTCGGGCGTCGAGACCAGGCAGGCCCCGAGCCCCTGCTCCGCCATGCGACGGCGCACCGCGTCCAGACGCTGCCGGTACTCGTCCTCGCCGAAAGTGAGGTCGTCCGCCTCGGAAGCGTCGGCCATCGGCGTCAGTGGCGCTCCTCGGCCAGGCGTTGCAGCGCATCGCCGTCGACCCGGTAAGGCAGCCAGTCGTCCATCTGGCGAAAGCCGAGGCGCTTATAGAAGTCGCGCGCGGGGTTCCACTGCAGCGCCCAGAGGTCGAGCCGCCGGCAGTCCCGCTCGAGCGCGAGGGCGGCGAGCCTGGTCATCAGCTGCCGGCCGATGCCGAGGCCGCGGGCGGCTTCGGTGACGTGGATGTCCTCCAGATAGATGCCGGGCCGGCCCTCAAAGGTGGAGTAGTTGTGGAAGAACAGCGCGAACGCCACCGCCTCGCCGTCGACCTCCGCCAGCAGGCATTCGAACCGAGCGTGCTCGCCGAAGCCGTCGCGCCGCACGTCGGTCTCGGTGATCCGCACCTGATCCGCCAGCTTTTCGTAAACCGCGAGCTCGCGCACCATGCGGACGATGGTCGCGGCATCGTCGGCGGTAGCGTGCCGGATACGGATGCGCTCCGGCGCCGAGGCAGGGGCTGGTGCTGTCATCACTGCTGCGGCGGGAGCCCCTGCCCGGCGCCGGCGTCGCCCGCCATCGCCACGCACATCGCCTCGGCGCGCGAGCGGAACAGCTCGGCCTGATCCTCGCCGATCACGCCTTCCGCCAACATCCGATCGACATCCGCGCTGCGTTCTTCGATGCATTGCGCCAGCGCCTGCTCGGCGGCGCTCAGCTCGGGGCCGAGCCCGAGCCATTCCTCGCGGTTCAGCCAGACCAGCGCGCCGACGCAGGCGAGGAAGATCACGAGCGCCACGATCCGCGCGGCGACGGTGTCGAGGAAGGAAGCTGGCGGCGGCGAGATCCTGCTGACGGTCACGATGCACTCCGGCTGGTTCGAGATCGTCTTCCAGGCTGCTCAACCGAGCGAAGGCCGGGTCTTCTCGACGCTCGGGCGCGAGCGGACCCCCTCCCACCAGCGCTTCAGGTTCGGCGCGTTGCCGAGCAGCCTCTGGCCCTCCGGCGTTTGAGAGAAATAGTCATGGATCGGGATCAGCAAAAGGTCGGCGCGGCTCAGCTTCTCGCCCGCGAGAAAGGGGCTGCCGTCGATCAGCTTCTCGAGCGCCTCGAGACAGGTCTTTGCCTGGGGCAGCGCCTGGCTGATCGCGGCCTCGTCGGAGGCGTTGCCGAGCATCGGCATGATCGCCCGCTGGACGAAGATCTGGGTGATCAGGCAAGGATAGGCATAGCCGCCGATGACGCCGATGGCCTGGGTCATCCGGGCCCGCTCGCGCACGTCCGAGGGCTCGAGGTCGGGTCCTGGGAAGGCCTCGTTGACGTAGCGCGTGATCGCATCGGTCTCGTACAGCGCGAAGCCCTCGTGCTCGAAGGCCGGCACCTTGCCGAACGGATGCCGCGCCAAGTGCTCGGGCGATTTCCCGGCGCCTTGCAGGATATCGACCTCGACCAGGTCGTAGTCGACGCCCTTCTCCTCCAGCGCCAGCCTGGCGGTGCGGGCGTAGGTGCTGTAGGCCGGCCCGTAGACGATCGGCTTTGTCATCTCGATGTCTCCCCGTTCGTCGTGTCTAGGTTCGCTCCCTTCCGTCACCCTCGGGCTCGACCGGGCTCGACCGGAGGGTCCATGCCGCGCACTCTGAACACGCTGCCCGGAGGAGGCGTGGATGCCCGGGTCAAGCCCGGGCATGACAGAAAGTATCGGGAACACGCCATCAGGTCAGCTCGATCTTGCCGTCGATCCTCTCGGTCAGCTCGATGCCGTTGACCTTGAGCGTGACCTCGGCGCTGAGCGTCTCGTCGCCCTTGAGCTGGCCCTTGTCGATCCCCTCGCGCACCGCCTTCTCGATCTCGCGCTGCGAGGTGACGCCGACCTTCTTCAGGAACTTGCGCAGGCTCATGTTGAAGACGTCCTCGTTCATCGTCGCCTCCTCGCAATGGCACACACATCAGGCCGCGCGGGCGAGCGGCAGGTTGACCAGGAGATTCTGCGGCTTCAGCCGGACGCGCTGCTCCGCGCTCATCGCCAGTCCCAGGTAGACCGGGCGGCCGCGCACGTCGGGCAGCACGTCTTCCGGGTCGCGAAACTCGAGCCGGAACAGCGCCAGGAGCCGGGCGAGCCCGACTTCCGGCACCTCCTTGCCCTGGTAGAGATCATTCAAGAGCCTGCTCGCCTCGGCGTCCAGCCCCACGTGCCATCGCCAGCGCTCGTCGCGCACCGCCTGAACCGGCTGGATCGATACAGCCGCGAGGGTGAAGTGCTCGGTCCAGCGCTCGAGCACCCGGCAGAGCGCGTCGAGTCCAGGCTGGGTGAAGCCGAGATCGAGCACCGTATCGAACCGGTCGCTGCGCTGCCAGTAGGTGGCGGCGCCGGTCTCGTCCAGAACGTCCAGCTCGACCTCGCGGGCCGGGGGGCCGGCCTCGACCAGCAGCCCGCCAGACATGCCGGGGCCCTGGCCACGGCTTCGCATCTCGACGGTCTCGTCGTCGGCCATGAGGACGGCGCCGTCCCGGATCGTGACCTTCTGCTCCCGGAACAGGAGCTCGGCCGCACGCAACCGGATCGGATCGTCGCAGCCGTCCAGGAGATGGCGCAGGATGACATGCACCAGCTGGTCGAGGAACAGAGGCGGCAGACCGTCACCGCCGCGGCGCACGAGGTCGAGATAGGCCGCCTCCAGGCTCGGCGCCGTCAGCAGCCGGTCGCGGAAGCGAAGCACCGTGCGGTAATTGTCGCGCGCGTCCGGGTCGGCGAGCGCGGCCAGCCGCTCGTCCAGCACTGTCAGCCGTGGCTCGGCCATCAGCGCCTCGTGCAGCGCCACCTCCGCCCGGCAGGACTCCTCGACCGGCGCGATCTCCGGGCGCAGGAAATAGGCGCGCAGGAAATCGTCCGTCGGGCAGAGCCGGCCATCGGCGTCCGCCCGGACCAGGTGGTAGCCGGAGGCCCGCCAGAAATCAGGCATGGTTCCCGCGCGCCACGGGCTCAACCGGCGTCATCGACGATGGTCCAGATCTTGGCGTGCCCGCCACCGGCGGCCGGCTCGACCGTGCGAAAGCGCTCGACGATGCCCTTGGGCCCGAACTCCCGCTCGACCGCGATCAGTGTGTTGATCTTGTGGTCGCAAAGGCCGGCGGCGAACTCGGTCTCGGCGCGCGCGACCAGGCTCGCCGCCTCCAGGGACGGCGCGCCGTAGTGGGCGACGAAATGGCGGGCCAGGGCTTCGACCACCGCCTCCAGCTCGTCCGGGCCGATCTCCGCGATGACCGCGAAGGTCGACCAGCCGAAGGTCCGCGTCCCCAGGAAGCCGCTTCGAAAGGCCTGGCGGCGCTTGCCGCTCAGCGATCCGGGGTCGGCATCGGCGAAGGCGAATGCGCCCGAGACCGCCCATTCGTCCGGCTCGGCGGCGCGCTCGAACACCTGCTCGTCGGAGACATCGAAGCGGATCGTCCTGGGAAAGCGCATGCCCGCGCGCCGGCCTCCCGCCTCAGCCTCGCGCCGCCCAGCTGGGGGTCCGGATGGCGTCTTCCAGAGACACGGTCTGCGTGACGCCGTGCCTCACCAGGCGCAGCGCACCGGCATCGGTGATGCCGGAGAAGGTGCCCTGCCGCCTCTGGCCCCCGGCCTCGACCTCGATCGGCTTGCCGAGGCCGGTGGCGCGGGCGAGCCAGGCCTGCTGCACCGGCGCGACGCCGTCCTCCTGCCAGCGGTTGATCCAGCTCAGGAAATGGCGGCCGTACGCCTCCAGCAGGTCGAGGGTCGTGATCTCGCCGCAGCCTTCCTCCTCGAGCGTGGTGCGGTCCAACCGGCCCTGCCCGACCTCGCCCCAGCGGCCGCGCATGGCGATGCGAAAGCCGATCACCAGCCAGTCGGGAACCGCGCCGGCCGTCTTGGTCCTGGCGCTCGCCATGCGCACGCCGCCGACGACCCCGCCGTTGACCTCGAGCCGATCCGGCCAGCCGAAGGTCACCGCGACCACCGGAGGCACGAGGGCGCCGAGCGCATCGCCGAGCCCGAGCATGGCGGCCAGGACGACCGGCAGGGACTGCTCGAGCGGCTGCTCGGGCACCAGCACGACGGCGCACGCACAGGTCTCGTGGCCGCTGCTCCAGAGCAGCGTGCCGGCCTCGGCGCCCTCGGACGCGAGCACCAGGCAGCGCTCGTACGGATCGAGCTCCGGCGCTACCGCGAACGGGCGGAACGGCGGCGGCAGGACCGGGCGCTCGCTCACGGCGCCGGTACCATCAGTCCGGGAGCATCCACCTTCGACCTCCTCCTCTTCTCGCAACTCGCGGGCTCTTCTCGCACGTGCAGGCATCCCGCCAGCTTGCCGCAAGGCGCCCAAAAGCGAAAGCGGCTCGGTGCTCCCGCGGGCTGTCCCGTTCAGCTCAGACGTCCAGCTGCCATGCCGGCGCCGCTCAGCTCGGCACCGCGCGCGACCTGCTCCTCCAGCATGATCTCGTAATCCAATGCTCCTGAGCGATGGCGGGATCGAGCGCCCTGGTCTCACTCGGCAGCTTAACCGCACGTTTACGTTTCGCCTTCACGATATTCTTCGGATGGTCCATGCGACCGTGGGAATCCGCTTCGCCCCTCCCCGTCGGGCGTGGGCACCGATTCCCACGGTCGCACGGACCATCCGACCGGAACACAATACGGGCTATTGGTTGCGGAGAGGTTAACCGTACGGCATCAGTCTCCGGCCGGCAGGAACGTCCGTCTCCTGTTTCCGTCGCGCAGAACCACCGAGATTGCATGCGGAGTAGTTCGGGGCGGCGCCTACGCCTGGGAGCGATCGCCGGATCACATGCCGGCATAGTTCGGGGTCGTCGCCTCCTTGCGGGAGGGACGCCGGCGTTACATGCCGACGTAGTTCGGGCCGTCGCCGCCCTGCGGCACCACCCAGTTGATGTTCTGGCGCGGGTCCTTGATGTCGCAGGTCTTGCAGTGGACGCAGTTCTGGAAATTGATCTGCAGGCGCGGCCGGCCACCGTCTTCGACGAATTCGTACACCCCGGCCGGGCAGTAGCGCTGCTCGGGCCCGGCGAATTCGGCGAGATTGACGTTCACCGGGATGCCGTCCTCCAGGATCTGCAGATGGCAGGGCTGGTCCTCCTCGTGGTTGGTGTTCGAGATGTAGACCGACGACAGGCGATCGAAGGTGAGCGTGCCGTCCGGCTTGGGATAGTCGATCGGCTCGAACTGGCCGGCCGGCTTCAGCTGCTCATGATCGGAATGATGGTGAAAGGTCCAGGGCGCCCTGCCGCGCAGGAGATAGGTGTCGAGCCCGCTATAGGCGATCCCGCCGAACAGGCCGAAGCGGAAGCTCGGCCGGATGTTTCTGGCGCGGTGCAGCTCCTCGTAAATCCATGACCGCTCGAGTGCGCTCGGATAGGCGTCGAGCACCGGCCCGCCCTCTCCGGCGAGCGCCCCGAACGCCGCCTCGGCGGCGAGCATGCCGGACTTCATGGCCGTGTGATTGCCCTTGATCTTGGGCACGTTCAGGAAGCCTGCGGTGCAGCCGATCAGGGCGCCGCCTGAAAAGACCAGCTTCGGAATCGACTGCAGGCCGCCCTCGTTCAGCGCCCGCGCACCGTAGCAGATCCGCCGGCCGCCTTCGAAAGTCTGTCGGATCGCAGGGTGGGTCTTGAAGCGCTGGAACTCTTCGTAGGGCGACAGGTAGGGGTTCTGGTAGTCCAGCCCGACCACGAAGCCGGCCGCCACCTGGTTGCCCTCGAGGTGGTACAGGAATGACCCGCCGTAGGTCCTGCGATCCAGGGGCCAGCCGACGGTATGGACGACGAGGCCGGGCTCGTGCCGGGCCGGATCGATCTCCCACAGCTCCTTGAGGCCGATGCCGTACGTCTGCGGATCTTTGCCCTCGCGCAGCCCGAACCGCGCCTGGACGGTCTTGGTCAGCGAGCCGCGGCAGCCTTCGGCGAACAGCGTGTAGCGCGCGTGCAGCTCCATGCCGGGCTGGTAGGTGTCCTTGGGCTGCCCGTCCCGGCCGACCCCCATGTCGCCGGTCGCCACGCCCTTGACGCTGCCGTCCTCGTGGTAGAGCACCTCGGCGGCGGCGAAGCCGGGATAGATCTCGACCCCCAGCTCCTCGGCCTGGGCGCCGAGCCATTGCACGACTTTGCCCATGCTGACGATGTAGTTGCCGTGGTTGCGCATCTGGGGCGGGGCCGGCAGGGCGAACGCACGCCGCTCGGTCAGGTAAAGAAAACGGTCCCGGGTGGCCGGGGTGGCAAGCGGCGCGCCCCTGGCCTGCCAGTCCGGGATCAGCTCGTTCAGCGCGCGCGGCTCGAGCACCGCACCCGAGAGGATGTGGCCGCCGAGCTCGGCCGCCTTCTCGAGCACGCAGACGCTGAGCTCGTGGTCGCGCCCGGCGGCAAGCTGCCGGAGCCGGATGGCGGCCGACAGGCCGGCCGGCCCCGCGCCCACGATCACCACGTCGAACTGCATGCTCTCTCGTTCCATAATGCCCTCGGAATCGTGCTCGGGTGCTTTCCATGATCTAACCGTCGGCATCCGCCGCCGCTGCTGGACCTTGCCAGTGTGGCGGCGAATGCCTTTCGCTCTTCTCGCCCCTCACCTAAACAGGCGTCAACCTTGACGGGAGGGCAGCCGAGCCATGACCTTTGCCGACCGGAGCGCAGGGCTGCGTGCCTGGCTCGACTGGTATCAGGAGATGGGCGCCGAGGCCCTGGTCGGCGAGCACCCGGTCGACCGCTTTTCGCAACCCGATCCGGGCATGCCGCCCGCGCGAGGAGACCAGCTCGCGACTTCGGCGAGGTCCGCGGCAGCCATGCCGGCCGAACCGACAGCGTTGGCGCCGAGGCGCACGGTCGCCCAATCCTCGCTCCTGCGCTCGGCGGCCAGCATCGCGCAGAGCGCGCGCGGCCATGCCGCCGCCTGCCGCGATCTGGTCGAGCTGAACGCGGCGCTCGCCGCGTTCGACGGCTGCCCGCTCAAGGATACCGCCCTCAATCTCTGCTTCGCCGACGGCGATCCGGCCGCGCGCCTCATGCTGATCGGCGAGGCGCCCGGCGCCGAGGAGGACCGCAAGGGCAAACCGTTCGTCGGCCCGAGCGGCCAGCTGCTCGATCGCATGCTGGCGACCATCGGGCTCGACCGCAGCCAGGTCTGGATCACCAACATCATCTTTTGGCGTCCGCCCGGCAACCGGCCGCCGACCTCGGCCGAGATCGCGGCCTGCCAGCCTTTCCTGGAGCGACAGATCGAGCTCCTGCGCCCGCGCCTGATCGTCTTCCTTGGCGGCGCCGCGGCGCGCGCGCTGCTCGGGCTGCAGGAGGGCGTGACCAGATTGCGCGGCCGGCGCCTGACCTATTCCATGAGCGACGGCGCGACGATCCCGGCGCTGGTGATGTTCCACCCCGCCTACCTGCTGCGGCAGCCGGCCCACAAGCGGCTGGCCTGGCGCGATCTGCTCGCCATTCAGCGCCTGCTGCGGGAAAATTAACGGCTTGAAGCGGTGCGATCGCGTTGGTAAACCCCGGTTAACTACAACTTGATGAAGAAATCCTTAAACATCGCCACATGTTGTGGGACCGCTCCAAGCGTGATTCGAGACTTCGCCTTCTGGCATCGTCGATCTGCATCGCGCTGGGCGTGTCCTCGACCCCGGCGTCGGCAGCGCCAGAGGCCCTCGCACCAGCCACCCTCAAGTCGCGCATCGCGTTGCCGGGCGTGCCCGCCAGCCAAGCGACCCCGGGGCCGCTCGACACCCACGACGCCGCCCACTACCGCCGCATCTTCCGGCTCCAGGAGGCGGGCGAGCTCGGCGCCGCGGACGAGCTGATCGCCCGACTGCACGATCCGGTCCTGCTCGGCCACGTCCAGTACCAGCGCTACATGCACCCGACCGCCCATCGCTCCACCTTCGAGGAGCTGGCGGCCTGGCTCGAGCGCTTCGCCGACCATCCTGGCGCCGACCGGGTTCATGCTCTGGCGCTCAAGCGCCGGCCGGCTAGTGCGGCCCGGCCGACCGCGCCGCTGCGCGGCTATCTCGGCGGCGCGGGGCAGGAGCTGCAGGAGGAGCCGCCGATCCGCTACCGGACCTCGCTCGAGCGTTCCCCCGAACACGACGCGGCGGTCCGGGCGTGGCGCGCCGGCATCGAGCGGCTGGTGGCGGACGGGCAGCCCATGGCCGCGGCCGACCAGCTCGCCCGCACGGAAATCGTGGCTATGGCCGATCCGGTCGAGGTCGATCTGGCCCGCTGGGAGATCGCGCGAGGTTTCCTGGCGTTCGGCGAGGTTCGCCGGGCGTTCTCCTTCGCGCGACTGGCAGCCGGCCGATCGGGCGACGCCGTGCCCGAGATCCACTGGACGGCCGGCCTCGCCTCCTGGCGATACGGTAGGATCGAGCTCGCCGCCCGGCATTTCGCCGCGCTGGCGGACGCCGAGGCGGCACGTCCGAGCGAGCGGACGCGCGCCGCCTTCTGGGCGGCCCGCGCCTATCTGGTCGCCTTCAAGCCCCAGCTGGTCACGCATTTCCTCTCGATCGCGGCTGAGGATGCGCACAACCTCTACGGCCTGCTGGCGCGCACCGTGCTGGATCGCGAGCCGGGCTACGATTGGCAGCGGGTCGCCCCAGGAGACGGCATGCGCCAGCTGCTGGCGCAGTACCCCGGCGCCAGGCGGGCGCTCGCGCTCGGCCAGATCGGTCAGGGCGGGCTCGCCGAGCAGGAGATCCGCAAGCTGGCGGCGCGCGCCGCGCCCGATCTGATGACCGGCCTGATCGCGCTCGCCGAGTGGCTCGATCTGCCCGCGGCGCAGATGCGGCTCGCCCAGAGCCTGGGCGTCAGCGAGGGCCGCTATCACTACGGCGCCCTGTTTCCGCTGCCCAGCTGGCGGCCGGCGACCGGCTTCACCCTCGACCGCGCGCTGGTGTTCGCGGTGATGCGCGCCGAGTCGGGGTTCGACCCGGAGGCCGAGAGTGGTGCCGGCGCGCTGGGCCTGATGCAGGTGATGCCGGCGACCGCCCGCGAGATCGCGGCGAGGGGCGAGCTCGAGCCGGCGCAGGGCGGCGACCTGTTCGAGCCCGAGACCGCCATGCTGTTCGGTCAAGCCTACCTCGAGTACCTCTTGCAACGCCCCTACGTCGGCGGCAATCTGATTTATCTCGCTGTGGCCTACAATGCCGGCCCCGGCCGGGTGCTGCGCTGGCGCCGGGATCTGGCGATCGAGGATGATCCGCTGCTGTTCCTGGAGAGCATCCCGATCTCCGAGACCCGCGTCTACGTGAAGAAGGTGCTGACCAACCTCTGGACCTACCGGGCCCGCCTGCGCCAGCCCCAACCCTCGCTCGAGGCGCTGGCGCAGAACCGCTGGCCGACCTATCACACGCTCGACATCAGGCCGACGCTCCATGCCTGGAACTGACCAGGTCCGGCCATTCCGTCCGCTCAACATCGCCGTGCTCACGGTATCCGACAGCCGGACGTCCGAGACCGACCGCTCGGGGGATGTCCTCGTCGCGCGTCTGAGCGAGGCCGGGCACGCGCTGGCCGACCGGGCGATCGTGCCGGACGACGCCGGGCGGATCGCAGCGAAGCTGCGCGAGTGGATCGACGATCCGGCGGTCGACGTGGTGATCAGCACCGGCGGCACCGGCGTGACCGGCCGCGACGTCACCCCCGAAGCCCTGGAGCGGGTCGCGGAAAAGCTCATCCCCGGATTCGGCGAGCTGTTCCGGATGATCAGCTGGCAGAAGATCGGCTCGTCGGCGGTGCAGTCGCGGGCCGCCGCGGGCGTGGCCCAAGGTACCTACATCTTCTGCCTGCCGGGCTCGCCCGGCGCGTGCAAGGACGGCTGGGACGAGATTCTTCGGTCTCAGCTCGACAACCGCCATCGGCCCTGCAACTTCGCGGAGCTGCTCCCGCGCCTGCGCGAGCACGAGACGAGCTGACGGCAGTCTCAGCCGGCCAGCGTGGCCTGGGCGAGCGCGGAAGCCGCCCTTCGTCTCGGCGGCTCGGGCTTCGTGCTCGCGAAGAAGTCGGCGCAGTGCTCGAGGGGCATCGGCCGACCGATCAGAAAGCCCTGGATTTCCTCGCAATGCTCGCGTCGCAGCAGATCGTGCTGTTCCGCCGTCTCCACGCCCTCGGCGATCACCGCGATCTTCAGGCTGCGGCCGAGCCCGATCACGGCGCGCACGATGGCCGCCGCGTCGGGGTTGCCCTCGAGATCGCGGATGAACGACTGGTCGATTTTGATCTTGTCGAACGGGAAACGCTGCAGGTAGTTGAGGCTCGAATAGCCGGTGCCGAAGTCGTCCATGGCAATGCGCACGCCGAGCGCCTTGAGCCGCTGCAGGGTGGCGAGGACCTGCTCGGTCTCCTTGATCAGGACGCCCTCGGTGATCTCCAGCTCGAGGCGTTCCGGTGACAGGCGATGCGTGCGCAGCGCGTCCTCGACCAGTCGCGGCAGGTCGCACCGGCTGAACTGTACCGGCGAGAGATTGACGCAGAGGCGCAGGGAAGCCGGCCAGCTCGCGGCGGCCGCGCAGGCGGTGCGCAGGACCCATTCCCCGATCGGTACAATCAGCCCGGTCTCCTCGGCGAGCGGGATGAACTCACCGGGCGACACCAGGCCCCGGCGAGGATGGCGCCAGCGGACGAGCGCCTCGAAACCGGTGATCCGGCCGTCCTCGGTGTTGGCCTGCGGTTGGTAGTGCACCTTGAGCTGCTGCTGGGGGAGCGCCTGGCGGAGGTCGTATTCGAGCACACGGCGGGCCTGGAGCCTGGCGTCCATCTCAGGCTCGAACAGGCGATAGGTGCCACGGCCGTCGGACTTGGCGCGGTAGAGGGCGGTATCGGCGTTCTTGAGCAGGGTCTCGGCATCGGCGCCGTCGGCCGGGAACAGCGCGATGCCGATGCTGACACCGATCGCCATCTGTTCGCCGCCGAGATCGAACGGCTCGGCAATCGCCGCCACCAGGCGCTCGGCGAACGCGGCGGCGCCCTGCGGTTGGCTGAGGCCCGGCTGTACGATCGCGAACTCGTCACCGCCCAGCCGAGCGACCGTGTCGGACTCGCGGATCGCAGCCCCCAGACGCGCCGCGACCTGCTGGAGCAGCGCGTCGCCGGCGCCGTGGCCGCGCAGATCGTTCACGTCCTTGAAACGGTCGACGTCGAGGCACAGGACCGCCACCTGCTCGTCCCCGCGCCGTGCCCACAGCAACGCCTGCTCGAGGCGGTCGCGGAACAGAGCCCGGTTCGGCAGCCTGGTGAGCGCGTCGTGATTCGCCATGAACCGGATCTGCGCCTCGGCGGCCTTGCGCTCGGTGATGTCCCTGACCGCGGCCACGCGCACACGCCGGCCCTTGTAGTCCATCTCGCGGCCGAGGATCTCGACCGGGACGCGGCTGCCGTCGGCGTGCAGCAGGCAGATCTCGTAGGCGCCCTCCGCGCCGCCCGTAATCTGGAGGTTAGCCGCTTCGCGATCCTCGGGCGCGATGAAGCTCGAGACGTCGCGGCCGATCATCGCCGGGAACGGGTAGCCGAGAAGGCGTGCGAGCGCGTCGTTGCCGTCGACGAGACGGCCCTCGGCGTGGATCGCGATGCCCTCGAAAGTCGCGTTGGTCAGATCCTGCAGCCGGCGCGCCTCCCGGAGGCTGCGATGGGCGAGATGCTGATCGACGATCGAGCCGGCGAGGCTGAAGCCGAGCAGCATGACGGTGACGCCGCCGATGGCGAGCGCGAGCACGACCGGCGGGATCACGCTTTCGGCCGGCAGCGGCACGAGCGGGCTCGGCGTCAGCTCGAGCGCGCCCATGGCCGTGAAGTGCAAGGAGCAGATGCCGACGACGAGCAGCAGAGCACCGAGGCTGCGGCGGACCAGGTCGTCGTGCTGCAGCGCAACGCGCAGAGAGAGCGCGCCGAAGGCGACGGCGAGCAGGAGGGAGAGCGCAACCAGGAATGGGTCCCAGCCGACCAGAGCGGGAACCCGAAGCGCCGACATGCCGGTGTAATGCATGGCGTCGATGCCGAGCCCCACGATGGCACCGCCCAGCCATTGGCCGCGCGGGCCCTGCGCCCCGACGGCGACCGCGAGACCGATGCCGGTCACCACGATGGCGGCCACGATCGAGAGCGCGGTGAGGCCGATGTCGAAGCCCGTCGGAATGCCGGGCCCGTAGGCGAGCATGGCGACGAAGTGGGTCGCCCAGATCGCGCTGCCGGTGGCGACAGCGCCGGTCGAGAGCCAGGCCAGCCGGCCGCTGCCCGATGCGGCGACGGCGCGCTGGATCAGCGACATCACGGTGTACGAGCCGAAAATGCAGATGAGGGCGGCGAGTGCCACCAAACGAAGATCGTGCTCCTGAGTCAGGCAAAGATAGACGCGCACCGACGACCGTTCCTGCTGTCCCGGATCATCGGCAAATTTGACCCAATCGATTTAACGGAGTCTTATTGCAACTTTATTGTTGAGAAATCACCATCTTCTGGCCGGTGAAACCGGAGAGGCGAGCTCGAGGCTGCGATGACATTCAGTGCGACGGCTTCGCCTCTTCCTCGAGCAGCGCTTGCAGGCGTGCCCGCTCGTCGGCGCTGAGCGGCACTGCTATTGGGGCGGCCGGACGATTGCGCCGTAGATAGACCAGGGCGCCGAGCCCGGCGACGACGAGCACGAGAAACGGGCCGAACCACAGGCCGAAGGTGGCCGGCTCGACCGGCGGCTTGAGCAGGACGAACTCGCCATAGCGTGCGGTCAGGAACTCCCGGATCTCGGCGTCGCTGTCGCCGGCGAGGAGCCGCTCGCGCACGATCCGGCGCAGATCGCGGGCGAGGTCCGCATCGGAATCGTCGATCGACTGGTTCTGGCAGACCAGGCAGCGCAGCTCCTTGCCAAGATCGCGCGCGCGCTGCTCGAGCACGGGGTCGGCCAGGATCTCGTCGGGATTGGTGGCGGCGAGCGCGCCCGGCGCGCTCAGGGCGAAGGCGAGGGCGAGAATCGCGAGGCGCCGCCTCATTCGTTCAGCTCCGCCAGCATCGGCAGGATCATGCCGTCCAGGTCACGCGCCTGCAGCGGGCCGACGTGGCGGTGGCGGATACGCCCGTGCCGGTCGATCACGAAGGTTTCGGGCACGCCGTAGACGCCCCAGTCGATCGCCACCCGCCCGCTGCGGTCGGCGCCGATTTTCGCATAAGGGTTGCCCATCTCGCCCAGCCACGCCGCGGCCTTGTCGGCCGGGTCCTTGTAGTTGATGCCGTAGATCGTCACGCCCTGCTCGGCGAGGCGCTCGAGCAGCGGATGCTCGACCCGGCACGGCACGCACCACGACGCGAAGACGTTGACCAGGCTGACCTCGCCCTCGAGGTCCTCGGTCGAGAGGCCGGGTCCGTCCAGGCCCTCGATCGGCGGCAGCTCGAAATCGGGCACCGGCTTGTCGATCAGGGCCGACGGCAGGACGCTCGGGTCCCGGGTCAGGCCGAGCGCGAGCCCGATGCCGACGCCGACGAACACCAGCACCGGAATCAGGAAGAGAAGACGCTTCGCGGCCATCGCTAGTCGGCTCCGGCGCCGGCCGGTGCGGCGGCGCCTAGGCGAGTGCGCGCCGGCGATGGCGCGCCGACCCGATGGCGTCGGTCGGACAGCGAGAGGAGGCCGGCGAAGCCCATGATCCCCACCCCGCCCCAGATCCACATCACCAAGGGGTTGACGTAGATGCGAACGGTGTGCGCGCTGTCCGCCTCGCCCTCGCCCTCGACCGGATCGCCGAGCACCACATAGAGGTCGCGCAGCAGCCCCATGTCGATCCCGGCCTCGGAGGTCGGCTGGCGCTCGACCGGATAGAAGCGCTTTTCCGGGCGGAGCGTCGCCACGGGTCGGCCGCCGTCGCTGACCTCGAAGGCCGCGCGGCGGGCGACGTAGTTCGGTCCCTGGCGCTCCTCGATCCCGGCAAGCATGAAGCTGTAGCCGCCGAGATCGGCGCTGTCGCCCGGACGCATCGTCAGGATCGCCTCCTGCTGCCAGGCACTCGACGCCGTCACGCCGGCGACGAACACGCCGACCCCGATATGGGCGAGCGCCATAGCGAAGGTCGAGCGCGGTAGCCCCTTGGCGCGCTGCCAGCTGCGCCGGGGCGGGGCGCGGAACAGCTGGACACGGCCGGCGAGCTCGACCAGCGAGCCTGTGACGATCCAGACCGCCAGCCCCATGGCGAGCGCGGCGAGGAGGCCGCTGCCGCGGCTCAGCACCAGCTGCAGGACGACCATCGCGCCCGTGATGACGAATGCCGCCTTGAGCCGCCCCAGCACACCTGGAAAATCGCCCCGCTTCCAGGCGAGCATGGCGCCGATCGGAACCGCCACCAAGAGCGGCACCATGAGCGGCACGAAGGTGGCATCGAAATAGGGCGCACCGACCGAAATTTTCGGCCCCCCCACGGTCTCGAGCAGCAGCGGGTAAAGCGTGCCGAGGAGCACCGTGGCGCAGGCGGTCGAGAGCAAAAGGTTGTTGAGCACGAGCCCGCCCTCGCGCGAGACCGGCGCAAAGATGCCGCCCGCCTGCAGGGAAGGCGCGCGAAAAGCGTACAGCGCGAGCGAGCCGCCAATGGCGATGCCGAGCAGCGCCAGCACGAACACGCCGCGCGCCGGGTCGACCGCGAACGCATGCACCGAGGTCAGCACGCCCGAGCGCACCAGGAAGGTGCCGAGCAGCGAGAGCGAGAAGGCCAGGATGGCGAGCAGGATGGTCCAGCTCTTCAGGCTGCCCCGCTTCTCGACCACGAC
>Ga0299907_10000874_pt1 | contig 16044 bp, 16 predicted proteins | sample RVTome_16_FD_198680 | JGI IMG/M metagenome (GOLD analysis project Ga0299907, IMG submission 198680) | Soil microbial communities from uranium-contaminated site in the Upper Colorado River Basin, Wyoming, United States - RVT152D67 (version 2) ...
TCCGGCTCCGGCGCCGCGATCGGCTCGGGCTCGGCGGTCGGGACCGGAGCCTGGGCGCAGTCGAGCAGCGCCGGGATCCGCGCGAAGTCCTCCTCGAGCACCTTCAGCATCGAGGGCGTGTAGAGCGCGGCGGCCGGGTGGTAGATCGGGTAGAGCGAGACCGTGCGGGTGCCGAGCGTGACCTCCTGCTCGTGCCCGTGCACGCGGGTGATGCCGGCCGGCTTGCCGGAGAGGAGCTTGGTCGCGAAGTTGCCGAGCGTCGCGACGAGCTTCGGCTCGATGAGCTCGATCTGCCTGAACAGGTGCGGCTCGCACGCCGAGATCTCCTCCGGCTGCGGGTCGCGGTTTCCGGGCGGACGGCAGTTGTGTACGACGCCGCCGGCGGTGACGAAGTTGTGAGTCTCCTCGACGTCGAGACAGAAGTACGTGCGGCTGGCGCCAGCACGCTCGGTCACGTCTTCGATCTCGACCCGATCGAAGAGGACGGCCGCCTCGTCGCGTTCGAGGCGCGAAGGATCGAACGGGATCGCGGCCTCGACATCAGGATGGAGCTTGTAGCGCATCGACGGCGGAACGAACGGAGCGATCCGCTCGGATAGGAGCTTGCTGGTAACCACGTCGAAGTAGAGCCGACCTCGCGACGCCTTCGCCACGAGACCGATGTTCGCGAGCCCCGTCAACAGCACTTGCAGATCGCTCAAGTCGAACCCTACGGTCGCTATCTCGGCGAGTGGCTGCCGGCCGCCCGACCGGATGCGCATGTAGCCGTCGTCCATGAACCAGATCGCCAGTATTCGGTCGTTGAGCTCGTGCGCGAGCCAGCTCGGAACCTGCTTGTGCTCCCCGTAGAAGTCGCTTCGCAGGATTCGCAGCGCTCGGTGGGCTCGCGTGCGGACGTGCACCACCGGGTAGACCTGCGGCGCGCCGGCGACGGCGGCTACCTCCAGCATTTGCATCGTCGGGGAAAGCTCTCCGAGGAGGTCGGACTTGAACGTCGCGTAGTCGGCTTGGCGCGCCGAGTGACCGAACGAGAGGTGCGAGCTGCTCGCGGGGAGACATCCGTCGCCGAGAACGGTTCCGCACACGACGTCGAGTGCGAGGCGGCTCAGTCCTTGACCGGTGGCGACTCGATCCTCGGCTCCGAGCTCATCGACACGGACGTAACCGCTGTCCGTGAGGACCGGATGATCACCAGTGAGCCACGTGCTCACCTTGCCCGAACCGACGTTCTTGGCGTTCCGATAGGTCAGGCGGAACACACGCCTTTCTGCCAGCGGGGTCGCGTGCCATCCCGTTACGCGACGCGGGACGAGCGTTCCGTCCGCATCGACCGACATCACCGTGCCCTCGTACCTGCTGCGAACAAGCCGTCCGATTCGCTCCCACGACCCGTCGCCGAGCTGCACCGGCGCGTCGTATCTCAGGCACTTGAGCACGTTCGCGACAAACACGTCGGCGCGCGTGAGCCCGATCCCGGCGAGGAGCTTGTCGAGCAGCTTCCCCGCCTGACCGACGAACGGCACTCCCTGCTGGTCCTCGTGGAAGCCGGGCGCCTCGCCGACGAACATGAGGTCGGCGCTCGGGTTCCCGGAGCCGAAGACGACCTGCGTCCGGCCGGCCGCGAGGGCGCACTTCGTGCACGAGCTCGTGTGCTCCGCATACTCCCGGAGCGCCGCTGCGCGCTCGACGGCATCCATCGGCGGCCAGTCTACGCCCCCGCCCGGATGCGCCTCGCTACCGCTCGGGCCCGGGCTCGACCTCGCCGCGGCGCGGCGCGTACATGAGCGCGAGCCCGCCGACGAGCGCCACCCCGCCGACGACGACGCCGACGATCTGCCGGCTCCCGAACCCGTCCTCGTTGCCGATCCCCAGCGGGTCGGCGAGGATCGAGAGGGCGACGAGCACCAGGCCGACGCCGGAGAAGAGCATCCCGACGAGCCTCCAGTTCATCCTCCCTCCTTTCGAGGGCGGATCGTACCGCGGGTCGCCGCCGGGGGCGGCCTCGGCTCAGCCGCAGCCGCAGGAGCCGCCGCAGCAGCCGCCGCCCGCGCGAGCAGGAGCAGCCGCGTAGCTCGGCTTCTCGGACGAGGCCCCGTGCACCGCGAACGTCGAGAGCTGCTTCAACACCTTCGCGGCGCCACACTCGGGGCACGCCACCGCCTGCTCCGAGCTCCGGACGAGCTCCTCGAAGTGCGACTCGCACTCCATGCACGCGTACTCGTAGATCGGCACGTGCCGAGTGTACTGTCGCGGCCGGTGGAACGGTGGCGGGTGCCCGTCCTGGAGGGCCGGATCGTCCGGCTCGAGCCGCTCTCGGCCGCGCACGATGAAGGCCTCTGGCGCGCGTCCCGCGATCCACGCCCGTGGCGCTGGCTCAGCGTCGTGCAGCCCCAGACCCGCGAGGAGTGGAGGTCGTTTCTCGCCCAGTCGCTCGCCGCCGCCCAGGCCGGGACGGAGATTCCCCTCGTCACCGTGCGCGACGGGGAGGTCGTCGGCTCGACGCGCTTCCTCGCGCTCCGCCCCGAGCACGGCTCCGTCGAGATCGGCTGGACGTGGCTGCATCCCTCCGCCTGGGGGACCGGCGCAAACGTCGAGGCGAAGCTGCTCCAGCTCCGCCATGCGTTCGAGGCTTGGGGATGCCGTCGAGTCGAGCTCAAGACCGACGCGCTGAACGAGCGCTCCCGCGGCGCACTCGAGGCGCTCGGCGCGACGTTCGAGGGGATCCACCGAAAGCACATGCTCGTACGCGACGGCGAGAATCGCGACAGCGCCTGGTACAGCATCGTCGACGACGAGTGGCCCACGGTGCGCACACGGCTCGAGGAGCGGCTTGCCGGCAGATAGGGCTGCGGTGCTACCCTCCGGCTGCCCGGCATCCGGAGACGGAGCTGGAGCCAGAAGATGATCGACAGCGTGAGAATCGTAGGCGCGGGCGGCCGCGTCGGATCGACGGTGAGCGCTCGCCTCGCCGAGCGCGGGGTTCGCCTCGACGACGGCGGCGCCGATCTCGTCCTGCTCTGCGTCCCCGACCGGGCGATCGCCGAGGTCGCCGCCGAGATCGACCCCGGTCCGTGGGTCGCCCACGTGAGCGGCGCGACACCCCTCGCCGCGCTCGGTCCGCACGAGCGCCGTTTCGGGATGCATCCGCTGCAGTCGTTCTCGAAGCGCCGCGGCCCGGAGCAGCTCGACGGCGCCTGGGCAGCGGTCAGCGGCGAGACCGCGCCCGCGCGCGCAACGGGGTTCGGACTCGCGGAGATCCTCGGGCTCCGGCCCTTCGAGCTCGACGACTCCGCACGCGCGGCGTATCACGCGGGAGCAGCCGTCGCCTCGAACTACCTGGTGACGCTTCGCCGCGCAGCAGGTTCCCTGCTCGAGGCGGCCGGCGCGCCGCCCGAGGCGCTCGACCCGCTCATGCGTGGGGTCATCGAGACCGGCTTCGAGCTGACCGGCCCGATCGCGCGCGGCGACTGGGAGACGGTCGAGCGCCACCTCGCCCTGATTCGCGCTGAGCGCCCCGAGCTCGAGGAGCTCTACCTCGTCCTCGCCGACGCGACGGCGCGAATCGCCGACCGCAAGATCCCAAGTGACAGTCTGTTACTTGGCGCCGGTGACGTGCCGTGATGGTCGGCCGCACGATCGCCGAGCTTCGCGGCGAGCTGGGCGAACTGCGCTCGGGCTCGATCGGGCTCGTCCCGACGATGGGGTCGCTCCACGAGGGACACATCTCGCTCTTGCGCGCCGCGCGCGGCGAGTGCGACACCGTCGTCATGAGCCTCTTCGTCAACCCGGCGCAGTTCACCGCGGCGAGCGACCTGCGCGAGTATCCGCACGACGAGAAGCGTGACGTCGAGCTCGCATCCGAGGCCGGCGTCGACCTCGTGTTCGCGCCGAGCGAGGGCGAGATGTACCCGCCCGGCTACCAGACCTGGGTCGAGGTGATCGAGCTCGGCTCGATCCTGGAGGGCGAGCATCGCCCCGGCCACTTCCGCGGCGTCGCCACGGTCGTCCTGAAGCTCTTCTCGATCGTCCGCCCGGACCGAGCGTATTTCGGCCAGAAGGACGCGCAGCAGGCCGAGGTGATCCGGCGGATGATCCGCGACCTCGCGCTCGAGATCGAGCTGCGCGTGCTCCCGACTGTGCGCGACCGGGACGGCCTCGCGCTCTCGTCGCGCAACGTACTCCTCACGCCAGCGGAGCGCGAGCGGGCGCTCGCGCTCCCGCGCGCGCTCGCGACGCGCGACCCGGCGAAGGCGCGCAAGCTGCTCGCCGAGTCGAACGGGCTCGTAGTCGACTACGTCGAGCTCGCCGACTTCGACCCGCCCGTTCTCGCCGGCGCAATTCGCGTCGGCTCGACCCGACTCATCGACAACGTGCCCCTGGAAGGAGAGACGAGATGACCATCCGCCCGCAGCGGCCCGCTCCGGCCACGCCGGCGCCCGGGAAGCTCCCCATCACCGAGCTCGCCGAGATGAAGGCGCGGCGCCAGCCGATCGTGATGGTCACTGCGTATGACGCGCCCGGTGGCCGCCTGGCCGACCGCGGGGGCGCCGACCTCGTCCTCGTCGGCGACTCCGCCGCGATGACCGTTCTCGGCTACGCCTCGACGGTGCCGGCGACGATGGAGGAGATGCTGATCCTCACCCGCGCCGTCACGCGCGGGGCCGAGCGCCCGCTCGTCGTCGCGGACATGCCCTTCGGCTCGTTCCAGGTCTCCGACGAGGACGCGACCCGAAACGCCGTCCGCTTCGTGAAGGAGGCGGGCGCCGACGCCGTGAAGCTCGAGGGCGCCGGCGTGATGCTCGGCCGCGTGCGGAGCATCGTCGCGGCCGGGATCCCGGTCATGGGGCACCTCGGGCTGACGCCGCAGTCGGCGACGAAGCTCGGCGGCTTCCGGGCCCAGGGACGCACCGCCGAGGCGGCCCTCGCCCTGCTCGACGACGCCCGCGCGCTCGAAGCGGCTGGGTGCTTCTCGCTCGTGCTCGAGGCCGTTCCCGCCTCCGTCGCGAAGCGGATCTCGGAGCGGCTCGCCATCCCGACGATCGGCATCGGCGCCGGAGGGGACACGGACGGCCAGGTACTCGTCTGGCACGACCTTCTCGGGTTGTACGACGGCCGCGCAGCGCGCTTCGTCAAGCAGTACGCCGACGTCGGCGAGACGATCCGGGGCGCTCTCGAGGCGTTCGCCGAGGACGTTCGCGAGCGCCGCTTCCCGGAGGAGCGGCACACGTACGCCATGCCCGACGACGAGCTCGCGATCTTCGAGCGGGCGTCGGGCGTCTCAGAGCACGAACGCGAACACGGCCACGACCGCAGCCAGTAGCGCCACCGCGGCTCCGACCGCGGCGAGGGAGCGCGGCCAGCTCCAGCCGTGCACCACCTGCACGCCGACGACGACGAGACCGACCGACCAGGCGCCGAAGCCGAGCTGGGCGAGGAGGAGCGTCGTCTCCCCCATGCCCTCGTCGGCGCCTCCGTCCCGGAAGGTGTCGCCGCCGTAGAGCGCGAGCCGCACGGGGAGCAGCAGGACGAAGGAGAGCGCGAGCGGCACGAGCGCGAACGCGAGCACCTGTCGCTCCCGCCGGAAGCTCCCCTCGCTCCCGAGCAGCCTCGACCCGAAGTAGAGCGCGAAGCCGGCGACGAAGTACCCGACGGCGCCGTAGATCCCGCCCGCGATGAAGGCCCAGATGCCGAGGACGAGCGGGTCGTAGTCGGGGTTGTCGAGGAGACCGCCGGCCGTCGGCGAGGCGAGCACCGACGCGACGCCTGCGAGCAGGATCAGGAGCAAGATCGGCTCCGACCGCGCGACGACGTCGTCGGGATCGTCCTCGCGAAGCGCGAAGAACACCGGGCGCGGGCTCAGGAGCGTCGCCGGGACCCGCAGCCACCAGGCGTGCTCGGGCGACAGCCCGTCGCGCGGCCCCGCGGTGTCCAGGAATGCCACTCGCAGAGCCTAGCCGCACCGGATTGAGCGTTTCTCCCACCCTGCACTAGAGTGCGCCCCGTGGCGGACGCGGTGGTGTGCCCCACTCTGCGGCGGTCAAGCACGAATTCGAGAGGGACGCGTCCCGCGCAGTGGCCGCAGGCCGACGAACCGGATCGGCTCGGCGGCGTCAGCCGGCCGCATGCGGCCCGCCGAGGCTGATCCGGTCGAGCCCCCGCAGTGCGTCGACGTGCGTGTCGATCGGGACCGCCGTGACGCCTCCGATGACCACGCTCGAGGTAGTGCCGTCGTCACTGCGGAGGTACCGCACCTGCTCGCCGGGCGCGGCGTAACCGGTGTCGTCCTCGATGCGGAGCGTGTCGGCGTCCACCACCTGGAGCGTTCCCAGCTCCTCCGTCGGATCGGGTCGGTTCGGGTCCACCAGCCGCAGCCGTCCGCCCAGATCCACGATGTCGGTCACGCCCCAGAGCGCTGCGAAGCGCCCGGTGTAGGACGCAGCGTCGCCGATCGGCTGCTCGGAGGAGCCCCTGGCGGCTTCGAGCGCCTCGTCCACGAGCCTGACGATCCCCTTCGTCAGCGCGAGCGCAGGGCCGTCGATGGCGTTGGTCAGCACGACGACCGTCAGGCCGTCGGCCGGATCGAGGAGTGTCCGCGTGATGTAGCCGGGGAAGCCTCCACCGTGCCCGACCATCCGCCGCTCGCCGACCGTGTAGATGCCGAGCCCGAGCCCGTACCGCTCGTCCGTGCCCTCGACGTCCCACTCGCCACGCTGCATCCGGCGTTTGCCGGCGTCGCTGAGCAGGCGCTCCTCGCCGAGGACGTGCCCGGCCGCGTACCGGCACAGGTCCCCGGCGGTCGACCAGAAGCCGGTGGCGGAGGCGAGCGCACGCGTGTCCACCGGGTCGATCGGCAGCCGCCGGTCGTACGCGGCGAGGCTCGAGTAGCCGGTGGCGTACTCGCCCGCCCGCGCCGCGTCGAGCTCCGGCCCCGTGCGGTGCAGGCCGAGTCGCTCGAGGATCTCCCCGGCCACGTAGTCGGCGAACGAGCGGCCGCTCGCCGCCTCGACGACGAGGCCGAGGACGCCGTAGCCGATGTTGGAGTACTTGAACCGCTCGTTCCGCTCGAGCACGTCGGACGCGTCGCGACAGGCGGCGAGCAGCCCGTCGCCGTCCGGAAACTCCCGCTCCAGCTGCCAGAAGCCCGCCTCGTGGCTGTCGCGCACGACGCCGCCGCCGTGCGCGAGCAACTCCGCGAGCGTGCGGTCGGCGATCGGGGAGTCGGCCAGGGCGGGCACGTGCTGCCCGACGGTGTCGTCCAGGCGCAGCCTCCCCGCCTCCACGAGCTGCAGGACCGCGGTCGCCGTGAACGTCTTCGAGTGCGAGGCGATGCGGAACAGGTGCTGGGTCGTGAGGGGCTCGCCCGTGTCGCCTGCGTCGTTCGTCTCCGGGAGACGGGCGTACCCGTGTGCGGACGACAGCAGGACGTCGCCCGCGACCGCGACGGCGACCTGGACGCCGGGAATCCGCTGCGTCCGGGCCCGCAGCGAGACCCAGCTGTCCGCGTAGCGAGCTGCCTGGCGCACGACCTCGCGCTCCTCGGTCGACAGGGGTTCGGATCGCGCCGTCGGCACGGACGAACCCTAGTGAGCCGTCGAGCCGCCCGGCACGGCATAGGCTGTCCGCGTGAGCGCCGGGACCGACGCAGACCTGACGGCGATCGCGCGTACCTCGATGCCACTCGCGGAGACGCTCGGGCTCGAGATGGTGTCCGCGACCCACGAGGAGGTGAGAGCTCGGCTCCCGTTCCAGGAGCGGCTCTGCACGGCCGGCGGGATCCTCCACGGCGGCGCGCTCATGTCGCTCGCGGACGCCGCGGGCGCCTACTGCGCGTTCCTCAACCTCCCGGACGACGCGACCGGAACGGCGACGATCGAGTCGAAGACGAATTTCTTCCGCGCCGTACGTGAGGGCCACGTCGACGCGACCGCCCGGCCCCTGCACATCGGCCGCACGACGATCGTCGTCGAGACCGACCTGCACGACGCCACCGGCAAGCACGTCGCCCGCGTGATGCAGACGCAGGCGGTGCTCGCATAACGAGGAGGGCCGCGCATGGCGGCCATCTCGTAGGGCCGGGCGAGATCGCCGAGACCACGATCAGGGGAACGCGCGAGCTCGTCCTATCGTCTCACCGGCTGAGGTAGCGCCGAATGAAAAGGGGGCGCCGGTCCCGGCGCCCTTCCCGCACCTCCGACGGTGACGGGGCGAATCGAGCTACACCGTCCTCCTCATCGCCGCAGTCGAGCTCGCAGGCCCACGCTGCTCGCAGGCCGAGACCACGACATCGTCGACATACCAACCGTCGCCGAGGCAGCCTCAGGCGGCCGCGGCCGCAGGCTCCGCGAGCACGCTGCGCAGGAACTGCCCGGTCGACGACTCGGGAACCTCGGCGACATCCTCCGGCGTGCCGGTTGCGATCACCTCACCCCCGGCCTCGCCGCCCTCGGGTCCGAGGTCGACGATCCAGTCCGCCTGCTTGATCACGTCCAGGTTGTGCTCGATGACGAGCACGGTGTTGCCCGCGTCCACGAGGCGCTGGAGCACCTCGAGCAGCTTCTCGATGTCGGCGAAGTGGAGCCCGGTCGTCGGCTCGTCGAGGATGTACAGCGTCTTCCCGGTCGCGATCTTCGATAGCTCCGCGGCGAGCTTCACCCGCTGCGCCTCGCCTCCGGAGAGCGTCGTCGCGGGCTGCCCGAGCTTGACATAGTCGAGGCCGACGTCGTGCAGCGTCTGCAGGCGCCGGCGGATCTTCGGGATCTTCGCGAAGAACTCGAGCGCCTCCTCGACCGACATCTCGAGGACGTCGGCGATCGACTTGCCCTTGAAGCGGACCTCGAGGGTCTCCTTGTTGTAGCGCCGCCCATGGCAGGTCTCGCACGGCACGTAGACGTCGGGCAGGAAGTGCATCTCGATCTTGATCGTGCCGTCGCCCTTGCACGACTCGCAGCGCCCGCCCTTGACGTTGAAGGAGAAGCGCCCCGGCTTGTAGCCGCGGATCTTCGACTCCGGGGTCAGCGAGTAGAGCTCGCGCACGTGCGTGAAGAGATCGGTGTACGTCGCCGGGTTCGAGCGCGGCGTGCGGCCGATCGGCGTCTGGTCGATGTCGATCACCTTGTCGAAGACGTCGATGCCCTCGACCCCGAGGTGATCGCCCGGCTTCATGCGCATGCGGTTGAGCTTGTTCGCGAGCGCCTTGTAGAGGATCTCGTTGACGAGCGTGGACTTGCCGGATCCGGACACGCCGGTGACGGCGACGAAGCGCCCGACGGGGAAGTCGACGTCGATCGACTTGAGGTTGTGCATCGAGGCGCCCTGGATCGAGAACCAGCCGCGCCCGTCGTCGCAACGGCGCGGCGGGACGGCGATCCGGCGCTCGCCGCTCAGGAACCGACCCGTCACGGAGCCGGGCGTCGACGCGACGTCGTCGGCCGTCCCGTCCGCGACGATCTGACCCCCGTGCTCGCCGGCGCCGGGGCCGAGGTCGACGATCCAGTCGGCCGAGCGCATCATCTGCTCGTCGTGCTCGACGACGAGCACGGTGTTGCCGAGGTCGCGCAACCGCGCGAGCGTCGCGATCAGCTTCCCGTTGTCGCGCTGGTGGAGCCCGATCGAGGGCTCGTCGAGGATGTACAGGACGCCGACGAGCTGCGAGCCGATCTGCGTCGCGAGGCGCAGCCGCTGCGCCTCACCGCCCGAGAGCGTCTTCGCGGCGCGATCGAGCTGGAGGTAGCCGACCCCGACGTTGTCGAGGAAGGTCAGCCGCTCGCGCACCTCCTTCACGATCCGCCGCCCGATCAGCTCCTCGGTCTTCGTCAGCTCGAGCTCGTCGAGGAACGCGAGCGCGCGCGTCACCGACATCTGCGTGAACGCGTGGATCGACTTGCCGCCGATCGTGACCGCGAGCACCTCGGGCTTCAGCCGCGCGCCGCCGCACTCCGGGCACGCGCGGAAGCTCATGTACTCCTCGATCCGGTCGCGCTGCTGCGACGAGTCGGTCTCGCGGTAGCGGCGCTGGAGGTTGGTCACGAGCCCCTCGAAGGCCATCGTGTACTGGCGCTTGCGGCCCATGCGGTTCCGGTACGTGACGAAGATCTTGTCGCCGCCGGTGCCGTACAGGAACTTGTCCTGCTGCTCGCGCGTGAGGTCGCGCCACGGCGTGTCGAGCGGGATCTCGTAGCGGTCTGCGATCGCCTCGATGACGCTGTCGTAGAAGCTCTGGCTCCCGATCGTCCACGGCACGAGCGCGCCCTCGTCGATTGAGAGAGAACCGTCTGGGACCAGCAAATCCGGGTCGATCTCGAGCTGGGCGCCGAGGCCCGTGCAGCGCGGGCAGGCGCCGTGCGGCGAGTTGAAGGAGAAGACGCGCGGCTCGAGCTCCGGGAGCGAGACGCCATGCTCGGGACACGCGAGGTTCTCGGAGAAGGTCAATGGCTCCCCGTCCACCGCGTCGACGACCACGAGGCCCTCGGCGATCGCGGTGGCCGTCTCCACCGACTGCGTGAGCCGCTGGCGGAGGTCCGACTTCATCACGAGACGGTCGACGACGACCTCGATCGTGTGCTTGAACTTCTTGTCGAGCTCGATCTCCTCCTCGAGGAGGCGCTGCTCGCCGTCGACCTTCACGCGTGTGAAGCCGTCGCGCCGCAGCTCCTCGAGCACGTCCCTGAACTCGCCCTTGCGGTCGCGCACGACGGGAGCGTTGACCGTGAACCTCGTCCCCTCGTCGAGTCGCAGCACCTGCTCGACGATCTGATCGAGCGACTGCCCGGCGATCGGCCGCCCGCAGACGGGGCAGTGCGGCCGCCCGATGCGGGCGTACAGCAGGCGCAGGTAGTCGTAGATCTCGGTCACGGTGCCGACCGTCGAGCGCGGGTTGCGCGACGTCGTCTTCTGGTCGATCGAGATCGCCGGCGAGAGCCCGTCGATGGAGTCGACGTCGGGCTTCTCCATCATCTGCAGGAACTGGCGCGCATAGGCGGAGAGCGACTCGACGTACCGTCGTTGGCCCTCGGCGTAGATCGTGTCGAACGCGAGCGACGACTTCCCGGAGCCGGAGAGCCCCGTCACGCAGACGAGAGCGTTGCGCGGGACGCTCACCGTGACGTTCTTCAGGTTGTGCTCGCGCGCCCCGTGGACGGTCAGCTGCTCGGCCTTCATGCGGTCGATAAGTCTAGCCCAGCGAACAGACGTTCGATCGCGCCATCGCCCGAGAATCCTCACCGCCGGCGCGATTCGATTCCGCTACAACGGCGGCGTGCCTCGTCACCGTCTCGCCGCTGCACTGGTCCTCGCAGCCGCGTGTCTCGCAGGTTGCGACGGGGGGAACGGTGACCGCGGAGCCGGATCCAGGTGGGAAGGCCCGCCCGAGCCTGCCGCCGACGGGTCGGTGTCGGTCGAGGAGTTCGCGCGCCACCAGGCCGACGGCGACGAGCCGTGGGAGCGGTCCTCGGCGACCGTCGCCGCGGAGTTCCTGCGGGTCGACGAGGCCGACGCGGCCCGGCTGACGATCGATCGGACTGCGCCCGGAGAGGGCGGCGGCCCGGAGACGGTCGTCGTCACCCTCGACGGCCTCTTCGACGACTCGGTGCGCGCAGAGCGCTGGACCCTCGTCCTCGAGCCCGAGGACGGCGCCTACGTGCTCACGACCGCGGCCCGGGCTCTCCGCTGTCAGGAAGGACGCGGGCACGGGGACTTCGGCGCCGAGCCGTGCCTCTGAGAGCCAGGTACGCCACAGCGTGGGGACGCGAGGCCGGGCCCTACGCGCTGGTGCTCGCACTCTCGGCCAGCGTCTTTGCCGCGCTCGGGGCTGCGACGCTGTTCTGGGGCGCCGCGGACGAGATCGACGTCCGCTTCGTGCGCTGGGTGCACGAAACGAGCCCGGACGCGCTCGTCGAGACGATGCGGGTCGTGACGAACGCCGGGAGCGGCGTCGTCGTCGCACCGCTCGTGGTCGCCGCGGCGGCCGTGCTCCTGCACCGGCGCGAGCCCGGGGCGACGCTCTTCGTCGTCTCGGCCGTCCTCGGCGGCCAGGTGCTGTTCCGGGTGCTCAAGCAGGCGTTTCGGCGCACACGCCCGGAGCTCGAGGATCCGTACGTGCTCCTGTCGACGTACGCGTTCCCGAGCGGGCATGCGCTCGCGGCGACGGTGACGTACGGCTCGCTCGCGCTCGTGCTCGCCGTCGCGGTGGGTCCGCGTCGCCGGACGGCGGTGGTCGCAGCCGCCGTCGCCGTCATCGCGCTGGTGGCAGCCAGCAGAGTCGTGCTCGGCGCGCACTACCTCTTCGACGTGGTCGCCGGGATCGCCGCGGGCACCGCGTGGCTCGCCGCGCTACTCCTCCTGTTCAGCCGGGTCCGCCCTACCCGCCGCTTCGTCCTCGTCGGCGGGGAGGAGCAACCGCAGCGCACCGGGAGCGACGCATAGCTCGACGGGAGGCCGTAGGAGTGCGGGCTCGCCGTCGACCGCGGCACGCACGGCCGGGCGGTGGCTGTCGACGCGAACGCTCGTCGCGGTCCGCTCGGTCCAGCGCAGCCGGCGGATCCCGCGCGCGGCGTAGATCGAGAGGACGCCGGCATCGACACGCTCCCGCGCGCCGAGCGAGAACAGGTCCAGCGTGTATTCGTTGTTCGCGACCAGGAGGACGCTCGCGCGGACGCGCCGGCCGTCCACCACGAGTCGCTCGAAGCGGCGGTGCTCGAAGAGCGTGAGCGCGAGCGCGCGCAGGCGGGCGAATGCCTCGCGACGGCGCCGGCGGCGCTCTCGCCGGTGAACGAGGCGCGCGTACAGGCCGAACGAGACGTTGTTCAGGAACACGCGGTCTCCCGACCTCCCGACGTCGACTCGCCGCTCTCTGGCGTCCCGCCGGAAGGCGGCGAGCGCGGCGAGCGGGCGGTCGCCGTCGAGGCCGACGTCCGTCGCGAAGTGGTTTCGCGTCCCCCAGGGCACGCACACGAACGGAAGGTCGCGCTCGATCGCCGCCTCGGCGACGGCGCCGAGGGAGCCGTCCCCTCCCGCCATGCCGAGCACCTCCGCCTCCGCCTCGCGCGCGAGCGCCGCGAGATCGTCCTCCGGCCGGAGCGCATGGACGTGGACGCCGAGCTCCTGCGCCGCCGCGGCGAGCTCCTCCACGGTCGGCCCGCCCTCGCCGGAGCGCGGATTGACGAAGAGCACCCGCCTCGGCTCAGACACGCCGGTAGCGGCTCTCGACCACACAGAAGAGCGCGTAGCAGAGCAGCCCCGCCGCGACCACCGAGAGCAGCACGGGCCCGTAGTCGGCCTGCGCGACCTTTCGCAGCGCGCCGTCGAGGCCGATCGCCTCCTGCGGGTCGTACTCGTAGGCTGCCTTCAGCAGGAACGATCCGATCAGCCCGAAGATGACGAACCGCGCGAGCAGCCCGACGGAGCTGAGACGCGCTCCCCACGCCCGCTCCGCCTGCCCCATCTTGCCGGTCGTCCACTTGTGCTCGAAGCTCTGCGTGAACGCGCGGTAGGCGTTGAAGCAGGCCGCGCCGAGGAGGACGAGCCCTGCGACCCCGACGAGCCAGCGTCCCGCGGGCAGGCCGAGCACGAGCGCCGTTGTCTCGTCCTCGTCCACGAGGTCGGATCCTGAGCCCGACCCCTCGTTCTCGGTGCCGTCGAGCAGCGTGATCGTGACCGCGGTGAGCGCGCCGTAGAGAAGAGCGCGACCGAGGTAGCCGGCGCGCTTCGCGACCCCGGCTGCGTCGGTCCCCTCGTCGTCGCGGTCGAAGATCGCCTGCGCGAGTCGCCAGATCGCGTAGCTCGCGAAGCCGGCCGCGAGCAACGCCAGGACGACCTTTCCCCACCATTCGTCGGCGAGCGTCTCGAGGGCGCCCTCGCGGCTCGTCGCCTTGCCGCCCTGTCGGACGGCCAGCGCGAGCGCGAGCGCGCCGACGAGCCCGTACGAGATCCCCTTCGCGAGCAGCCCGATGCGACCGAGCCGGCCGATCCACGTGCTGTCGCCGACCTTCTCGCGCGCGTCGCGCGTCGCGTCGGCGGCGTCCTCGATCACCGTCGAGCCCTCGAGCGCGGAGGGAAGGCTATGCCTTGCGCCAGCGCCCGAAGATGAGTCCGCCGACCGTGAAGCCGAGCCCGAACGTACCCAGCGCGAACGCGCCGACGGCGATCGTCTTGCGCCAGAGGGAGAGGCGCTTCCAGCGCCCGATCGCCTCCTCTTCCTCCGCCGAGAGCGGCTCGCCGCGCCGTTGCTTGCGAACCGCGCCGCCGGCCCGCAACCCGAGATAGACGTCGTCGAAGAGCTCGGGCGACTCGTTCGCCATGCTCCGAGTGTATAGCTGCCGCGCGAGACGGCGCTCACGCGCGTATAGCGTGCGCCGGCGATGGCGCCGCGGATCCTCCACCTCAGCGACCTGCACATGGGCCATGCCGAGGCGTGGGAGCCGCTCGCCGCGCTACGCGCCCTCATCGCGGACCTCCAGCCGCAGATCCTGCTCGCCACGGGCGACCTCGCGCACCGGGGAAAGCGCACCGAGCTCGAGACGGCCAGCGGCCTGCTTCGCGGCCTCGATCTCCCTCTCCTCGCCGTCCCGGGCAACCACGACATCCCGTACACCTTCCCCGCGCGCTTCACGCGCCCGTTCGCCGAGTGGGAGCGCGTCTTCGGGACGACGGAGCCGGTCTTCGGCGGGGACGGCATGCTCGTCGTCGGCCTCAACTCCGTGCGTCCGTGGCGGCAGCAGGGCGGAGCGCTCGACGAGCAGCAGCTCGCGCGAGCGGTCCAGCGGCTCGCGGCGGCGCCGGAAGCGGCGTTCCGCGTGGTGGCGCTGCACCACCACCTCGCCGCGCCGCCCTGGCGTGCGGCTCGCAAGCGCCCGCTCAGCGACCGCGACGGGGTGCTCCGCACGCTCGTCGCCGCAGGCGCCGAGCTCGTCGTCGGCGGCCATGTCCATCAGGGAGCGGTCTCGGAACGGCGCGAGTTCAAGGTGCTCGAGGAGGGGCCGCGCCGCGCTCTCGTGCTCGCGACCGCGCCCGGGCTCGGCCGTCCCCGGCCGAAGCGGCGGGAGGAGGCGCGCGGGCTGAACGTCTACGACGCGGACGAGCAGCACATCACCGTGCGGACGTACGCCTGGGACGGCGAGGCGCTCCTCGAGGTCGGGCGACGCCTGTTCGCGCGTAGTTAGAGTCCCGAACGGTGCATGCGGCGCTCGGGGAGCTGAGGCGGCGGCTCGGGGAGATCACCGACCTTGCACGCATCCAGGCGCTCCAGCACTGGGACATGGAGGTCTGGATGCCGCCCGGGGGACAGGAAGCCCGGGCGACGCAGCTCGCGACGCTCGAGTCGATCATCCATGCGCGCCAGGTCGACGACCGCCTCGGCGAGCTGCTCGACGAGCTCGAGCCCTACGCAGCCTCGCTCCCGCACGACTCCGACGACGCGTGCCTGATCCGCGTGGCGCGAAGGGACTGGGAGAAGCTCCGCCGGATCCCGGCCGAGCTCGCCACGGAGCTCGCACGAGCAGGCGCGGAGTCGTACCGGGCCTGGGTGGAGGCCCGGGAAGCCTCCGACTTCGAGCAGTTCCGCCCGCACCTGGAGCGGATGCTCGAGCTGAAGCTGCGCCAGGTGGAGTGCTTCTCGCCCTACGACGATCCCTACGACGTGCTCCTCGACGACTTCGAGGAGGGCATGCGCACCGACGAGGTGCGGACGATCTTCGCCCGGCTCCAGCCGGAGATCACGGCGCTCGTCGCGGAGCACGCGGCGGCCGCGGACGAAGACGAGTTCATGCGCGGCCCGTTCCCGATCGCACAGCAGGAGCTTCTGTCGCGCGAGCTCGTCGGTCGGTTCGGCGCGTCGTGGGACGCGTGGCGGCTCGACCTGACCGTCCACCCGTTCGCGGTGCCGTTCGGGCTCGACGACATCCGGCTCACGACGCGCTACTCGGACACGGACCTGAACTCGCTCTTCACAGCGATGCACGAGTGCGGCCACGGCCTCTACGAGTACGGAGTCAGCCGCTCTCTCGACCGCACGCCGCTCTGCACGGGCGCCTCGTCCGCGCTGCCCGAGTC
>Ga0299907_10000876_pt1 | contig 16043 bp, 21 predicted proteins | sample RVTome_16_FD_198680 | JGI IMG/M metagenome (GOLD analysis project Ga0299907, IMG submission 198680) | Soil microbial communities from uranium-contaminated site in the Upper Colorado River Basin, Wyoming, United States - RVT152D67 (version 2) ...
GTCTGGTCGGCATGCGCGACGTCGGTGAGCACCTCCCATACCCGTTCGACGCGCGCCTGCACCAATCGCTCCAGATCGATTCGATCCCCGTTCATCTTTCACCTTCTCCCTCAGTCAGCAGAGAGACTCTCACGTGGCAGGCTCGCGCCTTCGGCGGTCACTGCGCACGCGGCGATATGACGCACCCTGCCCGACTGGCACGTAGATCGCTCTGCTTACCTGTCCGCGGCAGATGAGTGCGCTCAGGCGCGCGCCAATCTGCGGGGACGAACGGGACGCTCAGTCTCTTGGCGGTTGGTGACACCTGTTCCTTGCGCACCTACGGCGTGGGCGCGGTGTGACTTCCCCGACCCGGAGAGGGACTTCCAGGCACCGGCGACGATCGCCACCCTCGCGACACCGGTCAACCACGGAAGGGGCAGTGCGAAGCCGATCCAGAACACGGCCTCAAACTGGAGTATGGCCAGGTTGAGCACCGCACCGATCTTCCGCCCCCCAGAGCAGCCAGGCGGTCCCACGCGCTCAAGAGCCAGCCTGAACTCATCGAACGTGATCCTGTGGACAGCTCCCATCCTCATAGCATCCTATCCTTCAGGCAGATCAAATATCATGCGCTTATATTCTTGATTTGCTAATAGAAATCCTGCTGGATCCCCTGGAAATGCCTTAATGGGAGGACCCGGATGCAATCTGTCCCACACGCCGTAAAACCCATCTCCCCGTCCCCATGCATAACGCGTCTCTGTAGTAATATAGTCAACTCCCCCAATTCTGGTCCGGGAATCATGAATTTCGAGAAGACCTTCTAAATCGGCGTGGCTTGGCCTCGCCAGCAGCGCTAGACCTAGGCGTTTACTGATAAGCTCGATCGGATCTTCGGCGTGTGTCCAGGCTTGCTGGACCATACGATTAATCTCCTCAGGATCGAGGGACGGCAGTCCTACACGCAAGGCCCACTCCGCCAATCCTGGTCCATCCCACGCGATCCGATTCGCGATATCCGCAATGACACCGTAGTCCCTGGCGACATCTCCGTTGAAGACGACCAACACCGGCTCTACCGATGGCCGTAGGGCCACGGTCAGCGAACAGTCACTATCTTCCACGTGTGCAATGAGTGACGGCTGACCAAACCCGGCCGTAACCTCCTGCATAGTGTCGGCAAGGTTGATCAACCGAAATGACTCCTCACGCGGTGAGGCATCAAGAACAGCCCACGGTTCGCTAGAGTAACGACGCGGTACGCCACGGCCACATCGATCGCTCGGCCAATCTGACCAGACACACCCGCCCGAATGGCGATCCGTGTCACAGTGAGACCCATAGGAAGGCTCCACAATCTAGGGCAACAATGATTGGCGACGGTACTCCAAATCCTGAGGGTCCCAGAAGTGAATCCTCTAGGAAGTTGGTTAGCCGGGCGCCCTCGTGGTTTCGATCCCTCGTCTTCCGGCCGCGATGCCGCGAGCGGACAGCTCGTCGACGATGAAGCGGCAGCCGAAGGCTGTCTCGTCGTGATGGATGTCGATCGCGGCGTTGGTCACATGCGCGTCGTCCCAGTCGCGTTGGCTGATCGGGTTGCTCTTCCAGGCATAGAAGGGCCTGTGCCCGGCCTCGCGACACGAAGCGTTGTCCCCATAACCGCACCGGAAGCGACTGCTGACTACCGGTCATCGGCTGGGCGCGGATCGCGGCTGTGAGCGGATGTTCCCAGCGGACCCGTGGGACCCGGTGCAGCCCAGCCTTGACACCCCGTACGTCGCGGGCTTCCTTATACGATAGGTAACTCACTCAGTGGGTGGGTCGGCTGGCCCGCTGTCGCCGTCGTGGCACTGACCATCGGTGCGACACTCACCGCAGTCAGCCGGATGGACTTCGCCGAACGCGGCATGAACGGAACGCTGGCCTGGATGCAAACAACCGGGATGCCGATGCGGCCAGCGATGTCCAACATGATGACCGCTGAGATCGCGACGACCGAGGCCGCCGACGCCGGGCTCGACGTCCAGCTGCACGTGCCCGACACGACCCGCCCAGGTGTGCCAACCACGGTCACCGCGACCGTGGTCGACGCCGAGACCGGTGAACCCGTGACCGACATGACTCGCAGCCACGAAGCGTGGATGCACTTCATCGCCACTCGCGCCGACCTCGGCACGTTCGCCCACGTGCACCCCGAACCGACCGGACGCTCCGGCGAGCTGAAGGTCGAGGTGACGTTCCCGACCGCCGGCACCTACGTGGTGAACACCGAGATCCGCCAGCAGGGCGAGATGGCTGATGTGCACCAGCGCCAACTCGTCACCATCGCCGGCGACCCGCCGCTGCCGATCACCATGTCAGCTGGCCCGCGAACCATGGTCGTGGGCGACATCGAGGTCGAACTCGGCGGGGAGGCAGTCGTCGGCAAACCCAGTACCTGACCAGCCCAGGGATTGCCCTCGGCCCGAACTGGGAGGACGATGAAGGTTGACGCGCGGATCCCGCACCGACCTCAGGAGAACGGGGTGCCGGTCAGTTGACCGCCGACCCGCGATCGCACCAGATCATGACGAGCAAGGGGGACGAAGTGGCTAAACCGGCTGTCGGATCCCTCGCCTGGGCTGAGACGTCAGTGCGTCTGTCGCGCCGCGAGCGGAACCAGATCGTGGCCGGCATCGCGCGCACGCAGGTCGCATGGGCGCTTGAGCGAGCGCGACGCTCAAACCGGAGCCGTTTCACGAGCGCAGACGTCGACCGCGTCCCCATCGTCGATACAGCCGTTGCCCGGGCCGCGCGGGACCTCGCAGACGCCGTCTGTGACTACCACGTCGTCGAGCACTGCGAGCGCAGCTACTACTGGTCGTGGCTGACGGCCAAGTTCGAGGGCCTCGACGTCGATCCGGAGGCGCTGTATGTAGCGAACATCCTCCACGATCTTGGACTCGGCGAGCGCAACCGCGACGCGGCTCGCGACGGCGACTTCGCGGTCGTCGGCGGTATGCAAGCGAGGGACCTCCTCATGGCGCACGGGTGGGCTCTCGGACCTGCCACCGAGGTTGGGGACTCCATCGGGATGCACCTAAACCCGATCGTTAGCGCCGAACGGCATGGGGCTCTTGCCCGGGTCCTCTCGATCGGTCCGGCTATGGATTTCTTCGGGTTCGGCTCGCATCGCTTCAGTGATGAGGCGGTCGTGGCTGTCACGAGCAGGCACCCTCGGCCGAGCAGCACTAAGGACCTGCTGCCGGACATCGAGCACGGTCCGGGCACCCGGCCCGTCCTGTTGCTCAAGCTCGGTGTCGGCAGGTTCATCCCGCGCAATCCGCTGGACCGCGTGTCGGTGCATGTGTCGTAGTTGCACGGGCTTGCAGGCGATGGCGTGTGTTGCAGTGCACGTCCTCGGTTAGTTGCTGCAGTGGACACTCGCTGAGGTCTGCGGGCCGCTCCCTCCGAACAAGTCCGTGCGGGTGCCCCAGGACGCACGGCGTCGTCGCGCTGACCTTCGGGCCCGCGCGGCTTGGAGTGCCCGCCCCCCGGCCCGGGGTGGGTTGGTCACCCCAACGCAAACGCAAGGAAAGATAAGACATGGAAACAGCAGACCGGCCGAGCGGATCCGATGGCCTCTCCAAGCTGAAGGTTTGCATCGTCGGGGCGTCCGGAAAGCTCGGGCTGTACATGGTGCAGCACGCCCTGGATAGCGGCGACGAGGTCGTCGGCGTGTGTCGCGAAGGCAGCGTGGACAAGCTCGACGCGTTCAAGGGACGCATCACCGTGGTCCCGGGAGCGACGAACGACCGCGAGGTCATCGAGCGCGCGGTCGCAGGCTGCGACGGCGTACTGACTGTGCTCGTCCCGATTGGCCGCGACAACTACTCGTCGGGAACGGCCCAGGCGGTGCTCGACCACGCACGTCCCGGCGCGCGCCTGGTCTTCTCATGCGGATGGCACATCACGCGCGACGGCAAGGACGTGTACCCATGGAAGGTCAAGGCCCTGGTGTTCGCCGGCAGGCTAGCGAAACTCGCAGGTCGTGTGGACCTCGACGACCAGGTGGAAGCTTGCCGGCGGATTTTCGACAGCGACACGCGTTCGACCGTCGTGCGCGGCAGCGACCCGGAAGAAGAGGGTGACAGTCAGGGCCTGCCGGTGTGGAGTCGACACGTGGGTGACCCGATCCTCCAGAGCAACATCACTCGCCGGGTGGACTTCGCCCTGTTCATGGTCGACGCCCTCACGAATGACAAACTCATCCATGAAGCCCCGGCGATCGTCGGCCGCCTCACACCCTCGGCGCTCGCGCACACCCCCACTGCTTCGAAACAGTGACCACATAGCACAGCCGCTCATCGGCAAGATCCTGGCACGACCCCGAGGAGGTACTGATCATGCAACATTCCCATCACCCCCACGCATCAACGCCGGCGCAGTTTCCGACCGACCCCACCGGGTTGCCTGAGGCGACTGAACCTCGACTGCTGGAGCTGGCCGATGGAGACGTACTGGACCTTGAGGTTGGTCCCGTGGCCAAGCCGCTCGGCGACACCACGGTGCGGATGCTGGGCTACAACGGTTCCATCCCCGGTCCCACCGTCAAGGTCCAGCAGGGCTCCGAGATCGTCGTCGACGTCACCAACCATGGTGACCTGGACACGACCGTGCACTGGCACGGGCTGCGGCTGGAGAACCGCTATGACGGGGTGCCCCACGAGACCCAGATGCCGATCCCGGTGGGTGGCCGCTTCACGTATCGCCTCCAGTTCCCCGACCCAGGCCTGTACTGGTACCACCCGCACATCCGCGAGGACTACACCCAGGAACTGGGCCTGTACGGCAACATCCTGGTGGTCCCGGCCGACCCGGGCTACTGGCCGCCGGCTAACAGCGAGGCCGTCCTGACGTTGGACGACCTGCTGCTCGAGGACGGCAAGATCGCACCGTTCAGCCCTTCCGAGACCACCCACACGGCGATGGGCCGGTTCGGCAACGTGCTGCTGATCGGAGGCGAGCTGGAAAGCTCGCTGAGCCCCAAGACCGGCGAGGTGCTGCGGCTGTGGCTGACCAACACCGCTAACACCCGGGTGTTCAATGTGCGGTTGCCGGGCGCGCGGATGAAGCTGGTCGGTGGGGACTCGGGCCGGGTCGAGCGCCAGGAGTTCGTGGAGGAGGTGCTGCTGGCGCCGTCGGAGCGGGCGGTGGTGGACGTGCTGTTCGACCAACCCGGCGAGCTGACGCTGGAACACCGCACCCCGGACCGGGCCTACCGGCTAGCCAGTGTGACGGTGAGCGAAGAGCCGGCAACCCCGGCGCCGGCAAGGGAGTTTGAGGTCCTGCGCCGGGCGGCGGAATTGGAGGCCGAGCGGCAGCAACTGGATGCGTCGTTGGCCGCTCCGCCCGACAAGATCCTCGCGCTGGTCGCGGAGATGGACGACCTGAGCGGCCCCGAGATGGGCGCGGGGATACTGGTATACGCCTGCCCGATGCATCCAGAGGTCACCAGCCAGGAGCCGGGCCGGTGCCCAAAATGCGGCATGAAGCTGCTGGCGACCACCGCGCCCCCGGCGACGGCCTACGCCTGCCCAATGCACCCGGAGGTCACCAGCCAGGACCCGGGCCGGTGCCCCAAATGCGGCATGAAACTGATCGCGACCACCGCGCCCGCGGCGACGGCCTACGCCTGCCCGATGCACCCGGAGGTCACCAGCCAGGAGCCGGGCCGGTGCCCCAAATGCGGCATGAAACTGATCGCGGCCAACCTCGTCACCCAGGCTGCCGGCCACGACCCCGCCATGATGGAACACGCCGACCACGACAACGCTGCCGGTGAAAAGGGGCATGACGCGGGCCACGGCGACCACCACGGCGAGGGCGATGCCCAAAGCGCAGCCGATGGGATTGAGTGGGAAGACGACATGGTGGAGGTCAACCGGCTGACCACCGCGGCCAACATGCGCTGGAAGTTCGTCGACCGCACCAGCGGCGCGGACGGTGCCGCCATCGACTGGCGGTTCACCGTGGGCGACCGGGTCAAGATCCGGCTGGTCAATGAGATGGACTCCGACCATCCCATGCACCACCCCTTCCACATCCACGGCGCCGGCCGATTCCTGGTGCTCGCCCGCGACGGGGTCACCGAGCCCAACCTGGTCTGGAAGGACACCGTGCTGGTCCGCAGGGGACAAACGGTCGACATCCTGTTCGACGTCACCAACCCGGGCCTGTGGATGGCGCACTGCCACATCGCCGAGCACATGCAAAGCGGCATGATGTTCAGCTTCACTGTGGCCCGCGACCGGGAGCAGGCCCGATGACTGCCGGGCCTGCGGGATCGCTGCTGGACGTGCTGGTGATCGGCGGTGGCCAGGCCGGCCTGGCCATGGGCTATCACCTGGCGCAGTCCGGGCGGTCGTTCCAGATCCTGGACGCCGGCGCCGAAATCGGTGAGATGTGGCGGTCCCGATGGGATTCGCTGCTGCTCTTCACATCAGGCCGGTATGACAACCTGCCGGGCCTGCCCTTCCCCGCTGCGCCGGAGACCTACCCGGCCAAGGACGACGTCGCGAACTACCTGCAGTTATACGCGGCAAAGTTCAAACTGCCGGTGCGGCTCAACATGAAGGTGACGTCGCTGACCAGAGGCGATGGCGGCTACCTCGTGAAGGCGGGTGGCGAGGTGCTGGCGGCCCGGCAGGTGGTGGTCGCCACCGGACCCTTCCAGGTGCCGTTCATCCCGCCGATCGCCCACGCGCTCGACCCCGGCGTGCACCAGATCCACAGCGCAAACTACCGGCACCCGCGAAGTGTCCCGCCGGGAAAGGTCCTGGTCGTCGGCGCCGCGAACTCCGGATGCCAGATCTCCCAGGAACTCTCGGCCACCCACCGGGTGGAGCTGTCCGTCGGCAAGCGGATCCCGGCGATCCCCCAGCGGCCGCTGGGCCGCGACATCTGGACCTGGGCGACCGCGCTGCGGCTGGACAAGGTGACTGCGGACTCGCGGCTAGGAAAGCGGCTGGCCGGACGGGACCAGGTGATCGGGCCCGGGCCGCGCCGCCTCGCCCGCCGCCACGGCATCCGGCTCCGGCCCCGGGCGGCGAGCGCGGCCGGACAGACCGTGACCTTCGCTGACGGTAGCGCCGCGGACTTCGACGCTGTGGTGTGGGCCACCGGGTACACGGTGGACCACTCGTGGATCGACATCCAAGAGGCGAAGGACGGCCAGGGGGACATCCTGCACCAACGGGGCGTGACGCCCGCGCCCGGCCTGTACATGCTCGGCCTCACCTGGCAGCACACCCGCGGCTCCGCCCTGCTCGGCTGGGTAGGGAGTGACGCGGCATTCCTGGCCGAGCAGATCGCCCGCCGGTGAACAGAGGAAGGAGCAGAAGCATTTCATCTGACGAGGTCAAGATGTGTGCAGGATCCGTTACGCCGGGCTACCGCCTGCTGGCCACGACCGCCGCAGCCGGCCGACCGCCGCCGCAAGGGACGCACCGGCCATGACACACACACCCAAGCAGATTCCCACGCCCATCCCGCAGCGGGAACATTCGATACGTGTGCCGGTTCTGTGGGGGCTGGCCTTCGGCGCCATCCAGGCCGCGTCGCCGCTCGCCCTCCGGTGGCTCGACCAGGCAACCGTCCAGGCTCTCCTGCTAGCCGCGATCGCGGCGGTCTACGTCGGGTTCGCAGTGGCAGACGGAAGACCCAGGGTGATTGCTGTCGAGTGCACCGTCGCGGGCGCGTTTGTCTTGCTTGCCGCCGCGGGTGTCACCGGATCGGCCTGGCTCCTCGTCCTTGGCTATACAGGCCATGGTCTCAAAGACTTCTGGCAGGAGCGCCGCCACTACGTGGCCAATACACGGTGGTGGCCGCCGTTTTGCGCCGCCATTGACTGGCTCGTCGCCGTGGTTCTCGTCATCGAGATCGTCGCGAGAGTCGAATTACATCACTAGCCCAGCGACGGGCCACGGCTGCCTGCCGGGCCTTGGCGGCGATGCCCAGCGCATCGTAGGCGGCGACGATTAGCCAGGGTCCACAACACGTGCGGCACGGGATATGCGCGGGATGATCCTTCACGGGAGACACCGGCGGCTGGGGCGGGGCGCGAACTCGACACGATGCAGATCAAGGATCGTCTCGAATCCCATCGCCCGGCAGTGTTTACGTCGGCACCGCTAGGCCGGCGGCGTAGCGGCTGAACGCCCACCGCAGATGAAGCCCGTAGATGACCAACGCGGTGATGACGCCACAGCTGGCGCCGATGGCGATCACGAGGCCAGCGCCGAGCAGAATAAGGGCGATGCCGATGCCGGCCAGGATGCTGTTGATGGCGGCAATCATGCCACCGGCGGTGAAGAGGAGGTTCAGCCAGCTTTGACTCATGCCCATAGCTCGGGTGACCGCGACCCTAGGATCCCCGATGGTGATGTCTGCGAAAAATGTAAGCCCGTCGGGAACTAGACTGCGGTAGTAGCTGCGTATTTGCTGAATCGCATACAGGTGCTTGAGATCCTCGATGCTGGCTGCGACCAACCGGATGAAGGTGAATTCGCCGAGAATCAACAGTGACGGGAGTACGGCGGCCGCAAACGGAACAAAGGCGGACCAGTCTCGGGCTACGAAGCCGAGGGCAATCAAAGTGCTGGACACTGTCGCCAAGTAGAGCGCCGCCCGTCCGGTAAGTTCGGCATTGAGTTGTCCTCTTGCACCCTGAAGCGCGAAATGGTCAGTCACGAGAGCGGTCATGAACGCCTGCTGCCGATCGTCGTCCATTATTCCTCCGTTCACCCATAAGGCCGGGTTACGCGGTCCAACTATTCAGCGCTGCCAGCCCGTGTAGCGGAGCGGCACGCGATCCGGAACCTCCCGGTTCGGTATGGTCAGCGACTCGCTTGCCGGGCGCACAGGCCCAGGAGGACGCCCATGAGGTGTCCCACGAGGCATGAGCACTCTGCGTCGCGGGCTCCCCGCGGTCGACGTGCTGCTCGACGCCATAACACGAAGGAAGCGAGCGCATGACCTCAGCCCTCCGGGAGAAGCGCGCGCCCTATGCCGGGCCTGGGTGGCTGGCGCTGGTTTCGATGACCTGGACCGTGCCAGTTGTCTCCGGATCGATTAGTGCGTGTCCCAGCAATGCCAGGGGCGTCAATCTCCTCAATGCTAAGGGATCAGACGAGTTGGCCGGCGGGGCCCAGAGCCTGCGAGTAGGCCTGGTCTTTCGCAAGACTGGCGGGCCTGATCACCGTACGAAACCAGCCGTGGGGCGCCCACCACCGGTGGGTGGGCGAGCAGCAGGCATAGCTTGAGCGGAGCATCCAAGTTGGGCGCCAACGGTTACACCAACCGGCACAGACATCGATGACGATGAGATTTGTGTGGACCAAAGCAGGGTCCCCAGCGACACGCCGCCGCTGCGGGCATAGGACGACGCCACCGGGCTTGCCGGGCCGTTGACCAGCACATAACGTCAGCGCCGCGGACGACGAGCTACACCGTGGCAATGAGCCACGGGGGCGTGCTGGGCCTCCATCATCCGCTTCCTCGTGGCATCTGAAAGGGGACACACGATGGCAAGCCAGGAGCAGAAGATAGTCGCGTTCGTGCTCTACCCGGGCCTGACACTCCTCGACCTGGTCGGCCCGCTGCAGGTCTTCGCAAGCCTTCGGCGTTTCAGTGACCAGTACCACCCGGTGGTGGTGGCCGAGCGGATCGGGCCCATGCCCACCGACGGACCGCTCGCCGTGACCGCCGATGCGACCTTCGCCGACGTCGCCGATCCGACGGTCGTGATCGTGCCTGGCGGGGACGCGCCGACGATCAGGGCCATGGGCAACGAGACGATACGCGACTACCTCCGCCATGCCGCCGAGACGGCGCCGGTGATGGGATCCGTCTGCACCGGCGCCCTCGTCTTGGCCGCCGCCGGCCTGCTGGAGGGCCGCAATGCGACAACCCACTGGGCGTACCACACCCTGCTCGAACGCCTGGGCGCCACCTACCTGCCGGAGCGGTGGGTGGAGGACGGCAAGTTCATCACATCAGCCGGCGTATCCGCTGGTATCGACATGGCCCTGGCACTAGTCGCCCGGCTTACCGACCAAGCCACCGCCCGACTCGTCCAACTCGCCATCGAGTATGACCCACACCCACCGTTCGGCGGCATCGACTGGAACGAGGTCGACCGTCACGCCTACGAGCCGGTGCTCGGCCCCATGGTCAAGCGGGAACTGGCCGACCGGCCCGAGCTGCTGACCAGACTGAGCAGCTGATCGATTGTCCCCAGCGTCACCTGCACCGTGTCAACGTATGCGGATCAGGGCGAACGTCGTTTCGTTTCCCATTGGACCGCTCTAGGCTGATTCCCAGGAGCACAAGGGGACGGAAGGGGAAGTGATGGCAACCGTGGAGGATCCCGTATGCGGGATGCACATCGACTCGGCCGCAGCCGCGGCGAGCGAGGAGTACGAGGGGAAGACCTACTACTTCTGCTCCGAGGCATGCCACCAGCGGTTCGTGGCCACGCCAGAGCAGTTCGCTGTCTGAGCGGGCGGTCTGGTCGAGCTGGTCTGGGTTGCTTTGCTCGAGCTGGCGCCGACGGACAAGTCGATCAGTGCCAATCCCGCTCCCTCGCCCACTGACGCCCGCGCCCGACAGGGATCAAGGAAGCTGAACACGGAAACGTCAAGCATGTCCTGGGACAGCGATGTCAACCATCAGGTGGGATCGCTCAAGCCTGGCCCGCCATTGCCTAGGTTCAGATGATGGTTTACACGGTGGCTTCACTTGACGGGTAACAACAGTCAATCTTGCCGATCAGCTGGGTATGACCCAGTGTTGCCCGTCTCGTTTGCAGCTCCGGCTGAAGCCCGCCGTCCGGACAATCGCCATGCGGCTATGAGAGTGCGAGTGCGGTCGGACACGAGGCCGCCGATGTAAAGGCTGGGGCACTACTCGCGACGGGAGCGTCGGCTTGGGCTACGGCGCCGGCACATTGGAACGCGTCCACCTGCTGCTCGAGGACTGGCAGCACGCCGGGCAGCGACTGGCCGACACCGACGCCCGGATGCTGCGTGTCGTCGACCAACTGCAGCTGACCGCGCTGGCCACCTCGAATCCCGGGCAGCCCAATGGATGGTGGCTCCGGCTAAGGATCGTCTCGTGAGTCGGCGGGGTTTAACAACTGCGTCGCACTGGTCCTTGCCGGAACGCGGTTCGACGAGGGTGATCGTCACCGTCTTGACGGTGAGCTGGGGGTCGCCGCGTGATCACGAGGACGGCGATTCACAACTATTGACACTTCTCCCAGTTTGAGTGGACCATGGCGAAGTCTGATGCGGATGACCCGGTCCAGGAGGATCGTATGGTTCGTCGCCTGCTGGTTGGTCTGATGGCTGCCGGGCTGCTGCTTGCCGGGGGGCCTCCTGCCTTCGCCGAGCCGCCCGTTACCGAGACGATCCAGCACAAGAACCTGGTCGATACCTTCGTGGACGTCCTCCCCAGCTGCCAACCGGGTGGACCGCTCTACACCTTCACGGTCACCATCAACCACGTTGAGCACAGCACCACGTTTGCTGATGGCCGCATCCACGGAGGGGTCACCCAGACCGGCACCTTTGTCGCCGTGCCGCTTGCCGACCTGAGCCTGCCGACCTACACCGGTACGTTAGCTCTGCGCAATAGCTTCTTTATCCAGAACGGCCAAAACGTCAATAATACCTTCACCTACAGCGTGCACGGCACGGGCTCGGACGGCTCGACTTTCAATACCCACACCACGCTCCATTTCAACGTTCCGCCGACCGCTCCGATTAACGAGTTCTTCCGCTGCCATTAACCGCAGCCAACGGGCGCCAGCTATGCGCCGGTCTGGCGCAGCCTCGTGCAACTGAGGCTGTCGCACGAGTCTGTGGGAGGGCTGGCGGGCAATGGGGTCTCCCCGCGGGCCGGCCCGCCGGGCCCCCGCCGGTCAGGCGGGGGCTGCTTGCTGCAGCTTGAGGAGGTTGTGGACGGTGCACATCAGCCGCCATTCGCTCTGCACGGCCGGGAGCCCTCGTCGGGCGAATCGTCGGTATCCGCGGTTGCCTTTGATGTTGCCGAAGATGGGTTCGATGCTGGTTGATCGCTTGCGGTAGCGATCGGCGTGTTCGGGCTGTTCGAGCTTGTCTTCCATCGTCTTGCGCGCGATGGCTGGGGCGATGGCCTCGCCCCGGACGTGGGCGAGCATCGTGTTGACTCGACTGGCCGAAATGGTCAGTTCGTCACTGGCTGCGCGTTTCGATATCTCGCCACGGGCGAGGCGCTCGATGACCGGGATCCACTCCTCGGGTTCGGGTTCGGTGCTGCGAGTGATGCGTTGTCCCTCGGTCCCGAAGTAGCGCTTGGTCATGTCCCGCACCCAGGTGTAGGAGACGCCGAGGATCTCGCCGGCCTTGCGCTGTGAGAGCTGGCCCCGGTTGACCTTGGCCAGCACGGCCAGCTTGTCGCCGTCAGGCTTCTCGGCCTTGCGCCACGATGTCTTCCGGGTCGCGATCAACACCTCGGCACCGACCTCGATAGTTCCGTTGGCTGCCGTCCAGTACCCGGCATCAGCCACGAACGTGCCGATGCCGTCGGCGTGGCCGGCGTCGGCGAGGTTCTCGGTCACTGCGGTGGCCATCGGCACGAAGTGGGGCTGGTCGTTGCTGGTGACGGTGACCTCGGCCGCGAGCACGATCTGATCGACTGTCGCCGCGGCCTGGGCGTTGTAGCCCTGCAGCACGCCCTTGTTCGCCTGGGCGATGATCCGCGAGTGCGGGTCGGTCGTGTTCGCCCGCCGCGGCCGGCACGGCGTGAGCTGCAGGCCCTGGTCCGCCTCCGGGACGACCAGGTTCGCGCCCGCACCCCCGCCACCAACCAGTTGACGGCCACGCTGGACGCCCACTGGCCCGGTCCCAGGAACGTCTTCCGGTCGCTGGCCTCGGCGATCGCGCTCGACTTCCTCAGCGACTACCCCACGCCCCAGGCCGCCGCGCGCCTTGGTGAGGCCAGAATGGCTGCCTTCTGCCGGCGTCACTGCTACCGCGGCGGCAAGAGCGCCGCCGAGCTCCTCGACCGGCTGCGTCGCGCTCCGTCGGCTGCGGTGCGCCTTCCGCCGGCCACCCTCGCCGCCATGATCAGCGCTCAGGTCCAGCTCCTGCGCAACCTCCAGCAGACCATCGGCGAACTCGAAAGGATCCTCGCCGACCGGGTCCAGGCCTACCCGCGCAGCGAACTGCTCAGCGCTCTGCCCGGAGTGGGGACGGTCAACCTGGCCCAGATCCTGGCTGAGGTTGGACCGATCCTCGACCGGGTGGACAACGCGGAGCAGGCTGCCGCCGAGTGCGGTGCCGCGCCGGTCACCAAGGCCTCCGGCAAGACCAACGGGGTCTACTTTCGGTGGGCGGCCAACACCCGGGCTCGCAAGGCGATGACGTCGTTCGCGCACAACTCCCGACTGCAGTCACCCTGGGCCGCACGGCTCTACGCAGACGCGCGAGCCAGAGGCAAGCGGAACCCGCACGCCACTCGCATCGTCGCCCGCGGCTGGTTGCGCGTCATCTGGGCCTGCTGGCACACCGGCACCCCCTACGACCCGGCTCAGCATGCGGCTGCACAACCCCATACCGCCGCCTAGGGAGTTGACTCAGGGATCTGAAGCGGCGACTGTCCCGCCTCGTCTGCTGTCAATGACGTCGAAGCCGGGCAGGTCGTAGCAGGAGAGCGGCCCGGCCGGGTCGAACAGGCCGGCCAGGTTCACCGGAGGCTGCCCGGCCGCGATGAGCACCCGAGGTCTCCCGCGGAAGGATGCCGCACGTCGTAGAAGCCAAACGGAACGGCATTGCGGGCCAGCAGCCTCGATAGGCGGGATCTCGCTTCGGCTGGCGGTCGACTCGACAGCAGACCGCAACCGAACACTGCGATGACACTGCCGACCAGGGACCAGCACGATTTCGCCCGCCGCGCCCGCTCCCGAGCCCGCGGCACTGGCCAGCCTTCCGGCGTCATCGAACTCGGTTGGAGGGCGGACACGTCAGGCGGCCGCGGGGGCGGCTCGGCTTGGGGTGCGTGCCCGCCAGATGACCACGGCCAGTGCGCCGAGGCCGAAGACCACTGCGGCGAACCCGACCAGGCCACCAAGGATGGGGACCAGTGCCAGCACGCGCAGAATTCCCCAGCCGGCCAGGAAGGCCAAGATCCAGGCGATCGGCTCGCGCAGAAGCCTCCGGCCGACAATCCAGGCCGTCGCGCTGTACCCAATCGCATAGATGAGCCCCAGCGCGGCAAGGACACCGAGGCCGAGTGGGATCCCGACGATCGTCACCAGGGCGATGATGGCCAGAATGGGCAGACCGAAGAACGCGAGCAGCCCCCATCCGATCGATGGGCCGATCCCGGTCCGGCCCGCATCCACGATCCTGGGGGCACCCCGCCCGAGCAGCCACAGCAGCACCAACCCGACCACCAGCGTCGACACTGAAACGGCGAGCCACCAGGCCAGCCGGCCGACCCAGCCGAACCCCTCCCAGTCGAAGTTGGTCTGGATCCGTTGGGTTTCCCCGCCGATCGTCGCTCCCGACGCCACCACCGGCTCGCGCTGCGACACGACGTCGCCGGTCACGTTGGCGCCGTCGCGCAGTTCCACCCGACCGTTGAAGACGACCACGTCCCCGTCCACCTCGCCGGAGATGGTGACCGGGGCGTCAAAGGCGACCAGCGATCCGTTGACCGTGCCGTCCACGGCCGAGGAGCCGTGGAAGACGACCAGATCACCAACCTCCTCGCCCTCGGGTACGTCGGCTCGCCCCGACAAGACCACGAACTCCTCGTCGGCCCGACCGTCTTGCGCCCACGCAGGCGTCGCCAAACCGACCAACACCAGGGTGCAAAATCCCACGATGACGGCACGGCGCATATCAATCGCCTCCACTCTTCACCTTCATTCTCTACCCGGAGTCAACTCCGCCCAAGATGGCAGCACAAGGACGGCGGCCACGCCGGGGAACGCTTTGCGACTGACGACAATGGTGTCTGCAACGGACATGAGCATGCCCGTCAGTTTGTCCTCCAGCTGGGGATCATCTACCAGGAAGTCGATCCCGTCTCATGTGGCGTGTCTGAGGTAGCCCGCGGCGAGGAGGATGGCACGTCATTCACCAGCGCGACGGTCCGGATGAAGCGTCCGGATCTGGCTCCCTTCTGTGTCAAGACGCGGCTGGGAGGGTGCGCTTAGGCTTGGCTTTGGCGGGTCCGGGAAGTGACTTGTCCGAAGAGCCGGCAGTGGGCTGTGAGCCGGTCGCGCTGGAGACAGAGTCGTTGCCCTGGTGTCCTCCCGGACCCGTCCTGGTGTTCGCGAGGGCGTCGTTGAGCATCTGCTGGTAGACGATGTCGGAGAGTCGTCTCTTCACGCATCGCATGGCTTCCATCGGCGCCTTGCCGTCGGCCTTCTTGCGTTCGTAGTAGTCGCGGCCCTCGCTGGGGTTGCGGACCTGGACGCGGGCCATGATGTGCAAGACCCGGTTGATCTGCCGGTTCCCACCGCGAGACAGCCGATGGCGGACCTGGTGGCCGGAGGAGGCGTCGATGGGTGCGGTGCCGTTCCAGGACGCGAAGTGCGCCTTGTTGGGAAAGCGGGTGATGTCGCCAACCTCGACCAGCAGGCGAGCTGCTCCTGAGGGCCCGATGCCGTTGAGGTCCAGGAGCCCGGTGCCGGTCGTGGCGAGGAGTTCGGTGAGCTCCTTGTTGGCGGCCTTCCTGCGGGCGTGGATCCGCTCCAGGTCGCTGATCAGTTCCGCGGCGACGCGGCGACGGGTCTTTCCGGCGGCATCGCGGGGGCGGACCTTCGCGAGCAGCGCCTTGGCCTGGCGGGCCGAGAGGTCCTTCTTGGCCCCGCCCCGGGATCAGCTCAAGCAGCAGCTGGTGCAGCTGGGAGACCATCCGGGTGTGGTCCTCGCCCAACGAGCGGCGTCGGTCGACCAGGATCCGCAGCACCGCGAGCTGCTCGTCGTTGACCACCGGCCGCAATCCAGTCATGCGAGTGCCGACCAGGG
>Ga0299907_10000877_pt1 | contig 16041 bp, 8 predicted proteins | sample RVTome_16_FD_198680 | JGI IMG/M metagenome (GOLD analysis project Ga0299907, IMG submission 198680) | Soil microbial communities from uranium-contaminated site in the Upper Colorado River Basin, Wyoming, United States - RVT152D67 (version 2) ...
ACGCAGTGCAGCTCGCTCATCGTCATCTTCTCGACGAAAGGCTTGATCATGAGCGGCGCCTCGGTCTGCCCGACGAAGATGTTGCCCGACGCAGACAGGGTCTCCGCCCCGGACGTCCCCAAGGTCCGCTGCATGACCCAGGCGACGCCCTTCACCACGATCTGCATGACCCTCAGATAATAAAGGACGGTCATGAGGGACGAGAAGAAGATGATCGTGGGAAGCACGGTGAACGCGAAGTACGAGCCGGCCGCGGCGTACCGAGGCGGCGACACCGGATCGAGGGGGGCGGTCGCCGCCGGCTCCCCGACCGGGATGCCGACCGGGATGTTGTTGTCGACCAGGTTGCCGAAGATGAAGCGCGCCCCCTCCTGGGTGTAGCTGAGCAGCTCGATGAAGGCGTCGTTGACGAGGGCGAAGAACCGCTCGCCGGGAACCGTTCGCAGGATGAGGAGCGCGAACACGAGCTGGAGCGCCACGCCCCAGAAGACGATCCGGGCCGGGAAGCGGCGGCGGTCGACTGACATGAGCCACGCCACGAAGACCAGGAAGGCCATCCCCAGGACCGAGATCAGTCGCTCGTGCCACGGCGTGTCGATCTCGGCCCGGGCCCGCGCCACGGCATCGCCGGCCTGGGCCGACAACGTCGGCTCGGAGATCGCGGGCGCGACCGCGGTCGTGTCCTGGGAGGGCACGATGCCGGGAACGGCCGGTTCCTGCGCGGCCTGTGCGTGGAGGCCCGCGATGACGAGCAGGAGGGAAGCGAGCCAGACGGCGATGAACCCCGGGGGCGGCAGGCGGTAGCGGCGGCGCCGCTCGGCGGGGCGGGCGTCGGTCATCAGCGACCCCAATATATGTCGGGGACGGCGACGGCGAGCCCGCTCCGCGGCTCAGGGACCGGCATTCTCGTAGTAGCGCAGCCCGCCGGCGATCTCGCCGACCAAAAGGTCAGGATCGCCATCGGCGTCGAGGTCGGCGAAAACCGGCGCGGCGATCCCGGGCAGCTCGAGCGCGGCTTCCGCCAGGAGAAACGCCGTCTCGAGAGAGTCCCCTCCCCGGTTCCAGAAGACGGCCGTCTCCCCCGACTCGGAGCCGACCAGCAGGTCCGGGTCGCCGTCGCCATCCAGGTCGGCGAAGGCCGGGGCGCTGCGTCGGCCGGCGTCGAAGGCGCTGAGCGTATCGGTCACGAGCACGAAGGCGGGCACTTCCGCCGTGCCGTCGTTTCTCCACAGGTTGAGCTCGCCCGACGACTCCCCGGCCACCAGGTCGAGATCGCCGTCCCCGTCCAGGTCGGCCAGGGCCGGCGAGGCATGGCTGCCGCGGGTCAGCTCGACCAGCGGCTCGGGCTCGGCCGCGAACCGGGGGGCCGTCGGCGTGCCCTGGTTCCGGTACAGCTGGACGTCCTCGTTCCACGTCCCCACGACCAGGTCCAGGTCGCCGTCGGCGTCCAGATCCACGAGCGCGGGCGCGTAGTGGAACTCGCCACCCACCTCCAGCGGTCCGGCGAGCTGGAACTCCGGCCGCCCCTCCCTCCCGACGTTCTCGAACCGATAGATCCGCGCCGTCCTGGGATCGCGCGGATCGATCTTGTTGCCGAGCAGAAGATCCGGATCGCCGTCGCCGTCGAGATCGCCGACCGCCGGGACGCTCTCCGCGCCGACGTCGATCTGGCCGACCAGACGCCGGGTCACGGACCGCCAGCCGTCGGCCTCCTGCACGAGGAGGTAGAGATTGTCGGCCGCGGTCGTGATCGGGTTGTACGCGCCCCCCAGGACCCCCACGATCGCGTCCACGTCACCGTCCCCGTCCACGTCGCCGAACGTCGACGCGTTGTAGCCGCTGGTCGTGAGCGGATCTCCGCGCGGGAACGACACCGGACGGTTCGAGAAGGCGGGCACTTCGCACGTCCCGACGTTCTCGAGGATCAGAAGGCCCGGCTCGAAGAAGTCCCCCCACATGAGGTCCTTGTCGCCGTCCTCGTCGACGTCGGCGAAGACGAGCGTGTTGGCGCCATGGCGGCTGGGGGTGACCTGAGCGACGATCCGGATGCCCTCGAAGTCATCGGTCACGAACGCGAACGTGGGGGCCTCGTCGCCCGCCCACGGGGCGACCGCCTCGTACCGGGTCACGCTCCCGTCCAGCCGGCCCAGCATGAGGTCGAGCCGCCCGTCGCAGTCGAAATCGACGACGTTGGGGATGTTCTGCCGGTCGGAGAAGATCGCCGTCCCGTCCGTGTCGCGGAGCGTGTCGACGACCCCAACGAAGCGCGGCTGGGCGACAGGCCCCCGGTTCTCCCACGCCTGGATCATGCTGAACTTTGCTTCGCCCAGAAGATCCGGATCGCCGTCGTCGTCGAGATCCGCGAAGCGGTACCACTCGCCGACCTCGAGCCCCGCGAACCGGTCGGTGCGCCATACGAAACGGACACCCGGTCCGTCGAGCCGCTCGAAGAAAGCGATCCGGTCGGCCGCTTCCTGGACGAAGAGGTCCAGGTCGCCGTCGGCGTCGATGTCGACGAGCTGGGGGCGGGGCACGTTGAAGCCGCCCAGGAACGGATGGTCGTACGCCCGCCCAGTGGAATCGGCCACAGGGAAGGCCGTCACCCGGCGCTCGAATCGCGGCGGCGAGGCGTCGCCCGAGGCCCGTCCGGGGCGACTCTCGCGCCCGCCGGCCGAGGCCATGCACGCCGCGGCGAGGACGGCGACGCCCGCGCTCGGGATGGGTCTCAGCGTGGAGGTCGCGCAGGGAGGGTCTCGATCCCCGCGGCGTTCGGGCCCACTTCCAGGACATCGACGATCCGGCGCGTCTCGGCGTCGATCACGACCAGGGTGCCGGCCAGGGGATCGTCTCCTTGGGGCGTGTACGTCCCCTCCGTGTTGTTGTTGGAGACGAAGATCCACCGGCCGTCGGGCGACGGTTGGACGGCGTGAGGCTGGGCGAGGCCGCGCCCCCGGATGCGCTCGACCACTTTCCAGCCGGACACGTCGACGACGGCCACGGCGTCCGCGCGGTGGAGCGGCACCCAGACGTACCGGCCGTCGGGGGCGAACGCGGGGTGCCAGGGCGCGCCTCCCAGAGGGACCGCACCGGTGACACGCGGGGCGCCCGGATCGGAGAGATCGAAGACCACGAGGTCGCCGCTGACCTCGCCCCCCGCCACCATCGTCCCGCCATCCGGCGAGACCGCGAACTCGACCAGCGTGTGAGCCGAGTGAGCGGCGTGGCGGGCTCCGGCAGGCTCGGCCGCCACCGGTTCCTCCCGCGGCTCGCCGGCGGCCGGGACATCCACCAGGTTCACGTCCCCGCCCTCCAGATCGATCGCGGCGATCTGGTTGACCGCCAGGCTCGCCGTGTACGCCCAGCGGCCGTCCCGCCCGGCCGCCAGCGCGTGCGGCCGCGGGAAGAGGACGTCGACCTCGTCCACGAGCGTCATGTCGGAGCGACGGATCAGGGCGATCGAGGAGGGCGGGTCGACGGCCGTCATCGAGCGGCCGACCAGGAGCAGGTCCCGGGTGGGATGCGACACCACCAGACCCGGCACCTCCATCTCGACCTGACCCACGAGCCGGTTCGAGCGATCGAGCTTGAGCACCCGGTTCTCGCCGATCAAGGTCACGTACCAGTGGCTCCCGTCCGGGTCCACAGCCGTGTCGTGCGGCTTCGCGTTCGGGCCCAACCCGAGCGCCTGGAGATCGATGCGGGCAGTTTCGGCGCGCTTCCCGAGGTCGATGATCGACACCGAGGCGCCGTTCTGGTTGGCGACGTACAGGAGCGGGCCCTGGCCCTCCAGCGCCGGGCTGGCGCCGGCGGCCGGCGGAGACGTCCGGGCGCTCGGCGAGGCGCAGGCCAGAGCGAGGGCCGCCACCAGGGAGCAGGGCCGGAGCCCCGCGATCACGAGATCGGCCTGTCGTCCTCGGACCGGTAGCGCAGCAGGAACAGCCCCTCGTCCCCGCTCGTCACCACGATCACCCCGCTCTCGAAGAACGGGTAGTTGCTCCACGACCCGTCGAAGCGCGGCCCGTCGCTGCCATAGGGCATGGTGTCGAAGAAGCCGACCTCCCTCGGGTTCTCGATGTCGGAGATGTCGATGATCCGAAGTCCGGCCACGTAGTTCGACTGGTACACCTTGTCACCGACGACGTACTGGTTGTGATCGATCGCGACCGAGTTCGGGTTCAGGAACTCCTTCGCCAGCACCGGGTCGTCGAGGTCGGAGACGTCCCAGATCAAGGTTCGCGTGTGATCGACGAGCCCGTGCAGCTCGTCCATCTCGTCGTCCAGGAGGAGGTACCGGTGGTCCTCGGTGAGCCACGCCTGGTGGGTGTAGCCCACATTCGGGTACTCGGCGACGGCCACGGCAACCGGGTTCTGCTTGTCGGTGACGTCGGCGATCGAGAGCGCGGTCTCGTTGGATCCGAAGCAGATCTCGCGTCCCTGGTAGTCCTCGTCCGGCCCCCGGTAGACCACGCACTGGGCGTCGTGGGTGTACCCCGTCTTCTGCCGCCCCGTCGCCGGATCGGAGAAGCAGCCCGCGAACGTCGGGTTCTCGGGCTCCCGGATGTCGATCATGTGCAGGCCCCCGCCGCACGTCTCCCCGCCGTCGCTGTTCCCGACCGTGTACGCGTAGCCCGTCTCGGTGTTGATCACGATGTTGTGGGCGCTGTGGATGCCGTCGTAGTGCGCGTCCTCGGTGAACGTCACGGGCGGGTTCTCGGGGTTCCTGAGCCGGGTCAGGTCGAACACCTGGACCCCGTGCTCGCCGGCGTTGTCGGCCACGATGTAGGCGTGGTCCTGATAGACCTTGATGTCGCGCCAGGTCGACCCGGGCGAGGTCGCTGGCTTCGGGAGCTGGCCGACGTAGACCGGGGTCGACGGGTCGCTGACGTCGACGAACGCGGTGCCGTCGTAGCGACCGACCAGCGCGTACTCGCGTCCTGTCTCCGGGTCGGTCCAGCCCCAGATGTCGTTGACCTCGACCCCGCGGGCGCCGCCGATCGACTGGACGGGCAGGAACGCCAGGAGGTCGACGTTCCCACAGGGGAACCGCCCCGCCGTGCCGCCGTTGCAGGCGACCTCTTCGCCCACGACCACCTCCAGCGGTGCGATCTCGCTCGCCATCCGCGCGGCGATCTCCCAGCCGCCACCCCTCCGCTCGAGGATCACGCCGGTTCCGGCGGAGTAGTCGTCGCCGGGAAGACCGGCCGCGGCCACCCCGGGCCCCACGGCGAGGACGCTCGCGAACTGATCCCCCCGCTCCAGGTCCGGAGCCGCGAGACGGGTCATCGCGGTCCATTCCGTCGAGGCCGGGTCGTACGTCGCCCGGTATACGGTGCCGCGGAAGCGCTCGGCCCCCGGCGCGCCGATCCACACCTCGTCGTCGGCCGGGGCGATCGTCGAGCCGAACAGGAGCGGTGGGCGACCCTCGTACGGGAACAGGACCCGCTCCCGACTCCATTCCCCCGTCTCGTCGCGCCCGAGGACGACGACGACCCCGACCCCCATCGCGGCGCCCGGCGCGCCGACCAGAAGGCCGTCGCCGAAGGGAGCGAGCGCCGCCCCGAAGCCGGCGCCCGGCATGGAGCCTGACACGAAGGCGGGCTCACCGAACGCCTCGTCGCCGGCGGGGAAGATCCACACTCCCCCCGTCGCCGAATCCCGTCCGGCGGCTCCCACGACCGCGGCCCCATCCAGGAAGGCGAGCGCCGAGCCGAACCGGTCGCCGCGCTGGATCCCGGGGGCCTCCAGGAGGCCGGACTCCCCCCACCCACCGGCGGGATCACGGCGAAAGACCCGGACCTCTCCCCCGCCCGAATCTCCGGCCGCGGCGACCAGCGCGACGTCGCCGTGGAGCGCCACCCGGAGTCCCAGGCTGTCGCCCACGGCGCCGGCCTCCAGCCTGGCGGCCTGGCTCCATCCGCCATTGCCGCCGCGCTCGAACACGTAGGCCGCGCCGCGACCGCTATCGGCCCAGTAGGCTCCGACCAGGAGACGCTCGCCGTCGACGGCCAGGGCCGACCCGAACCGGTCGCCGGGGATCCCATCCTCGGCCATCAGCCGCTCCGCCTCCTCCCAGGCCCCACTGCTGCGCCGATAGACGAAGACCGCGCCCGGCGTACGATCGATGTCCGGCTGGCCGAAGAGAACGTCCTCGCCGGCCACCGCGGCCGTTCGGCCGAAGGACTGGGCCGCGGCGGGGGCCACGCAAACGGCGCTCACCAGGAGCGCGGGGTAAACCGTCGTCCGATTCATGATCCTCGCCTCGGGCTTGAATTGGAAGTGCGAGCTGCGAACCGCGGGCCTTCGGGTCCGTTGACGTTCACTGGCGGGGGGTCGTTCATCGGCGCGAGGCCGGCCTTCACTACGCGCCACCGCCCAACGCGGCCAACGCCTCGGCGATCAGGGCCTTCCGTTCGGGATACCTCAGAAAGGCGCTCTTGAAGCCGTTCAAAATGAGCTTCTTGATCTCTTCGAGGTCGAACCCGAGGTGTTCGCAGCAGAGGGCGAGCTCGTTGGTCATGGTGGTGTTCGACATGAGGCGATTGTCGGTGTTCACGGTGACGCGCAATCCGCGCTCGAAATATTCGCGGATCGGATGGCGGTCGATCGAAGGCACGGCTCCGGTCTGGACATTGGAGGTCGGACACATCTCGAGGGGGATCCGGTGATCGCGGACGTACTCCACGAGATCCGGGTCTTCGCGCAGCCGGACGCCATGGCCGATCCGGTGCGCCCCGGCCCAGTGAAGTGCCTGATGTATGGACTCGGGGCCGTACGCCTCCCCCGCATGCACGGTCACGTTCAGGTTGGCGTGCCGGACCAGGTAGAAGGCCTCGCGGAAGCGCTTGGCGGGGTTGTCCTTCTCGGCGCCCGCCAGGTCGAAGGCCAGGACCCCGCGGTCCTTGTACTCGACCGCCAGGGCCGCCATCCGCACCGCCCGCTCGGGCTCGAAGTGGCGCAGCCCGCAGATGATCTGGTGCGCGCGTGTCCTGGGATACGTCTCCTGTCCGCGGCGGAGCCCGCGCTCGATCGCGTCCACGACCTGGCGCGGCGAGAGGCCGCGCTTGGTGGACAAGATCGGGGCGTAGCGGACCTCCATGTACCAGACGTTCTCCCTGGCCGCGTCCTCGACCAGCTCGAAGGCGATCCTCTCCAGCGCCTCGGGGGTCTGCATGACCGAGGTCGTGACGTCGAACCGCTCCAGATACGCGACCAGGTCGCGCTCCGGCAGGTCCTCGACGAAGAACCGGCGTATGTCGTCGACGGAGTCGAACGGGAGTTCGACCTCATCGCGTTCCGCGAGATCGTCGATCGTCTCGGGGCGGAGCGAGCCGTCCAGGTGAACGTGGAGGTCGGTCTTGGGGAGCCGCTCCAGCAGCTCCAGGTCCACCGTCATTCGACGCCGCAGCGAACGAAGTGGATCGTGGCCCCCGGCACGACCCGTCCCCCGGCGTCGACGGGCGACCCGACCGCGTCCCGTATGTAGGCCTCTCCCCGGCTGAGCGCCGCTCCCGCCCACGAGCGCCAGGCGGTGACCGCGTCCCCCCACGTGGCCGACGACCGCACTGCGACCTCCTCGTCGTTGACCATCACCTGGATCCGCTTCCCTGTGGCTCCGTTCTCCTTCATCTACAGCTCCTCTTTCGTCATCGTTCGCGCCCCCCGTCAGGCCAGGGGGCGAGGCGCTCGACTCTCCCTTGTATCTCATACTCGATCGGCTCGGGCAGCGCCGCCAGATACTCCACCAGCACCTCGCTGTCCACGAGCCCGGTGCTCGTCCCCGTCGCCTCCGCCAGAACGTCGTAGCCACTGCCCCCCGAGGCCATGAAGTTGTTGGCGGTCACCGAGTAGATCGCGTCGGGATGGACGACCGCGCCGTCTCGAACGACCGGCTCCCCGTTCGCCTCGAGCCACGCGTCAACCACCCGATGGCCGGCCGGGCGCGTGGGATCGAAGCTGTACCGGATCCCGGACACCTGCCCCAGATGGTCGTCGACGACCGCCTCGAGGGCGCGCCGGAGCTGCTCGCCGGTCAACTCGAGGCTGACGAGCGTGTTCTGGAACGGCTGTACCGCGAACGCCTCGGCGTAGGTGACCGGCCCGGCGTCCAGGTCGGTCCGGATCCCACCCCCGTTGACGAGCGCGATCTGGTCCCCGGTGGCGGCGCGCTGGGCGTCGGCGATCAGGTCACCCAGGGCCGACTCATCGTCCCGGTCCCGCCGGAGGGGACGGGCGAGGCGGGCGACCTCGTGCCCGGCCAGGGCCTCGACGTCCGCCGCGTACTCCCCGACGAGGGCCGCGATCTCCGGGTCCGGCTCGACCCCGGCATGCCGGGTCGTCCATACATCGATCGAGTGTCCGACGACCGCGTCCCGCCCCCGGTCGAAGGTAAGAGTGACGACGCCGATCGCCGTCCCGCTCGAGCGTGCCTGGACGATCGGGATGCCGTTCACCTCCCCCCGCACCTCGGAGTGGGTGTGGCCGGAGACGATCAGGTCGACCGGCGCGGTGATCCGCCGGGCCGCGTCCACGACCTCGCCGACGTACCCTTCCTGGCGGGTCGCGATGGCGCCGGCGTGGACGACCAGGATGATCAGGTCCGCCCCCTCGGCCTTGAGGCGCGGTGCGAGATCGTTCGCGACGTCGGCGATGTCCCGGAACTCGTACGGCTCGACGTTGGCCGGCAGCGTCGTCTCGGGCGTCGAGACCGTGCTGGCGCCGATGACGCCGATCCGGAGGCCGGCCGTCTCGAGCCAGGCGAAGGGCGCGACCCACTCGGGCCGTTCCCCGGTGGACTTCTCGAAGATGTTGGCCGAGAGCCAGGCGAAGGGGGCCTGAGCCATCCGGGCGCGCAGCGTGTCCACGCCCCAGTCGAACTCGTGGTTCCCGACCGCCGCCGCGTCGACCCCCATCCGGCCCACGACGTCGACGGTCGAGCGACCATGGGTCAGGTTCGAGATCAGGGTCCCCTGCATGACGTCACCCCCGTCCAGGTACAGGGTGGCGCCGGGGTAGCGAGACCTGACGGCGGCCACGAAAGACGCCAGGGTCGCCGCGCCGCCCACCGAGTCACCTCGAGCCCAGGGTGGCGTCAGGGGCTCGAGCGCGCCGTGAAAGTCGTTGGTCGCCAGGACCGTGAGCCGCACCGAGTCGCTACCGGCAGGGAGTGGCGGCGGCAGCGTGGCGAGGAGCGAGTCGAGCGTCCCGCCGGCCCCGGACCCACGGGGGCCGACAGGCCCGGCCGCGCGCTGCACGGCCTCCGCGGGCAGGATCCGCCACGAGGGCTCGAACACGTCCGCCTCGCGGATCGTGTCGCGTGCGGCGATCCAGTCGATGAGAAGCCGGCGGATCTCCTCGCCGCGGTCATAGACCACCGGCGCGTCCCGGACCATCGTGAAGCCGCCGCCCCCCGCCTGGCGGTAGTTGTTGATGGCCAGCGTGAATGTGTCATCCCCGTGGACCGGAGAGCCCTGGTAGGTCAGGTCTTCGATCCTGGACCCCAACGACTCGGTCAGGTCGATCGCGTAGTCGACCCCGGCGACGACGTCGAAGTTGTACCCAGGCACCGAGTCGACCGCCAGGTCGTCGTCGCCGGCCGCGTACAGCGGTCTGCCCGCCGAATCCACCCGGTGGAAATACTTGGCCGAGTACTCCAGGTACTCCCGGAGCTGCCGGCCAGTGACCTCGATGGCCTTCAGCGTGTTGTCGTAGACGTAGATCGAGGCCGCGTCGGCGACCGTGACGGGCCCCGGTCCCAGGCTGGCATCGGTCACGAAGGCCGCCGCGGCCGAGAGGTCGGCGGCGGTCGCGTCGAGCTGGACCCGCTGGATCAGGTCCAGGATGGGCGTGTCCTCGAGCCGGGCCCGGGCCGCCGACCAGTCGTCGGGGGTCCACCCGATCGTGTCGGCGACGTACGCCACGACCCGTTCGTGGTACGGCTCCAGCTCGGCCAGGAACGTGGGGTCGGGCGGCACCCCCGCGGTCGGGATCGTATGCGCCCGCCGTTCCGCCACCCGCCAGTCACCGTCCTCCCGGGTCAGCATGATCTCGGCGACCGCCAGCACCTCGCCCCACCTCCCCGCCTGCGTGAAGAGGACCCCGTTCACGCTGTCCGCGGGGACATCCCGGTGGGAGTGGCCCAGAAAGACGACGTCGAGCCCGGGGAGGGCCTCCGCCAGCCGCGCGCCGGCGTTTTCCTCGGGGACCCCCGTCGACGCCTCGTCGTACGAGGAGCCCGGCCCCATCCCCGAGTGGAGGATTGCGACCTGGACGTCGCTCGCGGCCAGGACCTCGGGCCAGAGCCGCTCCGCCGAGGCGACCAGGTCCCGGAACTCGAGCTTCCCCTCGACGTGATGGCGGTCCCAGATCGCCGATCCGGGCGTGGTGAGCCCCAGGATCGCGACCCGCGCGCCACCCCGCTCGACGACCGTCCAGGCCGGCCAGCGGAGCGAGTCCGTGCCGGCGACGAACACGTTCCCGGCCAGAAACGGGAACCCCGCGTCCTCCAGCGCACGCTCGAGCGCGTCCAGGCCATAGTTGAACTCGTGGTTCCCGAGGACCGCGGCGTCGTAGCCGAGCAGGTTCATCGCCCGGATGACGGGGTGGACCTCGGCCGGATCGACGACGCTGTAGTAGTAGTCGAGAGGGTTCCCCTGGAGGAGGTCCCCCGAGTCAACGAGGATGGCGTTCGGCTCGGTCCGGCGGATCGAGTCGACCAGGGTCGCCACGCGGGCCAGCCCGCGGTCTTCCTCCGCCCCGGCGTAGTAGTCCCAGGGGACGAGGCGGCCGTGGATGTCGGTCGTTCCGAGAAGGACGATGCGGAGGGTGTCGGCCGCGGCGGTCGTCAGCCTCGCACCGACGGTGGCCGAGGCGTTCGATCTGTCCCCCGACGCGCACGCGAGCAGAGCCACGGCCAGTGGCGCGAAGAGCGCCGTCCCCCCGCGGGCGGGGATGCGCGAAGCCCCCGACCGCACGGGTCGGGGGCTTCGACGCGTTGTGGGGGGCCGTAGACCTAGAACCGGTATCGAGCCCCCAGCTGCGCCTGGAACTGGAGCGGATTGAAACCGACCGGACCCACCTGCCCGAAGCCGTTGTTGACCGAGTAGATCACCCGGTTCGTGGCCTCATCGTAGCCCTCCTTCTCGAGCGGGTTCGCCGCCGAGCTGAAGATCGCGTTGAACTGGCCCCAATCGTCGTTGAGCCCGTTCAGCACGTTGAAGAGATCGGCGATCAGCTCGACCTCATGCCCATCGACGAAACCGAACGACTTCGCCAAGTGGAGATCCACCGAGTGGAACCAGGGGTTGCGGCACGAGTTGCGCTCGGCGATCCGACCGAGGTTCTCGCGCAGGCACTCGCCCCCTTCGCTGTCCTCGTCGAGGAAGGCCTGGAACTCGGCCGCCTCTTCCGCGTTCTCGAACAGCAGGTCATCGAAGACCGGCACGCGGTCGTTGAACTGCTCGCCGTCCCCGTTGATGTCGCCATCCGCCGTCATCGTCCATGGGCTGCCGCTCTGGCTCCTCCAGACACCGCTCACGTCGATTCCCCACGGCCCCTGGAAGGTCCCAGCCATGATGAAGACGTGCTGGCGCTCGAAATCGGCGTGACCCCACGTGCCCTCGACGTCGTCGCCGGGGTCCCCGATGAAGTTGGGGTTTCCAGCCGTCGCCTTGGTGCGGAACCCCTCGTTCGACGTGCAGCAGAAGAAGGACGAGTTGTCGAAGATACTGTTATAGGTGTACGAAGTGTCCAGTCGAAGCCCGTATGCGTCCCACGCCTTCGCGCTCTTGAAGGTCAAACTCCAGGCCTCCGACTCGGCCGTCGATTCGTTGAAGTACACGCCCGCGAAATCCGGGTTCGCCCGCGGTTCCGTGCGGAAGTTGAAGTTCTGGCGGAAAAACTGGTCCGCCGGGACGAACACAGGCCGGTTGTCGACAGCCGTCCGGAATATTTCGTCATTCAGGTTGACCTGGTTGACGTTGAAGTTCTTCTCAGTCCGGCCGTAAAGCATATCAGCCGAAAGCCTCCAGCCGTCAGCTACGACCGTTTCGTACCCGAGGTTGAGCTTCCAGGTCTCCGGGTTCTCCATTTCCGGGTCCCATATCGCGAACTCGGGCGGGTCGGCTTCCCGTGGCTCACTGCACGTGAAGGGGTTGTTAGAGCCGTCCGGCGTCTGGCGGAAGAGGTCGTAGTCCGGCTCGGGTGCAAGGGCACCGGGACAGAACAGATTCCTCAATGCAGGCGCCGCCTGCATCACATTGCCGTGCAGGACGAAAGGCAGCCGGCCATAGAGGAGGCCGACGCCACCACGAACTACGGAGGTCTTATCGCCGCGCACGTCGTACGTGAACGCCACGCGTGGACTGATGTTGTTACGGTCCTCGGGGACGACCGTCGAGTTCAGCCCGAACGCCTCCTCGAGCTCCGGGGCCAGCCCGCCCTGATCCTCGAAGACGTTCGTGTCGTACCTCAGGCCCAGCGCCAGAAGCAGGTTGTCGGTCGCCTGCCACTCGTCCTGGGCATAGAACGCGTACTCCCCGATGCCGAAGTCCGCGAACGGCGTTCCCCGATCCTCCCGGACGAAACGGGTGTAGCTGTCGACGTTCCGGTTTTCCAGGTCCTCGAGGCTGTCGAAGTTGAAGTTCCCCGTCCCGAGTAGCCAGAAGAGGTTCTTGATGCCGCTGAAGATGGTGTTGACGCCCACCTTCACCGTGTGGTTGCCGGTCTCCCCGAGCTGCCAGGTCAGGTTGTCGATCAGCTGAAACTTCGTCTCCTCCAGTCGGTTCCGGAAGACGATCCCGTCGCCGAAATACTCAACGTCCGTGGCATCCTCATGGATGCTCACGTCGATCTCGGGCAGGAAGTTGTTGGCCGGGCGGGGCCGGTCCTCGTAGGAGAACTGGAGTCGGAAGTTGTTGTAGGCCTGGCCGCGCTCCCCGAAAACCGAGGTGAGCTCGGAGACGAACGAGTTCGACTGATTCTCGAAAGTGGAGCCGTAGGTCCGCGCCTCCTCCTCGTCCAGGCGGTCGTTCAGCGACTCGAAATCGGTGTAATTGTGCCGTACGGTCAAGGCGTGCCGGTCGTTGAGCTGCCAGTCGACTCGCCCGAAGATCGCCAGCTCGTCCTCGGTCTCCTTGAACGTGCCGATGTTGTTTTCCAGCTCCTCCAGCGGCACCCCGTAGACCTGATTGAGGATGTCCTTGAAACGGGCGATCGAGTCGGCGGCGCCTACGCACGCGATCTGGTTGCCCGCATCGTCGAATCGGGCCGGACACCAGCGCTCGGGGACGATCGCGAAGACCGGCTGGTCCTTCTGCTGGCCATCCAGCGAAACGAAGAAGTGGGCCTTGTCCCGTACGATCGGACCGTCCAGGCGGAATCCGAACTGAGTCGCCTGAAACTCCTCCGGAGGCAGCCCGTCGAACCCGCTTCCCGTCAGCGCCTCGTCACGACCGTAAAAGAACGCCGAGCCATGGAATTCGTTGGTGCCTCCCTTGGTCACGGCGTTGATGATCCCGCCGGTGTAGTTCCCGTACTCCACATCGAAGCCGTTGGTGATGATCTGGAACTCCTTGATCGACTCCAGCGAGAACGTGAACGGGATTCGGGAGGAGCCGCGGTTCTCGCCGAAGAACGAGTTGTTCGCATCCACGCCATCGACCGTTACGTTCGTCGCGGACGTGCGGCCGCCGCCGAGGGAGAACTGACCGCCGGTCGTCACCTCGGGGGTCGGGCTGACAAGACCCGAGAGGTTGATGAAATCGGTGAAGTCGCGGCCCAGCGCGGGGAGGTTCTCGATCTGATTCTGGTCGATCAGCTCGACCACCCCGCCCTGCTTGACGTCGATCTGGTCCTCTGGGTTGATCACGACCCCGATCGCCGCGACCTCCACCGGCCGCAGCGCCAGATCGATGGTCTGGGTCTCGCCCAGGCTGACCCGGACCGGTCCCCGCTCCTCCGCCGGAAGCGGCGGGAACTCGGCCGTCACGACGTAGTCTCCCGGCTGGAGGAAGCCGGCGGTGTAACGCCCGTCCGCGTTCGTCTGGACGTCGCGCGTCGTGCCCGTATCCACGTTCCGGGCCGTGACGGTGGCCCCCGCCAGGGGGACGCCCGTGTTGTCCACGATCCGGCCCACGATCGAGCCCGTCGTCACGCCCTGCTGCGCGAGCAGGTCGGCGGGACGACCGAACAGGACCGGCAGGATCAGCGCCGTCATGAAAGCGGCGCGGCTCACCCGTCGTCGGTTCATGCTGGGTCCTTTCGTTTAGCCAAGGCAGTGACTCTCTTCGTGCGAGCGCCAGGTCCAGGCAGGGAGGGTAGCCCGGAAGCGTAAACCTTGTTTGATCGAAACTATGCGGCTCCGTGATGCCGGGCAATCACTCCACCGGGGGTGAAGGTCAGGGGCGACCCTCGCATCGCGTCCCGGAGCCGACCGTCGTATCTTGGGCCCATGCTTCGGCGATGGACCGCCGTGGGGATGGCCCTGTGCCACGTCGTTCTCGTTTCGGGTGCGACCGCGCTCCACAGGCACGGTCCGGAGCTTCCGGGGGGGCTCAGGCTCTCCGATCTCCCCGCCGAGTACCACCATCACGACTTCCGGTACGTCGCGGGCGGCGAGGATCCGATTCCCGCGCACGACGACTGCATCGGCTGCCGGCTCGACCGGTCGGTCGCCCTGCCGCTGCCCGTGGCCTCCGATCTGTTGGACGCCGCGTCAGGGCCCACCCGTGCGGACCCCCCGCTCGCGGCCCCATCGTCGGCGCGGCTCGACGACCTCCTTCCCCGCGCGCCTCCCCTCGCCTGACGCTCGGACCGTCCCCGACGGCCCGATCCAGGATCCCAAGCTCGAAGTCTGTTTCCACACGCACCATCGGGAGGCGTTCATGCTTCGTTCCTTCATCTCCATGCTCGTTCTGGCTCTCGTCGTGGGGTCGCTCGTGACGCTGGCTCCGATCGAGGCCCGGGCGCAGGACCGCGGGACGATCGCCGGCAGCGTCCGGACGGCGGGTGGGGCCCCGGCCGCCGACGCAACGATCACGCTGGTCGGGGCCCGGCGCCGTGCCGAGGCCGGTGCCGACGGGTCGTTCCGGTTCGATAACCTCGCTCCCGGCAGCTACCTGCTCCAGGCCGAGAGCCCGCGGTCGGGGATCGCCGTGGAGCGCGTCACGCTCGCGCCGGGGGCGACGATCGAACGCGACCTCGTCCTGGACCTCGTCTTCCACGCCGAGGCGATCACCGTCACGACCGGCGAGGCCCGCGGACTGGGGGAGGTCTACCAGCCCGCCGGGGTCCTCGGCGGACGCGAGCTTCTGGCCCGGCTGGAGCCCACGCTCGGGGAGACCCTCGTCCGCCAGCCGGGAATCAACTCGACCTACTTCGGCCCGGGCGCCAGTCGGCCCGTGATCCGAGGTCTCGAGGGCGATCGGATTCGGATCCTGGAGAGTGGCGTCGGTACCGGCGACGTCTCGAACACGAGCCCCGATCACGCGGTGGGCGTAGACCCGCTGGGGGCTGAGCGCGTGGAGATCGTCCGTGGCCCAGCCACGCTGCTCTATGGATCGTCCGCGATCGGCGGCGTGGTCAACGTGATCGACAACCGGATCCCCCGCTTTCGCCTGGAGACCCCCATCCAAGGGACCGCTACGCTGAACGGCGGGACCGTCGCCGAAGAGCGCGCGGGACAGTTCTCGCTCGAGGGTGGGGCCGGGAACATCGCCTTTCACGTCGGCGGCCTGAAACGTGAGACCGACGACATCGACATCCCCGGTTTCGCCGAGTCCGCGGCTTTCAGGGCCGCCGAGGAAGCGGAGGAGGGCGAGGGGGGCGAGGAGGAGGAAGAGGCCTTCGGCACGCTCGAGAACAGCGCGACCGAGACCACGAGCTGGACGGGTGGAGTCTCGATCGTGGGAGAAGCAGGATTCGTGGGCGTCGCCTTCAGTCGGTACGACGGCGAATACGGCGTCCCGGGCCACGCTCACGAGGAAGAAGGGGCAGAGCCCCTCTCTGCGGTGAGTCTGTCGCAGGAGGGGGAAGAGGAAGAGTTCG
>Ga0299907_10000879_pt1 | contig 16024 bp, 17 predicted proteins | sample RVTome_16_FD_198680 | JGI IMG/M metagenome (GOLD analysis project Ga0299907, IMG submission 198680) | Soil microbial communities from uranium-contaminated site in the Upper Colorado River Basin, Wyoming, United States - RVT152D67 (version 2) ...
CGGGGCCCCGCACGAGCCTGAGCGGGCGCTGCGACATCTTCAAGGAAGGATCCTCGAGGGCCCGGACCCGTTTAACCGCGGGACGGATCGGGTGTTCGCGGGAGGGGGGAGCGCGGGAGGGGGGAGGATCGAACCTCCGGGCTGATGCGGGCGATTCTACAGGTCGGCCACGCACATACGGATGGATCTCCGGCGTCGCTTCCCACGACGTTCGGCTGGTCACAGGGCAATCGCGCAAACTCCGAGATCCACTCGCATACCCGGTCGTCTGCGTGCTTGGCGACATCGTGGCGGCAGACTCACTCCCTCTCAAACGGTCCTTCCATCTCCGCCCGGAGGGTCGCGCCAGCAGCGGCGGTCACCGGTCGTCAGGGTGCCGAACCGAAGTCCGTACCCAAGCGGGCGGGCCCGCGGCTTCGAAGGCTCACGGAGCCGGGCGTCCTGACGAGCTCGAGCGACGATCACCGGCACGCCTCGGCGCGCCCTCCTTGGCCGCCCGGGCCGAGCTGCTCTAGACCGCCGGCCACTTGGCTCCATGTGCGCCGGCCGGTGTCCCGGCGCTCGCCGCCCGACGACGACCGGTTCGTTACAGCCGGGCGCACTGGTCTTCCTTGTCGCCTTCCACGCGGTTGTTCCCGCCGGTCGGGCGCGGACGGTTCTCCTTGCATTGGAGGTTGCCGTCGATCCGGTTCCCGCGGATCACGACCCCCCCGGTGTTCTCGAACGCCTGCACGTCGCCACCGACGTTGTTGCGCAGCACGGCGAGCTCGTCGTCGTTGTCCTCGAGCTGGATGTTGCCGTCGACGCTCGAGCGGACGACGCGTGCAGCACCGCCGTCGAACACCTGCACGTCACCCTCGATCGTGGAGCCGCCGCGGACGACGACACGAGCGGAGTCCTCTGCTTGGACGTTGCCGTCCACCGAGACATCGGTCGCGGTCAGCCGGGCGCGGGCCTTGACAAGGATGTTGCCCTGTACGGTCGTGCCGTTGAGGACGCACCTCGCGCCCCGCGGCACGCGCAGGTTGTCGTCAACGGTGATGGCGCCGAGCGTACCGCGACAGGTGCGATCGCCGGCCTCAGCGGCCGGAACACCGATGGAAAAGGCCACGACTACGGCGACGGAAATGGATGCGATCCTCCGCAGCATCACGCTCCCCTTTCGATAGCGAACCCGAGCTGACCCTAAGTGATTGCGGGTTTACGTATCCCCGCCCCCGGAAGCGCTCCCGCCGCCGGAGAAGCTGGCGCCGCCGCCACCACCATTGGAGAAGCTGCCACCTGCTCCGCCGGCGTCGCTGTTGCCCGTCACGGTCCCGGTTCCGCGGCTGTGGCTGGTGTCGCCGTCGCGGGTGCCATCACGACCGTCGTCCGTCGCGGCGACCGCGCTGTTGCCCGTCCCGGTCCCGGTTCCGCGGCCGCGGCTGGTGTCGCCGTCGCGGGTGCCATCACGCCCGTCGTCCGTCGCGCCGGCGCCGCTGTTCCGGCCGTCTCCGCTGCGCGTCCCGGTCCGACTCCCGTCGTCGTCATCGTCGTCGCCGTCGCGGACCTCGTCGTCAAACGCCTCTTCCTCGCGTCGGGCCTCGTCGTCCAACTCGACCGCATCGACTGCTGTCGCGCTGTCCCACGGCTGAGCGAAGACCAGCCCAAGACCGAGGGCCACCAGCGCGGCGAGTCCGAGAACCGCCATCTTCCCCCATCGCATCCTTCTCACCCCTTTCCTGTCCGACCGCTTTGGCCTGCCTTCACAGCGAAGGTATCCGGCGGCCATAAGGCACTCGTGAGACACGTATGAGACTCATCTCACGCAGGACGCGTCGCCCGGACGCGTGATGGGGACTTCGAGACAACGACGCCGGTGAGACGGCGTATCACGATGCCGTACCGTCGGCCCGACTCCTCGCGTCGTGCGGCGACTGCGCAACTCGACGACTGGGGGCGGGATCACCGTGATCCGCCTGGCTCGAGTCCTGGATAGATCCGGGTGGCGGCACGGTGGCGACGCGGAGCAGAGGACGAACAGGAACCTCGAGCACAACCCTGGTGGGAGGAGGAGGATTCGAACCTCCGTAGGCTATGCCGGCGATTTTACAGACCGCTCCCTTTGGCCACTCGGGCATCCTCCCGCTCCTCGGAGGATAGCAACGGCGGTTCGGCGCCAGCCATGGGTAGGATGCCGGGATGGCCAAGCAGGACTTCTCGTTCGACATCGTCTCGCAGGTCTCGATGCCCGAAGTGGCGAACGCCGTCGACCAGGCGCGGCGCGAGATCTCCCAGCGGTTCGACTTCAAGGACACGGGGACGATCATCAGCCAGGACGACAAGCTGATCGAGGTCCGCTCCTCCACCGAGGACCGCCTGAGGGCCGCGGTGGAGGTCCTGAAGGAGAAGGCCGTGCGCCGTGAGGTCTCGCTGAAGGCGCTGCACTTCGGGCCCGTGCAGCCGGCCGCCAAGGGCACGTCGAAGCAGGTCATCAACGTGAACGTGGGCATCTCCGAGGAGAAGGCTCGCGAGATCGTGAGGTTCGTCAAGGGGCTCCGGGTCAGGGTCCAGAGCCACGTCCAGGGCGACCAGGTGCGGATCTCGGGCAAGACCAAGGACGATCTCCAGGCCGTGATCCGCGCCGTCAAGGAGCACGACTTCGAGGTCCCGCTCCAGTTCGTGAACTTCCGCCCGTAGGCCGTTCGCGTTGCCTCGCACTCGTCGCCCTGGGTAGATTGGCGCACCCCGACCGGAGGTGGGAGCGTGGGCGACGTCGAGCGACTCAAGACAAGAGCGGCCGAGATCGCGGAGCGCGAAGAACGCAGGCTCCTGGACCGCACGCCGGGCTCAGAGAGCCTCCACGCCCGCGCGACCCGGAGCCTCCCGAAAGGGGTCGCGTCGAACTTCCAGGCCAACGACCCCTATCCCGTCTACCTGCGTCGCGGCCGCGGCTCGAAGGTCTTCGACGTCGACGGCAACGAGTACATCGACTTCCACGGCGGGTTCGGCGTGAACGTCGTCGGGCACGCCCATCCCACGATCGTGGAGGCGATCCGCGAGGTGGCGGACCAAGGGATCCACTTCGCCGTCACCACCGAGGCCACGGTCGCGCTCGCCGAGGCGATCTGCGAGCGCTTCCAGCTCGAGCAGATGCGCTTCGTGAATTCGGGCACGGAGGCGACGATGGACGCGATCCGCGTCGCCCGGGCGGCCACGGGGCGCGACCGGATCGTGAAGATGGAGGGCTCGTACCACGGGCACCACGACTCGGTCCTGTTCTCGGTCGTCCCCGAGGCCGACGTGCTCGACCTCCGGTTCAACGTCGGCGATGAGGACCGCGCCTGGTACACCACCCAGCCCACCTCGAAGGGGATCCCGCGTGCGCTGTGGGAGACGGCGATCGTCGTCCCGTTCAACGACGCCGACGCCGTCGAGCAGGCGTTCGCCGACAACCCCGACGAGATCGCCTGCGTGATCCTCGAGCCCGTGATGATGAACATCGGCCTGGTGCCGCCGAAGCCGGGCTACCTGCAGGCGCTCCGCGACGTCTGCGAGCGCAACGGCGCCGCCTTGATCTACGACGAGGTCAAGTGCGGTGGCACGATCGCCTACGGCGGATCGACCGAACGCTACGGCGTGCGCCCGCACCTCGCGGCGTACGCGAAAGCGGTCGGCGGCGGGGCCACGATCGGCGCGTTCGGCGGCGAGGCGCGATTCATGGACTGGGTCACCAAGGGGGCCGCGCAGCAGGGGACGTTCAACGGCAACCCGCTCTCCGTGGCGGCCGGGCTGGCGGCGCTCACGCAGGTGTTGACGCCCGACGCGTACGATCACCTGGGCAAGCTCGGCACGATGCTCGCCGAGGGATGCCAGCGGGCGATCGACGAGCACGACATCCCCGCGCACACGATGGATCTGGGGGCCAAGGGCTGCGTCTCGTACCGCAAGGAACCGCTCACGAACTACCGGGACTTCCTCGAGACGATCCCCGAGCTGTTCTACGCCTCGTTCACATGGATGGTGAACCGCGGGATCTTCATGACGCCCGGGGACGAGGAGCAGTGGACGATCTCCGTGCAGCACACCGAGGACGACATCCAGCGCTACGTCGACGCGTACGCGGAGTTCTGCGCCGAGCTGAGTGCTTGACGGACGCGTCGTCCGGGCAGTTCTCCTCGACCTGTACGACACGCTGGTCTGGACGGAATGGCCGAAGCTCCGGGAGCTGATCGAGCGGCGCGCGGGGCTCTCCCGGCGGGACCTGCTCGAGGCGTTCGACCGCACCAGGCCGGAGCGGAGCGTCGGCGCGTTCGGCAGCATGGAGGGCGACTTCCGGGCGGTCCTGGTGGCGGCCGGCGTCGCGGACGCGGAAGAGCGGGCGGCCTCGCTCGCTGAGCTCGCGACCGGGTTCCTCGGGGACGGCGTGCACCTGTGGGACGACTCACTGCCGGTCCTTCGCGAGCTCCGGTCGCGCGGCATCGGGACGGCGGTCGTGAGCAACTGCGACCACGGAACCCGACCGGTCGTCGAGCGGCTGGGGCTCGCGGACGAGGCCGACGCCGTCGTCCTGTCGTTCGAGGCGGGCGTCGCGAAGCCGGACGCGGGCATCTACCGGATCGCCCTCGAGGCGCTCGGCGCCGGCGCGGACGAGGCGGTGTTCCTCGACGACCAGGCGCGCTACTGTGACGGCGCGGCCGCGCTCGGGATCGCCACCTTCATCGTCCTGCGACACGGGACCGCGCCGGGGGAAGGGGTGAGCGAGCCCGGTGGCCACGCCGCGCTGCCGGACCTCCGGTCCCTCCTCGAGCTGCTCTGATCGGCTAGAGCTGCTTCTTGATCCCGGCGAGCCGAGCGACGCGCTGGTCGGTGGGCGGGTGTGTCGAGAACAGGTTCGCGAGGCTCATCCCCGCCTGGCGCCCCCGGAACGGGTTCACGATGAACAGGTGGGCCTCGGCCGGGCTGACGGTCGCCGGCACCGGCACCCGCTGCGCCGCGACCTCGAGCTTGCGGAGCGCGCTCGCCAGCGCATCGGGATCGCGCGACAGGATCGCGCCCGACTCGTCCGCCTGGTACTCGCGCGAGCGGCTCACGGCCATCTGGATGATCGCGGCGGCGATCGGCGCCAGCACCCACGCGAGCAGCAGACCGAAGATGCCGAACGAGTTCTCCCGGTCGTCCCCGCCGCCGAACCACAGCGCGAACCGGGCGAGGAACGTGATGCTCATCCCGATGGCCGCGGCCACCGAGCTGATCAGGATGTCGCGGTTGGCCACGTGGGAGAGCTCGTGGGCGAGGACCCCTCGCAGCTCACGCTCGTCGAGGATCTCGAGGATCCCGCGGGTCACCGAGACGGCTGCGTGCTCCGGGTTGCGGCCGGTCGCGAACGCGTTCGGCTGGGCCATCTCCGCGACGTAGATCCTCGGCATCGGCATCTGGTTGGTCTCGGTGAGCTCGCGGACGATCCGGTAGAGCTCGGGAGCCTCCTGCTCGGTCACGGGCTTGGACCGAGTGGTGGCGATCGCGATCTTGTCGCTGAACCAGTACATCGAGAAGTTGAACACCAGGGCGATCGCCAGCCCGATGACGGCGCCGTTGGTGCCGAAGAACGAGCCGATCAGGACGAACAGACCGCCCAGGGCGGCGATCAGGATCCAGGTCTTGACCCGGTTGAGGCCGATCACGTCTCCATCCCCTCCTTCGTCGGGGGTGATTCGACGAGCGCCCGGGGCGGGTTCTTCCGGTACGCCCCGGTCCCCGCCCTTCGAGCTACTGCCCTACCAGGGTAGACAACGGCGGGAAATGCGCCAGCAGCTCGGGCCACAGGCCCACCGCGACGACCGCGAAGGTCGCGAGGATCGCCACGCCGGTCGCGAGCGCGGGGGTCGCGAGCGGGCGCTGGTCCTCGGCCTCGACGAAGAGCATCTGCCTGGGCACCGCCAGGTAGTAGTAGAGGCTCACGACCGAGTTCAAGAGCATGATCACCGCGAGCGCCGTGCCGATCCCGCCCCGGCCGATCGCCACCTGGAAGACGAGGAACTTCGCCCAGAAGCCCGCGGTGGGCGGTATCCCGCCGAGCGACACCATGAAGACCGTCATCGACAGCGCGATCCACGGTGCTCGACGGCCGAGCCCGGCGAAGTCGGTGATCAGGAGGCCTCGGGACTCCCTCGCCACCGCGATCACCACCGCGAACGCCCCGAGCGTCATGACCGCGTAGATCAGGATGTAGGTGACGGCGGCCGCGAACGCGTCCTGATTGATGCTCGGGTCGGCCGACACGAGCGCGAACGGCAACAGCATGTATCCGGCCTGTGCGATGCTCGAGTACGCGAGCAGCCGGACGATCTGCCGCTGCTGGAGGGCGACGAAGTTGCCGATCGTCATCGTGAGGATCGAGAGCGCGGCGAAGATCGGGGTCCAGAACTCGTACTGTGCCGGGAACGCGACGAACATCAGCTGCAGGAGTCCGGCGAAGCCCGCCGCCTTCGAGGCGGAGGCGAGGAACGCGGCGACCGGCACCGGCGCGCCCTCGTACGTGTCCGGGGCCCAGAACTGGAACGGCACCGCGCTCACCTTGAACGCGAAACCGGCCACGATGAACAGGATCGCTGCCAGCACGAGGGTCTCCCGGCCCTCGGGGAGCGCTACCGAGAGCGCCTCGCCGATCTCGGCGAGGCTGAGCGTCCCGGTGACTCCGTAGATCAGGCTCATCCCGTAGAGCATCACCGCCGTCGACAGCACGCCGATCAGGAAGAACTTGATGCCGGCCTCGTTCGACCTCGGATCCGACTTGCGGAAGGCGGCGATCATGAACCCGGGGGCCGAGACGAGCTCCAGCGAGATGAACAGCAGGAGGAGATCGCGGGACGAAGGCATCATCATGCAGCCGAGGAAGGCCGTGAGCAGCAAGAAGTAGTACTCGCCCTGGTAGAAGCGGCCCTCCCGGAAATACCGGAGCGAGACGAGGAGGACGATCATCGCGACGGACAGGAAGAACGTCTTGAACAGGATCGCAAAGTCATCGACCACGTAGGAGCCGCCGAACGTGCTCCGCTCGTCGCCGATCAGCGTGAGGGTGGCGATCAGCGCGGCGACGACGCCGAGGAACGCCAGCCACATCGTGAGCCACTTGCGCTTCTGCGGCAGGAACGCGTCGGCGATCAGGACGAGGACGATCGTGCCGGCCAAGATCAGCTCCGGCAGGATCGCGGTGTAGTCGATCGCCTGGTTCATCGCTCCGCCCGCTCCCGCTCCTCGGCCCCGTCCCTACGTCCCGAAGAGCGAGCTGAGCGCGTTCACCGAGTCCTGGGTGACGCCCGTCAGCAACCTCGGGAACAGCCCGAACGCCACGATCGCGACGAGGAGCGGGGTCCACGACACCCACTCCACCGCGACGACGTCCGGGAACGCCTCGCCCTTCCACTTCTCGGGCAGCGTCCCCATGTTCACCCGCTGCAGCATCCACAGGAAGTAGCCGGCGGTCAGGATCGTCCCGATCCCGCCGGCGATCATGAAGAACCGGAACAATCCGGTCAGCCCGGCGTCCACGAGGATCTCGGCGGGGCTGAATGACGACAGGAGCGCCATCACCTCGCCCCAGAACCCGGCGAGTCCGGGGAGCCCGAGTGACGCGATCGCGACGAACGCGAACACGCCGCCGAGGTACGGCAGCTTCTGCATCAGCCCGCCGCCGATCTCGGCGATCTCGCGGGTGTGGTAGCGGTCGTAGACCGATCCGACGCAGAAGAACAGCATGCCGGTGATCAGGCCGTGCGCCACCATGCCGAAGATCGCGGCGTTGATGCCGATCGACGTGAGCGTCGCGATGCCGAGCATCACGAAGCCCATGTGCCCGACCGAGCTGAAGGCGATGAGACGCTTCAGGTCCCTCTGCGCCAGGCACGCCAGGGCCGCGTAGACGATCGCGATCACCGCGAGCAGCCCGATCCACGGCGCGTACTTCTCGGCACCGTAGGGCAGCACGGGCAGTGCGATGCGGACGAAGCCGTAGGTGCCCATCTTCAGCATGATCGCGGCCAGCAGCACCGAACCGATCGTGGGCGCCTCGGTGTGGGCGTCCGGCAGCCACGTGTGGAACGGCCACATCGGCACCTTCACCGCGAACCCCAGAGCGATCGCCCCGAAGGCGATGATCTGGAACGTGTTCGAGAAGCCTCCGGACGCGCCGAACTCCTGGAGCGCCACGAGGTCGAACGTGTGCTGGCCGCCGCCCAGGTCCGAGTTGAAGTACAGCGCCAGGAAGCCGAGCAGCATGAAGACGGACCCGAACAGCGTGTACAGGAAGAACTTGATCGCCGCGTACTCGCGGTTCGCGCTCCCCCAGATCCCGATCAGGAAGTACATCGGGACGAGGACGAGCTCCCAGAAGACGAAGAACAGGATGAGGTCGAACGCGATGAAGGTGCCGGCCATCCCGGTCTCGAGCAGCAGCATCAGAGCGATGAAGCTCTTCGTCTTCCCCGGCTTCGGCACGAATCGCCAGGTGTAGATCGCGCAGAGGAACGAGATCACGAACGTGAGGACGAACAGCGGCAGGCTGATCCCGTCGATCGCGACGTGGTAGCGCGCGTCCATCGCGGGGATCCACCGCGTGTCGAGCACGAACTGCAGCTCGGAGCTCGCCGAGTAGTCGAAGGTCAGGGCGATCGCGATCGCGAACACCATCGCAGCGCCGGTGATCACGATCCCGAGCCCCCGGACCCCCTTGTCCAACTGCCTCGGCACGAGGGCGATCACGAGCGCACCCACGAGCGGCAGGAAGACCGCGATCGTGATCGCCGAGTTCTCCCAGGTCATCTCGTCGTCCTCTCCCTCAGATCCGCGTGATGATGATGGTCAGCACCACGACCCCGGTGAACAGGAACGCGGCGTACCGCTGCACGTTGCCCGACTGGATGTACCGGAGGATCCCGCCCGTGAATCCGGCGAGATCGGCGGCCGCGTTCACCGCGCCGTCGATCACGTTGGTGTCGAACCAGCGGACCGCGTTCGCCACCCCTCGCGTGACCGCGGCGGCGCCGTTCACGACGCCGTCCAGGATCTTCTGGTTCGTCCAATAGACGCCCGCCGAGACGTCGTCCCGCACGGGCCGAACGATCCCCTTCCAATACAGGTCGTCCAGGTAGTACTTGTTGGAGACGATCGTGTACGCGGGCCCGAGCGATTCGAGCGGGTCGCGCTCGTGGTAGCGGTGGTACAGCGCGTAGCCCGCACCGATCCCCCCGAGCGCCGCGAGCGTGGACAGCGCCGCGACCCAAGGGACGAACAGCGCCTCCTCGAGCTCCTCGAAGAAGACCCACTGTCCGAAGACCGCGCCGAACTGCGGCGACCCGAGCAGCCCCACGAACACGGTCGTGGTCGCGAGCGCCACGAGCACGCCGGTCATCGATCGAGGGGCCTCGTGCGGCTCGCCGTGCCCCCGGTACTCGCCGAAGAAGGTCATCAGCACGGCACGCGTCATGTAGAAGGCGGTGAGGAGCGCCGTCACGAGCAGCACGAAGAACAGCACCGGGTGGCCCTCGTGCTCCGCGACCACGAGCAGCTCGTCCTTCGACCAGAAACCGGCGAGCGGGGGCACCCCCGCGAGCGCCAGCGACCCGATCAGGAACGTCCAGAACGTGATGGGAAGCCTCTTCCGCAGGCCCCCCATCTCGTTCATGTTGTTCGAATGCACGGCGTGGATCACGGCGCCGGATCCGAGGAAGAGCAACGCCTTGAAGAACGCGTGGGTGAACAGGTGGAAGAAGCCGGCCGTGCGGCCCGCCGGGCCCATCGACATGCCGACGACCATGTAGGCGAGCTGGCTGATCGTCGAGTACGCGAGGACCCGCTTGATGTCGTCCTGCGCGAACGCCATGAGCGCCCCGCCCAGCATCGTGATGGCGCCGACGACCCCCACGATCTGGAGCACGAACGGCTCCGCCTCGACGAATACGATGAACAGGCGCCCGACCAGGTACACGCCGGCGGCGACCATCGTCGCCGCGTGGATGAGGGCAGAGACCGGCGTGGGACCGGCCATCGCGTCCGGGAGCCAGACGTGCAAGGGGAACTGCGCCGACTTGCCGATCGTGCCCCCGAACAGGAGGAGGGCGGCCGCCGAGACGAGGGCTACGGACACCTCGCCGCCAGCGATCATCTCCCCGATCTCGTGGATGTTCGCCGTCGTGAACCCGGTGACGAACACGAGGACGAAGATCCCGAACATGAACGGGACGTCGCCGATCCGCGTGGTGATGAACGCCTTGATCGCCGAGCTCGAGTTCACGTGCTCCTCCCACCAGTGGCCGATCAGCAGGTAGGAGCAGACCCCCATGACCTCCCATCCCACGAGCAGCTGGAACAGGTCGGCCGAGAGCACGACGAGGAGCATCGCGCTGGTGAACAGGGACAGGACGACGTAGAACCAGGTGAACCGGACGTCTCCCTTCATGTAGCCGAGCGAGTACACGTGGACGCACAAGGAGATCGCCGTCACGACGACGACCATCACCGCGGTGAGCCCATCCACGAAGACGCCCGCCTCGAGATGCAGCGGCCCGATCTCGAACCACGGAACGGTCGCCTCGTAGAAGCCCCGCTCCCCCTCGACGAAGGTCCACAGCACGCCGAGCGACAGCACGAACGACGCCCCGACGGCGGCGATGCCGTAGACGGAGCCCTGGCCCGGCGTTCGCTTGCCGAGGAACAGGGTGAGGGCGGCGGACACGAACGGCAGGAAGGCGATCAGCCACGAGAACCGCAGGAAGGCGCTCGGGTCGGAGATGGTGTGGAGGAGGTCTTCCTCGCCTACCACTTGAGGAGATTCACCTCGTCCACGTTGATCGTCTCGCGGTTGCGGTAGATCAGGATCACGATCGCCAAGCCGATCCCGACCTCGGCGGCCGCCACCGTGATGACGAACAGCGCGAAGACCTGTCCGGTGATCTCCTGCAGGTGCTGGGCGAAGGCCACGAGGTTCACGTTGACGGCGTTCAGCATGAGCTCGATCGACATCAGGACGAGTACCGCGTTCCGACGGGCGAGCACGCCGTAGACGCCCGTGGCGAACAGGATCGCCGAGAAGATCAGCACCATCGACAGCCTGATCACGCCCGCCGCTCCTTCCGCTCGCGAACCACGGGATCGTCCTTGCGGGACAGGACGATCGCCCCGATCAGGGCGGCGAGCAGCAGGAACGAGATCGCCTCGAACGGCAGGACGAAGCGGCTGAAGATCGATCCGCCCACCTCCGTCGCGGTCCCCTGGATTGGGTCTAGCCTCGTCTCGTCCCACCCGAACGCGTCCACGACGAGGTAGATGAGCCCGGCCAGGATCGCGGCGCCCACGAGGAACGCCACCCCCCGACGCTGATTGTCGAGCGCCTCGCGGCCGATCGGCGCCTTCGTCAGCATCAGGCCGAACAGGAACAGGATCACGATCGCGCCCACGTAGATCAGGATCTGCACCCACGCAAGGAACTCCGCGGCGAGCAGCAGGTAGACGCCGGCCGTCGCGGACAGGGTGATCACGAGGTACAGGGCCGCGTGCACGACGTTGCGGGCGGTGACGACCCGGAATGCGCCGATCACCCCGGCGACCGCCACGACCACGAACGCGATCTCGAGCGCGGTCATGCGCCCCCCTCGGCCTCCTTCCGCGCCGCGATCATCGCGGCCCGGCGGGCCTGGCCCTCCGCTACCCGGCGATCCGTTCCCTTCTCGAGGAGCTCGGCGAGGACCCGGTCGAACGTCGCCTGGTCCAGGGCCACCTCTGCATGCTCGGCCGGGGGGGCGGGCGGCGCCGGTGCGCCGGCCTCGCCGCTCGGAGCCCCCGCCTCGGTCACGGGGGCGGGAGCCGGCGATGCCGGGGCCCGGGCCGGAGCTATCGGGGCCTGGGCGGGAGCCGCCGGGGCACCCGGGGGCGGCGCGGCCGCGACCGCCGCGGTTGCGGGCTCGGGTTCGGGCTCCGCGCCTTCCTCGATCGCGGGCGGAGGCAGGACCGTGTAGGTCCACTCCTCGAGCTTCTCCTTCTCGTGGGTCAGCTCGACGATGTCGTACTCCGAGTACTCGAACTCGGGGCTCCAGAACAGTGCGTCGAACGGACAGACCTCCACGCAGATCCCGCAGTACATGCAGAGCGCGTAGTCGATCGCGAATCGGTCGAGCACCTTCATCGACCGGCCCTTACCGCCGGAGGCGGGCTCGTGCGTCTCCTTGTGCGCGTCGATGTAGATGCACCAGTCGGGGCACTCGCGCGAGCACTTGTAGCAGACCGTGCAGTTGGCCTCCTTGAGCGCGATCACCCCGCGCGTCCGCGGCGGCAGGTCCGGCTTCTCCTCCGGGTACTCCTGCGTGATCGAGGGCCTGAGCGCGTGCTTCAGCGTCACCGCGAGGCCCTTGACCAGGCCGAGCCCGGTCGACTTCGGCTCCTCGCCCGGCGTCCTCACGTCAGCGTCGTCGATCGCCATGCGTCTCCTAGACCGCGACCTTCAGGAACCCGATCACCATGATCTGCAGCAGCGCGAGCGGGATGAGCGTCAGCCACGACACCCGCTGGAGCTGATCCTCGCGCAGGCGGGGAAAGGTGGCCCGTAACCAGATGATGAGGAAGGACAGCGCGCCGATCTTCGCGAGCATCCAGAACGGCTCGGGGATGAACTCGAGGAACGGGACCGGCTGGTACCCCCCCAGGAACAGCACGCTCGTCACCGCCGCCAGCGCGACGATCCCGCCGTACTCGGCGAGGAGGAAGAAGGCGAACTTCAACCCCGTGTACTCGGTGTACGCGCCGAAGATGATCTCGGAGTCGGCGACCGGCATGTCGAACGGCGGACGCGTCAGCTCGGCGAGCGACGCGATGAGGAAGATCAGGAAGCCGATCGGCTGGCTGATGACGTACCAGTACTGCTCCTGCGCCTCGACGATGCCGATCATCGAGAGGGTGCCGGCCTGCATGACGACGGCCGCGGCGCCGAGGACGAGCGGGAGCTCGTACGCGATCAGCTGCGCCGCCGCCCGCAGGGCTCCGATCAGGGAGAACTTGTTCGCAGACGCCCACCCCGCCATCAGGACACCGATCACCGTGACCGACGTGATCGCCATGACGAAGAAGATGCCGACGTCGAGGTTGAGGATGAAGATCTCGTCCGAGAACGGGATCACGACGAACAACACGATGTACGGGACGAGCGCCACCGCCGGCGCGAGCGAGAACACCCAGCGGTCGGCGGCCGCCGGGATCACGTCCTCCTTCTGCACGAACTTCGCGCCGTCGGCGAGCAGCTGGGCCCACCCGTGGAACCGGCCCGCGTACATCGGCCCCATCCGCCCCTGCATGTGGGCGAGCACCTTGTGCTCCGCATAGCCCACGCCGAGGGGGGCGACCAGGAAGAAGATCAGGACGATCGCCACCTTCGTGACCAGCACGAGCCAGTAGGTGTCGAACCACTGGTTCACGAAGCTCTCGCCTGCCTGCGCGATCACTCCTCCTCTTCCTCCTCGCCCTCGACCGCGCCCGGCCAGGGCTTGGCTTCACGAGACATGAGGGGGAAGTCCTTGCGCAGCGGGTTGCCCTCGAACGGCTCGGGCAGCAGGAGCTTCACCGGGAGCGGGTGCCCTTCGAAGGTGACACCGAACATCTCCGAGGTCTCCCGCTCGTGCCAGTTCGCCGTGGCGAACAGGTCGGAGATCGTGGGGCAGACCGGACGCTCGGCGGGGAGCCGCACCTTCACGCGCACGGAGTGCACCCGGGTGGTGGAGAACAGATGGGTGACGATCTCGAGGCCGTCCTCGCCGAAGTCGACGCCCGCCGTGAAGTCGCAGAAGTCGCAGGCGAACTCGGGATCGTCCCTGAGGAAGGCCGCCACCTCGCGGTACCGCTCCGGCGTGACCGCCACGACGCTGTCCCCGTGCTGGTCCTCGAAGGAGACCACGTCGTCGCCGAACCGCGCCCGCAGGCGCGACTCGACCTCAGGAGGTGGGAGCCGGCGTGAGCTTGCCACTCCACTTCTCCCTGATGTCCTCGTGGGCGATCTTCTCCTGGAGCTTCATGATCCCTTGCAGCAATGCCTCGGGGCGCGGGGGGCAGCCCGGCACGTAGACGTCCACCGGGAGCACCTGGTCGATGCCCTTGGTGACCGAATACGAGTCCCAGTACGGCCCGCCACAGTTGGCGCACGACCCCATCGAGATCACGTACTTGGGATCGGGCATCTGGTCGTACAGACGCTTGATGACCGGGGTCATCTTGTCCGTGGGGGTCCCGGCGATCACCATCAGGTCCGCCTGCCGCGGACCGTGCGCGACGGGGATCACCCCCAGCCGGAAGAAGTCGTGCCTGGACGTGGAGGCCGCGATGAACTCGATCGAGCAGCACGCGAGCCCGAAGTTGAACACCCAGAGCGAGTAGCGGCGCCCCCAGTTGAGGAGGAACTTCACCGGCTGGATCCGGGCGAGCGGAGTCTTCTCGGTGATCAGGCCCATCGGAGCACCCCCTTGCGCCACGCGTACAACAGCCCGACCGCCAGGATGCCGATGAAGATCGCCATCTCGACGACCGCCTGGTACCCGAGGCCCTCGAAGATCCCGGCCCACGGGAAGAGGAAGATGGCTTCGACGTCGAAGATCACGAACAGGAAGCCGTAGACGTAGTAGCGCACCTGACTCTGGGACCAGCCCTCGCCGACCGGGTCGATGCCGCACTCGTAGGTGAGGAGCTTGCCGCCGATCGGGCGAGAGGGGGCGATCAGCCTGGAGGCCAGGAACGCCACGGCCACGAGGCCGATGCCGGCGACCAGGACGCCGAGCACGACCCCGTAGGACTGGTAGTAGGTGTCCACGCTTGTGAAAGTTTTCCCGAGCAGCGCGGATTCTAGCAAGGGCTCATTCCCCGTCTTCCTCTCGCGCTCCGCAGCGGACCGCCAGGAACTCGGCGAGCTGCACGAGCGAGGTGCGCGCCGGCCCCTCCGGGAGGCGTCCGGCGAGCATCTGGGCGCGATCGACCTCGCCGGCGACCGCCCGGCGCGCGTGGGCCAGGTTCTCGGGCGCGCGCACGATCTCGAGTGCCCGGGCGAGCCGCTCGCCCGAAGGAGGGCCCGGCGCGAGGAGGTCGCGGAGCTCCCCGGCGCTCGGCTCGCCCAGCGCGTGGATCACCGATAGGGTGAAGACGCCCTCGCGGAGGTCCTGTCCCGGCTCCTTGCCGAGCGTCTCCTGCGTGGACGTGAGGTCCATGATGTCGTCGGAAAGCTGGAAGGCGACGCCGAGCGCCTCACCGTACTCCTCCAGTACGTCCTGGGCCTGCGACGTGGCGTCCGAGAGCATGCCGCCGAGCCTGCACGAGGTGGCGATGAGGGCGCCGGTCTTCCGGCGGATCACCTCGAGATGCGACGATTCGGTCTGCTCGACGCGCCCGGCGGCCTCCACCTCGCGGATCTGTCCGTCGCAGAGTGTCGCGATCGTTCGGGCGAGCAGCGCGCAGATGTCGGTGCCCAGGTCGGTCGAGATCTCGGAGGCACGGGCGAACAGGTAATCGCCGGTCAGGATCGCCACAGTGTTGTCCCAGCGCACGTTCGCCGAGGGGACCCCGTGGCGGGCGTCGGCCTCGTCGATCACGTCGTCGTGGTACAGCGTCGCCTGATGGACGAGCTCGATCGCCACCGACCCGGGAACGAGCCTGGGGTCGGTGGGGTCGCCGAAGTACCCGGAGAGCAGCACGAGCATCGGCCGGAAGCGCTTGCCGCCGGCGTCGAGGAGGTACCGGGAGGTCTCGGCCAGCATCTCCGAGTCGGCCCGTACGGCCTTCTCGAGCGCAGCCTCGACCTCGTCGAGCCGCGCGCCGATCTCGCGTTCGAGCGTCGGGTCGGGCGACCCCAGGCCGGGGATCAGTCGGCGGCTCATCGACCCGACCCTACCGGCATCTGGGGGGGCCGCGTGCTCACCATCGGAGCACCGCCGCCCGGTCGAGGAAGCCCACGATGAGGCCGGGGAACACGCCGAGCACCAACACCAGCGCGGCGGGGACGGCGATCACGATCCGGGGCAGG
>Ga0299907_10000880_pt1 | contig 16018 bp, 14 predicted proteins | sample RVTome_16_FD_198680 | JGI IMG/M metagenome (GOLD analysis project Ga0299907, IMG submission 198680) | Soil microbial communities from uranium-contaminated site in the Upper Colorado River Basin, Wyoming, United States - RVT152D67 (version 2) ...
TCTCGCGTGGGGTGCTCTCCCGTTCGTGGCGCTCTCCACCATCCTCTCGGTGCATGTTTGGTTGGAACCGTTCGACCTCTCTCGCGCCCTGGCCCCGATTTTCACCGCCGCCGCTTTCGTTGTGTTCGCCCAAGAACCGCGTCCATCGGAGGTCCCCGTGTCGACTCGCCCCTCCACAATCCGGTCCAAGGACGCGGAGTCGCGCGCGTCGGGATAGGACTCAGTCCGCGAGTTGTTCCGCCAGAGCGTCTGCGTTCGTCGCGGGCAGGCTGCACGCGAACTGTTCGCATACATATGCGGTCGCAGCGACGCCGGGCGGCAAGCTTCGGCCGTTCAGGAGGGCCACGGTGGACATGGCCGGGTCACCCGGGGCAGCCACTGCCAACACCAGGTTGGGTCTGAAGGCGTTCCCGGTCACGAGGCGAACCATCTTTCGGGTGTCTTCAGACCTGGGATCGCCGACGATGGCGATCTCGCGGCTCGGTCCCAGGAAGAGGTCCAGGGCCGAGAGGGCATGTCCGAACGCAGTCGGAGCTTGGCCCATGGCGTTGCGGACCAGCATCAGCGCCGATACCGCCGCTCGCTCGTAGTGCGCCTCGCCCGTGAACAGGCTGAGTCGGAGAAGAGCCTCGGCCGCGGCTGAGTTTCCCGACGGCACCGCGTTGTCATAGAGATCCTTGGGTCGCACCACCAACTCCTCGGCATCGATCCCCGTCTGGAAGAAGCCACCTCGCCCGTCGTCGAGGAACAGCTCCAGCATCTCGTTGGCCAGCCGCTTCGCCTCGACGAACCAACGCAGTTCGAAGGCGGTCTCGTACAAAGTGAGCAGCCCCGACGACAAGAGCGCATAGTCGTCGATGAAACCGGTCCCGCCGGCTGTCCCGTCGCGCCACCCACGGAGAAGGCGGCCGCCGGGGTGACGCAGGTTGCCGAGCAAGAACTCCGCGCACCGCGTCGCGGCGTCGACGTACGCCGGTACGTCGAACGCACGCCCCGCCTCGGCGAACGCGCGGATCGCCAACCCGTTCCACGCCGTCAGCACCTTGTCGTCGGTGCCTGGCTTCACGCGCTGTTCCCGTCGGTGGAACAGGGTTCGTCTCGCGTCGTCGAGCTCCCGAGAGGACTGGGGCTCGGCCCGCCAGAGCACGTTCGTCCCATCCCAGTTTCCTTCCGGAGTGGCGCCGAATGCCGACGCGACGGGTTCCCCGACCAGCTCCACGAGCTCATCCCAGCTCCACGTGAAGAATCTGCCCTCGACGCCCTCGGAGTCCGCGTCCTGAGAGGAGTAGAACCCCCCTTCGGGGTGTTGCATCTCGCGCAAGAGGTAATCGAGCGTGTCACGGGCCACGCGTCGATATTCCTCGCGCTCCGACACCTGCGATGCGCGCGTGTAGAGGAGGGCCAGTTGTGCGTTGTCGTACAGCATCTTCTCGAAGTGCGGCACGTGCCAGGTCGCGTCGGTCGAGTAGCGGGAGAACCCGCCTCCCACGTGATCGTGGATGCCTCCCTGGGCCATCCGATCGAGCGTCGTCGTGACGATCTCGAGCGCGTCGTCTCGGCCGCGGACGGCCATCCGCAGGCAGAACTCGAGGCTCATCGGCTGCGGGAACTTCGGGGCGCCGCCGAACCCGCCCCACCGCCGGTCGAAGGACGCGATGAGACGCTCCATGGCCTGACTGGTCACCGTGTCGGTCAGGGGCTCGGGTGAGCCCTCCGCCCGGCCCGCCTGCTCGATCGCCTGGGTCACCCGGCCCGCCTGTTCGAGCACGCGATCTCGATCCTCGCGCCACGTCGACACGATGCCGCTCAGAACCTGCATGAACGACGGCATCCCTCCCCTCGGCTCGGGGGGGAAGTACGTGCCGGCATAGAACGGACGTCCATCGGGCGTGAGGAACGCCGAGAGCGGCCACCCACCTTGGCCCGTCATCGCCTGCACGGCGTCCATGTAGATGCCGTCGATGTCAGGTCGCTCTTCCCGGTCGACCTTGATCGCGACGAAGTGTCGGTTGAGGAAGGCGGCGGTCCCCTCGTCCTCGAATGACTCCCGCTCCATGACGTGGCACCAGTGGCAGGCTGCGTACCCGATCGAGAGGAAGATGGGCTTGTCCTCCTCGCGGGCCTTTGCGAGCGCGTCGGGTCCCCACGGGAACCAGTCCACCGGGTTGTGGGCATGCTGGAGGAGGTACGGGCTGGCCTCGTCAGCCAGTCGATTCCCACGCACGGCAGCCATCAGGTCAAGGTTCTCATGTGCGTTGCGATTCAGGGTCCACGCAGTGGATGCCGATGGAGTGGGAGATGGATTCACCCAGGATCCGCGTCGTTGTCGTCGCCGAGCAAGACGCGCTCGCTGTCGCGCTCACGACGGCGCTCGTCGACGAGCACGACGTCCTGGTTCGCATCCCTGTGTCGGATGCGACTCCGGCGATCGAACTGCTCGACTCGGGTGCGGCGCAGCTGGCCGTGATCGACCTCGACCGGCTCGACGGAGCCGGGTATCCGATCATCACCGAGATCCGCGATCGTACGGGAGCACCGGTGTTGGCGGCGAGTCTCGAGCTCGATCCCGAGATCCCCGTGCGCGCGCTCGCGGCGGGGGCGTGCGGGATGCTCCCGATGGACGACCGCGCTCACGAGATCGCACGCGCCATCCGCCGGGCGGTCGCGGGCGAGTTGGTATTGCCCGACCGCGATCTTCCGGGCCTCGTCGAAAGGATGCGGTCTCCGATGGATCCTTTCCACGTACTTACGCCGCGCGAGCGCGAGATCCTTCGCCTTCTGACCAAAGGTCTGGCGACCGCAGAGATCGCCGCCATCCTCACGATCTCCAGGGGCACGGTGCAGGTGCACGTGAAGAATATCCTCGCCAAGTTGGGCATCCACTCCAAGGTGGAGGCTGTGCGGCTTGCGCTGCTGGCCGGCTCGGAGCTGTCGGTCGGCTCCCGCCCGGCATAAGGGGCCTGAGTGGGCGACTCTTTGACCGGCGTGATCCGTGTGTCCGTGCTCGGCGGGCACCCCATCGTCCGGGGCGTCGTCGGCCTCGCGTGTCGGGAGGCGCCCGACCTGGAGCTCGTCTCCGAGAGCGATCGAATGGACGGGGCCGTCGACGCGATCGTTTCCACGAATCCGGACATCGCCGTCCTCGATCTGGACATGCCCGATGGCAACGGCATCTGGAGTCTCCGTGAGCTCCGCAGAGCGGGGTTCCCCGGCCGCGTTCTCGTGCTCACCGACAGGACGGACGGAGCATCTGTGCTCGAGGCACTCAGGCACGGTGCCGATGGCTGCCTCGCCAAGGCGGAGGGTCTTCGCGGTATCGCAGCAGCACTTCGTCGCCTCGCCGCCGGGGAGCGGTTGGTGGATCCCGCCCTCGAGCGAGCTGCGACGACTCAGCTCGGCCGCTTCGCAACGCTCGCGCGGGAAAGCTCCGAGGCCGCCGCTGCGCTTACGGATCGCGAGCGGCAGGTCCTGGCTCTACTCGCGGACGGCAACACGATGAGGCAGATGGGACGACGTCTGGGTATCTCACCTCGAACGGTGGAGCGCCACGTCGCCGGCCTCTATCGCAAGCTGGAGGTCCACTCGCGTGTGCAGGCGGTTACGCGCGCCGCAGCCCTCGACCTGATCGACTTGCGGTAGGGCTCATCCCCCCAGCGGAACGTGCCGATGCTTCGAAGGTCTCGATGAGCAAGGAGTCTCGCGTGGCTGGGAAACGCTCCGCGATCGGCGCCGTCGAGGCGCCGCCTGTGCGCCGCCGGATCGGTGTCGTCGTGGTGGACGCCTTGCCGGTCGTCCGCGCCGGTCTCACGCTGCTGATCGACGGACGGCCAGAGATGGAGGTCTTGGGGGAGGCGGGATCCCCCGATGAGGCGCTAGATGCGACCGCGAAGCTGAGGCGCAGCCAGGTGGTCGTCATCGTGGGGCTCGGTCTTACCGGCGAGCATGATTCGTTCTGGTTGATCAGGAACCTCCGCGAACGGTTCCCCACGCATACCATCCTCGGCTGCGGTGCCAACGCCGATGCAGGAGTTATCTCTCGCGCCCTGTTCGTCGGCGCCGACGGCTACATCGACAAGAACGTCGATCCCGTGGAGTTCCTCCAGGCGATCCGTCGCTCCTCGGAGAAGGAGATGGTCCTCACGGGTCCCGCAGGGGTCGGAGTGGCTCGGATCGTGGACGGCATCGAACAGCGCCGCGAGCTTGACGTACGACTTACGGAGCGCGAGCGTCAGGTGCTCGCGGTCGCAGCGGAAGGGCTCACCGCTCGACAGATGGCCATTCGGCTGGGTGTCAAGGAACGGACGGTGACCACGCACCTCGCTCGGATCTACGGCAAGCTGGGGGTCGGGAACCGCTTGTCCGCAATCCGCCTCGCGGCCCGGTCTGGATTGGTCTCCGTCGGTGGCTCCGAGTAACTCTAGGCCCGAACGAACACGAACCCGTCCTCGTCGTCGAAGACCAGGCGCCACCCCGGATCCTCGAGGATGAACGGAACGAGCTTCCACGAACGACGGGCCACGATCGCATCGGCCTGCCAGCGGTCAACGATCTGCGGCCAGTCGCTGCGGCCGGCCTGGATGGCGAGGTAGTCGGACCAGGTGGAGCGTTCGTAAAGCTCGATCCTCGAATCGACGAAGACTGGCCGATCGGGGAGCGCATACTCGAACCACGAAGCGTACGACTGGTGGACAACAAGGCGGGACTGCGGCGGGGTCGCCTTCCGAACGGCTGCGACCAAGCCACTCGGTGCGTGCCCGAGCTCCACAGGCCTCCACCAAGGCAACAGCAGCAGGGCTGCAGAAAGTGTGGCGAGCAGAAAGCCGGCGTTGATTACTCGCGAGCCGTGTGACGATGTAGGCGCGCGCCGCGCGAGAAGCCCCGCTACCACGGTGGCCGCCACGAGACTCCACCACGGCGAGGAACGCCTGGCCGACAGCCCCACGACGACGAACGTGCCGAGCCAGAGCAGATCGAACACGGTGACCGACTCGGACCTCCTGATGAGGACGAGCACGACGGCTCCGATGGACGCGAAGAACACGACGCCGAAGCTGTCCCGAATCGTGAGGGGCTCCCACTCGGTCACGAGGTTCTGGACAGTCGGGTTCATGGTCAGTTGAGCGATGTACACCCACACCGATGGCCCGTAGGGGTTGACGAAGGTCCCCACGACGGCGATCACGGCTGCGACTGCCAACCGAGATCGGACGGGCTCTCGTCGCGAGAAGGACTCCCACAGCGTGATGAGCAGCATCGGGATCAAGAACAGGACGCTCCCGTGCATGTTCGCCCACACGCCGGCCAGTACGGGAAGGACCCACAGCCTCGCGGGATGCGTGGATCGGGTCGTGAGGATCCACAAGGCCGCGGCGAACAGCACCAGCCCGAAGAGCTGTGGACGAACGCCGAGTGTCGGGAGCGCCACGACAGTGGCCAATGACGTGAGGATGCTCGCCGCCCTACGATCGGCTCCGCGCGCGCGGCAGGATAGATACACAAACCAGGCGATGACGGCGATCGCAACGCCTCTCGAGAATGCCAGGGTCGCGAAGCCACCCAGTCGCTGGAGGAGGGCGAACACGACCTGTGCTCCCCATTGTTGATCGATCCATCGCTCACTCTCTGCGAACGAGAAGTCGGGTAGATCCCCGACCCACCGGCCCGCGAGGAGGAAGTTGCCCGCACGGAGGTGGTACGCGAGGTCGATAACGATGATCGCGCTCGCGAGTGCCACGATCGCGGGAAGAGCGATCGCTACGGCGACCCAGACAGAGTCGATCGACGCCAACCAGTCGATCTGCTCGCGATCCGGCGAGGGTCCTGGCTCTTCGGGGCGGACCCGGGTTCTCATGCGGCAAGCGTAGGGGTATCATGCGGGGGCTCTGGGATGTGGCACGGGGAGGAGTACGTACGCAGAAGTACGTAGGGGATGTACGGGAAACTCGGAATTCCCCTGCGAGGTACCGGCTTCTACCCTATCCGTGGCGGAGTTGTGCATCCGCTCCGGGTTGCAACCCGGACGTGCCATGTTCGGACGGGCATCGGAGGGAAGGGGGTGACTATGTTCACTCGTATGTACACGTGGCTGCAGGTGCGTCTCCAGGAGGAGCGCGGCGCGACGGCCGTCGAGTACGCGCTGATGGTGGCACTGATCGCGGTCGTGATCATCGCGGCCGTGCAGGTGCTGGGCACCAACGCGTCGACGTCGTTCAGCGACACCGCGAGCGCCATCGGCGGCTCGTAAGCAAGGACGCAGCAGGGCGGCCGCCGGCCGCTCTCGACTCCGGGCGCCGGGCCCGGGGTCGAGAGGGACCGGCGACAGTTGCGAGGAGAAGATGAGGATCCGAGCGAAACTCCGGAGGGAGGAGGGCGCGGCCGCGGTTGAGTTCGCCATGGTCGCGGGTCTGTTGTTCATGTTGATCTTCGGCATGATCGAATACGGTTTTGCGTTCTTCGAGATGCAGACCCTCCGAGGTGCGGCACGAGAGGGCGCTCGCGAGGCCGCGGTTGGCGGCACGGACAGCGACATCGAGAACCGCATCGTCGCGGCGTCGGCAGGCGCGCTTCCTCCTGGCTTCAGCGGTTGGAACGCCGTTCCCGGCGATCGTTGCGACTCCGGAGGCAACACCGACGAGTCCGTTCTGATCCAGATCACGGGTCCGTACCCGAGCAACGTCCAGCAAGCCTTCCAAGTGGACATCCCATTCTTCCCGCCGCTCACGCTCGATCCAACGATCGAGGGGTCCTTCCGATGCGAGGAGTAAGAGACATGGGATTGCTGACCCGGGTCCGCGACGAGCGGGGTGCGACGGCCGTCATCGTCGCCATCGTGATCGTCGTGCTGTTCGCGATGATCGTGCTGGTGATCGACGTCGGGGGTCTTCTGCTCCGACGGCGCGGCATGGTGAACGCGTCGGATGCCGGAGCCCTAGCGGCGGCCAAGAGCTGCGCGGTGGTCACTGACACGACCGATCCCGAATTCCAGTCAGACCTGTTCGCCGCGGATAACGTCGCCGGACTGCTCCCTTCGAACGGCGGCATCATCGACATCGCGAACTGCGACACGGACTCCGGTCATGTCACGGTCGATTACACGACGCCGCAGGACCTGGTCTTCGCCGGCGTGCTCGGCTTCAATCCGACCTCGCCGGTGAACACTCAGGCTACTGCGATCTGGGGTCCTGCCGGTGGCGGAAACCCCTTGCCGATCGTCCTGAACACCGGGACCTTCCAGGGTGCCTGCCGAATCCCGGACGAGGACTCGGAGGGCGGCCCTCTGGATGTCGGGGACCGCTGCTACTTCTGGTACGACAACGATCGATTCGACGGCTCCAACTTCGGGTTCATGAACCTCGATCAGTGGGACGTGCTCCCGGGTGACAGCTGCAGCAACGCCGGGTCGTCTGACCGAACCGATTGGATCCAGAATGGGTTTGACGGTGACCAGCTGGTCGTCAACTACCCAGGCGGGCCGACCTACGTGTGCACCGACTCGGGCATCAGCGCCTCGAACTGGGCGACGCTCGAGGGTGAGATCGGCGAGATCAAGATCTTCCCGATGAACGACTGGGACGGCGCCATCACCGGCTTCCCCGAGCTCTACAGCGGCGGTGGCCAGATCGACAAGTACAACATCATCGGGTACACCGCCTTGCAGATCGAGGACCTGCTCACGGTCGCCGAGGCAAGCGGAACGAGCGGGTCGTGCAACAACGTGGCCTTCGCGGCGCCGGCCGATCCGGACGACAACGGAGACATCAACGGCGGGCAGAGCTTCTCCGTGCTCACCGTCGGGGCATCTGCTGGATGCTCACCAGCGGATCCGGACAACGTGGTGGGAGTCGACATCACTCCGCGCCATCCGCAGACGCCTGACTTCGTGCCGTGCCCGACCTCGACGTCCAGCAACTGCGACTACTACTTTGATCCGGTCACCCGCAACGTGACGTGGCTGGGACTGCCCACGCGTGCAGCCGGTCAGAACGAGGACCGCGATGACCTCGTGATCTCCTTCCAGTGGTCGAATGACGGGATCTGTGGGCCGGCGCCCGCCAATGCGAGCGCGCGCTGCCTCGTGACATCCTGGCAGGGCGACACGGTGAACGGAACGTGCCCGAACTGCGGGTTCGATTTCGGCGTGCGCGCGATCAAGTTGTGTGATTTCGACATCGCAGGTTCGTGCACCGATCCGACGTAAGTTCGACCGAGAGGGTTGAGGAATCGTCGGATGGTGCCGATTGACGAGGTAGGCTTCTGAAAGGAGTGCTCAGATGAGGTCACGGGGTCTGGTAGTCGCTATCGCCATCGTGCTCGCCATCGTGGCGGCAGCGGCGGTGATCCTCTACACGAACCAGGTCCGGGAGGATGCCATCACGGACGAGGCCACGCAGGTGGTCATCGCCACGCAGGACATCCAAGCCGGAACACAGCTCGACCCGCTGCTGACGCAGGGCGTGTTCGACACGATCAACGTGCCGAACGATGCGCTAGTGGAGGGTGCGGTCGTTTCGCTCGGTCAGCTCCAGGGGCAGACCACCACCGCGCCGATCCTGGCTCGTGAGCAGATCCCCACCTCCCGACTCGCGACGGGTCAATCGGAGCTGTCGCAGGTCGGCGTGACGGAGGATCACGTGGGAGTGGCCCTGTCGCTCGACGGGCCTCGGGGCGGAGCCGGCGCGATCCGGATCGGCGACCACGTCGCCGTGTACGTGACGTTCCCCAAGGACACGGTTGTGCTTCGCAACGAGCTGCAAAGGATCTTGGCTCCGTCGCAGCTGCGGAAGTTCTTCGCCGCACAGGGCACGCCGGACGCGAACGCACCCGCCGTCAGGTTGGGCGTCGACTTCACGGCCACGGTCGTGCCGTCCACGCGAGTGATCCAGGCGGCGATCCCGACCGCGACCGACGCGAACGGGCAGACGACGACCGCCGCCGGAGAGGTCACGCTGATGCTAGACCTGCTGCCGGAGGATGCCGAGGCGGTCGTGTTCGCCAACGAGCGCGCGAGCGTGTGGCTCGGCCTGCTGCCTCCGCAGAACGAGGACGGCTACCCGGTCGAGGCAGTCCTTGGACCGACGTTCAACGAGCTGCTCGGGAAGGTTTGATGACCGACGCGAGTGTCGTCGCCGTCGGGACGCCGCAATCGTTCCGGCAACAGCTGGCTCGATCCCTAGAGGTCGACGGCGACGAGGTGGGCTGGGTGCAATCGGCTACGGCGGCCGAGGAGCTGCTGCTGAACGCGTACAGCCCGGTGGACGTCCTGGTGCTGTCCCCGGAGGTGAAGGAGCCCGACGCGCTCGGCCTGGCCGAGTTCTGCGGGCGCCAGGCTCCGGGGACGGCCATCGTCATGGTTCGCGACCACACGTGGAACGGCCTGCTTCCCGCGGCAATGCGGGCGGGCATCCGCGATGTGGTCGACATGACCCAGGGGACCGACGAGCTCCGCGATGCCGTTGAGCGCGCGATCGCCTGGGCGTTGAACCTGCGCTCGGCCACCGCGACCGCCGTCGCCGAGGGCGCGAAGAGCGCTCGAGGCAAGATCTCCTCGATCTTCTCGTCCAAAGGAGGCTCGGGGAAGACGTTCGTCACGGCCAACCTGTCCACGGCGGTGGCCCAGCTCACGGGCGAGGACGTCGCGGTGGTGGATCTGGATGTGGACATGGGTGACGTCTTCACCTACTTCGGCAGAGAGCCGACCGCGTCGATCCACGACCTGATGTCGCTGGGGGAGGGCGCCGAGCGATCCCGGATCCGAGAGGTCGGCGTCGAGGTGGCGCCCAAGGTCTGGGCATTCGGCTCGCCACCGGATCCCGCCGCCGAGGCGCCCGCGGGTGAGGCGGTGGGCAAGTTCCTCCGCGCGATCCGCGATGAGTTCGCCTACGTCGTGGTGGACGCGTCGGTCGACTACTCGGACTCCGCCCTCGTCTGTTTCGACCTGTCCGACCAGATCTGCTTGGTGACGAGCCTCGACGTGGTGGGCGTGAAGCACCTGTCGAAGGCGCTCGACACCCTGCTGACGATCGGCCTGCCGCGGGACCGGTTCCGCGTGGTGCTGAATCGCGCTGACTCGAAGGTCGGCCTCGACGCGGGCGATGTCGAGCGGGTCATGAAGATCCAAGTGGACGCGATGATCCCGTCGAGCCGCCTGGTCCCGACCTCGCTGAACAAGGGCAGGCCGGTCGTCTTGGACGAGCCCGGCTCGGAGGTGGCGGCCGCGATCAAGCAGCTCGCCGCCAAGTTCGCGAGCGCCGCTCCGGCCGCGACCGAAGAGCTCGCGATCGTGACCGCGGGCGCGGTCGACAGGAAGAAGAAGCGCGGCCTGTTCTCGAAGAAGTAGCCAAGGAGGAACTCCCTATGTCGCTCGCAGACCGGCTGCAGAAGGCGCAGCAGAAGGATCGGATCGCCGACGTGCGTGGGCGCGTGCAGGAGCAGCTGGTCGAATCGCTCGGACCGCGCCTGTACGACGCCACACTGTCCGACAACGAGCTCGAAGGGCTGGTCCACCAGCGCCTGCGCGAGCTGCTGGACGAGGAGGAGGGGATGCTTTCCGCACAGGAGAAGCTCCTCATCGTCCGCCAGATCGGCGACAGCGTTCTGGGCCTCGGCCCGCTCGAGCCGTTCGTCCGTGACCCCGAGGTCACGGAGATCATGGTGAACGACTGGGACACCATCTACGTGGAGCGCGGGGGCAAGCTCTACTGGACTGGCACCAAGTTCCACGACGAGCAGCAGCTGCGCCGCACGATCGACAAGATCGTGGGAAAGGTCGGGCGACGCGTGGACGAGGCCTCGCCGATGGTGGATGCGCGACTGCCGGACGGGTCGCGTGTCAACGCGATCATCCCGCCGCTGGCGATCGACGGGCCCTCCCTCACGATCCGGAAGTTCTCCGCCGACCCATACGGGGCGGACGACCTGATCGAGTTCGGCACGATGACGTCGCCAGTGGCCAAGTTCCTGGAGTCGTGCGTGCGAGGACGAGTGAACGTCCTGGTGGCGGGCGGTACAGGTGCCGGAAAGACCACGACGCTCAACGTCGTTTCGTCGTTCATCCCCGATGACGAGCGGATCGTCACCGTCGAGGACGCGGCGGAGCTGAAGCTGCAGCAGCCACACGTGGTGCGCCTGGAGTCGCGCCCGCCGAACATCGAAGGCAAGGGGCAGGTATCCATCCGCGACCTGGTCCGTAACTGCCTGCGCATGCGCCCCGACCGGATCGTGGTCGGTGAGGTTCGTGGCGCGGAGGCGCTGGACATGCTCCAGGCGATGAACACCGGTCACGACGGCTCGATCTCGACGATCCACTGCAACAGCCCTCGGGATGCGCTCTCGCGTCTGGAGACGATCACGATGATGGCCGGCATGGACCTGTCGAGCAAGGCGATCCGCGAGCAGATCGGCGCCGCGATCCAGTTGATCGTCTATCAACAGCGCCTCAAGGACGGCACGCGCCGCTTCACCCACGTGACTGAGGTGGCCGGTATGGAGGGCGACGTCATCACGCTGCAGGACATCTTCCTGTTCGATTTCTCGCAGGGCGTCGATGACGAAGGACGGTTCCGTGGGCGGCTCAAGGCCACCGGTCTCCGGCCCAAGTTCCTCGACAAGCTGGCGGAGCGCGGCGTGTACGTTGACGCCGACCTGTTCGCCCTGGAGGCGCGTTGATGCTTGCCGCCGAGTCGTTCTGGAGCACACCGGCGGCGCAGATCACCGTTGCCGGCCTGGTCGGCGCCGCCGCGTTCTTCCTGGGCTGGATGCTCCTGGGGACCGCCGCGCGGGCGAAGGCAGATCGCAGCATCGCGTCCCGAATGGCGACGATCGCCCGCGGGGTCACGCAGCCGGTCGGCCAGGCCCCGGTTCAGAAGGGCACGGGCTGGATCCCGACCTCGGTCACGGGCTTCGGCACCCGGTTCGCCGACAAGCGCGGCTTCAGCGACAAGCTCGATGCCAAGCTGGAGGCGGCCGGGGTCAGCCTGCGGTCCGGGGAGTTCGTCGTGATCACGGTCGTCGCCGCGATGGTGGGAGCCATCCTGGGCGCCGCTTTCTTCCGGACGCTGATCTTCGCCGGCATCATCGGCGCGGTGGCCGCCGCGGGTCCCCGGATCGCGCTGAAGGTTGCCCTCGACAGGCGGGCGGACAAGCTCCGCGAGCAGCTGCCGGACGTGCTTACGATCATGGCGTCCTCGCTCCGAGCGGGACACAGCTTCCTGCAGTCACTCGATACGGTAGCCAAGGAGATCGCGCAGCCCGCCCGCGACGAGTTCGCGCGGGTCGTGGCGGAGATCCGGTTGGGTCGGCCAGCCGAGGACTCGCTCGAGGCGCTCGCCGACCGGGTCGGCAGCGCGGACTTCAAGTGGGCCGTGCTCGCGGTGAACATCCAACGCGAGGTCGGCGGCAACCTGGCGGAGATCCTGGACACGGTCTCGGACACCTTGCGCGAGCGCGCCATGATGCGTCGCCAGATCAAGGTCCTGACCGCCGAGGGGCGGCTGTCCGCGTGGGTGCTGACGCTTCTGCCGATCGGGATCGGGTTGTACATGTTCTCGGTGAACCCCGATTACATCGGCGTTCTCTTCACCGATCGCTTGGGGTGGATCATGTTGGGAGTTGCCGTGGTCCTCATGGGCCTGGGCATCCTGTGGATGAGGAAGATCGTGGACATCGATGTCTGACACCATCTTGCTCGTTCTCGCGATCGGCAGCGTCTTCTTCGCCGTGATCCTGGTGGGCGTGGCGATGGATCAGGGAGGCTCGGAGCGCAAGCGCGCCCTTCGGCTGCTGGAGAGCCAGGTCTCCGGCGCCCACACGGGCACGAGCGACGTCAACCTCCGCGAACAGGAGCTCTCGGAGAACTTCGCCAGCCGCGTCATGGTGCCGGTCGTCTCTCGCGCGGCGCGGGTAGCGCGGCGCGTGACCCCCGTCGACACGAGGGAGCGCATCAGTCGCCGACTTCTGCTCGCGGGCAGCCCGGCCGGATGGGACTCCGAGCGCGTGCTGGCATTCAAGGTGATCGGCGCGACGATTGGTTTCTTCGGAGCCCTGTTCCTGGCTTCGGCAATATCCCTCCCGCCCTTGCTCCGGATCGTCGCGATCGGTCTGCTTACGTTGGTCGGCTTCATCCTGCCCGATGTCACGGTGAGCCGGAAGGTGGAGGAGCGCCAGCGCGAGATCCTGCGGACACTGTCGGACACGCTCGACCTGCTCACGATCAGCGTGGAGGCCGGGCTATCACTGAATGCAGCCATCGCGCAGGTGGTCCAGAACGTCCCCGGCGTGCTGTCCTCGGAGTTCGCCCGGATGCTCCAGGAGATCCAGCTGGGCGTGCCCCGGACGGAGGCCTTCCGGCACCTGGCGGAACGGACCGACGTGGAGGAGCTGAACGCGTTCGCGCTGGCCATGATCCAGGCCGACGTGTTCGGCGTCTCGATCGCGAGCGTGCTCCGGACCCAGGCGCAGCAGCTGCGGATCAAGCGCCGGCAGCGGGCGGAGCAGAAGGCCCAGCAGACGCCGGTCAAGATCGTCTTCCCGCTGATCCTGTGCATCTTGCCATCCCTGTTCGTCGTCATCGTCGGTCCCGGTGCCATCCGCATCACGCGCGATCTTTTGCAGTAGCGCAGGGAATCATCGCCTCGGTCCGCGTGTGCCGGAAACCCCTACGCTGCAAGGTGAACAGGCGCCTTCGGAAAGGCGGGGGCCGTCGGACGGCCTACATCTAGGACTTTCGACGGTTGCATTACATCCCCCGGACGGGCTACATTCTCTGACACAGACACAAGGGGACAACCCAGCCCCGGGAGGAAGGCGGATCAATATGAAGCGTGTGCTTACGGCAGCTGCTTCGGCGGTCGTTCTGGTTCTGACGACCGCAACGACGGCGTTTGCCCAGGAAGGCGATTACGGGGCCGGCGACGTCGGATCCGGCGTGGCGGGAGCGGGCGGTTCAGGTTCCACGGCGTTCACCGGTGGCGACGTGACAACGGGCATCTTCGTGGCCTTCGCGCTGGTGGCGATCGGGGTGACCGCGCTGCTCATCGCACGCCGCAGTGCCGCCAAGGCGGTTGCCTGAACTGACGTAGAGCTCGAGCGACGAAGCCCGGCGCCGAACGGCGCCGGGCTTCGTGGTTTCCGGGGTTCGGTGCTCAGAACGACAGCCATCGGGTGACGTTCCGCCACCAGCGCAATGGGAACGATGCCTGGAAGCGCACCTCCAAGGTCAGGGGCGCCTCCGGTGAACCGGACCACGTCGCTACCCCGCCGTCGGAGCGCACACCTTCGCTCGTCCATGCGACCCGGGTCCCGGCGGGCGCCTCGATCCTCACGTGGAAGCGTGTGGGCTGGACGGTCGTCTGCGGCTTGATCGTGAGGCGGTAGCGACCTCCCGAGGTGTCACCTTCCCAGACACCGTCTCGCCGGGTGACGAGTTGATACGTCCCGCTACCCTCCGAAGGGATCGTCGCGAAATGCCGATAGAAGGCGCGCCCGAGCTCCTTCCCTCCGTCGACACCGACATCCTCTCCCTGATAGGTGGCCTCGATGAGGGGGCACGGACCAGGACACCAGGAGCCCATGACGTGGATCTCGTCACCCGCCACGGCCCCTTTCACATAGGGGCCGATCAGCGTGCGGGATGAGGCCTCGGTAGGCGCGTCGTTCTGGAGCGTGACCTCCGTGGTCGCGAAGGCCTCCTCGTCGCCCCCGAGCCGGATCTCGTAACCCACGGTGCGCCGGACGTAGTAATCGACCTTCGTCTGGGCGCCGTTGTTCACCACGACGGAGAGCAGGTCACCCTCGGTCGGCACGTCCAGGGCGCCGCCCGCGGCCGTCGTTCGAAGCACGCGCTGGAGCTCCTCGTCGGTCGAGTAGACCTTGAGATGGCCCGAGCCCGCCGCCTCTGCCAGGGCTCGGATCCGGTCGAGGCCTCGTCCGTCCATCGACAGGAATTCGCCGAACGCCACGCTCGCGGCGGCGCCGACGAGCTGTTTCCGCACGATCGGACTGTCGAATCTCGCGTACGCCTCGTTCGACAGGAACCGCACGACGTTCCGCGCATCGATCCGCTCGCCGGGCAGGCCCGGCACGGGAACGGGTCCGGTCACCTGTAGCAGCGATGCGAGCGCGAAGGGATCAGCGGCAAGCACACCGGATAGCCGCTCGCCTTTGAGGACCTCCCAGGTCCCGAGCGCCGCCCGCGCAGCCGACGGGAAGTCGGGTGTCATGTTCATGTTCCGCCAGAACCCTGCGCCCCCGTCCTGGTTGTAGTTCTCTCCGTAGTCCGGGTTCGGCTCCGGGACCTCGTCGGGCTCCAGGTCAGTGAGCGCCTGGATGGGGTGGAACGCCGAGAACGAGAGCTCGCCGCCGCGGGCCGTGAGGATCGCGAACGCTCCCCAGAGGCCGCCCGTTCCCCGCAGCTCGGCGGGGTTCTCGGCGAAGAAGAGGTAGCGCCGTTCCCCGTCGGCGCCCGCGAACGCGGGCAGGCGACCGATGACGCCGTCGGCAGCTGCCAAGGTCCGAGCGGCGTCGGTGACCTGCTCCTCGGCGTCGTAGCGCGCCTGGGCCACCGGTCCGAGCAGCAACGTGTCGGGGGTATCCAGGATGGCCGTGAGGGCGGCCCGGGCCTGGGCGGCGGATCGGTCGGCCGCCTCCGAGAGCCTCGCCAGCTCGTCGATCGGCAAGCGCCCTGCATGCGGGGCGAGACCGTCCAGCCCGCCCGGCACCTCTTCGATCGCGTGAACGAGGCTGAGGCCTGACCGGCTGAGCGCCGCGCCGGCCTCAGCGATCCCCTGGGTAACCTCGACGTTCCTGCCGAGGAACGGCGTGAGCCGGGCGATCGAAGCGGTGCCGCTGCCGGTCTCGCCGACGGCTCCGGCGAACGCTGCCTGCGCGTCGATCAGGAGGCGTTGGGCCTCATCGAGGTCTCCCCTCACCACCGAAGCTCGCGCGGCGCTGAGCGCCCGGCGTCCGTCGTCGAGATCGCCCCGCGCGCCGAGGAGGGTGAGTGCGGTGAGGACGGTTCCCGCCA
>Ga0299907_10000882_pt1 | contig 16004 bp, 9 predicted proteins | sample RVTome_16_FD_198680 | JGI IMG/M metagenome (GOLD analysis project Ga0299907, IMG submission 198680) | Soil microbial communities from uranium-contaminated site in the Upper Colorado River Basin, Wyoming, United States - RVT152D67 (version 2) ...
CGGCGGTCAGGTCGCCCTGGTCGAATTTCTCCCCGCCAGCCGTGGTCTTCCCGTGAAAACACTTGCCGTAGTAAGACGCCTCACCCACTTGCTCGATCACTTTCTCACCTCCGGTGCCGGTTTTCGTGCGGACGGTGTCCTCCACTAAGTCATGCTTACCTTCGGCCTTCTCGGTCCGCTCGGCCCCTTTCTCGACCTTTTTGGCGACGGCCTCGACGTTTTGCGAGGCTTCATCGGCGGCCGCGGCGCCGCAAAGCCACAGCACGGACGCCGCGACGGCGGCGCAGAGTACGGGGGGTACGCGTAACGGGATGTTCATGGTAACGATCTCCTTATACTGACGTGAAAGTTATTGTTAGCGAAAATGGCGCAAAACATGTGTCAGTAACTATGGGCTCGATCTTCAAGCCACGGCCACACGTTTCGGCAGGGGTAGGGCGTCCCCCGCCGATCGTCCTTCACGCCGCGCGGTAGGTATAGAAAAAACAAACGCCCGATTCCGTCAAGAGGGATAGTACTACTGAGCTAGTGTATTGTCAAATATCCGATTCCTCGGCCTGGAGTCGGCGACTTTCCGGGCCCTTCATGAACAACTGCGGCGGAGACAATCTTGGTACATGAGAAAAAAATAGCTAAGTAAAGATCAAAATAATCTTGCGTCGGGACTTGACAACGGGGACCCGTATAAAGGGACGCTGCCTGCTTGGCGCCCCGAGGATGGAGTGATCTCGGGACGCAGCCTGGCGTTGCGTCCTCGGCGCGCCAAGCAGGCCCCTCCCTGGGCCTGGCTTCGGGTGCGAGCACACCATGGAAGCGGATGAGATGCAACCGGACGGCGGTTGTGCGAACAGGCGGGTGAGGATGCCTCCTCCGGCGAGCCTCTCATGGAGGGCCGCGGCGCGAGGCGCCGGTGTCCACTGAAACAGCCCACAACACCGGCCCGGGCGAGGTCATGGCGCTTCAGCAATGCGGCGAGCCGTGCGCTCCGGTGCTCGAGTCGGGCGCGTGCGGCCGCCTGCAACACGCTACCGCGTTGGCACCCGACGTTCCACCGGGCGCGCCACAAGACAGCGCGCCGTGAGCTTAGGCGGCATGTTCGCCCTGTTCGTAGCGGGCTGAGTGCGATATCGTAAGCGTACCTGAGCACAGTGCGATACGAATGGCTTTGGTTCGTGACTTGCCGCTTCTCCCCATAGAGCCGCCCATAGCCAGAGATCGTGCAGGCGTATGTCCAGCACAAGGTGATGCCCGCCGATCCCGGTGGGGATGCACTACACCTGGCGCCGTCCCAACGGGCTAGTGGCCTATTACATGGAGTTACAGAAGGGGTACCAGGATCGGCTGGTGCAGACTGAGAAAGCCACCAAACACAAGTCCGCTGCCTAAGCAACGCGCTCCAGCGGACTGCTCCGCGTGGTCGCACCGCTTAAGGCGGGCGTGGGATTGGGGTGGTGAGAACGCCGCAACCATCGTCACTGCTGGATTTAGACCAGGTTACGCCGGGAGCTATGGCGCGGCCGCTGTGGCGCAAATGGTGGCTCCTGGTGCTGGCCATCGCCGCGGCCACCTTTGTTACCGGGCGGCTTGGGCTCATGCTCGCCCTGCCGCCGGGCTACGCCACTGCCGTGTTTCCTCCCGCCGGCATTGCCTTGGCTTGCCTGCTCTTGTATGGGGATCGCGTCTGGGCGGGGATCTGGCTCGGGTCATTCTGCGTATACCTGTCCCTCTTGATCGATCTCGGGGTCGATCTCGGGGAGTCGGGACCGCTCAAGCTCACGGTGATCGCCGCGGCGATCGCGACCGGCTCTTCCGTCCAGGCGGTGTCGGGCGCGTGGCTCGTGCGGCGCTTCGTGGGCTTTCCGCATCCGCTGGACACGGAACGCGCCGTGCTCACGTTTCTCGGCCTGGGCGGAGCCCTGAGCTGCGGCATCGGCGCTACGGTCGGGGCGAGCACCTTATGGCTGGCCGGCCTCGTCCCTGGCGAGAGCCTCTTCGAGAGTTGGTGCACCTTTTGGGTGGGCGACACCATCGGGGTGCTCATCTTCGCCCCCCTCGTGCTCATCGCGATCGGGGTGCCGCGCGAGATCTGGAAACCCCGGCGCTTGTCGGTCGGGGTGCCGGTCGCCGTCTTGTGCATCGCCGTGGTGTTGTTGTTCCTGCGGGCGAGCGCTTGGGAACAGGCGCGCCTCAAGCTCGCGTTTGCCCAGCAAGCCCAGCACCTGGCGAATGCCCTGGTGCGGAGCATCGATGGCCATATCGACGTGCTCCGCGCCATCGAGGGATTATTCGCCGCTTCTCACCGCGTCGATCGGCAGGAGTTCGGCGCCTTCGCCGAGGCCGTCATGGCCCGCCATCCGGGTTTCAAGGCGCTCGAGTGGGCGCCCCGCGTGTCGGGGGCCCACCGCGCGGCCTATGAGGCGGCGGCGCGGCAAGAAGGGCATGCGGGTTTCGAGCTCACCGAAGAGGATGCAGAGGGGCGGCGGCAGCGCGCAGCGCCACGCGAGGATCATTTCCCGGTCCATTACGTGGAGCCCTACCGCGGGAACGAAACCGCGCTCGGCTTCGACCTCTCCTCCGAGCCGATCCGTCGCGAAGCCTTGGAGCGCTCGCACGATACCGCGGCGTCGGTCGTCTCGGGGCGCGTGACGCTCATCCAAGGGGATCAAAACCAGGCCGGGCTCCTGTTGTTCCATCCCGTCTATCGAAAGGGATCACCCGATGGGTCGCCGGCAGAGCGCCGGAGCCACCTCGAGGGCTTCGCCGTGGGTATGTTTCGCATCGGCGATCTGGTGCAGGCAGCGTTGAGAGGGATGGACCGACGCGGGATGAGCGTCCGGATCGTGGACCGTTCCGCCAGAGCGCCGCAACGCTGGCTCTATGCCGAGGGGGATGGCGCTGTCGCCGACACCAGCGCGACGGATCGGCAACCGGCGAAAGACCCCAACGGCCTGGAGCATCGGGTCAGCTACGATGCCCACGGGCGCTATTGGACCCTCAGCTTCTCGCCCACCCCTCGATATCTCGCGGCGCAGCGCTCCTGGCAGGCGTGGGCGGTGCTGGCCGCGGGGTCCCTGTTCGTGAGCCTCTTGGAGATTTTTCTCCTGGTCATCTCGGGGCGCGGAGCGAAGGTCGAGGTGCTGGTGGCGGCGCGCACCGCCGAGCTGAACCGGGTCAACGCCGTCATGAAAGAGGAGATCGCGGTGCGCGAGACGGCCGAGGCGGCGCTGCGCGAGAGCGAGCAGCGGCTGCTCGCGACGCGGGAGCGCCTGCTCCAGCAGCAGGCGGCACTCGTCGATCTCACCCGCCTCGAGGTCTTTCACGGCGAGGACGTGGGGAAAACATTGCAACTCGTCACCGAGACGGATTCCCGGATCATGGGGGTCGGGCGCGTGAGTCTCTGGCGATTCAACGAGAATCGAACGGCTATCCACTGCGTTGATCTCTACGAGCGCACGATAAATCGCCACAGCGCCGGCGTCACGCTGCACGCGGATCGTTATCCTGGATACTTTCAAGCGCTGGCGACCAGCGAGGCCATCGTGGCGGACGACGCGTACGCCGATCCCCGTACCTGCGAGTTCGCGAGCGGCTACCTGAGCTCCTTCGAGATCACGGCCATGCTGGATATCCCCATCCACGTGTACGGCCGATTGGACGGCGTGCTGTGCCACGAACAGGTCGGACCGGCGGTGCCGTGGACGCCGGAAGATCGGATATTCGCCATCGCGATCGCAAACGTGATCGCCCTCACTGTCGAGAGATACGAGCGCAAGCAGGCCGAAGAGGCTTTGCGCGAGAGCGAGCAGCGGCTCGCGACCTTGGTGGCCTTTGCTCCCGATGCCATCACCGTGCTCGACGTCGATTCTCTGCGCTTCATCGAGGCGAATGAACAGGCGGCGCGCCTCTACGGGCTCGAACGCAACGCCCTGTTCGAGCTCGGCCCGGTCGATCTCAGTCCCGAGCGCCAGCCCGATGGCCGACTCTCCGATGAGGCCGCGCGCGAGAAGTTCCAGGAGGCCCTGGATGGCGGCGTCCCGGTGTTCGAGTGGCTGCACATGAAGGCGAGCGGTGAGCCCTGTGCCTGCGAAGTGCGTCTGGTGCGCCTCCCCCATGCCACCCGCCGGCTTATACGCGGGAGCATCATCGACATCACCGAGCGCAAGCGCGTCCAAAGAGATCTGCGGGCGGCCAAGGAGTCCGCGGAGGCCGCGAATCGTGCCAAGACCGAATTCTTGGCGAATATGAGTCACGAGCTACGCACCCCGATGAACAGCGTCCTCGGTTACGCACAACTGTTGCGCAGCCAAGTCGGATTGTCGGAAGCCCAGAGGAAAGCCCTGAATATCATCCAGGCATCCGGCGAACACCTCTTGGGGCTCATTGAAGACGTTCTCGACATGGCCAAGATCGAGGCGGGCGCGCTCGAGCTGCAGCTCAGCGAGCTCGACCTCCAAGAATTGTTGGGCGGCGTGACCGAGGCGATGCGTACACGGGCCGAAGCGAAGGGCTTGACGTTTACCCGCGTCGATCTCTCGGATCTCGCCAAAACAGTGCGGGCGGATGGACGGCGCCTTCGGCAGGTGCTCGTGAATCTGACCGATAACGCCATCAAGTACACGCAGAGCGGAGGGGTCGCGCTCAAGGTGGGCCTGCACGATCTCCGCGTGCGATTCCTCGTCGAGGACACGGGGATTGGGGTCCGCCCCGAGCACCTCGGCGAGATATTCGATGTCTTTCATCGGGTGCACGACCCGATCTATGCCGCGCAAGGCACGGGGCTCGGTCTATCGATCGCGAAACGGCTGGTGCGGCTCATGGGAGGAGATTTCCGGGTCGAGAGCGAACCGAATCAAGGCAGCCGCTTCTGGTTTGATCTGGACCTCCCGGAGGTCGCCGCCGCGCCTCGAGCGCTGGGGGTACCGAAGGTCGTGGCGGTGCGGGGAAGCCGGCGGCGAGTGCTGGTGGTGGAGGACGATCCGCACAGCCGCGGCCTGTTCCGCGACTTGTTGTTACCGCTCGGCTTCGAGCTCTACGAAGCGGCCGACGGCGAGGAGGGCTTGCGCCAGGCGCAGGCGCACAGGCCCGATGCGATCCTCATGGACATGCGTATGCCGGACCTCGACGGCCTGGAAGCCACGCGCAGGATCCGCGCCCTGCCGGAGCTCGGGCACACTCTGATCATCGCCGTCTCCGCGAGCGCCTTCGAGCACAACCGCGCGCGCTGCCTTGAAGCCGGTGCCGATGACTTCCTACCGAAGCCCTTTCGCCACGAGCGCCTGCTGGAGCTCTTGAGCACCGGGCTCGGGCTCACCCTGGTCTATGCCGATGCGAGGGCAGAACATCGGGGTGCACCGCAATTGCTACAGGCGCCCCCTCCGGCCGAGTGCCTGCAAACGATGCTGGTAGCGGCGCGACGCGGGGACCGCGAACGTCTCATCAAGCAGGCGCGCGAGGCAGAGGAGCTGGGCTACGCGCGATTCGCGGCTGACGTACGCACTCTCATCGAGGGCTTCGAAATGAGAAAGCTCCGTCACTGGCTCGAAAGCTTGAGGGATGCCTCATGAACCTCGGTAGGCCAGCGCTGATCATGATGGTGGACGATACGCCCGCCAATCTCTCGGTGCTGTCCGACCTTCTGAGCGCCCGCGGTTTCAAGATCTCGGTCGCCGAGGATGGGGAGAGCGCCTTGGAGCAGCTCCAGTATGTCCAGCCCGATCTGATCCTCCTCGACGTGCTCATGCCCCACCTGGACGGTTTCACCACCTGCCGGCGGCTCAAGGAGCGTCTGGAAACTCGGGATATCCCGATCATCTTCATGACCGCACTGACCGACACCGTCGAGAAGGTGAAGGGGTTTGAGCTCGGAGCGGTCGACTACATCACCAAGCCGTTCCAGCAGGAAGAGGTGCTCGCCCGCGTGAATGCCCACCTTGCGCTTCAGCAGCTCAAGGCACGGCTCAAGGAGAGCGAGGCGCGGCTCGAGCGCATCATCGACAGCGCCATGGACGCGATCATCGCGGTCGATGATGCAAGCCGCATCCTCCTCTTCAACTGCGCTGCCGAGCGGGTGTTCCGCTGCCAGGCAGCGGAGGCGATCGGCGGGCCTTTTCAGCGATTCCTCTCCGAGGCCCTGTGCCAGGTGCTGACGGAGTACATGAGCGAGGCCGGTCCAAAGACCCAGATGTGGGTGCGCGAGGGCATGAGCGCACGTCGCGCCGACGGCGAGAGCTTCTCCGTCGAGGCCACGTTTTCCCGTGCCGAGACGAACGGCCGGGCGCTCTACACCGTGTTCCTGCGCGACGTGCAGGAACGCCAGCGACTGCGGGGCTTGAACCTCTACCTCCAGGGGGAGTTGCGGGGATCCGAGGCCGAGCGGGATCTCATCGGGGCTTCGGAAGGCCTGCGGGCGGTGATGAAAAACGTGCGGCAAGTCGCCGCGACCGATGCCAGCGTGCTCCTCCTGGGCGAGACCGGCACCGGCAAGCAAATGATCGCGCGGGCTATCCACGCCTCGAGCACCCGTAAGGACCAGGCCCTGGTCACGCTCAACTGTGCCGCCATCCCCAAGGATCTCGTCGAGAGCGAGCTGTTCGGCCACGAGAAGGGGGCCTTCACCGGAGCGCTCGCTCGTAGGCTCGGGCGCTTCGAGCTCGCCGATAAGGGCACGCTGTTCTCGACGAGCTCGGCGAGTTGCCCTTGGACCTCCAAGCCAAGCTCCTGCGCGTGCTCCAGGAACGGGAATTCGAGCGCGTCGGTGGCACCGAGACCCGCAAGGTCGATGTTCGGATCCTCGCCGCCACCAACCGCGACCTCGCACGCCGCACCCGCGACGGCAGCTTCCGCGCCGATCTCTACTACCGGCTCAATGTCTTCCCCATCACCCTGCCGCCCTTGCGCCACCGCAAGGAGGACGTGCCGCTCCTCGTCCAGCATTTCGTGCGTCGTTACGCCGAGAAATACGGCAAGCACATCGCGGCCATCCCGGCCCACGCCATGAACGTCCTAGAGGCCCACGACTGGCCGGGGAACGTGCGCGAGCTGCAGCACATGATCGAGCGGGCGGTGATCCTGACGCGCGGGGCGGAGCTCGCCCTCGATGGGGGGATCTTGGATCCAGCGCCCAGTGGGCAACCAGGCACGCCGCCGATCGAGACCCTGGAGGCGGCGGAGCGGGCGCATATCCTGAAAGCGCTCGAGGCCTGCGGCTGGCGGGTGAGCGGCAGGGGCGGGTCCGCCGAGCTGCTCGGCCTTAAACCCTCCACCCTCGACTTCCGCATGAAGAAGCTCGGGATCAACCGGCCGGCCTGAGCGCTCCCGACATATCGACTACGGCTTCCGGTTCGGCGGACACAGAATTAATCGTGCTCTGTCGCAGATATATTGCCGCAAGAGGAGAGGAGATGAATCTAAAACGAGCGTGGATACAAATGGCCCTTCTGGCTATTTTGTGCCTTAATTGCCCAGCACCTTCCGCTCAACTCTTAAAGCCACAGGACGTCAATAATCTGCCTGTGGCTCCCGCTGACCACAGGATTCGTTACGGCAGCGACCCTATCCAATTTGCCGATCTGCGCGTACCAAAAGGAAAAGGCCCCTTCCCCATTGCAGTCGTGATTCACGGCGGTTGTTGGATGAAGTTTGCCGATCTACAGAACACGGCTCCAATGTCCGATGCGCTCAGACATGCCGGCATGGCAACCTGGAATATCGAATACCGCCGAGTTGACAATACAGGTGGAGGATGGCCGGGCACGTTTAACGACGTTGCTGCCGCGGTAGATCACCTGAAAACAATAGCGACGACGTATGAACTCGATCTGACCCAGGTTATAGTCATCGGCCATTCCGCGGGCGGACATCTGGCATTATGGCTGGCAGCTCGACATCGCCTTCCTAAGAACAGTCCTCTCTTCGTTGAGAAACCATTGCGCATCCGAGGTGCGGTCAATCTAGCAGGGCCGGCGAACTTACGCAGCTTTCCGCCGGCGCACCAGAAGCAGGTATGCGGCGATGTTCCGATTACTAAACTTGTAGGCGGGCTGCCAAATGAAATGCCGCAAAGGTATCACGATTCTTCGCCCCCTGAATTGCTGCCGCTCGGGGTCAAACAGATATTGATTACAGGTACAAAAGATTTATTAGTACCGCCAAAATACGGCAAGGAATATGAGGCCGCGGCACAACTGGCCGGCGACAAGATCGAAATGATAGAGATAGAAGATGCGGGGCATTTCGAAGTGATTGCGCCGAACTCGGCCGCATGGCCTACTGTAGAGCGGGCGGTGCAGTCTCTAGTGACGCTAAAGAGGGAAGATCGTCAGCTCGGCCAGCCGCCCAACCCACGCCTTGAGGGGGACTGTCAAGCGTTCTAAGGGCTCGGGGCGATCGAATTGAGTACCTACGACGAATTGACATACCTCAATGCGCTCAAACGCCGCGGCTCGCCACTGTCCCCATGCGCACGGCGCACCTGCTTTCTCGCTAACCCCGCTCCCGCAGCCAGCGCTGCATGAGCGGCACACGCATGCGCCAGCGGCCGTCCTCCTCGGTGACCATGAGCCTCCGGCGCAGCGATTGGTAGACGGCCTCGTCCGCGGGCGGTTCCTGAAAGTCATGGGTGCGGAATCGCTTGAGATACTCTCATTCGCCCGCGAGCCGGCTCTCGCTGTAGACGAGCTGCCGGAGCACGGGGTCTCCCGATGCGATGGCGTCGGCGATGGCCTCGTCGAGGACCTCGAGCGTGCCAGCCCGGAGCCCCCTCAGGTTCACCAGGTAGACGGCCCGCTCCGCTAGGAGCTGCACGAGGTGCGGCCAGCCCGCGGTCTCATGATGGATGCGCTCGATCCCGCCCTCGCCCCAGAACGCCGCGTCGAAGCGCGGCCGGTTGGCCTCGTCATCCTGCCAGAGCTCGGAATGGCGCATCGGCTCGGTGAGCAAGAGGCGCGTCTCTGCCTCGCTGAAGGGCAGCAGCTCGACGGTGCGGAGGCTCACGAACCAGGACGACCATTCGGCATGCTCCAGCTCGAACAGGGCATGGCTCCCGGCGAAGAGCCAAGTGATCCGCCGGTGCCGCTGGATCGATTCCCGGATGGTGTCGAGGAGGTCACGCGGGAATACGCCCTCGCCGAGCTTCCGGTCGAGGTTCTCGTACTCGTCGATCGCCAAAAGCACGCGGCAGCCGTCGGATGCCAACGCGGCATCAAGCGTTCCGAGCCAGGTGAACAAGCCCCCGAGATCGCGGCACGCTGACCCCACCATGCGCCCGATCCCCAGTCCGATGTGACGCCAGCGTGCGGCGATCTCGGGGTTGAGCAGCGGCGCCGCCATGCGCCCGGCCTCCGCCGTGCAAGCGGCGACCGAGCCCACCCACTCCCCAAGCTAGCCAAAGACGCGCGGGTCCTGCATGGACAACGAGGCGATCGCGATCGAGCCCGGCAGAAAAGGTGGCAGGTTCTTGAGGAGCGTCGATTTCCCCATGCGCCGGCGGCCGTAGAGCAGCAATCCCGGGCAACCGGTCGCGAGCGTGATCTGACTTTGCAGCTCCTCGATGATGGGCCAGCGCGGCAAGAAGGCTTCCTGCGAGCGCTCGACGGGGTCGCCTGCGCGGAAGACCTGCGCTACGGGCCGGGTCTCAAGAATGCGCTTGGCCTCGCCGTGCTGGCCCTCGGCGACCGCGAGCCAGGCCAGTGCGGCCTCGCGGAAGGCGGTGTTCAAAGGATAACGAAGGCCCGCCACGCGTGCATGAAAGTCCCGGATCTCGCGCACCAGCCCGGCCGCGAGCGGCTCACGGAACGCCGGGACATTCACCGCGTCGAGCCGTCGCTGCCCTTGCGCGATGGCCCCTACCTGCGACTTGACCCCCGGGACCTCGCGCAGAAACCCTTTCTCGCCCTCGGGCAGCGATTGCAGCGCAAGATCGAGCCGCGAGAGCGGCGTAGCGCGCGAATCTTCCGCGACGAGAAGGGTACGTGCCTTGAGGGCCTCGTGGCGCTGGGTCGGATAGGTGTCCGGTGAGCCGCTCGATCTCCACTTCCGCTGCTAACCGATCGAAACGCCCATAGTCCCCGAGCAGCCGGCAGAGGCCCGGAAAAGGGATACCGCAGAGGTCGTCCCACGGCGGGAGGCCGATGACGCTCTTCGTGCAGTCGCGTACGCCCTTCGGCGAACTTCTGCCTCGCGGCCATCCCCTCTCGGAGATCGATTTCACCGCCGTCGAGCTGCGATGAATCCTGTTCCCCTTGCGGAACTGCGGCTACGCCGGTTTTGACTGGGATGCGGCGAACTCGGCAAAGAGCATTGACAAACACGGGGTGTCGTCCATCGAGGCAGAACAGGTGTTTAGCAATGAGCCCCTGCTGGTAGTTGCCGACCCCAAGCACAGCGCGACCGAACCGCGGTGGCACGCATTGGGTAAAACCCATGCAGGCCGATTACTGCACGTTACTTTCACATTGCGTTTCGATGGTACTAGAATCCGGGATATTTCCGCCCGCGAACGATGCGCTCAAAGTCAACCATGAACGTATAATATTATTGTATACGGCGTAGGCTGAGACGAGCGTGGTGGATTCCCGTCCCCACCGCGTCCGCAAACTGTATCGCTGGCTGCGGCCCGCGCCAGCCCACATACGCCACGTTGACATGCCATGTTATTATGCCATAATTGTCGACATGGCGACTGCACGAAATTTTCACGTGCCCTTACCGGAAACCACCTACCGCGAGCTCCGCGAGATCGCCGAACAGCTTCACCGACCTGCGACCCAGTTGGGACGTGAGGCTATCGAGAGCTGGTTGAAAGAGGCCCGACGCGCATCGATCGCGGAGGCCATCCAGGCGTATGCAGAGCAAGCCGCGGGGACGGCAGCGGATCTCGACGAGGCGCTCGAAAACGCTTCTATCGAGTATATGAGATCGACGGAGGGGGGATCGACGGAGGGACAGGAGGATTGAAACGAGGCGAGGTCTACTGGGCCCGGCTCGCGCCCCGATCAGGAACGGAGCAGACGGGGCGCCGGCCGGTGATCGTGCTGTCTCACGATGCCTTCAACAAGGTGCCCACATGGCGATCGGTCATCGTGGTCCCCGTCTCGAGCTCCCTGCGCCAAGCCGGGCGCGGTCCGACCGTCGTACCGCTACCCGCCGGAGTGGGCGGTCTTGAACAAGATGGCGTCGCAGTGTGCCACCAAGTCACCACACTCGACCGCAGCAAACTCGCCGAGAGCATTGGGCATGTTCCAGTCGAGGTCATCGCGAAGATCGAAGATGGACTCAAAGCTGCGCTCGGCATGGTGTAAACCGTGGCCATGGCCTGAGCAATAGGCTACGGGCGACGCCACCGTGCGGAGCCGCATGGGGCCCCGCCGGGTGGTGTGTGGACTACAGCCCTCAAAGCGCGCAGTAGGTGACACACAGGTCGGGTGGCCATCGCCCACCGTTTGCGGCTGTCCCACCCGGAAAGGCCGAGTAGGCTTACGAGCGGTAACGCTAAACCCGACGCATAATCCGCGTGCGTGCCCCTCCGCCCGAGACCCACGACGCGTGAACCCCCACTCTGCCCCCGCCCCTTGCCGTTTGAAATGGTTCGACGGCGGGCCGGCCCTGTCGGCCTTTCGGTTGAAGAAGCGTCTCGCGCTGTTGCGCGAGCGCGCCGCCTGGGTGTCGGGGCTCGCGGCCAGATGGGTGTATCTCGCGCTCCTCGACGGCGAGCCGTCGGCCATTGCCTGGGAGCGGCTGCGGGCGATCCTCGGCGCGGCGTTCGAGCCCCACGGTGCGTGGCCCATGTTGCTCGTGACACCGCGCGCCGGCACCGTCTCGCCCTGGTCGAGCAAGGCCACGGATATTTTGCACAACTGCGGACTGACCGAGGTCCAGCGCGTCGAACGCGCGACTCTCTGGGTCCTCGATACCGGGGTGCGACCGAGCCCGGAAGCGCTGCTCGCCCTCGCCGCGCCGCTCCACGATCGGATGACCGAGGCGGTGTGGCTGGACCCGGCAGAGGCCGAGGGGCTTTTCGTCCCGGCGGAGCCGGGACCGCTGGTGCGCGTGGCCCTCTTGCGCGAGGGGCGCGACGCCCTCGTGGCGGCGAACGCGCGGCTCGGTCTCGCCCTGTCCTCGCACGAGATCGACTATCTGCTTTCGGCCTATCGGGGGCTCGGGCGCGATCCCAGCGATGCCGAGCTCATGATGTTCGCGCAGCTCAACTCCGAACACTGCCGCCACAAGACCTTCAACGCCGACTGGACGGTGGATGGCGTGCCGCAGGAACGATCGCTCTTCGACCGCATCCGGGAGACCCATGCCGCCCATCCGGGGCGCATCCTATCGGCCTACCACGACAACGCCACGGTGAGCCGTGGTTACCTCGGGAGCCGCTTCTTCCCGGTCTCCGGGTGCTATGGCTACACGGAAGAAGAGGTCCACCTCATCGCCAAGGTCGAGACCCACAACCACCCGACCGCCATCTCGCCCTATCCCGGCGCGGCCACGGGCTCGGGCGGGGAGATCCGGGACGAGGGCGCGACCGGCCGCGGCGCCAAACCGAAGGCCGCGCTGGTCGGCTTCTCGGTGTCGAACCTGCGGATCCCGGATTTCGTCCAGCCCTGGGAAGAGGACAACGGACGGCCGGCGCGCATGGCCTCGGCACTCGCGATCATGCTGGAGGCGCCGCTCGGTGCCGCCGGCTACAACAACGAGTTCGGGCGCCCGGCGCTCTGCGGGTATTTTCGCAGCTTCGAGCTGGCGCTGCCCGGCGAGCCCCACATCCGGGGCTACCACAAGCCGGTCATGCTCGCGGGCGGTCTCGGTAACATCCGCCCGGGCCACATCCACAAGCGGCCAGTCCCCCCGGGGTCCGTGATCGTGGTGCTCGGGGGGCCGGCGATGCGCATCGGGCTCGGCGGCGGGGCGGCCTCGTCGATGAGCGCCGGCACGGGCGATGAGGGGCTGGACTTCGCTTCGGTGCAGCGCGACAACGCCGAGATCGAGCGCCGCTGCCAGGAGGTCCTCGACGCCTGTTGGGCCCTGGATGAGGACAACCCGATCCTGTCGATCCATGATGTGGGTGCCGGAGGCCTCTCGAACGCCGTGCCCGAGCTATTACAGGACAGTGGCCTCGGCGGCCGCCTCGAGCTGCGCGCCATCCCGAGCGCCGATCCCGGCCTGTCGCCGCTGGAGATCTGGTGCAACGAGGCCCAGGAGCGCTATGTCCTGGCGCTCTCGCCCGAGTCTCTCGGGCGCTTCGCCGGCATCTGCACCCGCGAGCGCTGCCCGCATGCCTCGATCGGCGAGGCGACGGCCGAGCGCCGATTGCTCGTGCTCGACCGTGAGCCCAACACCCTCGATCGCGACGTCATCGCGCTACCCATGGACGCCCTGTTCGGACGACCCCCCAGGCTCCGCAAAGCGGCGAGACACGAGCGCAAGACGCTGCCGGTGCTCGATACCTCGCACCTCTCCCTCGAGGCGGTGGTCGAGCGGCTGCTGCGGCTGCCCGCGATCGCGGACAAGCGCTTTCTCATCACCATCGGTGATCGCAGCGTGTCGGGGCTCGTATGCCGCGATCAGATGGTTGGCCCCTGGCAGCAAGCGGTGGCCGACTGCGCCGTCACCGCGTGCTCGTTCCGGGGCTACACGGGCGAGTGTATGGCGATCGGCGAGCGCGCCCCGATCGCGCTCGTCGATGCCCCCGCCTCGGCGCGCATGGCGGTGGGCGAGGCCCTGACCAATCTCGCGGCTGCCCGGATATTGAAGCTCGACGATGTGCTCCTGTCCGCGAACTGGATGGCGGCGACGGGCGATCCCGCGGAGGACGCCCGGCTCTTCGATGCCGTGGAGGCCGCGACGGCGCTCTGTATCGCACTCGGGATCGCTATCCCGGTCGGCAAGGACTCGCTCTCGATGCGCACCGTATGGCGTGAAAGGGATGTCGAAAAGGTGGTGACGGCGCCGCTCACGCTGGTCATCTCGGCCTTCGCCCCGACCGCCGATGTGCGCCAGGCGCTCACGCCAGAGCTCAGTCGCGCGTCGGATACCGTGCTGGTCCTGATCGATCTGGGGCGCGGCCGGAACAGGCTCGGGGGCTCGTCGCTCGCGCAGGTGCATGGGCAGCTCGGCGACGAGCCTCCCGATCTGGACCATCCCGAGGACCTCGGATCCTTCTTCCGCGTCGTTCAGCTCCTGAATGAGATGGGGCTCATCCTCGCCTACCACGATCGTTCGGACGGCGGGCTCTTCGTCACCCTCATGGAGATGGCGCTTTCGGCTCGCGCCGGCCTCTGCGTGAACCTGGGCGCGCTGGGTCTGGACCCGCTCGCCACGCTCTTTTCGGAGGAGCTGGGCGCGGTCGTCCAGGTCCGCCAAGAGGATGTCCCGGCGGTGCTTCATACCTTCCGGGCCGCAGGCGCCATCGGCAGCCACGTCCACGTGATTGGGGAACCCATCGCCGAGCAGAGGCTCCGGCTGCGGCACGGGGAGCGCGACCTCCCGGGCTTCGCGCTCTCGGATCTCCAGCGCGCCTGGTCGGAGCTGAGCCATCGCATGCAGTCGATGCGGGACCACCCGCGCTGCGCCGAGGAGGAATACCGGGGGCTCTTGGATATGAGCGATCCGGGGCTTTCGGTGACGCCGTGTTTCGACGCCCGCGAGCAGGGCGCGACGGAAAGCCGTGCCGGGGCGGGGGCGGACACGGGGGTCCGCCCCTACGGTTACCGCGGCGAGGCCAGCGCACCGGCCATCACCGGCCTGGCGCGGCCCCGGATCGCGATCCTCCGCGAGCAGGGCGTGAACGGTCATATCGAGATGGCCGCGGCCTTCGAGCGCGCCGGTTTCGAGTCGGTGGACGTACATAGGAGCGATGTCATCGAGGGCCGCGTCGATCTCTCGGTGTTCCGTGGGCTCGCCGCCTGCGGCGGGTTCTCCTACGGCGATGTGCTCGGGGCCGGCAGCGGCTGGGCCAAGTCCATCCTCTACCACGAGCGGGCCCGAGAGGCGTTCGCACGCTTCCTGGGGCGCACGGACGGCTTCGTCCTCGGTGTCTGCAACGGCTGCCAGATGCTCTCGCAGTTGACCGAGCTGATCCCCGGTGCCTATGGCTGGCCGTGCTTCGCCCGCAACACCTCGGAGCAGTTCGAGGCCCGTCTCGTCATGGTCGAGGTCCTCCCCTCGCCTTCGGTGCTGTTTGCGGGGATGGCGGGGTCGAAGCTCCCCATCGTCGTCGCCCACGGCGAGGGCCGTGCGGTGTTCGCCGATCCGCGGGGCGCCGAGGCGGTACTCGAGCATCGTCTCGTGACGATCCGTTACGTCGATCACCACGGTCGGCCCACGGATCACTATCCCCAGAACCCCAACGGCTCGCCCCTGGGCATCACGGGTCTCACCAATGCCGATGGCCGGGTAACGATCCTGATGCCGCACCCCGAGCGCTGCTTCCTGCGCCGGCAATACTCTTGGCTTCCCCGCGACTGGCCGCACGAGGAGGGGCCGTGGTTCCGTCTCTTCCAGAATGCCCGGCGGTGGGTGGGGTAGGCCGTGATGTCCGTGATTCGGCCCTGTCAATCTGGGCCGAAGCGTCGTGTAAGCGTTGGGACGGTGATTTCTTATTTGCGATGCTAAGTACACCGTTTCAGAAGTAATAGTCACGTGTCCTAAGCTGACGAGTTCGCTCATTCTAAAGAAAAGCGGAGGCGTATAGGTTGTGGAGCACTGAAGCCAACCGCAGGAGTTGTATGTGAACCTATTTTTGAAGTCGTGTACTAAGGCCTTGTCGTCATTCCAGCGAAAGCTGGAATCCATGGGAGCGTACCGATGCCAAGACAGCCTTGCGTTTACATCCTTGCCAGCCGGCGGCACGGCACGCTCTATGTTGGGGTGACCTCTGATGTGGCCAAGCGAGTCTGGCAGCACAAGAATGACGTGTTGCCTGGTTTCACGCGCCGTTATGGTGTACACCGGCTCGTGTGGTACGAGCCCCATGAAAGCATGGCGGTGGCGATCGCTCGGGAAAA
>Ga0299907_10000883_pt1 | contig 15995 bp, 17 predicted proteins | sample RVTome_16_FD_198680 | JGI IMG/M metagenome (GOLD analysis project Ga0299907, IMG submission 198680) | Soil microbial communities from uranium-contaminated site in the Upper Colorado River Basin, Wyoming, United States - RVT152D67 (version 2) ...
GGCGACGAAAACGCGGTCGCCGCGGTGTGAGTTGTAGTCCAGGCTTAGAGAATTAGGATTAGGCCCTTGAAAAGGTGGCACAAACTGACTGTCCATGATGTTTATGTCCAGTATTTCTACCAAAGGTAGCTTTTGCCGTGGAAATCTACCGTAATTGAAGTTATACATTCGCCATGGGCGTTGACCTTGCCAGCCGGGATGACGCCTCGGTCCTCGACGCGTTGAGCCGCGCGGGGCTCGAGCTGCGCGAGAGCGATGGGGAGTCCGGGACCGAGTTCCTGGTATCCGGCAACACCTGGCCCAACAAGGATCTTCTTCGCAAGCACGGCGGCCGCTGGAGCCGGCGCCGCCAGGGCTGGGTCTTTCCTTCCCTAGAGCCTTTGCAGAAACTGGCGACCGCCCTGCCGGCGAATGGCCATGCGGCGGTCGATGGCGGATTGGGGGGTGGTCTCGCCGACGCCCCCGCGGCGTACAGCCCCGAGCGGCCCCGGCCGCGCTGGCGCCGGCGCGAGCACTATCACGGCCATCGCGAGCGGCTGCGCTCGCGCTTCCTCGAGGCCGGCCCGCAGGCGCTGCCCGACTACGAGCTGCTGGAGCTCCTGCTGTTCTTCAGCATCGACGTCAAGGACACCAAGCCGCTCGCCAAGGAGCTGCTGGGCCGCTTCGGCAGCCTGGGCGGCGCGCTCGGCGCCGATGCCGGGGCGCTCGCCGAGTTCCACGATCTGCGGGCGAGCTCCGAGGACTACCTCATGTTCCAGGCGTTCGCGCGGACCGAGCAGTGCCAGCGCGACCGCGAGCTTGCGCCGGAGCAGCGCTCCGAGCCCGGCCGACGCTGGCTCGCCTACGAGGAGTCCGACGAGGGCCGGCTGCAGGCCGACCTGTACTGGCGCCGCCGGCGGACCGAGGTGCTGTTCAGGCTGGTGCGCGAGCTCTTGGCCCGGGTGTTGCGCGAGGAGGTTCAGGAGCGGCCGGTGATCGGCTCCTGGAGCGCGCTGCTCGACTATCTTCGGGTCGCGCTCGCCCACGAGCCGATCGAGCAGTTCCGGGTGCTGTTCCTCGACCGCAAGAATGTCCTGATCCGGGACGAGATGCAGCAGCGCGGCACCGTTGACCACACGCCGCTCTACCCGCGCGAGATCGCCAGGCGGGCGCTCGAGCTGCGCGCCTCGGCGATCATCATGGTGCACAACCACCCGAGCGGCGACCCGACGCCCTCCCAGGCCGATGTCGAGATGACGAAACAAGTGAGCCAGGCGCTCGACGCGGTCGGCATCACGCTGCACGACCACGTGATCGTCGGCAGGAATCACCACACCAGCTTCAAGAGCCAGCGTCTGATCTGACCTGATCGCTGGCGGTGACATCCGCGCTTCGGAGCGCGCCTTGCCACCGGTACCAGGCATTCCAAAGGTGGGGGCGCGCGGGCGCCCGTCAGCGCTTCGCAAAGGAGAATTATTTGACGCCCCGAAATTCCCTGACTACGCTTTTCGCCGCAAGAGCGCAACCACATAAACATTGTCAGGGAAGGACAGGGGAGATGAGAAAGAACCTTTCATTGGCAGTCGCCTTTGCGGCCGCAAGTCTGATGGCCGCGTCGCCGGGCCCAACGACGGCGCAGACGGTAGACGACCCATTGGTCCTCACGGGCCAGTCCTCGCACCCGGCGGCGTCCAACTTCCACCTGCTGTTCGTGAAGTGGGCCGAGTCGGTGGAGAAGATGTCCGGCGGCAGGGTGCAGATCGAGACCCTGGCGGCGGGCGCGGTGGTTCCGGCGTTCGAGGTCTTCGACGGCGTGTCCCGTGGCGTCCTGCACGTGGGCGCCTCGCCATTCGGGTACATCCTCGGCAAGAGCCTGGCCGGCATTCCGCTGTCGCACGGGCCGCTGTTCGGCATGGACGGCATGGACTACTGGGGCTGGTACTACGATGGCGGCGGCATGGCGCTCCTGGAGGAGTTCTACCGCGACGTCCTGAAGATGAACCTCGTGGGCTTCCCGGTGCCCACCGACTACCCACAGGGCCTCGGCTGGTTCAAGGAGCCGATCACCGGGCTCGACGATCTCAAGGGCATGAAGTACCGGATCTACGGCATCGGGGCGGAGACCTACGGCAGGCTCGGTGTCTCGGTCGTGACGCTGCCGGGCGGCGAGATCGTGCCGGCGCTGGAGCGCGGCGTCATCGAGGGCGCCGAGTGGATCAACTGCGTCGAGGACCGCAAGCTCGGCCTGCACAATGTTGCCAAGCACTACTATACGCCCGGCATGCACGAGCCGGTCACCGGCGGCCAGATCGTGGTCAACGGGGACGTCTGGAACGATCTTCCGCCGGACCTCCAGGAGATCATGAGAATCGCGAGCGTCAATGCCACCGTGCAGCGCAACTTCATCCTGAACCGCGAGACCGCCGACGCCTGTCAGCAGCTGATCAAGGAAGGGGTGACGCTGCATCGGACGCCCGACGACATCCTGATGAACTTCCTCGAGGAATGGGAGAAGATCCAGGCCGAGTACGCGGCCGCCGATCCCTTCTACAACAAAGTGATCGAGAGCCAGAGGAAGTACGCCGAGGTCATCGTACCGTTCAGGCTGTCCTGGTTCCCGCCGTACGAGTTCGCGGGCAAGTTCTACTGGAAGGACAAGATCTACCTGAGCACCGCGGCCGCCGACTAGGCCTGAGACGAGCGTCCCGGAACCCCGGAGTGCCGGGGTTTCGGGAACGCCGCTTGTGCCGGTTCCAGGCGCGATCGCTTCGGCAGACCGCGCCGGGAGCCGGGACACGGGCCGATGATGCTCCCGCCAAGATCGAGGGGGTGCGCGCGTGGCTCATGAGACCGGATCCGCCGGCGATGCGCCGGCGAGCGCGGTGGTCGCGATCGTCCGGGCCATCGACGGGCTGGCCATCTGGAGCGGACGGCTCTTTTGCTGGCTGGCCGTTCCGTTGGTCGCCGGGCTGACCTACGAGGTCATCGCGCGCTACGTCTTCCACGCCCCGACGATCTGGGCCTACGACGTCGCCTACATGCTCTACGGCACTCACTTCATGCTGGGCGCCGCCTACACGCTTTACAAAGGCGGCCATATCCGCACGGACATTTTCTATCAGAACTGGAGCGCGCGAACGCGGGGGATCATCGACGCGACCCTCTATCTGTTCTTCTTCTTTCCGGGGATAGCCCTGTTCTTCTGGATGGGATTGCAGGAGGCGCTGCACTCGTGGGACATCCGTGAGGTCTCCGACGCCAGCCCCTGGCGCCCCATCATCTATCCCTTCAAGGCCGTCATTCCCATCGCCCTGCTCCTGCTCATGATCCAGGGCGTGTCGGAGTTCCTCAAGAGCGCTCACGCAGCGCGCACGGGCAGGCCGCTATGAGCGATCAGCTGCTCGGGCTGGTGCTCCTCGGCGCGCTGCTGTGCGGTATCTTCGTCGGTTTCCCGATCGCCTTCACGCTCATCGTCCTGTCCGTCGTCTTTGGCTACATCGGGTTCGGCGACACGGTCTTCTACCTGATGGTCTTCCAGACCATCGGGCTCATGAAGGAAGAGACCCTGGCCGCCGTGCCACTGTTCATCTTCATGGGGCACGTGCTGGAGCAGGCCGGGCTGATGGAACGCCTGTTCAAGTCGTTCCAGCTGATCCTCGCGCCGGTGCGCGGCTCGCTCTACCTCGGCGTCCTTTTGACCGCCACTCTGTTCGCGACGGCAACCGGCATCATCGGCGCCTCGGTCACGGTGATGGGGATGATGGCGGCGCCGGCCATGATCCGGGCCGGCTACGATCCGAAGCTCTCGGCCGGTACGATCGCCGCCGGCGGCACGCTCGGCATCCTGATCCCGCCGAGCGTGATGCTCGTGGTCATGGCCCCGATCGTGGGGGTTTCGATCGTCAAGCTGTTCGCCGCCGCCCTTTTTCCCGGGTTGATTCTCGCCTTCCTGTACATCGCCTACACGATGATCAGGAGCCACGTCGATCCCAGCCTTGGTCCGCCGCTGCCGCGGGATCAGTGGGCCACGTCGCTGGGACAGATCGTCCTCGAGTTCGCTTCGGGCATCGTGCCGCTGGCGGTGGTCGTCTTCGCAGCCTTGGGGAGCATCATTCTCGGCCTTGCGACCCCGACCGAGGCAGCCGCCATGGGTGCGACCGGCGCGGTCCTGCTGATGATCGGCTACGGGCGCTTCTCCCTGCAAAGACTCAAGGACGCATGTCTCAGCACGCTCGTGACCTCGAGCCTCGTCCTCTTCCTCGCCGTCGCCTCCAACATCTACGGCGCCGTGTTTACGCGCCTTGGCACCAGCACGATGATCGCCGAAGGGCTGGTCGCGCTCGGCCTGCCGCCGACCGCGTTGCTGTTGCTGCTGATGGGGGTCATCTTCCTTCTCGGCTGGCCGCTCGAATGGCCCGCCATCGTCTTCATCTTCCTGCCGATCTTCCTGCCGGTGGTCGAGGCGATGGAGATCGATCTTTTGTGGTTCAGCACGCTCGTCGCCGTCAATCTGCAGACCGCCTTCCTGTCCCCGCCGGTGGCGATGGCGGCCTACTATCTCCGGGCCGTCGCACCGACGTGGGAACTCAGCTGGATCTATCGGGGCATGGCGGACTTCATGGGCCTGCAGGTGATCGGGCTCGTCCTGGTGTTCATGTTTCCTCAGATCGCGCTTTGGCTTCCCGAAAAGCTGTTTGGGAATTGAACGGGCGCCCGTCTCGGCGATCCTTGGTCGGCCGGGGCGAGCGGGGCTATGTTCGAACCGCCGCGTCGTCGACTAGGGAAGCACAATGCCGAGACCGGAAATCCTGATCGCGCCTTCGATCCTCTCGGCCGATTTTTCCAGGCTCGGGGAGGAGGTGCGGGCGGTCGACCGGGCCGGGGCCGACTGGATCCATCTCGACGTCATGGACGGTCATTTCGTGCCCAACATCAGCTTCGGCCCGGAGGTGGTCAACGCGATCCGGCCGCACAGCGCGAAGCCGTTCGATGTCCACCTCATGATCGCGCCGGCCGACCCTTACCTCGCGGCGTTCGCGGGGGCGGGGGCGGACCTCATCACCGTGCACGCCGAGGCGGGGCCGCATCTCGACCGCTCGCTGCAGGCGATCCGGGCGCTCGGCAAGCGGGCCGGGGTCTCGCTCTGCCCCGCCACGCCCGAGAGCGCCGTCGAGCATGTCCTGGACCGGCTCGATCTGATCCTGGTGATGACGGTCAACCCCGGCTTCGGCGGCCAGGCGTTCATCCCCGCCATGTACGAAAAGATCCGGCGCCTGCGAGCGATGATCGGCGATCGCCCGATCCGCATCGAGGTCGACGGCGGGATCAATCACGAGACCGCGCCCCTGGTGGTCGCGGCCGGCGCGGATGTCCTGGTCGCGGGCTCGGCGATCTTCGGCGAGGCCGACTACGCCCGCGCGATCGCGGCGCTGCGTGGGCGCACGGCCGCGGCCTGACTCCGCGTCCAGGGGCGGAGTCAGGTGCCCCAAGCGCCGGAGCCTCTTCCACAGGATCAGCAGCGCGAAAGCGTAGGCTCGATCACTCGCTAACCAATCAGCGAATCGCGATCGCCGGACCGTGATCTGCGAGACGCAGGAACAGCCCGGAAGCTGGAGCGTCACAGGCAGGCATTGTAGAATGTCGGCGGTGCCAGCGTCGGAAGGAGAGCGCCATGCTGTTGACCGGGTTCGAGAGCTACGGCGGGCGTTCGCTCAATCCAGCCGAGCAGGTCGTGAAGCGGCTCGATGGCGCCGAGATCCGCGGCGTCCGGGTGAACGGATACACGCTGCCCGTGGACTACCGCGAGCTCGGCCCGCGCGTCGAGCAACTGATCCGGGAGGTCCGGCCGCGCGCCGTGATCTGCCTCGGTCTGTGGCCCGGGACGCCGATGCTGCGGCTCGAGCGGATCGCGGTCAACATCGCGGACTTCGAGATTCCGGACAATGTCGGGCACATGACCCGCGGCCCGGTGATCGAGGGCGGTGCGGATGCCTATCCGAGCACTTTGCCGATCCATGCGATCCAGGACCGGCTGCTCGAGGCGGGCATCCCGGCGCGCCTCTCGGCGAGCGCCGGCACGTTCCTGTGCAACGCGCTCATGTACTATGCGCTGCGCGGGTGCGCCGAGCATGCGCGGGCGGCGCCCTGCGGCTTCATCCATCTGTCCTATGTGCCCGAGCAGGTGAGCGCGCTGATCCTGCAGATGCGCGAATGGGCCAAGGTCGAGCTGCACCAGCGCGCCGATCTCGCATCGATGGCGCTGGAGATGCAGGTCGAGGCCATCCGCCTCGCGATCGAGACTACGCTCGAGGCGACCTCCGGCTGATGGCCGGGCCGATCCTCGAGTTGCGCCACGTCTGCAAGCGATTCGGCGTCACGGTCCCGGCCGACGACGTGTCGCTGGCGATCGAGCCCGGCGAGTTCTTCACCTTCCTCGGCCCGAGCGGGTCCGGCAAGTCGACGCTGCTCCGGATCATCGCCGGTCTCGAGCGCGCCGATGCCGGCCAGGTGCTGCTGCGCGGGCACGACGTCGGCGATGTGCCGCCCTGGCGGCGCCATCTCGGGATGGTGTTCCAGCAATACGCCAATTTTCCCCACATGGACGTCGCCCGGAATGTGGCCTATGGCCTGCGTCGCCGGGGCCTCGGCAAGCCCGAGACCCGGGCCCGGGTGGCGGAGCTGCTCGACCTGGTCGGGCTCGCGGGCTTCGAGGACCGCCGGGTCACCCAGCTCTCGGGCGGCGAGCAGCAGCGGGTGGCGATCGCCCGCGCGCTCGCCCCGCGCCCGGAGCTCCTCCTGCTCGACGAGCCGCTCGCCGCGCTCGACGAGAAGATCCGCCGCGAGATGCAGGGCGAGCTGACCAAGATCCAGGAGGCGACCGGCACCACCTTCGTCTACGTGACGCACGACCAGGAGGAGGCGCTCACCATGAGCGATCGGATCGCGGTGCTGAACCGCGGCCGCTGCGTGCAGGTGGATGAGCCGGAGTGTATTTTCAGAATCCCGCGCACCCGCTTCGTCGCCGGCTTCTTTCGTGGCTGCAACGTGCTCGACGCCCGCATCGAGCGCGACGACGGCGGCCCCGCCCTGGTCCTCGCCGGCCACAGGCTCCGCCTGCGAGAAAGCGAGGCGCCTGCCGGGCCAAAGGCCGTGGCCGTTCGCGGCGAGAGCCTGCTGCTCGGCGAGGCGGCGGGAGAGGCCGATCTCCTCCTGTCCGCCCGACTGGAGAAAATCACCTATCGCGGCGTCTATCGCGACTACCGCCTGCGTCTCGACGACGGCCAGGAACTCTCCGCGACGCTCACCCAGCGGCTCCGACTCGCCGAGGGCTCGTACATCCAGGTCGGCATCCGCGCCGACGAGATCGTGCTGCTGGAGGAGGACTGACCGGGCTGCGTCGCTAACGCTCGGCAAGCGCGAGCTTGGCGCCGAGCGCGGCAAACGCGCCGGCAAAGGTACGACGCATCCACATCAGCACCCGCGGGCGCGAGATCACGTGGTTGCGGACCGCGGCGGCGAACATCCCGTAGCCGACGAAGACGATGAATGTAAGGAACATGAAGACCGCGCTCAGCTCGAGCATGCGCGCGAGCGGATGCGGCTCGCCGGCGGTCACGAACTGCGGCAGGAACGCGAGAAAGAAAATCGAGAGCTTCGGATTGAGGATGTTGATCAGGATCGCGGCGACGATCACCTGGGTCGCCGAGCGCGGGCCGTTTTCCTTTACTTCCACGCTCAGCGCGCCGCGCTCGCGAAGCGTGCTCCAGGCCATGTAGAGCAGGTACGCCACGCCCAGATATTTCAGGATCTGGAAGGCAAGCGCGCTGGTGTGCAGGAGCGCCGCGAGCCCCATGATCGCCGCCGCCATGTGCGGGACGATGCCGAGCGTGCATCCGAACGCAGCGATGACGCTCGCCCGCGACCCTCGCGCGAGGCCGGCCGCCAGCGTGAACAGAACCCCGGCGCCGGGCGCGACGACGACGATCAGCGACGTCACCAGAAATTCGATGCTCACAAAGGCCTCCCCTCGGCGGCTGTCTTTTTTCCCACATTCGCCCGATGGCACGCATCGCTCAAGCTTCTTTTGGAACCTCGAATCACGCACGCATACCGAAAACGCCATTACGGCTGATGTGGAATGTTCTTATCATTGTACGATAAATTATACGTACTCGTAGCTCTTGTCACTCGGGCGAGTAGGAATAGCTAGATCGAATGTTTCAACCATGATGTTGTCCCATGGACGCCGCTTGTAAAGTCGCAACGTCAGGTCAAAGCTCTCCTCTTCCGGTTCCGGAAAGACCTTACAGCGATACCAGAGCACAAGGTATTCTCCATAATCAGCATTCGTATTTCGCATATACGCTCGAAGCTGATCCGTTATGCCGTGTTCTAGATAAGGAGAATGCGCGTTCTTACCTTCCACGCGTACGTTGACAATTCTACCGTCGGCGCGTGACGCCAAAGCACGGAGGTCGAGTGAACCCGCCCCGGCCTGGCTTTCCTTCAGCAGCTGATAGCCCGCGAGCAGAGACTGGTCTTGCAGAAATGCGGCAACACCCGACATCGCCTCGGGTTCTCTCTTTGGGACAATACGTTGAGGCGCATCCGTAGCCCTCTGTCGGTCCCAGAACAGATTGTAACTGTTCGTGTCGCGGATAGTGCGGCCCGCGTGGCGGAGCGACTCCAGAAATACACCCAGGAACTCTGCTGCAGATTGGTAAGTCGTTCCGTGAATAAAATTAAATCGTCTCGCCCAATCCAACAGACTAAGAGGAACATAAAGCGGCTCGGTAATGATAGTTTCGCACGCATCATCGCCCCCAATATCGTCATCAACCATAAGAACTAGCTGCAACCGATCCGGATTCCATGACAACAGTATTTGGTAGCGGCTCTTTACCAGCCTATTTCCTTCCTAGCCGCATACTGATTGCGGCGCAAAGTCACGTATCCATCATCAATGACCATCTGAATTTGGTACTCGGGCGAAAGTAAGGAGAAGAGTTCGCCCTGAGTATGCGGAAAGGCTCTGACATGAAAGGTGAACTTGTTCGTGAGCAAAGCCGAAACGGACATTCCTGCGAGTTTATCGGCAAACCTCACAACGACATCTTCATGAGCGTATGTTGGCATCAGGTACGCCCTCGCGGCTTCGATCCGGAACTCGTGACAGTTGGTGTATGCGCGACCGTGATCCTGTCCCGTGCATAGCCTCTTTGACTGCCCGACTCAGAGGAGTGTAGGTACGATGGTGGCTCACTGTCCATGCCGTCGTTCGGGCAGCGCTCGTCGCTTGCGGTAACGCATGCTTCGCTACGTGTCGTAAGCAGCCTAACGATCGTGGAATCGCACCAGGACACCCCAAACGGCACGTTCTGGCTACTCTGAGATATGCGACGCGCAAACAATTCGCCCGAAGCGCCCGCCGGAAGCAGACATGCCCCAGATGAGAGCAAAGATGGGCCATGACCAGCCCCGGTCCAGGCCGCGCGAGGCTTTCGGGATTACCAATAGCAGGGGCGCCGGGTCAGGCGGTGCGGCGGCGCCAGTCGATCAGCGCGACCAGGGCGATCAGGGCGAGCGTGATGACGATGATCAGGGTCATGAGCGCGAACAGGTGCGGGCTGAGGCCGACCTGCTGGTACTGGGACCAGAGATAGGTCTGCACCGTGTTGCGCCCGCCCTGGACGACCGAAGTCCGGATCGTCTCGTTGAACGAGATGATCAGCGAGAAGACGGCGGCGCCGACGACACCCTGGCGGATCTGGGGCAGCTCGACCTCGAGGAAGGCGCGCACGCGGTTCGCGCCCGACATGTACGCGGCCTCGAGATACACCTGATCGAAGCTCGCCATCACGGTCAGGACGATCAGGAAGGCAAACGGCAGCGCCCAGAGCACGTGGACCGCGGTGATGGTGAGCAGAGACGGCTTTATCCCCAGGATCTGGAACAAAAGGCCGGTGGCGAGGCCCATGGAGATGCCCGGCACGAACAAGGGGAGGAGCATGATCGCGATGATCAGCCGGGGCATGCGCCAGGTCCGGACCGCCTCGGCGGCGAGCAGCGCAAGGGCTGGCGCGATCAGGGCGACCAGCAGGCCCACGGCGAGCGAGGTGCGGAGCGCGCGCATCAGGCGCTCGTCATGGAAAATCGCGGCATAGTTGCGGAAAAAGCCGGCCGTGGCGGCGCCCTCGAAGGAGTGGATCGCGGGCGGGACGAGCGGCGCGTAGAGGAACAGGAGCACAAGGCCGAGCCCCGCCCAGATCAGGGCGCTCGTCGCGCGCGAGGCGGTGGCGGCACGCGGCATCAGGCCCGGCCCATGATCTTGCCGAGCAGCAGGCGGATGTCGAACAGGCGGTACCAGACGATCAGGAGCGCCAGCATCAGGCCGGTCGCGACCGTGGAGATCGCGGCGGCCAGCGGATAGTTGAGCACATCCAAAGCGCTCGCGACCGCGTTGCCGAGAAGCTGATAGCCGGTGCCGCCGAGGATCAGCGAGACCGCCACCTCGCCGAACGACCCGACAAAGCCGAAGATCGCCGCCGCGAACACGCCGGGCAGGGAGAGCGGGAAGGTCACCCGCCGGAAGGTGGCAAGAGGCGGCTCGCCCAGCATCCAGCTCGCCTCCAGGAGGCGTCGATCGACGCCCGAGAGCGAGAGCCAGATCGGGAAGATCATGAAGGGCATGTACGCCGTGACGAGGCCGAGATAGACCGCGAAGTCGGAGAACAGCAGCCAGTCGAGCGGCTGGTCGATCAGGCCGAGGCGGATGAGCGCGGCGTTGACGAAACCGGTGCGGCTCAGGATGTCCGCCCAGGCGAAGGTGCGGACGATGTAGTTGACCAGGAACGGCACGGCGAACAGGAACAGGAACGCGCGGGTGAGCTCGGCCCGGACCCGAAGGGTGATCACATAGGCGATCGGATAGGCGATCAGCAGCATGATCGCGGTTGAGGCGAACGCCACGCGGAAGCTCCGCTCGAGTACCTCGAGGCGGACGCCCGTGAGGAACAGCCGGTAGGAATCGAGCGTGAAGGCGGGGCTGATCCAGAAGCCCTTCTTCTCGAACACGCTGATCGCCAGCGTGATCAGAAGCGGCCCGAGGATCAGCCCGGCGATCAGGAGCAGCGGCAGCCCGAGGACGAGCAGGTGCGAGAGCCGGACCCGGCCCGGCAACCGCATCGAGGGAAAACCGGGAAAAACCGGGCTCAGGCGGCCTTGAAGCGCTGCCACTCCTCCTCGTAGACGTCGACGTGGGTCGGCCAGCGGTTCTGCCAGGTGCCGCCCTGCTCGAATTTGCGCTGGACGCCGTCGGTGATCTCGGCAACCCGTGCCGCCTCCTCGGCGCTGAATTCATCGGGGTGCGCCTTGGCGTAGCCGGGAGCGGCCGGGTTGGTCATGTAGCCGCGCAAGAGCGTGATCTTGGCGCCGTACCAGGGGCCCAGCATGAAGTCGAGCAGCGCGTAAGTGTCCGCGAGCTCCGCCTCGCTGCGCTCGGGATTGTCGACCACATAGGCGCCCATCGCCCAGAGCAGATAGCCTTCCTTGGGCGCCGCGTAGACCACGTCGTGGCCCTGGTCTCTCGCGACGAACACCATGGGCTCCCAGCAGTCGATCACGTGGACCTCCTTGCTGGTGATCAGATTGACCGCCTGCTCGAAGCTCGACCAGACGACTCGGAATTGCCCGGCCTTCTTTTTCTCGATCATGAAGTCGATGACGGTCTTGACCTCCTCGGGCGCCATGTCGGCCGGATCCTCGATCTCGGCCTGCCCGGAGTGTTTCAGGAACAGCGCGGTCTTCTGGCCGGCGGTCGTGTAGTTGTCCTCCAGCGCGACGAAGCCCTTGAACTTCGGATCGAACAGCGCGGCGTACGAATCGAGCTCGCCGGTCTCCTGCGGCAGATAGGCGAAGGAATCGCCCTGCAGCACGGTCGGCACGCCGTAGATCTTGTCCTCGTAGCCGATGAACTGGAACCCGGGCGTGGCCGGCGCAAGGTATTGCTCGATGTAGCTGTTGCCCTGCCAGTTGGGCAGCCGCCCCGTGTCCAGCTCGAGGATCAGATCGTTGTCGACCAGGGGTTTCTGCATGCCGCCGACGATGTTGATCACATCGAACGTGCTCTGGCCGCCGCCCGCGATCAGCTGGTTGACGACGGCCGAGGGCGCGTTACCGATCGAGACCAGGTTGACCTCGTTGCCGGTCGCCTGCTCGAAGCGAGACCAGTCGCCGCCGGGATCGCCGACGCCGACATCGGCGATCGTGAGCGTCCGGCCGGCCGCGAGCGCCTGCGGGATCAGCAGCCCGTGTCGCCCGGCGAGTCCGGCGCCGATGCCGAGAGCGGCGCCCGCTCGCAGCACCTGCCGCCGAGACAAAGGTGGCACTCTTCGGTTCTCGTTCATGACGCACTCCCTGATGTTCGGGCCGGTTGGGGCCGCGGTCTGGTTGGGCTGGCCACCGCTCGAAGCCGTCCAAAGAAATGGTTGGCCGCGACCTCGTGCCAGCGCTCGGTGATCCTGCGGCGGCGGCGGGCGCTTCGCAACAGATTCGCTGCATGACATGCCTCTTTGGCGTTGGCCTCAGAACATGACGGCTCCGCCGTTCGGGCTGAGGCACTGGCCGGTCATGAAGGTCGCGCCGGACCCGGCGAGAAAGACGGCGGCGCTCGCGATCTCCTCGGGCCGGCCGATCCGGCCAAGCGGGTTCTGCGCTTCCTTCGCGAGGGTCTCGGGCGACGTGAACTCCGCTCCCAGCATGGGCGTGTCCGTCGGGCCCGGGGCGAGGGCGTTGACCAGAATGTGCGGTGCGAACTCGCGCGCCCAGGAGCGCGTCATCGCGAGCACGCCGCCCTTGGAGGCGCAGTAGATCGAGCAGCTCTCGCGCCCGAGATAGGCAAGCTCCGAAGCGATGTTGATGACCCGGCCTCCGCCTTGCCGGACCATGACCCGAAGCGCCTCGCGGCCGACCAGGAAGACGCCGCGGAGATTGACGCCGATCAGCCGGTCGAAGTCCGCCGCCGTGGTCTCGAGAAGCGGCTTCTCGATCAGGATGCCCGCATTGTTGACCAGGATGTCGAGGCCGCCGAGGCGGGCGACGACGGTCTCCATCATAGCCAGCACCTGGCTTTCGTCGGTCACGTCGGCCTGCACGGCGAACGCCTGGCCCCGCTGTCCTGCAATCTCGGCGACCACCGCTTCGGTCGTCTCCGGCGGCGCCCGATCCGCCAGCGCAACCTCCGCGCCCTCCGCCGCGAACGCCGCGGCGATCGCCCGCCCGATACCGCTCGCCCCGCCGGTCACAAGAGCGCGCTTGCCCGGAAGTGTCCCCGTCACGTCATCACCTCGCCGCGGTCGACGTTGTAGGCCTGCCCGGTCACGCTCGCGGCATGCTCGGATGCCAGGAAGAGATAGAGCCCGGCCACGTCCTCCGGCTCCATGAGGCCGGGCAAGGCCTGGGCCGACAGGATGTCGCCCAGCATATCGTCCTCGCTCGCGCCGGCGCGCGCCGAGACCTCCTTCAGCGAGCGCAGCGCGGCACGCGTCCTGACCCAGCCCGGGCAGACGGCGTTGACGCGGATGCCCTTGGGCCCGAGCTCCTTCGCAAGCGTGCGCATGAAGCCGATGTTGGCGTGCTTGGACGCGACATAGGCGGAGAACCCGGCGGCCCCGGTCTTGCCCCAGACGGACGAGGTCAGGACGATGCTGCCGCCCGGCCCCATCAGCGGCACGGCCTCGCGGGTCACGTACCAGGTGCCGACGACGTTGATCTCGATGATGCGCACGAACGCCCGATCGATCTCTTCACCCGGCTCCAGAATCGGCGTGATCAGCTCGAGACCCGCGTTGTTCACCAGGACGTCCAGCCGGCCGAGCCCGTCGACCGCTCGCCGTACGGCCTGCCGCTGGCTGATGTCGCAGGGAAGCGCCTCGACCGGCCGGCCGCTTTCCGCCCTGATCCGGGCTGCCGCATCATGGATGTCGTCGGTGCTGGAGATAATTGCGAGCTCGGCCCCGGCTGTGGCGAACGCGCGCGCCACCGCGAAGCCGATGCCATGGCTGGCGCCGGTCACGAGCACGCGCCTGCCGGTGAAATCCAGGCCGCTCATCATCCCTCCCGCTCAGGATGCCGCCGCGAGCTCGGCGGCCTCGGTACGCTCCTCCTCGGCCCGTATCAGTGAGAGCACCTCATGCCGGAGCTTGCGAAAGGCCGGAGTCTCCTGGATATCGAGCGTGCGCTCGGCCGGGAGCTCGGCGCCGACCCGAAGATCGCGCAGCACGCGGGCCGGTCGCGCCGAGAACACGATGATCCGGTCCGCCAGGAAGACCGCCTCGTCGACGTCGTGGGTGACGAAGATCACCGTCTTGCGCTCCGCCTTCTGCAGCTCGAGGAGCTGCTGCTGCAGGCGCTCGCGGGTCAGGGCATCGAGCGCGCCGAAGGGCTCGTCCATCAGGAGGACCAGCGGGTCGGCGGCGAGCGTGCGGGCGATCGCCACGCGCTGGCGCATGCCGCCCGAGATCCGGTTGACGTAGAAGTCCGCAAACGGCGTGAGCTTGACCAGCTCGAGATAGCGGCGCGCGATCCGCTCCTTGTCGGCCGCGGACACGTCGCGCCGATACTTCAGGCCGAAGCGGACATTGCCGAGCACCGTGAGCCAGGGGAAGGACGAGTAGGACTGAAACACCATGCCCTTCTCGCGGCTCGGCCCAGCGATTTCCCGACCTTGCAGCGTGATGGCGCCGGCGCTCGGGGTCTCGAGGCCGCCGACCATGCGCATCACCGTGGTCTTGCCGCAGCCAGACGGCCCGACGAAGACCACGAACTCGCCCTCGGCGATCCCGAGCGAGAGTGGCAGGACGACCTCGATCGTGCCGCCGCGCGGGTCGCGGAACGACTTCGTGACGCCATGGAACTCGATGAAACGGTCCGTCGGCATGGTCTTCCAGCGCTCAGCCGAGATAACGGAACGCGCGGCGATGGCCGGCGCGGATGAGCTGATCGGAAACGAGGCCGATGATGCCGATGGTCAGGATCCCGGCGAACACCTCGGGCGTCTTCCCATAGCGTCGCGCCGTCCACAGCTCGTAGCCGATGCCCGAGTTGGAAGCGACGATCTCCGCGATCAGCAGGTAGGTCCAGCACCAGCCGAGCGTGATCCTCAGGCTGTCGACCATGTTCGGCAGCATGGCCCGGAACAGCACGTCCTTCATCAGCGCCCGGTCCGCGGCCCCGAGCGTCCGTCCGGTCTCGATGAACTCCTTGGGCACGCGGTGCGCGTCGTCGGCGATCAGCAGCACCAGCTGGAAGAAGGTGCCGATCCACAGAAGCGCGACCTTCGAGCCCTCGTCGATGCCGAACCATATCAGCGTGAGCGGCACCAGCGCCGGCACCGGCAGGTAGCGGACGAAGTCGATCAAGGGCTCGGAGAAGGCACCCACGGCCCGGTAGCTGCTCATCAGGACGCCGAGCGGGATGGCGATCGCCGCGGCCAGCCCGAACGCCACCCAGACCCGGCCGATGCTGATGCCGATGTCCAGGTGGTAGTCATTCTGGAACAGGCCCCACCAAGCCTCGACCACCGCCAGCGGCGACGGCAGGAACTGAGGCTGGACGAACTCGAGCTCGGTCGCCACCAGCCAGCCGGCGATGACGATGACAAAGGCAAGGATGCCGACCCAGACCTCGACGTCGGATCGGGTCCGCGCCCGGAACCGGAACAGGTCACGCCACGGGCTGGCCGGGCGCGGCGCCGCGGGCGGAGCGGCGCCCGCTCCAGCCCCGGCTTCGGCCGCCGCCCGCTTGCTGGCGGTCGCGACCGGATCGCGCACATCCGGCCCGACGGCCCGCACCGTGCCCGCCCGGTCGAGACCCCGGCTCACCGCCCGGCGCCTCGAGCTATGGCTCGCCGCTCACTCCCAGTCCTTCTCCACCTGGGAGAAGATCTCGGTGGTGATGTGGTCTTCCGGTAGGAGCTCGACGTCGGAGGAGCCGAAATCCAGGTTGAGCTCCATCGTCTG
>Ga0299907_10000884_pt1 | contig 15993 bp, 15 predicted proteins | sample RVTome_16_FD_198680 | JGI IMG/M metagenome (GOLD analysis project Ga0299907, IMG submission 198680) | Soil microbial communities from uranium-contaminated site in the Upper Colorado River Basin, Wyoming, United States - RVT152D67 (version 2) ...
TGAGCTGGAACCAGGGGCAGGACCTGCGCCAGGCGCTGATCACGATCGCCGTGTCCGTGATCATGGCCGACCAGATCATCGCCCACTTCCCGAGGACCGGCGTCTTCGAGGTCGGTGGAGGGAACGCGGTGAGCATGACCTGGCCGGGGTGGACGGACCGCTTCGTCGACCTGCGGATCTGGGGCGTGGAGTACTCCGTCGCCCGCCTCGTCATGCTCGCGATCGGAGTGACCGTGGGGATCCTGCTCTGGGCGTGGCTCTACCGGACGAAGACGGGGATGGTGATCCGCGCCGGCGTCGACGACCGGCAGATGACCTCGGCGCTGGGCATCAACATCCAGAAGACGTTCGCGATCGCCTTCGTCGTGGGTGCCGCGCTCGCGGGGATCGGCGCCGCGGTCGGGACGTCGCAGGGCAACGTGGCGTCCGGCCAGGACGTGCAGTGGCTCCTGAACTCGCTCGTCGTGGTCATCATCGGCGGCATGGGGTCGCTCCTGGGCGCGGCCGCCGGCTCGCTCCTGTACGCGATCGTGCTGACGTTCTCCGCCGCGTACCTGCCGGTGATCGGCGACGAGTGCTGCACGCAGTTCTCGATCGTCCTCACGTTTGCCCTGCTCGCGATCGTTCTCGCGTTCCGGCCGCAGGGGCTCTTCGGGAGAGCAGCGTGAGCAGAGTGATCAGGTCGCTCACGCCGAAGACGGCGGTCGAGCGCGTGATCGGCGTCGCGGTGCTCGCGCTCGTCGCGCTCGGCCCGGCGATCTTCAACGACTACTGGGTCTCGAGCATCCTCACGCAGACGTTCTTCTTCGGCATCGCCGCGGCGAGCCTCGTCTTCCTCTACGCGTACGGCGGGATGATCTCCCTCGCCCAGACCGCGCTCATGGGCATCTGCGCGTACCTGCTCGGGAACATGGTCACGCAGGGCGGCGTGGGAGGCCAGACCAAGGGCCTCACACTGGGTTGGGACCCGACCCTCGCGCTCGTCCTGGCGATCGTGGGGACCACGATCATCGGCCTTGTCTTCGGAGCGATCGCCGCGCGGAGCATCGGCATCTACTTCCTCATGCTCACGCTCACCTACGCGGTGATCGCGAACTACTTCTTCGGCCAGGTGACGCAGTTCGGCGGCTTCTCGCCGATCGCCGGGATCAACCAGTACACGCCGTCATTCGTCGGCGACGTGATCGGCCACCCGGACAAGCTCTACTACATCGCCCTCGGTGCGTCCGTGGTCGTGTACGTCCTGCTGCGCTACGTCGTGCGGACGCCGTTCGGGCTCTCGCTCCAGGGCGTACGCGACGACCCGGTGCGCATGGCCTCCCTCGGCTACAACGTCGCGCTCCACCGGACGATCGCCTTCGGCTTCGCCGCGTTCGTCGCCTCGCTCGCAGGCGTCCTGCTCGTGTGGTGGGACGGTCAGATCGCGCCGGGCAACATCGGCATCGGGGCGACCATCGAGCTCCTCGTCATGTGCGTGATCGGCGGGCTGGCCCGGATCGAGGGGGCGTGGCTCGGCGCGTTCGCCTTCATCGTCATCAACAACTACGTTCGTGACGTGGAGCTCCCCGTCGTCGGCGGCAGCTTCAACACGATCATCGGGCTGATCTTTCTCGCCATCGTCATCGTGTCCCCAGACGGTCTGATGGGGCTCTGGGACCGGCTCTGGCGCGTGCGTGCCAGAGGAAGAGGTGGGACGCCGGACCCGGTCCCGTCGGTCCAGAGCGCGACGCCGGGGACGACCGCTCCGTGAAAGGGGGTTGAGCACCACGAACCACATGCGGTTACGCTCGTCCAACTATCTCGGCAGGCAGAAGGCACAAGGAGGGAACAGATGAAGAGAGTGCGTAGCTGGAAGCTGCTGCTTCCGCTCGCTGCGCTCGCCGCCGTCGGCCTGGTCACGGTCTCCGGCTCGCTTGCTGCCACAGGGCAGGGTCAGGCGGTCCGGGTCGCGATCATGACCGACTGCAAGGGCGCCTTCGCGTTCGGCTACGAGCTGGACATCGGCGGCGCGCAGGCGGCGCTCGGCCAGTACGCCGGGGGGACGCCGCGAAACAAGAAGAAGCCGTCGGCCGGCATGACGGGGATCAGGATTGGCAACACGCCGATCAACATCGTCGGGTACGGCTGCGGCGACGACACGGGCCCGACCGCGATCAAGGAGACGCGGCGGCTCATGGAGCAGCGGCGGGCGGACGTGATGATCGGCCCGTTGTCCGGTGACGAGGCCGTCTCGGTCGCGAACTATGCGAGGCCGCGCCCGCAGAAGACGTTCATCATCGGCACCGCGGGCTCGCAGGATCCGACACTGCAGATCGCGCCGAGGAACATGTTCCGCTACCACGGGGACGGCGCCCAGTGGAACGCGGGCCTCGGAGAGATCGTCTACAAGAAGCTGGACTGGCGCCGAGCGGCCATCATCATGGACGACTACAGCTTCGGCTGGACGTCCGCGGCCGGCATCATCGCCGACTTCTGCGCGATCGGCGGGCGGATCACGAAACGCGTATTCCCGCCGCTCAACACGACGGACTACGCACCGTTCATCCGTCAGCTTCCGCGCCCGAACGCCGTCGACGGCTACTTCTGGGTGGTCGGCGGAACCGGCACGGGGGCGAGCCTGAAGGCGTTCGAGCAGGCGTACGGCCGGCTCGACCCGGATCAGCACGCCGGGAACCTGTTCTTCGCGTTCCTGGGTGCCGATCGTGAGGTCGCGCCCAAGGTGGTCGGCTCGTACGTCGGCGGCTTCGGCACCGGGCCTGGCCTCAAGACGAGGCAGGCACGGGCGTACGAGGCCATCATGAAGAAGTTCTACCCCGACCTGCCGGCGGCAGACGGGTTCGTGCACAACTACTACAACGCCGCCTGGGCGCTCGTGCAGGGGCTCCAGAAGTCCGGAGGCCGGGTCGGCGCGGCGTTGCAGCGGGCACTGCCGAGGACGCTGAAGGGGCCGTACGAGGTCTCGGACAACGGGACGATCAGGCTCGACTCCCGTCGCCAGGCGATCCAGGACCAGTATCCGCTCCGCATCGTCCGGCAGGGCAACACGATCACGACTGCAGTCGTCGGCTACGTGCCGAACGTCGACCAGACGTTCGGCGGCCTCTTCAAGCCGTCGAGCCCGCCGCCCGGCCGCGCACAGCCGAGGTGCGTGCGGAGGCAGCTGCCGTGGCAGGGCAAGATTCGTGAAGTCCGCAACGGCAACATCACGAACACGATCATCCGGTAGGTGACGGAAGCTCCCACCGCCGTCGAGAACGCCGAGCCGGCCCTCCGCTTGCGGGGGGTCGGCCGGCGCTTCGGCGGGCTGCTCGCCGTGCACGACGTGGATCTCGACGTCCTGCACGGCGAGCGGCGGGCGATCCTGGGCCCCAACGGTGCGGGCAAGACGACGCTCTTCAACGTGATCTCCGGAGACCTCCACGCCTCTGCGGGCACCGTGGAGCTCTTCGGGGACGACGTCACGCTCGTCCCGTCGCGGAAACGGACGAAGCGTGGCCTCGCCCGGACGTACCAGCAGTCCCGCATGCTCCTCGGTCTCACCGTCGAGGACAGCATCTACCTCTCCATCCTCGGGGTCGGACGCGGCCATCTCCGGCCCGTCGTCCTCCCCCGCAAGGACGCCGCCGTTCGCGAGCGCGCGCGAGAGGCCGCGCGGCTTGCGGCGATCGACCACAAGCTCTCGGAGCTCGTCGGCAACCTCTCGCACGGCGAGCACCGCCAGGTCGCGGTCGCGATGGCGATCGCGTCGGAGCCTCGGCTCCTCATGCTGGACGAGCCCGCGTCCGGGCTCTCGCGCGGTGAGCGGCAGCTCGTGACCGCGCTCCTGCTCGGGCTCGACCGGGCCATCACGCTCGTTCTCATCGAGCACGACATGGACGTCGCGCTCCGCGTGGCCGACCAGGTGACGATGATGCACGAAGGGCGCGTGATCGTCGAGGGAACGCCGGACGAGATCCGCGCGAACGAGCTCGTCCACGACCTGTATCTCGGACGGCACCACTACGCCGACGATGAGTGACGCGCTGCTCGAGGTCTCAGGGCTCGACGCCTACTACGGGCGCGCGCACGTCCTCCACGACGTGGCGTTCACGATGGGCCAGGAGTCGATCGCCATCGTGGGTCGCAACGGCATGGGCAAGAGCACGCTGTGCGCGGCGATCATGGGCTTCGCGCCGCCGCGCTGCGACGGGTCCGTCACGTTCCAGGGTCGCCAGCTCCAGGGTCGCCCTTCGCACAGGATCGCGCGGGCGGGGATCGGCTACGTCCCGCAGGGCCGACGCCTGTTCCCGTCCCTGACCGTGAACGAGCACCTCAAGATCGCACGCCGGGACGCGGGTGGCGACGGGGATTGGACGATGGAGCGGGTCTACGACCTGTTCCCGCGGCTCGCCGAGCGGAAGCGCAACGGCGGCGCGGAGCTCTCGGGCGGGGAACAGCAGATGCTCGCCATCGGACGCGCGCTGCTCGGGAACCCGAAGCTCCTGATCATGGACGAGCCGTCCGAGGGCCTGGCTCCGAGGGTGATCGAGGTCCTCGTCGAGACGTTCCAGCGGCTCGAGCAGGGTGGCCTCGCGATCCTGCTCGTGGAGCAGAACCTGGGCGTTGCCACGTCGCTCGCGGAGCGGCAGCTCGTCATGGTCGGAGGCGAGATCGCGCTCGAGACGACGGCATCAACGCTGAGCGCGGACACCGAGATGCAGCGGCGCTTCCTCGGCGTGGAGCCCGTTGCCCGGGACGCGTCGTCGAACGAGAGCGACGACGCGTCGTGACGACGCGCGCGCTCGTGGCGGCCGCGATCGCCGCGGCCGGCGTGCTCCTGCTCCCGGGCTGCGGCGACGCCGGGGATCCACGCCCCGATCTCGTGTTCGTCTCGACGCGTGACGGCGACTACGCGCTCTATGCGATGAACGCGGACGGCGGGCGGCAGAAGCGGCTCTCGAGCGAGGAGGCGGACACGTCGTCGACGGGCGCGGTCTTCTTCCAGGTCGAGCCGGCCCTCTCGCCCGACGGACGCCGGATCGCATATGCGAGCAGGCGAGCCGGGAGCTTCGACATCTACGTCATGGACGTCGACGGCACCGGAGTGCGGAGGCTGACGACGACCAACGCCGACGACCGCGCGCCGAGCTTCTCGCCGGACGGCACGTTGATCGTCTTCGCGCGCGGGGAGCCGGGCGATCTGTACGTCGTGGACACGGACGGCTCGAACCTGCGGAGGGTCACCCGTGACCTCGCCGAGGAGACCGAGCCCTCGTGGTCGCCGGACGGCAGCCGAATCGCATTCGTCCGCCGCACCCCCGGCACGGACGTACGCGAGCTCTGGCTCGTCCTGCCGGACGGGACGGGCCTGCGACGCGTCACGTCGCTGCGCGCGGCGAGCTACAGGCCGTCGTGGGCACCCGACGGCCGGCGGATCGCGTTCACGAGCAACGCGCGCGATTCGCGGTACGAGATCTACAGCATCGGCGTGGACGGGAGCGGCCTGCGGCGCGTCACGCGCTCCGACGAGGACGCACTCGATCCCGCGTGGTCCGTCGACGGGAGCGCGATCGCGTTCTCCCGCGGGGGAGCGATCGTCGTCGCCGACCTCGACGGCGACGAGGAGCGCCTCACCGACGGCGAGAACAACGACTCGAGCCCGGCCTGGAACCCGCGACCGCCGCCCGCGGACGGGTAGCAGCGACCGGCCGCTCAGAAGGTGCCGTAGCGCTCGTACGCCTCGAGCGGGAGCATCCCGTTGCGGACGGCAGCGCGGATCTCGCTCTCCGTCGAGACCTTGGACTCGGCCTCCGAGAGCACGTCCTCCGCGATCCCCGCCGGGACGACCACGACGCCGTCGTCGTCGCCGACGACCCAGTCGCGGGCTCGATCCGGACCCGTCCGGTCGTGATCGGCACCTGCGTCTCCTCGAGCGCCCAGCGCCAGGTCGAGTCCTCGGGCGTCACGAAGCGGCAGAACACGGGGAGGCCCTCGTCGAGGACGAAGCGCACGTCACGGCATCCTCCGTCGAGGACACAGCCGGCCACGCCGCGCGCCGCGAGCGAGGTGACGGAAAGCTCGCCGAGGTGGGCCGAGACGTCCTGGCCGCACGCGTAGACGGCCACGTGCCCGGCGGGCACCTCGCCGAGCATCCGCAACGCCGTCCGGATCGCCGCGTCGTAGTCCTCCGTCTCGGACGGCGCCCCGCACGGTGAACGCCTCGCCCGCCAGCCTCGTGCCCGGCGCGAGCGGCCGGATCGAGGGCGGAAGCGTCTGGTCGCGCAAGCCTCGCGCGTCGAGGACGTCTGCGAGCGCGGCCGTGTAGATCGCGGCGAAGCGCTCCCTCACGGCTCGGGGATCCCCAGGTCCTCCGGCGCGTCGGCGCCTCGGTCCTCGACGAGCTCGGGTGCCGTCTCGCGGAGTAGGCCCAGCACGAGCTCCGCCCGCCGGACCCGCTCGCGGCCGAGCTTCACGGCGAGGTCTTCGAGGTGGAGCCCGGCCGGGTAGATGTTCGGCGCGTTGCGGAGCCCGAGCTTCACGTAGAGCGGTGCCGCGAGGCGGATCATCTCCGGCACCTCGTAGAAGCGGACGAAGCCGCCCTGGTCGTCCGGGACCTCGACGTACACGTCGAGTGGCGCTGCGCACGCCTCGCGCAGCGCACCGAGGTCGCCCGGCGAGAGGTCGGTCGCGACGTTGAGTGTCGTCGCGCCAAGCTCCTCGAGCGCGTGAGCGGTCTCGGGGTTGGCGCAGGGGAGGAGGACGGAGGTCTTGAGCACGAGCCGGTCCGGGAGCTCCCCGCGCCGCTTCATCTCCCCGAGCCGCGCGAGCACTCCGAGATCGGCGACGAGGAACGAGCGGATGCCGAGCGACACGCCCCGCCGGACCTCGGCGACGCACCACTCCACTCCGGCCGCGCCACGCGCGACTCCGCCCACGGCCGCCGTCGCCGCCGACTGCCCGCCCGTGTCCCAGGCGCCGCGCGGCCCGAGGAAGAGCGAGACCTCGACGCCGTGCGCGGCACCGAGCGAGGCCAGCTCCCGGATTTCCGCGTCGGTGAGCATCATGACCCCGCTGCCTTGCGACACGCGGCGCACCGGCACCTCGCGCCTGCCCGCCTCGTCGAGCACCGCCTCGAGGACCCGCGGGCCCTCGACCGAAGGGATCTCGATCCGGTAGCGGAGGCCGTCCGCGAAGCGGCGCTCGCTCACAGGCCAACCGCGGTTGGCCTGTGAGCGTGGAGGGGTGCGGGGAACCGGAAGGTTCCCCGCGATCTCGAGAAGAAGGGGGGACACGGGGGAAACATGGTTTCGCCCGTGAACCCGAGCCGTCGGCGAGGGTTGCTCACACGCGGACTCTAGACATCTAGGCCCAGAAGGTCTCGAAGGCCTCGGGATCGCTCGGCAGGGCGAGGACCTCCTGGACGAGGCCGCACTCGATGCGAAAGAGGAGTACCTGGTCGAGCTCGAGCGTCCGCCCGCGACGTTCTCCGCGTGCCCGGTACAGCGCCGCGGCCCGCTCCTCGCTCGCGAGGACGTCGACGAGCTCCGACCCGTACGTGCCCCTCGTCTCCCTGGGAAGGCGCGCGAGGAACCGGAAGATCTCCTCTCGCCCGCGGTAGACCCCCGCCATCGCCCCACGTCCCGGAACGGTCCAGACCGCGTCCTCGGCGAACAGCCCGCGGAGGGCGAAGCCCTGCCTGCGCGCGAATGCGTCGAAGATCTGCCTCACGAGGACAGCGTTCTCAGTCGCGCCCACCGCTCTCCTTCTCCCAGCGCGCGATGAGGCCTTCGACATGGCGACGCTGCGCTGCGGTGAAGGGGATGTGCTCGAGCAGACGTCGCGCCTCGCCGGGGTCGTCCGCCTCGACCGCGGCCTCGAGATGCTCGCGGATCGGAGTCGGCTGCCGGAGCTGGCGCCGTAGCCAGCGGAGGAGGCTCACCGTCGCCTGGTCGGCCACGGCGTCACGCTACCGCGTCAGTCGACTTCCTTCTCCTGCGGCTCGTCGTCGGCGTCGGCCGGGTCCTGCTGCTCGCCACCCTCCTCGCGACCCTCCTCGTCGAGGCTGTACGCGCTGAGCCGCGACGTGAGCCCCTGCATCCAGCTCGTCTCGTCGGCCTCGTCGCCCGGCTCGGCGGTCGAGCCGTGTCGCTTCGGATCGGTCGGCGCCGACGCCGGACGCTGGCGAGGCGCGGACGGCGGTGTCGGCTCGTCGTCGCCGTGCCGCGTGTGCAGCGCGGTGCCGAGGTCGAGCGCCGGGGCGGAGGGGTACGACGGCAGCGTCGGGGTCTCCGGCTCACCCGGCGGCGGGCTCGGCTCGGGCTCGGCCGTCGCGATGGGCTCCAGTCGCCGCTCGGGGTCGACGATGTACTCCGGAAGCGGGCCGAGATCCTCTTCGTCCTCCTCGAGCGGGCTGGGTGCGGGCTCGGGAGGCGGGCTCGGCGCCCGCTCGGCCGCCTGGCTCGGATGGACCACGAAGTCGGGCAGCGGCTCGGCGTTCGGATCCACTACGGGCGCCGGCGGCGGAACGAGCTCGACCACGGCGCCGACCTGCGGTGGCTCCGGCTCGTCGGAAGGCTCGGCCTCGGCTGCCACCGGCGGTGCGGGCTCGGGCTCCGGCTCGTCGGAAGGCTCGGCCTCGGCTGCCACCGGCGGTGTGGGCTCCGGCTCGTCGGCCGGGGCCGCCGGGGGCCCCGGTTCGGAGATCGGCTCGAGCGGGGGAGCGGCTTCGGCGTGCGGCTCCGGTTCGGGCTCCAGCGTCACCTCGGGCTCGGCTGCGGGCGCCGGAGGTGGCGAGACCACTTCCTCCCAGGCGGCGGGCGCAGGGGGTGCCGGCGCCGTGGGCGGCTCGACGGGCTCCGACACGGGCTCGACGAGGAGCTCAGGAGCGCTCTCCACGACAACCTCGGATACGTCCTCGGCAGGCACAGCGGCCGGCTCGGGAGCGACGGGCTCCACCAGCGCCTCGACGGGAACCGGGGCGGGCACCTCGGGCTCCGGCGGGATGTCGGGGGCGAGCGGAGTCTCGACCTCGACGGCTTCGGGCGGAGGTGCAGGCGCGGCGACGATCTCGACGGTCGCCTCGGGCGCTTCCGCGGGCGGCTCCGCCACGGGCACGAGCAGTGTGAGCGCGGCGGCCTCGAGCTCGGGCTCCGAGGTCGGCGGCACCTCCACTTCCCACAGTGGCCGGCCAGCGACAGGGCGCTCGCGAAGCTCGCTCCGCTTGACCGCCCCGCTGGGGGACCTGGGCAGCTCCTCGATGAACTCGATCTCGCGCGGCACCTGCTGCTCGACGAGGGACTCGCCGACGAACTGACGCAGCTCGGCCTCGAGCTGCTCGGAGCTCTCGACGCCGGGCTCGAGGATCACGAACGCCCGAACGAAGTGCCCGCCTCGCTCGAGGTCCCGGATGCCCGCCACCGCCGTGTCGCGGACGACCTGGTGGGCGAGCAGGACTCGCTCGACCGCGTGCGGGCCGAACGTGCGGCCGCGGCTCGTGATCGTGTCCTCCGCCCTCGCGACGAACCAGAAGCTACCTTCCTCGTCCGCTACCGCGACGTCTCCGGTGAGGTACCAGTCGCCGCGGAACGCGTCTCTCGTCTCGTCGGGGGCGTCCCAGTAGCCGGCGAAGAGCGTCGGCGGACGATCGCGCACGGCGAGGTTGCCCTCGACGCCGTGCGGCAGCTCCGCCCCCTGGTCGTCGACGATCGCGACCTGGTGCCCGGGCAACGCCCTGCCCATGGAGTCCGGCGGCGTGTTGTCCTCGAGACCGTGGGCGACGACGACGTTGGTCTCCGCCTGTCCGTAGCCGTCCCGGATCGTGGTGCCCCACGCCTCCTCGAAGCGCCCGACGACGTCCGGGTCGAGGTAGTCGCCGGTGGAGACGAGCCGTCGCAGGCGGCGCGAGCGGTACCGGCCGAGCTCGCGGCGCCCGGCGAGCGCGCGGTACTCGGCGGGGGTCTGGCAGACGATGGTCACGTCGAAGCGATGGAGGAGCTCGAGCCGCTCGACCGGGTCGAACTGCCCGCCGTAGATCGCGACCTCGGCGCCGCGCGCCCACGCGCCGAAGACCGATGTGGACAGGGTCTGCAGCGAGCCCGGCTCCGCCGTGCACCAGATGACGTCGCCGGGGCCGGCGCCGAGCCAGTGCTCGGCCGCGAGGCGGGCGGTGTGGGTGGCGCCGTGGGTGTGCGCGACGGGCTTCGGGGGACCGGAGGTGCCCGCGGTCCAGGCGATGAAGGCGATGTCCCGCGCCGACGTGTCCTCGGTCGGCTGGTCGTCGACCTCGTCGGACGCCCGCCGCCGCCGTCCCTCGAACAGGTGATGGAAGTCGGGGGCGAACGACATGCGCGCGATCTCACCCTTCGAGTCGTCCGTGGCCACGAGGAGCGAAGCGCCGGTGGTCACGAAGCGGGACTCGAGGGCCGGCGCGGCGATGTCGGGTGGGCTCGGCACGACGATCGCACCGACCTTGACGCAGCCCAGCACGAGCTCGACCCAGTCCACGGTCGCGCCGGAGAGGACGAGCACGCGGTCACCGGGGCCGATGCCCTCATCGCGGAGGATGGAGGCCCAGCGGTTGGCGCCTTCGGCGAGCTCACGGAACGCCCGCGGCTCGATGATGCCGTCGGAGCCGACGAACGTCAGCGCTCGCCGCTTCGGGTCGCGCGCCAGCACGTCGACGACGTCCCGCGTGAAGTTGAAGCGGTCGGGGACGCGCCAGCGGCCGTCTCGGACCGCGGGCGCGAGCGCCAGCTCGAGCGGCGAGCTCTCGACGGCCTGGGAACGGCGGCGCCCGATGCGCAGCTTCTTCACGGCAACAGGCATTATCGACCGGTTTCGGCAGGAATCGAGGTTCGCTCAAGGCCCCTTTTGCGCCAAGCGGGAATCCGCCGGGGCGGATTCCCGCGGCGCGAGAACCCTGAAGGCGCCCGCTGCCGCGGGCGCGGCCGTTACCGCCCTCCGGGGGCGGCCAGCTTGGTCGGCGGCGTGGCTTGCGCCAAGCGGGAACCCTGAAGGCGCCCGCTGCCGCGGGCGCGGCCGCTGCCGCCCACTTGGGGCGGCCGGCTTGATCGGCGGCCTGCTTTGCGCCAAGCGGGAATCCGCAGGAGCGGATTCCCGCGGCGCGAGAACCCTGAAGGCGCCCCGCTGTCGCGGGCGCGGCGTTGCGGTTCCGCCGGGCGCCCTTGTTGTGCCAAGGGTGGAACCCGCCGAGCGGATTCCCGCCCGCGCGAGAACCCCTGAAGGCGCCCGCTGTCGCGGGCGCGGCGTGGCGGTTCCGCCGTCGCGCCCGGTGGCTCAGTCGTCGGCGAGCTCTGCCGCGAAGGGCGCGTCGCTCGAAAGGCGCTCCGGAAGCCGGAACCCACCCGCTTCCTCGAGGGCCGCGATCCGCGTCCTCGTGGGCGGATGCGTGTTGAACCAGCTCGCGAACTCCAGCATCCCGCCCCGGCTCGAATCGACGCGCTCGGTCGGGCTCTCGACCCACAGGTGGGCGGTGGACGCGTCGGCATAGCGCACCGTGGTCATGTCGAGCTCGAGCCGGCGGAGCGCGAGCGCCATCGCCTCCGGGTCGTTCAGGATCTCGGCCGCCCCGGCGTCTGCGAGGAGTTCGCGCCGGCGTGAGAGGCTCATCCGGAGCAGCAGGGCGGCGTACGGGGCGAGGATGAAGCCGACGATCGCGAGAACGGCGACCAGCGCTCCGCTCTTTCGAGATCGGCCGCCGTACGCGAGCGCGCGGAAGCCGAGGTCGGCGATCAGGACGATGACCCCCGCGAAGACGACCGCCATCGTCATCAGGTAGGTGTCGCGGTTGCGGATGTGCGCAACCTCGTGCGCGAGCACGGCCTCCAGCTCGCGTTTCGGCATCGTCTCCAGGAGCCCGGTCGTCACGCCGACGTAGCTCCGCTCGGGACGCAGGCCGGCCGCGAACGCGTTCGGCGCCGGATCCTCGACGACGCGAAGCTCGGGGGTGACGGGGAGCCCCGCGGCGATCGAGACGTTCTCGAGGACGCGCCGTAGCGGGCGGAGTTCGCCCGGGTCCGGCTCCCGTGCGTGGGTCATGCTTGCGACCATGCTCCGCGACCGGGCGAGCGCGAAGCCTGCGTAGAGGAGCGCGAAGACGAGCGCGGCCACGCCGAGCGAGAGGTCGAGCACGAGCCCGACGAGCCCGGCGAGGAGCAGCAGGAGGAGCGCGAAGCCGAGGACGACGATCGTGCTCCGGAGCCGGTTGGAGCGGATCTGCTCCTGGAGCGTCACGGACCGGGGTCGGCGACGGCGAACGAGACCTCGGGCACCTCGGTGTCACCCTGCGCCGAGAAGAAGTCGCGTGCCCGGAAGCCGAACGGCGCCGCGACGAGGAGCCACGGGATGCTCTGGATCGCGGTGTTGAAGCGCATGACCGTCGCGTTGTAGTAGCGGCGCGCGGCGCTGATCTTGTCCTCGGTGTCGGTCAGGTCCTCCTGCAGGCGCAGGAAGTTCTCCGACGCGCGCAGCTCCGGGTAGGCCTCGGCCACGGCGAACAGCCGGCCGAGCGCAGCGGTCAGGCCCTCGTTCGCCTCTGCGGCGGGGCCTGGCGACGCTGCCTGCTGGAGTGCCGCGCGTGCCCGCGTGACCTCCTCGAAGACGCCCCGCTCGTGGGCCGCGTACGCCCGCACCGCCTCGACGAGGTTCGGGATGAGGTCGGCGCGGCGCTTCAGCTGCACGTCGATGTTGGCCCAGCCCGTGTCCACCTCGTTCCGCAGCCGGACGAGCCGGTTGTAGCCGAGCACGAGGAGCACGACGAGGAGCGCGACGACGCCGAGCGCGATCCAGAGCCAGGTCATCGCCGCGGAACCTACTCGACCGCGAGCGCGGCGGCGATGGCGTGGCGTCCCCGCTCGAGCACCGGCTCGCCGTGCGAGACGAGGAGACGCTCGATCGGGAGCTCGAGCACCGGCAGGAGCGTCGCCGCGAGCGTCGCATGGGTCGTGCCCTGCGGCAGCCACGACTCGGGACACAGGCGCGCCCCGCCCTTGCCGTCGCCGAGGAGCGCGTCGCCTACGACGAGCGCCCCGTGCGCCGGGATCCAGTAGACGACCTCGGCCGCGCGCCCCGTGCGGAAGGCCTCGATCCCGCCGGGGAGCGGGTCGTCCGGCCCGAACGGGTCGGTGACGACTCCCGCCCTCCGCGCGATCGCCTGCTTCCCGCGGGCAGGGGCCCACACCCGAGCCGCATGCCGCTGCACCACGGCCGCCGTCGAGCGCGTATGCCAGAACACGGTCACGAGGACGTGCACAGGGCCGCCGTGCCGAGCGAGGTCTCTGTCGAGCGCCTCCCAGAACCGGTCGGCATCCTCGGGCGGGACGAGGGGATCGACGAGCACGATGCCGTCCTCCGTCTCGCAGTAGACGGATCCGACGTCCTCCTTCCACTCCTCGTGGTAACCGGTCCACCGCCAGAGCCCCGGCGCGATCCGGTTCACCTCCATGGCCGAACGGTACGGGAATCCGCTCACTCCAGGCACTCGTATCCTGTCCCTAGAACGAGAGGAGGAGCATGAGCGCACGACGCACGATCGCCGCGGTGGCTCTCGTCGCCGTCGCCCTCGCAGTGGCGGGCTGCGGCGGAGGCGACGAGGAGAGCGCCGACACGGAGGACCCGACGACCCTGCCTGCGCCGATACCGGCCGGAACGGCGCTCCAGGGAAGCGTCGGCCCGGGCTTCGAGATCAGCCTCGCGACCGAGGACGGCACCTCCGTCTCGAGCCTGTCGCCCGGCTCCTACGAGCTCGCGGTCGAGGACCTGTCCGACTTCCACAACTTCCACCTCACCGGGCCCGGGGTCGACGTCTCGACGAGCGTCGCGGAGGAGGGCACCGAGAGCTTCCAGGTCGAGCTCGAGGCGGGGTCCTACTCGTTCCAGTGCGACCCGCACGCGAGCCAGATGAACGGGAGCTTCGAGGTCTCCGGGTAGAGGCGCGCCTACCGTCATCGCCACCTCGCGCCGTGACGAGCACGGAGCCCGCCGCCGCCCGCATCGCCGCCACGCTCGGCGACTCCGCCTCCGTGCGCTGGTTCCGGGCGCCCGGCCGGGTCAACGTCGTCGGTGACCACACGGACTACAACGAGGGGTTCGTCCTCCCGCTCGCGATCGACCGCGACTGCCTGGTCGCAGCTCGACCCGCGTCCACCGTCCGCGTCCGCTCGCTCGATACGGCGGGAGCGGTCGACCTCCCGGCCGACGGGAGCGCGGGCCCGGCAGAGACCCAGCCGCCGTGGGGGCGCCTCGTCGCCGCCGTCGTCCGCGAGCTCGCGCGTCTCGGCCGACCGGCGGTCGGCATGGACGCGATCGTCGCGTCGGACGTCCCCCTCGGCGCCGGCCTCTCCTCGAGCGCGGCGTTCGAGGTCGCCTGCGCGACCGCGTTGGTGTCGCTCGCCGGCTGGGAGCCGAGCCCGCGTGAGCTGGCGCTCGCCTGTCGCGACGCCGAGGAGTCGGCCACCGGGGTCCCCTGCGGGGTCATGGATCAGCTCGCCTCCGTGTGCGGCCACCGCGACGCCGCGCTGCTGATCGACTGCAGGTCGCTCGACGTCCGGCCCGTTCTCCTCCCGGAGCAGCTCGCGCTCCTCGTGGTGCACTCGGGGATCCCGAGAACGCTGGGCGCGAGCGCGTACGCCGACAGGCGGCGGGCCTGTGAGGACCTGGCACGGACGCTCGGCCTGACGGCGCTTCGCGACGCGACGGCGAGCGACGTGGCCGGTGAGCCGCTGGGCCGGCACGTCGTGTCCGAGAACGCGCGCGTACTCGAGGCGGCGCAGGCCCTGGCCGAGGAGGATCTCGGCGCGCTCGGTCGGCTCCTCGTGGAGAGCCATGCGAGCCTGCGCGACGACTTCGAGGTCTCGACCCCCGAGCTCGACGTCCTCGTCGAGGAGCTCCTCGCAGCCGGCGCGCTCGGCGCCCGGCTCACGGGTGCCGGGTTCGGAGGGTGCGTCGTCGCGGCCTGCGAGTCGGGCTCCGAGCAGGCGGTCGCGGCGGCGGGGATCGCGCGCTACCGCCGCCGCACGAACCTCGCGGCCCGGGCCTTCGTCTGTCGTGCGGTCGACGGCGCCGCACCCGTCGAGGCTCCGCCCTAGGTCCGGTTGACATGCCACTCACGATCGACTTGACTCGGCGTCGGAAGCAGAACGATACGAGGAGGAGACATGTTCGAGACACTCGGACAACGTCGCCCCCGGCGCCCGTCGGGGACGATGCTCGTCGCCGCGCTCATCGCGGTCCTGGCAGTTCTCGCGGTTCCCGCTTCGGGTCTCGGCGGCCAGGAGAAGACCGGCCAAGCGTGCGAGCTTTCGGTCTTCTCGTGGTGGACCGGCGGCGGTGAAGCGGCAGGGCTCGATCGGTTGATCAAGATCTGGAACCGGCAGAACCCGAACTGCCCCTTCAAGAACGAGACGGTGGCCGGCGGCGCCGGGACGAACGCGAAGGCTGTCCTCACGCAGCGGCTGGCAGCGGGGAACCCGCCCGACTCGTTCCAGGGGCACGCGGGCGCCGAGCTCCGCGACTACATCAGGGCCGGCCAGATCGAGCCGGTGGACTTCATCTACCGGTCGGCGGGCTTCCGAAAGGTCATGCCCGCGTCGCTGATCAACCAGATCCGACACAACGGCAGGCTCTACTCGGTGCCGGTGAACATCCACCGCGCCAACGTCCTCTGGTACAACCCGCGCGTCCTGAGGCAGAACGGCATCGCCGTGCCGAGGACCTGGGGGCAGTTCGTCGCTGCGCTCGAGAAGGCGGACAGCGAAGGCCTCATCCCGCTCTCCATGGGCGAGCAGTGGACCGCGCTGCACCTGCTGGAGACGGTGATGATCGGCGTCGTCGGCCCGCAGGGCTGGGCGGCGTTGTGGAGGGCGAACTCGGCGAGCCGGTGGCAGAGCCGGAGCATCACGACCGCGCTCAACCGCTACAACACGCTGCTCGGCTACACGAACCGGGACGCCGCGTCGCTTACCTGGCAGGAGGCCGGGAAGCTCGTCGCGGACGGCA